>DHCMC07803__coassemble_500_pt1 | contig 105511 bp, 91 predicted proteins | sample DHCMC07803__metabat2_low_PE_003 | metagenome-assembled genome bin DHCMC07803
TGGCCTTGACGACCATCTTGACGGCCTCGATGAACTTGTCCTCGGGGAACGGCGGCATGACGATGCGGCGGGCGGAATCCGCCATGCGGCTCGCGTTGAGGTCGGGACGGAAGCAGACGATGTCGCCGTCCTTGGTGGTGTAGGCCTTGAGACCCTCGAAGACCTCCTGGCAGTAGTGGAAGATGCCCGCGCACTCGGACAGGGTGAGCGAGTGGTCGGTCGTGAGGCCGCCCTCCTCCCACGCGCCGTCGCGATAGGTGCACACGTAGCTGTAGTCCGTGGGACGATAGGCGAACCCGAGGCTGCCCCAATCGATATCCTTCTTCTCAACCGCCATGGGATGCTCCTTCTTCTCCGCATAGATGACGAGGTGGCATGTGGGCGCGATGCGGCGCGACGCCCCGCGGGAGGGGCGCCGCGCCGTGCGCGTGAGATTGATTCTACTCCCGCGCACGGTGCCCGGTGCGGTTTTTCTTTACGCCGCTAAAGCTTAACGTGGATGACGGCGCGCTCCGGGCGCCCGGCGTGCGCGGGAGGACCGCGGTCCGCGGGGCGAGCCGCGCGCAGATGACGGGGCCCGGAGCGGGCGACGGTGCCGGGGCGGGGCCCGGGGCGGCGCCGCACGCAGCCGCGGGGCGGGCGCGGGCGGGCCGCGGGCGCCTCCGTTGTTACAGGATGAGGGCGAGGGCCGATAAACCCTAGTATTTCGCTATACTTAACGCATCGCGAGGCTGAGGGAGGGCTCGATGGGCTTCATCACCACCATCAAAGAGGATATCGCCGCGGTCCGGGCCAACGACCCCGCCGCGCAGAACGGCCTGGTCATCTTCCTGTCCTACCCCGGCCTCCACGCAAAGTGGGCGCACACGCCCGAGCACTGGCTGTGGAACCACCGGATGCGCGGGCTCGCTCGCGTGATGTCCCAGGTCACCCGTTTCTTCACCGGCGTCGAGATCCACCCCGCCGCGCAGATCGGGCGGCGGCTGTTCATCGACCACGCGATGGGGGTCGTCATCGGCGAGACCACCGTCATCGGCGACGACTGCACCCTCTACCAGGGCGTCACCTTGGGCGGCACGGGCAACGAGACGGGCAAGCGCCACCCCACGCTGGGGGACAACGTCACCGTCGGCAGCGGGGCCAAGGTGCTCGGCAACATCCATATCGGCGACAACGTGCGCATCGGCGGCAACTCCGTGGTCGTGAAGGACGTGCCGCCCGATTCGACCGTGGTGGGCGTCCCCGGGCGCGTCGTGCGGCGCAACGGGTGCCGCGTCATGAACGCGACCTTCGACGCCAAGCGCCATCGCGAGAACATGCCCGACCCCGTCCAGGAGGCGTCGATGGCGAACCGCGAGTGCATCGCGGAGAACGCGCGGCGCATCCGCACGCTGGAGCAGCAGGTGGCCGAGCTGACCGAGCTCGTCCACGTGCTCACATCGGATTCAAAGGGCTAGGGAGGCGCCGATACGGCTCCCCGGGCCCGTCGGCGCTGCCGGGGCTACTCGCCGTCGCGCGTGCCCTCGGAGGAGCCGCGCCCCTCGCGCACGGCGGGCAGCACGCGCTTGACGACCCAGAACGCCACCACGATGACGGCGATGACGATCAGGACGACCTTGACGATGTCGGAGAAGCCCTCGACCTGCGCGGTCACGGTCTCCCAGGCGCCGCCGGCGGCGTACCCCAGGCTGCACAGGACGGTGTTCCACACCGCCGAGCCGATCAGCGTGTAGAGGCTGAAGCGCGCCAGGTTCATCTTGGCCGTGCCCGCGGGGATGGAGATGAGGCTGCGCACCACCGGGATGCAGCGGCACAGCAGCACCGTGATCTGCCCGCGCCGGTCGAACCAGCCGATCGCCTTGGAGACGTCGCCGGAATGGAAGCCCAGAAGGCGCATGGGGCGGGTGTCGAAGAACGACTCGAGGCGGTCCTGGGACAGCAGCCTGCCGATACCGTAGAGGACGAAGGCGCCCGTCACCGAGCCGACCGTCGCCGCGACGATCACCAGGGGGAGCTCCATGCTCGTCTGGATGACCAGGAAGCCCGACAGGGGCAGGATGAGCTCGCTCGGAATGGGCGGGAAGACGTTCTCCAGGAAGATGAGCCCGAACACCGCGAGGTATCCGAAGCTGCTGATGAAGGAAAAAAACGCCTCTTGCATGGGGGCCTCTCTCGTCACGCCGCGCCACCGGGGCCCGGTCGCGCCGACCGCGCGCCGACCCGGTGGGAACCACATCGAACGCGGCTGATGGTACTCAAGGCGCCGACGGGGCGCGGGCCCGTCCGCCGAAAACCGAATACCGCCGACAGAAACTACAGGAAACCACGACGCGACGGCGCATCGGCCGGCAGGCGGGCGCGATATGGTGACGGGCAGGACGCCTCCGCGCCATGACGCCGCGACGCCCCCGCCCGCTGGAAAAGGCCCCCGTGCGGAGCCGAGGCGCCTGGGCACGCAAGCGGCTCGACCCCGCACGGGGGCCTCTTGAAACGGTTCGCGGCCTTCAGCCGGTGCAGCCGGCCTCCGGCGCAGCCCTACTGCCAGTCCGCGGGGAACACCGTGTACACGTACTTGGCGTGGTCGGGCGTCTGGAAGTGGATGTGGCTGCCCTTGGGGATGTAGATGATCTCGCCGGGGGCGGCGGACACGACGCGCCCGTCGATCTCGATCTCCAGCGTACCCTCGAGCACGATGTCGTACTCGTCGTAGGTGAGCGTCCACTCGAACGACGCGGCATCCTTGAGCTCCATGATGCCGCAGCCCATACGGGGCGCCTCCTCCAGGGTGGTCACGTCGGCGAGCAGCACGTCGGAGCGGCCCTCGAACGGCTCGAGGGCGACCCGGGACGTCTTGATGCCGATAATCCCGCTCGGGTCGACATGCTTGTAGGGTGCGTCCGACGCGCACGCCTCGAGCGTCGCGCGGACGACGTTCTCGACGAGCGACTTCAGAACGTCCTGGCTCATTTCCATGGGAATCACCTTTCCTGTCTCGATGGGGCGCGTCGCGCGGGGGCCTCACGCCGGGCGGCGTCCCCGCCGCGCCCGCGTCGGGGACGGGCGCGCGGCGGATGCGGCACCCGGCCGCCGCGGGCTAGCAGATGGCGCGGTACAGCTCCGCGATCTGCTCCGGGGAGGCGCTCACCGGGTTGGTGGGCATGCAGCGGTCCTTCTGCGCGTTGGCGACCATGACGTCGACCTTCTCGCGGGCGAGCGCGCGGCGCTCCTCGTCCTCGATGGCCGGCGCGACGTGCACGGCGCGCATCAGCTGCTCGATCTTTCGGACGAGGCCCTCGACCGCCACGGCGTCGGTATGGCAGCAGCACCCCACGCGCGCGGCGATGCGGGCGTAGCGGGCGCACACCGCGGGGTCCTTCGCGTTGAAGCGGATGACATGGGGCAGCAGCAGCGCGTTGCAGCGGCCGTGCGGCAGATGGACCTGCGCCCCCAGCGCGTGCACCATGGCATGGCACAGGCCGAGGCCGGCGTTGTTGAAGGCCACGCCCGCCATGCAGGAGGCGTTGTGCATGCGCTCGCGCGCCGCGATGTCGTCCCCGTGCCCCACGACGTGCTCCAGGCACTCGAACACCACGGCGGCGGCCTTCTCGGCGAGCGCGTCGGACATGTCGGTCGCATCGGTGGCGACGTAGGCCTCGAGCGCGTGCGTCAGCACGTCGAGCCCGGTGTCCGCCGTCACCGTGGGCGGGACGGTGCGGGTGAGCTCGGGGTCCAGGATCGCGTGGTCGGGCAGGAGCTCGTCCGAGACGATCGGGTACTTGACGCCCGCCTCGGGGTCGGAGATGACCGAGAAGCTCGTCACCTCGGAACCGGTGCCGCTCGTGGTGGGAACGGCGACGAACAGCGGACGGTCGACCTGGGCCGTGCGCGTGTAGATGTAGCTCGCCGCCTTGGCGGTGTCGATGGCCGAGCCGCCGCCGAGCGCGACCACGCAGGTGGGGCGCACCTCCATGAACAGCGACACGCAGGCGCTCACCACGTCGACTGTGGGGTCGGGCACCACGCGGTCGAACAGCTCCCAGGTGCAGCCGATCGAATCCAAGCGGTCGGTGACCTGGTGCGAGGCGCCCGACTTCGCCATGAACGGGTCGCACACGACCGCCGCGCGGTCGCACGACAGCTCGAGCAGCTTGTCCAGCGCGCCCGCACCGCTTGCGATCTGCGCCCCTAAAACGAACGTGTCCATCGTCTACTCCTCCGAAAGACCGATGTAGGCCTTGACGTCGTCGACGCCGCGGCGATCCTTGTTGCTGATATAGAAGATCCGGTCGCACCCGGCCAGCTCGAGCTTCTCGCGCGCCTGCTCGATGGCCTCCTCGCTCTCCGCGATGTCGACCTTGCTCACCAGGCCCACCGTGGGCTTGCCGAACATCGTGGCGAAGCCCGGGGCGAACATGCACGTGTCGTCCGTGCAGTCCTGCACGAGCACGATGACCTCGGCGTCGGCGGTGGTGAAGCCGCCGGGGACCGGGGTGCCGGTGCCGGGGGCGCAGGCGGGATCGAGGTAGTCGATGTCGAAGGTCAGGAAGGCCTTGGCGTCTCCCACGCGCTCGATGATGCGCTCGATGACGGCCTCGTTACCGATCTTGTGGTGCTCGTCGGCCTTGATGGCGGCGTAGCCCAGATCGGAGGAGCGGGTGAGGTCCTCGGGGCCGTAGAGGCCCTCGCGGATGCCGACCTAGATGGACTTGGAGGTGTCGACCAGGCCCTCCTTGGCGGCATGGTAGAACGGGGTGCCGTGGGTGTAGTCCTTGCCGAAGTACTTGTCGATGGTGTCGTAGTGCGCGTCGAAGTGGATGAGGGCGACGGGGCCGTTGACCTCGGCGCAGGCGCGCAGCTCGGGCAGGGTCACGGAGTGGTCGCCGCCCATGGCGACGGGGACGACGCCCTTCTGGAAGATGGGCAGCATGCCCTTCTTGATGACGTCGAAGGAGTCCTCGACGTAGCCGGGGACGGAGCCCAGGTCGCCGTAGTCGACGCCGGAGCACTCCTCGAAGATGTCGACGCCCAGCGGGCCGCTGTACGGCTTGGCGGCGAGGGCGGACATCTCACGGATGGAGGCCGGTCCCTGACGGCAGCCGACGCGGAAGGTCGCGCAGGTGTCGAAGGGGATGCCGAGGACGGCGAAGTCGACATCGTCGAGCACGGACTCGTCCTCGACGAGCTCCATGCGCATGAAGGTCTTGACGCCGGAGAAGCGCGGAGACATGAGAGAGTTCTTAGGCTTGTAATGCTTGGACACGACCATCACTCTTTTCAGTGCTCGTGAGCGCGTGAGCGCTCGTCCGTCTCGATCCGCTGCGTGCACCGGTACCCGCGGGGCGCGGACCCCGAAGCGCCGCTGTGTCTGCGCGCGGCCGATCGCTTCTGCAGCGCGGAGCCCCTTCCGCGCTGACCACAGCTTCGATGCTTGTGCTACACAAAGGTCAAATCCGCCCTCCGTGAACGGACGATATTCGCCCGTAAACGGAAAAGGCGCAGGTCAGAGCCGTATGTCGCCGACGGCGCGATGGCGAGCGGCCGGTGACGGGCCGCGGGCGGCGACCCGGTTGACGGGATCGCGAGCGTGCACTAGGGTACGGGCACATCGCCACCGGGTTGTAAGAAACCTGTCAGGTTTCGGTTACCCGTCTGCGACCCGAGCCCCACGCCCCACCGTAAGCCATACAATGCGGATGCCGCCCGCCCTTTCCCGGACGGGCGCGTTCGCTGCGGAAAGGAGCCGAAGGCGCCATGTCGCGTATCCCGATCGTCGATTGCCACACGCACACCAGCTTCTCCGACGGGGAGTCGACGTTCACGGAGGTGCTGACCGCAGCCGCGGCGAACGACTGCCGCGTGCTCGCCTTCACCGACCACCTCACCCTCCCCGCTTCCATGGACCCGGAGGGGGACGCCATGGTGAGCGAGGCCGACCTCCCCGCGCGCCGGCGCGCCTTCGAGGAGGCGTGCGAGCTCGCCGCCGAGATCGCCCCGAACATGGAGCTGGTGTACGGCTTCGAGTGCGACTGGTACCGCGGGTGCGAGGACAACGTGCGCCGCTGGAGCGAGGGCGCCGTCATCCGCCTGGGCAGCGTCCATTGGATCGGCGACCCCGGCGACATCCGTGCCGGATCGACCGGCATGGTGCCCGAGGGCAGCGTCGAGCCGGCGGGGATCCCCGGCACCGGCTGCGGGTGGATCGACAACAAGGACGACCTCCATCTGTGGGACGAGCTCGGCCCCGACGAGGTGTGGCGCCGCTACGTGGACGACTGGTGCCGCGCATGCGAGAGCCCGCTCGATTTCGACGTCATGGCCCACCCCGATCTCGCCATGCGCTTCGCCAACGAGGGCTACGCGCCCACGGGGGACCTGGCCCCGCTGTGGGACCGCATGGTCGAGTGCGCCCACGACACCGGCCGGCGCATCGAGGTCTCCACGGGCGGCAAGCGCAAGCGCGTCCTCGACTACTACCCCACCCGCAGGCTGCTCGAGCGCTTCTGCCGCGCGGGGGTGCCCATCACCTTCGGGTCCGACGCGCACCGTCAGAGCCATGTGTGCTGGGGCATCCTCGAGGCCCAGGCGTTCGCGCACGAGTGCGGCTACCGCACGTTCGACATCCCGCGCGCCGACGGCAGCTGGCACCGGGTCCCCTTGGGGCAGAACTGGCAGTTGGCGGCCCCGGCCCCCGTGCGCTGAGCGCGCCCGCCGAGGGGTTGGTTGGGGACGGGTTCGTTTCAGCCCATCAGCGCGCGTTCCGGAGGGGTCGCCCGCCGCAGGGGGTCGGTGCGATGGCGTATACTTCGCAGAGGTATCACGCACCCACCGTCGGCTGCGCCGACGTGCAAAGGAGGCTCTATGGCAAGCATCAGCGTCGACTACTACTCCTCCTCGCTCATGCGCACCACCACGCTGAACGCCATCCTCCCCTTCGACAACCCCGACGACGCCTGGGCCGTCGACGCCGCGCTGCGCCGCGACCCGCATACCTGGGAGGCAGCCCCCTACCCGCCCCGGACCGCCCCGCTGCGCACGCTCATCCTGCTCCACGGCATCAACGGCAACCACACCGACATCATCTCGGAGACGCGCATCACCAAGTGGGCCTCCGAGCACCGGATCGCCGTCGTCATGCCCTCGGGCTACAACGCCTTCTACATCGACAACCCCGAGACCCACAACTACTTCGGCCGCTTCGTGGGCCTGGAGCTGCCCCATGTCGTGCGCCGCATGTTCCCGCTGTCCGAGCGCCGCGAGGACATGTTCATCGGCGGCATCTCCATGGGCGCCTACGGCGCGCTGCGCAACGGCTTCAAGTACGCCGAGAACTTCGGCGCGATCATCGCGCTGTCCTCGGCCATGATCATCGACAACTTCGACGCCCTGATCCGCGACGAGCCGTTCTTCCTGTCCCGTCCGTTCCTGGAGTCGATCTTCGGCGACCTGGACCGCGTGGTCGATTCCGACAAGGACCCCGCGCGCCTCGCCGCCGACGTGGTCTACTGCGACCGCCCGCGCCCGCGCGTGTTCATGGCCTGGGGGAGCCAGGACCCGCTCGCCCAGCCCAACCGCGTGCTGGCGGCGCGCCTGCGCGGCACGGGCATCGAGGTCGAGCAGCGCGAGATGGCCGGGGGCCACGACTGGGACTTCTGGAACGCCGCGCTTCCGCAGGCGCTCGACTGGCTGCCGCGCGGGTAGCGGGACGCGCGCCCGCCGCCCGCCCGGGCCGTCCGGTCGCCCCGCGGTCGCCGGCCCCGGCGCCAGCCCGTTCGCCCGCTCGGACGAGGCGGACGAGACGGCCTTCCCGGACGCATCGGCCCCGCCGGTCGATGCGTCGGCGACGGCCGACCCCCCGTCCGCCCGCTTTCGGGTATAACTTGAAGATGCGCCCGCACATGCGGCGATGAGCCGCATCCAACCGTGCCCAGAGGGGGAAATCTGCAATGGCACTGCTCAAGGTCGATTTCTACTCCAACTACCTCCAGCGCAACGTGGTCCTCACCGCGGTCGTCCCCGTGGACAAGATGGACGGCAGCAAGCGCGCCAAGCGCCGGCAGGGCCCGTACCGCACCGTGTATCTCCTGCATGGCCTGTTCGGCCGCGACTACGACTGGATCGACAAGACCCATGTGGTCGAGACGGCGGAGGCGCGCGACGTCGCGGTCATCATGCCGTCGGGCGAGGACGGCCTGTACCTCAACAAGCCCGAGATCAACGAGTGGCATGGCAAGTTCATCAGCGAGGAGCTGGTCGACGTCACGCGCCACCTGCTCCCGCTGTCGCGCAAGCGCGAGGACACCGCGCTCGCCGGCATCTCCATCGGCGCGTACACCGCCCTCATCAACGGGCTGCTCCGGCCGGACCGCTTCGGGTCCATCATCGCCCTGTCCGGCGCCTTCATGCGCGACCGCGTCCTCGAGGCCGTGGAGTCCCACTCGCCGCGCAAGCGCAAGTACTACGAGCGGTGGTTCGGCAACCTGGACACCGTGATCGGCTCCGAAAAGGACTACGTGACCCTCATCGACCGCTTCAAGCAGGACCCCGAGCTGCCAAAGCCCAGGTTCTACGGCGCATGCGGCGAGCACGACAACCTGTGCGGCAACAACCGCGAGGTCGTGGGGCTGCTCAAGGAGGCCGGGTTCGACGTGACCTACTGGGAGCCCGAGATCGGGAGCCACGAGTGGCCGTTCTGGAACGCCTGGATCGACTGCGCGCTCGACTGGTACGCACCGGGTGAGATGAAGCCGTCTTCGGCGAATGTGGACTACACCGGGATCACCAGCCTGCGCCCGCCCGACGAGGGCAAGTTCGCACTCAAGGACAACGACTGACCGAGGGCGGGGACATGGGAAAATAGGGACAGGTGATTTTTTCCCACGCCCATCGGGCGACTGGGAAAAAATCACCTGTCCCTATTTTCCCATGTCCCCGATGACCCGCCACGAAACAAAGGAGCCGCCATGCCCGCGCGCACCCTCGTCATCATCGCCCACCCCGACCTCTCCGGCGCGAGCCGGGTGAACAGGCGCTGGGCAGCCGAGCTCGACCGCTTCCCCGACGAGTTCGACGTTCGCGACCTGTACGCCCTGTACCCCGACGGCGTCCTGGACGAGGCCGCGGTCGCCGCGGAGCGGGCCGCCCTCGAGGAGCACGACCTGATCGTGTTCCAGTTCCCCGTGCACTGGTACAGCGCGCCCGCCCTGCTGCGCACGTGGACCGACGAGGTCTACGGGTTCGGATGGGCCTACGGCGGCGAGCAGGCCGCCCCCGGCGAACCGGGGCGCAAGCTCGCCGGGAAGCGCTTCGCGGTGGCCATGTGCGCCGGCGACATCGAGGCCAACTACCGCGCCGAGGGCACCGTGGGGTTCACCCCGAGCGAGGTCATCATCCCCTTCCGCGCCACCGCCAACTACGTGGGAGCGTCCTGCGAACCCGAGCCGTTCACCCTGTTCGGCACGGAGGGCGACCTCTCAGACGGGGAGCTCGAGCGGAGCGCCTCGTCCTACATCTCCTGGCTGCGCGCGCTGTGACCCGCGGCGCGGCCCGCATCGGCGGCCGACGCGACGGATGACGGCAGATAGGACGCGCCCGGGCGCATCATGGCGCCCGGGCGCGTCCCCGTATCGGCATATGCCGCGCTCAGCCCCTACATGAACTGCGAGTTATACAGCGCCGCGTAGGCGCCGCCCTCCTCGAGCAGCTCGGCATGGGTCCCCTGCTCGATGATGGTGCCCGCGCTCATGACCAGGATGAGATCCGCGTCCACGATGGTCGAGAGGCGGTGCGCGATCACGAAGCTCGTGCGCCCGGCGGTCAGGTTCTCCATCGCGCGCACGATGGCGTGCTCGGTGCGCGTGTCCACGCTCGAGGTCGCCTCGTCCAGGATGAGGATCTTAGGATCCGTGAGGATCACCCGCGCGATGGTGAGCAGCTGGCGCTGGCCCTGGCTGATGTTCTCGGCGTCGTTCGCCACGCGCGTGTCGTACCCGGCCGGCATCGTGCGGACGAAGAAGTCCACATGCGCCATCTTGGCCGCGCGCACGATCTCCTCGCGCGTGGCATCCGGCTTGCCGTAGGCGATGTTCTCCGCGATGGTCCCGTCGAACAGCCACGCGTCCTGCAGCACCATGCCGAAGTTGCGCCGGAGCTCGGCCCGGCTCATGGCGTGGGTGTCCACGCCGTCCAGCGCGATGCGGCCGCCGTTCACCTCGTAGAACCTCATGAGCAGGTTGATGAGGGTCGTCTTGCCCGCGCCCGTCGCGCCGACGATGGCGATCTTCTGCCCGGGCTCGGCGGTGAACGAGACGTCGTGCATGAGCAGCTTGTCCGGCCGGTAGCCGAAGCGCACGTGCTCGAACGACACCCGGCCGCGCACCGGCTCGGGCACATGGAGGGCGAGTTCCGGAGCGGGATCGGGCTCGACCTCGGGCTCGTCCAGGATGTCGAAGACGCGCTCGACGCTCGCCAGCGCGCTCTGCAGGGTGTTCACCGTCATCGACATCTGCGTCATGGGCTCGCTCGCCTGCATGATGTACTGGAAGAACGCCTGGAAGGTGCCCACGGTGAGGCGCCCCGCGACGAGCATCCCGCAGCCGATGACCGCGATGACCACCTGGGCCAGGCGTCCGACGAAGCGGATGGCGGGGCCCGCGGCGTTGGTGAGGAAGTCGGCCTTCCAGCTCGCCTCGGCGAGCTTGTCGGCGAGGCCGTGGATCTCACCGGAGCTCGCCCGCTCGCGGTTGAACGCCCGGATGATCACGCGGCCGCTGTAGGCCTCCTCGACCGCGCCGGTCAGATGGCCCACCCACGCCTGGCGCGCCGCCGCGAGCGCCAGGGTCTTGCGCGCCGCGACCTTCGTCAGCCAGATGGAGACCGCGGAGAACACCAGGAAGATGCAGGACAGAAGCGGGCTGTAGACGAACATCATCACGATGGCGCCCACCACGCTGCCCACCGCGGTGAACAGGCGCAGAAGACCCGTCTGCAGCACCTCGGACATCTTGTCGAGGTCGTTGGTGGCGCGGCTCACGATCTCGCCGGGCTTGTGCGCGTCGAAGAACGCGAGCGGGAGGCGGTTGAGCTTGCGCGCGATCCGATTGCGCAGCGCGAGGTTCAGCCGCTCCGCGAAGCCCGCCATGGTGAAGGTCTGCGTGGCGTAGAAGACGAAGGCCGCCGACCAGATCCCCAGGTAGACGAGGATCTCGCGGCCGCCGTGCCCCCAGTCGACCACGAAGGGCCGGCCCTCGGCGAAGGCCTGCTGGATGTCGGCCCACAGCACGTCGATGACGCGCGCCGAGAACGCGGGCGCCGCCACGCTGAACCCGGTGTAGAACACCACCGAGACCAGCACGATGGCGAAGCGCCAGCGCTGCCCCGCCGCCTCGCTCCACAGCCGGCGCACCGTGGCCACGGCGTCGCGCGGGACCTCGGACTCGGGGGCGTCGGACTCGGGGGAGCCCGGATCAGCCGGGACTGCGTCGGGCCCCTCGGGGGCGGTCGCGGCGCCGGTCAGGGGCGCACGCTCGTCGCCGCGGACGTCCTGCACGCCCTGCATGCGCTCCTTATCGGCTGCCGGCATCGCGTCCGCCTCCCTTCATCTGCGAGTCCGCGATCGCGCGGTAGACCTCGCAGGTCTCCATGAGCTCGTCGTGGGTGCCCAGACCCTCGACCACGCCGTCCTTGAGCACGACGATCTGGTCGGCGTGCAGGATGGTCGAGATGCGCTGGGCGATGATCAGCACCGCCGCGTCCCGTGTCTCGGGCCGCAGCGCGCGGCGCAGGGCCGCATCGGTCTTGAAGTCGAGCGCCGAGAAGCTGTCGTCGAAGATGTACAGGTCCGCGCGCTTCATGAGGGCGCGCGCGATCGACAGGCGCTGGCGCTGGCCGCCGGAGAAGTTCGTGCCGCCCTGCGAGACCTTGGCCTGGAGCCTGCCCGGCAGCTCGTAGACGAAGTGCCCCTGGGCGACGTCGAGCGCATGGCGCATCTCCGCCTCGCCCGCGCCCTCGTTGCCGAAGCGCAGGTTGCTCGCCACCGTGCCCGAGAACAGCCAGGCCTTCTGGGGCACGTAGGCGATCCGCGCCCGCAGGTCCTCCTGGCTCATATCCCGGATGTCCTCGCCGCAGAAGCGCACCGCGCCGTCCGTCACATCGTGGAAGCGCAGCAGCAGCTTGGCGACGGTCGACTTGCCCGACCCCGTGGAGCCGATGATCGCGGTCGTCTGGCCCCGTCGGCAGGCGAAGTGCAGGTCGTGCAAGGTTTCCTCGTCCGCATCGGGGAACCGGAAGGTCGCATGGTCGAACTCCGCCACGGCCTCCCCCGCTTCGGCGGCACCGGCGCCTCCCGCGGCGCCGCGCCCCTCCGTCGCGGCCCCCGCCGCGCCGCCCTGCGGGTCGCGGATCTCCGGCTCGAGGTCGATGACGGCCGCCGCGCGGTCCAGGCACGCCTTCGCGCGCGGCAGGGTGAGCACCACCATCTGGGCCGCCATGATGTAGAACAGGATGAGCATCGCGTACTCGAGCACCGCCGAGATGCTCGCGATCTCCATGGCGTGCGCGCCCACGCGGTCGCCGCCGAGCCACAGCACCGCGACCTCGGTGAAGTTCATGAGCAGGAAGCTCGCCGCATCCACGCCGGCGAACATCATGTTCACCTTGATGGCCGAGTCGGCGTAGTTCGAGAACACCTCGTCCAGCCGGCGCTCCTCGCGGCGCTCCTTGGTGAAGGCCCGGATCACGCGCACGCCGATGATGCTCTCGCGCAGCACCACGTTCATGCGGTCGATGAGCCCCTGCAGCCGCATGAAGATGGGCGCCGCGTTCTTGATGGTCACGGCGGCGATGACGAGCACCACCACGGTCACCGCAGCGAGCAGCAGGCCCATCTGGATATCGATCATGCAGGCCATGATGATGCCGACCACGCACAGGAACGGCAGGGGCAGCACCATCTGGATCGTGGCGATGATGGACTGCTGGATCACGTTGATGTCGTTCAGCGACCGCGTGATCATGGACCCGGTGCCGAAGCGCTCGAAATCCCCTCCGGAGAACGCGAGGGAGCTGTCGTAGATGGCGCAGCGGATGTCGCGCGCGACGTTGGCGGCGAGGCGCGCGGCCAGGAAGGCGCCGGTCAGCGCGCCGCCGCTCGCGAGCATGGAGGCGCCGAGCATGAGCGCGCCGCCGCTCACGATATGGTCGAGGCTGCCGCTCGCGATACCGGTGTTCACCATGTTGGCGAGCATCGTCGGTACGAGCAGCGTGCCCGTGTTGTCGATGAGGAGCACCAGCAGCGTGACGGCCACCAGCGCCCGATGCGGTTTGAGGAACCTCCAGAGCAGCTTCATGCTGACGTCCCTTCACATGGGTTCGCGCGGTCGTTATGGCAGGGGGTGCGGCGCGGTGCCGCGGGGCGGGTCAGCGCCCGGGGTCGATATGCGCCGAGACCGGGGAGCCGGGGCCCGCCGTCGGGCCCTCCTCCTCCGGCAGGGCCTCCATGCGCTCGAGCTCGGCGGAGAGCGCCCGGGTGTAGGCGCGCGCGACCCGCAGGATGGCGGCGCGGTCGGCGGGGGCGAGCGAGCAGAACGCGCGGCGCTCGGCATCCTGGGCGGGCACGATGTAGCGCTCGGCGAACGAACGGCCCGCTGCCGTGAACGCCGCGGTCTTGTTCCGCCGGCTGCCCTCCGCATAGGAGAGCTCGATCAGACCGCGCGCCTCGAGCGACTTGATCGCCGAGTTGATGGTCTGCTTGCTGTACGCCCACGAGCTGGTGAGGTCGGCGAGGGCGATGGGGCCGTCGGCGCGCTCGATGTCGTACATCATCCAGTAGGCGCAGTTGGACAGGCCGCATCGTCGGGCGAAGCCGTAGTAGATGCGGTCCGCCTCGAGGTAGAGGCAGTCGAGCTCCCTGGGGTCGCTCGGCGCGGACCCCGCATCCGGAAAGGACGGCTCGCGGGCCGTCGCGGAATCGCCGGTCGCATGCTGACGCTCGGGCTCCATGGGGCACCGCCTTCCTCGATATCGCGTGACTGTGCCGCCATGGTAGTCCGATATCGGATATACGTCAACACGGGGCGCGGGGGTCTTTCGGGCCTCCGCCGGACGTCCATGCCGCGTGGGCGCGCGGAAAAAACGCCCGCCGCCGCGAACGGGTCGCGACGGCGGGCGACGGGGGAAGGTCGCGCATGCGCGGCTAGAGCTCCCAGCCCTCCTGGAGCGACTCGTAGAAGGTCGCGGAATCGCACAGGTCGTGCAGGCTCTTGCCATCGCGCCACGGGAGCTCGGCGAGCTCGGACAGCGTGGTGACCAGTTCGGAGCAGTCGGTGAAACGGCCCTTGCCGTTCAGCTTCGAGCAATCCTGGACGCGCCAGTAGCCGTCGGTATGGGTCACGTAGTACTGGTCGCCGTCGACGTCCATAAACACACGGGTCTTGGAACGCAGGTAGTTGAGGAGTTCCTCGAAGCTCAGGGATATCGTCTCGTCAGCTTTCAGTCCCATGGCGGTCTCCTAGCTGTCGGGCGCCGAAGCGGCGCGTTGGCCTTGCAGATACCCCCAGTAAACCCGTCCGGCGCGCTTCCCATACGGTCAAATCAGCGGGCGGGGCCAAACGCTAGAGCAACGGCCGTTCTGCACGTTTTGGACACATGGTTCACGGCGGACGGCATGGCGGGCGGTGACGGACAGGGCCGCCCCGGCGCCGTCACGCGTCCTTCGACCCGAACGCATCCATCAGCAGCGCGACGATCCCGCAGACCAGACCGCCCACGGGCCACGCGAGCCAGAACCACATGGCGCTCGTCCCCGCGGGGTCGAAATCGGACGGGTCGGACGAGGTCAGAACCGGGGCGAACAGGAGCCCGAGGCCGACGATGGTCGCGACGATCATGATGGCGCCGCAGATGGCGCCCACCTTCTTGCCCGACCGCTTACGCTCCATCAGAGCCTGCTTCACCTCGTCGTCGACCTGCGCGCTGACGATGTCCTCGATCTCGAGGTCGTCCGCGATCTCGCGGTTGCGCTCGCCGATGTTGGTCCGCCCCAGAAGCATGCCGAAGTGGACGATCGACCACACGCCCGCCGCCACGAGCATCATGAGGATGAGCATGCCGAGGCGGGCGTAATCGGTCCTGTCCGTCGCAACCAGGGCGATGACGCCCAGGAAGATGTCCGCGATGCCGATGATGCAGCCGCGCGCCATGCCCCGGCGCGCCTCCAGGCGGTCCTCCTCGGTGTAGAAATCCTCGATGTAGGGATGCGCGCGGTTGAAGGCCGTGTACTCCATGCCCGCCGGGATGAGGAACGCCAAGCCCGCGAGCACGCCGACGAGGATGCACGGGAGCATCAGGGCGTCCGCGTCGCCTCCCGGGACGAGCGCGCCGGCACCCTCGAGGGCGAGCCCCACGCCGGAGCCCGCGATGATGCAGGCGATGCCCGTGGGGACCTGCCAGGCGAGCTTGCGATGGCGCTCGTCGTAGCCGCACACATCGGTCGGCGGGCCGGCGGGGACCGACGCGGCGGGCTCCGCGGCGCGCGCGGTGAGGTCCCCGGTCACGAGGTCGTCGAGCGTGCAGCCGAAGATCTGGCAGATCTTGATGAGCTTGTCCATCTCCGGATAGCTCTTCTCGGCCTCCCACTTGGTCACGGACTGGCGGGAGACGCCGAGCAGCATGGCGAGCTGCTCCTGGGTCATGTTGCGCGTGGAGCGGAGGTGCTGGAGGTTGTCGCGGAAGCTCATGGTCGGGCCTTTCGATCGGATCGGCGCCTGCGGGCCGCTCGGGTTCCGACCCTCCCCGGTAGTATACGGGTTCGCATGGGGGCGGCTCCCTGCCCGCAGCCGCTTCTGTTCAGCTGCTTGCCGGCACCGTCCACTCTACGGGCGCGCCGGCACCGGTTCCACCAACCGCAGGGCTGCATTTTGCCCGGAATCCCGGCAACCGGAAGGCGCCTTCCGGTTGCTTTCCGCAGGTAGACGCCCTATCACCTCAGACGGGGCAGACCGGGTGCCGTGACGGGCGGGGCGTGCGGCGATCGACGGCGGCAGATGGGACGGCCCCCGCTGCCGCGCCGCCGCGCGCCGCCATGCCGTCGCGGCCGCGACCTCGCCGCCGCGGCCCTAGAACTCCTCGATGACCTCGTTCTCGCTCCGCGACGCGGGTGTCAGCCAATCGCTGTCCGGCCGGCAGACCAGGCGCGCGTCCTGATACGCCTGCCGCATGGTGAGGATCGTCTGCCCGATGTAGTTCTGCGACCGCACGCGCTCGACGACGAGCGCGACATCGGCCTGGCCCTCGCGCAGCAGGCAGATGGGGAGCAGCAGGCTCATCTTGTTCTTGCGCGGGTAGTACATGGGGATCGCCGTCTTGTAGTTCCAGCGCACCCGGGCGAGCGCGCGGTCCACGGCGCTCTTGAACCGGTTGTTGAGCGCGTCGTAGGCGTCGTCGTCCTCGTCGAGCACCGTGCGCAGGCGGCGGTACGCCTCGGCCCTCCCCTCGCGGTCCTGCCCCGACGCCTCGATGCGGTCGATGATCTCCACGCCCTCGTCGTTGTAGCGCAGGCCGCCGCGCAGGAACTTGAGCGGCAGGCGGTCGATGTTGTCGATCAGGAAGTGCCGGTGGCTGATGGTGAGCGAGCGCCTCAGGTCGTACAGCAGGTCGCGCGGGTCGTCGAAGAACGACGGGGCTCGGGCAGCCGGGCGAAGGCGTCGACGAGCAGCTTGCCGTAGTACCCCTCCGCGGCGACGCAGAAGGAGGCGAACTTCCACGGCTGCTTCCCCGCGAACGTGTTGCGCTCGAACACCGCGTACACGTCATCGTAGCGGCGGTCGACGAGGTTGGTGTTGAAGGCCGCGAACTGCCCGTCCGACGACTCGAGCACCTTTCCCTCCTGCTTCAGGCGGTAGAAGATCGTGGTGATGAAGCTCTTCAGGATGGGGTGGCGGTGCGCGGCGCCGCGGATGACTACGTCCCCGCCCCAGTCCTCATCGAGGGCCTTCGCCGCCAGCCCGTCGAGGAACTGGTCCCAGGTGCCGAGGTAGGCGAACTCCTCGAGCGCGCGGGAGGGCGATGCGGAGGCGACCGAGCGGACCTCCGAATCGATGTAGTTGACGTACCACGGCTTCGAGAGGTCGCGGCTGCTGCGGCGCAGGTTCACCTCGACGGGCGTGATGCCGTCGGCCCGCATGAAGGGCAGGGGGAATATGACCTTGCCGCCGAACGTGCGCAGCGCGGACGCCTCCCAGGCAGCGGCCCACGCGTCCTCGAGCAGCCTGTCGAGGTCGGTGCCCTCGGGCGCGACCGGGCCAGATAGCTCCTGCTCGTGTTGGGGAAGGAGGCGAAGGCGAAAAACTCGGGGCCGAGCTCGGCGCGTTGCTCGTCGGAGAGCGGCGCCCGCACGTAGTCGGGCAGCTCGAGGGCGCGACGGACGGCGGAGGCGAAGTCGAGCCCTGCGGCGTCCGCGGCCGGTTCGGGTCCCGGCGCGGGAGCCGGGGCCGGGGTGGGGTCGGGCTCCGGGGTGGGGTCGGGCTCCGGCGCGGGAACGGGATCCGGGGTCGGCGCGGAGTCCACGGGGCCTCCCGCCCATCCCGGCATACGGTGCACGAGAACCTCCACGTTGGTGGCCGTCTCGCTCGTCCTGATGACCCTGAGCTCGAGGAAGCCTCCGTTCTCGACGGACATCCGCTCGAGGAACGGCCGCGCCTTCGCGAAGCCGTACTCCTTGTTCTCGATCCCGTTCTTCTTGAGCAGCGCGTTCACATGGGCGAGCAGCGCCGGGGCATCGAAGCCGTACGCATCGGCCAGCAGCCGGTACACCCGGCGGCTGTCCTGCTCGGTTATCTCCCGCACGATCTTGGCGTCGGCATTCGCGTCTCCTGCAGCTGCCATGGTCATCATCCCTTCTCGTCCATCCCGCTGTTCCCTATCGATGATACGGGAGGATGCCCGCCCGGTGCCCTGAAGGGTGTCGATTAATTTGCGACGGGGTGAGACGGAAGGGAGAATCGGCGGACGGAGGCAGGCGGGGCAAGGCGGTGGGTGGCGCGGCGCGCGGCGATGCGCCTTGACGGGGCCGCCCCGGCCGTCGCGACCGTCCGAGCCGCGTGGCGCCCAAACGGACGATCCCCCGCGCCGTGAAGGAACGACCTTCATGACACGGGGGGCCGTCCCGTCTGTCACCGACCGTCGTGCCGGCTCGGGCGCAGGGGCTACCAGATGCCGAGCACGTGCTGCATCCCCAGCGAGACGCAGGCGATCGCGACCCAGCAGGCGAGACCCATGAGGATCGGCTTGCCGCCCGTGCGCACGAGCTTGACGATGTTCGTGTTGAACCCGATCGCCGCCATCGCCATGACGATGAAGAACTTCGACAGCTCCTTGATGGGGGCCGTCACGGCCGCGGGCAGGGCGAACACCGTGGTCACGACGCTGGCGAGCACGAAGAACAGGATGAAGAAGGGGAAGATCTTCTTGAGGTCGAAGGTGCCTGCGGCCTCGCCGGCGCCCTCGCCCGCGGAGGCGGCGCGACGCGCGAGGCGCATCTGCCAGAACGCCAGCGCGAGCGTGATGGGGATGATCGCCAGGGCGCGGGTGAGCTTGACGATGGTCGCGGCGTCGAGTGTGTTCGCCCCGGGGTGCATGCCGTCCCAGGCCGCCGCGGCGGCGGTGACGGAGGAGGTGTCGTTCACCGCGGTGCCCGCGAACAGGCCGAACCCCTCGTTGGTGAGGCCGAGCATGCCGCCGAGCGTGGGGAAGACGAGCGCCGCGATCACGTTGAACAGGAAGATGACGCTGATGGCCTGGGCGATCTCCTCGTCGTCGGCGTCGATGACCGGCGCCGTGGCCGCGATGGCGGAGCCGCCGCAGATGGAGGAGCCCACGCCGATGAGCGTGGAGATCTTGCCCGGGATCTTGAGCGCGCGGCACAGCACGAAGGCGACGACGAGCGAGGTGGTGATCGTCGAGACGATGATGGGCAGCGACGTGGCGCCGACCTGGGCGATCTGGGCGAGGTTCAGGCCGAAGCCGAGCAGGATCACCGCGTACTGCAGGATCTTCTTGGACGTGAACTTGACGCCGCGCTGCAGGGGCTCGCCGGCGCGCGCGGGCACCGCGAGCGCGAGCACCATGCCGATCAGGATGGCGAACACCGGCCCCCCGACGACCTCGAACTGTTTGCCGAGCAGCCATGCGGGCACGGCGACGATCAGGCAGAACAGCACGCCCTTCCACATACCCTTGAAATCCTTGATGAGCTCCATGCCTCTCATCCTTCCCACGTCGTTATGGTTCGGATGCCATGCTACTGCCTGCGGTTATAATCTATTCCATCAATATGCTTATACTCTCATCATGATTCGTGATGACGACGGTTCGCGACGATGCCCGCGGCCGGCCCGGCACAGAGCGGAGGGACGGGATGCTCGACTACCGCGTCCATACATTCCTAGCCGTCTACCGGCAGCGCAGCTACACGCGCGCGGCACGCGAGCTGCACATCTCCCAGCCGGCGGTGACCCAGCACATCCATCAGCTCGAGCAGCATTACGGGTGCGCGCTGTTCGCCAAGACGGGCCGGGGCGTGGAGCCGACCGCCGCCGGCGAGGAACTGTCCCGCGCGCTTGGCGTCATGGCCAACGACGAGGAGCGGCTGCAACGCGAACTCCGCCCGCTCAACGAAAACGACTCCGTGCAGGCGCCCTTGCGCTTCGGATGCACGCGCACGGTCGCCGACTACGTAGCACCGCGCATCCTGGCGGCGCACCTGGCCCGCCGCCCCGACGACCAGATACTTATGCAGGCGGAAAACACCACGGAGCTGCTCGGACAGATCGAGGCGGGATCCATCGACTTCGCGCTGGTGGAAGGCTCGTTCGATCGCGCGCGCTTTGACCATGCCGTCTTTTCATGCGAGCCCTATGTCGCGATCGCCCAGCACGCGTTCGACGCCACGCGCCTTGAGGACCTGCTCGGGCAACGGATCATCCTGCGTGAGCCCGGGTCGGGCACGCGAGAGATCCTCGAGCGGTATCTCGACGTGCGCAACCTGTCCGTGCGCGACTTTGCCGGCATCATCGAGCTTGCAAGCATCCCCGCCATCAAGGCGTGCGTTCGCGCCGGAGCGGGCATCTCGTTTCTGTACCGCGCCGCCGTGGAGAGCGAGCTTGCTGAACGCGAGCTCGCCGACGTCACGCCTGCCGATGTGTCCATCGAGCACCACTTCGAGCTCATCTGGCAGCGCGGCAGCCCGTTCGCGGAGCGCTACCGCGCCTTAGCCCGCACCTGGCAGGCGTATGCCTCGACAACGGCTTAGAAAGCAGCGCCCCTGCACCCCGATCTGCCGTCCCCAATGGCGGACTCCGACGGCAGATGGGGTATTGTTGTGACCGCACAGCCGTTACCTTGGTTGCCATCGAGATAGGAGGACCTCATGCGCGACCTCGTGAGCATCAGCGCCGTCGAGTCGGCGGCGAAAGCAAACAATCGCCCCGGACCGGACCACATGAACTGCGGCGAATCGGTTATCGCCGCGCTGTGGGATGCCTTCGAGCCGGACTTCCCGCGTTCCGTGGTCTCCATGGGCGCCGGCATGGGCAAAGGCGTCGGGGGCTCCGGCTGCATCTGCGGTGCGCTCGCCGGCGGCGTGGCGTTTCTGGGCCTCATGCTGGAAACCAAGGAACGTACCAAACCGGTTGCCGCCGAATTGCACGACGCGTTTTGCGGGGGAACCGGCAGGCATACGCCCTGCTGCCGCATCCTCACGCGTGGTCTGGAGTGGACGAGCACGGAGCGTATCGCCCAATGCCAAGCTCATTGTGCCCTCGCGGCGGCAGAGACCGCCCGCATCCTCTGCCGCGAGCTCGACATCCAACTTGAATCGTAGCGAAACGCACGAGCAGGGACTCTCCCGTAGGGAAAATAGGGACAGGTGATAATTTCCCAGCCGACCCTCCCGCATGGGAAAATAGGGACAGGTGCTTTTTCCCATTCGACCGGTATGCCCGGGGAACGAGCCGGCTGGGAAATTATCACCTGTCCCTATTTTCCCAGCCGGCATGACGAGGGCCCCGGTGCGGGGCCCTCGAGCTCGGAGATTACGTCAGTGCGCGCCGCCCTGGCCGTAGTAGGCGTTCGGGCCGTGCTTGCGCAGGTAGTGCTTGTCCTGCAGGTACTGCGGGGCGGGGGCCACGCCGTCCTGCAGCATCTCGGTGCGCGCCGCCATCTTGGCGACCTCGTCGAGCACGACCGCGTGGTACACGGCCGCATCGGCGTCCTTGCCCCAGGTGAAGGGACCGTGGTTGCGCACGAGCACCGCGGGCACGGCCACCGGGTCGATATCGCGCTCGGCGAAGCCCTCGACGATCACCTTGCCGGTGTTGAGCTCGTAGGCCTCCTCGATCTCCTCCTCGGTCAGCCCGCGCATGCAGGGGATGGGGCCGTAGAAGTAGTCGGCGTGGGTCGTGCCGTACGCCGGGATATCGCGACCGGCCTGCGCCCACGACACCGCCCACGCGGAGTGCGTGTGCACGACGCCGCCGATCTTGTCGCCCCACTCGCGGTACAGATAGGCATGGGTGGGCGTGTCGGAAGACGGGTTGAGGTCGCCGTCGACGACCTTGCCGTCCAGGTCGCACACGACCATGGACTCAGGCGAGAGCTTGTCGTAGTCCACGCCGGAGGGCTTGATCACGAACAGGCCGCTGTCGCGGTCGAACTCGGAGGCGTTTCCCCAGGTGAAAACGACCAGTCCGTGCTTGGGAAGGTCCATGTTCGCCTCGTAGACCTTCTCGCGGAGCTCTTTGAGCATCATGGTGAGTCTCCTCTCCTTGGATGGGTTGAAATGACCCCGTCCCCAAATGACCCGTTAGGCGAAGGCGCGCTCGGCGGCCTTCTCGGCCTCGTTGGCCTGCTTGAAGGAGGCCAAAAACGCGCGGTAGCCCTCGACGTCCGCGGGATCGGGCTCGATGGTCGCGCCCTCCATGTCGGCGAAGACCTTGCCGTTCAGGAAGTCGGCCAGCGACTCGCCCTCCTCGCGGCGCGCCATGTAGGCGGCGGCGACGGCCTGGCCCCAGGCGCCGCCCTCGCCCGCCGTCGACATCACGGTGACGGGGGCCTCGAGCGCCGCGGCCAGCAGGCTCTGGGCGACGACCGGCGTCTTGAAGATACCGCCGTGGCCGTAGAGCTTGTCGATCTTGACGTCCTCGGCGCGCAGGGCCTCGTTGCCCGCGGCGAGCGCGCCGAAGGCGGCCATGATGTTCATGCGCATGAAGTTGGCGACGGTGAACGCCGCGTTCTGCTTGCGCGCCACGAGCGGGTAACCCGTCTGCACGCCCATCACCGTCTCGCCGGAGATGAACGGGATCGACACGAGACCGCCGGCGTCCTTGTCGGCGTCGAGCGCCGCGCGGAACAGCTTCACGAACGCGTCGCCCTTGTCCACCTCGACGCCCATGAGCTCGGCGAACTCGCACAGCAGGTTCACCCAGCCGTTGATGTCCGAGGTGCAGTTGTTGCAGTGCACCATGGCGACCGGGTCGCCGACCGGGGTGGTCACGAGGTCGATCTCGGGGACGGTCGCGTCCTTGAGCGCATGCTCGAGCACGATCATCGAGAACACCGAGGTGCCGGCGGAGACGTTGCCGGTGCGCGGGGCGATGGAGTTGGTGGCGATCATGCCGGTGCCGGCGTCGCCCTCGGGCGGGCACAGCGGGCAGCCGGGCTCGAGGTCGCCCTCGGGGTCGAGCAGGCGCGCGCCCTCGGCGGTCAGATGGCCGGCGCACTCGCCCGCCACCAGGATCTTGGGCAGCAGGTCCTCGACCTTCCAGGCGACGCCCTTGCTCGCCACCAGCTCATCGAACTTGGCGATCATCGCCGCGTCGTAGTCGCGGGTCTCCGAGTCGATGGGGAACATGCCGGAGGCGTCGCCGATGGAGAGCACCTTCTCGCCGGTGAGGCGCCAGTGGGCGAAGCCGGCGAGCGTGGTGAAGAAGTCGATGCTCGCCACGTGCTCCTCGCCGTTCAGGACGGCCTGGTAGATATGGGACACGCTCCAGCGCTCGGGGGTGTGGAAGGCGAACAGCTCGGAGAGCTCGCGGGCGGCCTGGGTCGTGGTGGTGTTGCGCCAGGTGCGGAACGGCACGAGCAGGTTGCCCTCGGCGTCGAAGGGCAGGTAGCCGTGCATCATGGCGGAGATGCCGAGCGCGCCGACCTTCTTGAGCGTGACGCCGTACTTCTCGGCGACGTCGGCCTTGAGCGCCGCATAGGCGGCGGCGAGCCCGGCGAAGATCTCCTCCTCGCTGTAGGTCCAATAGCCGTCGACCAGCGAGTTCTCCCAGTCGAAGGCGCCGATGGCGATCGGCTCGTTATCGGAGCCGACCAGCACCGCCTTGATGCGGGTCGAGCCGTACTCGATGCCGAGCGCGGTGGCACCGGACTCGATGTCGGCGATGATCTGTTCTTTCGTCATGGCCATAAGTTTTACTCTCCTCATCATGGAAACGGCCGCGCCCGACAGGGCGGGACGCGGCCGAATCTTGCAGAGCTTCAGACGGGGACCACTGGGAAAAAGGTGCCTGTCCCTATTTTCCCGATCCCCTATCGCGCATTAGCGGTAGAAGACCTCGCCGAGCTTGAGGTCGCGCTTGAAGTCGCGGATGTTGGTGTTGGCGTCGATGACCACGGCCTCGACGCCCATGGCGTCGGCCCAGTCGATCATCTGGTCGGCCGTGAGGTCGTAGGAGAACGCGGTGTGGTGCGCGCCGCCCGCGTAGATCCAGGCCTCGGTGCCCACCTTGAGGTTGGGGCGCGGGGTCCAGAACATGGTTCCGGTGGGGAGCATCGGCATGGGCTTCTCGACCTTCTTGCAGTCCACGTCCTGGACGATCAGGCGGAAGCGGTTGCCCAGGTCGATCAGGGACGTGGCAATCGCGGGGCCGGTCTTGGAGGTGAAGATCAGGCGCGCGGGGTCCTCGCGGTCGCCCATGGAGAGCGGCGTGGCGCGGATGGCGACCTTGCCGTCGGCCATGGAGGGGTCGACCTCCGCCATGTGGGACTCGAGGATGCCCTCCTTGCCCGGGACCAGGTTGTAGGTGTAGTCCTCCATGAGGGCGGAGCCCTTGGCGTTCGGGTCGCCGGCGGTCATGACCTTCATGAGGCGCACCATCGCCGGGGTCTTCCAGTCGCCCTCGGGGCCAAATCCGTAGCCCTTCTGCATGAGGCGCTGGATGGCGAGCGACGGGAGCTGCCTGAGGCCGCCGAGGTCGCCAAAGTGGTCGGAGAAGGCGTTGTAGTTGTGCTCCGTGAGGAAGCGCTCGATGCCGATCTCCTGGGCGGCCTGGACCTCCACGTGAGCGCGGAACTCGGCGGGGTCGCGACCGTCGAGCACGAGGTCGTAGGTGTCGTAGTACTCGTCGGTGAGGGCCTTCACCTCGGCGGGCGTGACCGCGTCGACGTACGGCACGAGCTCGTTCACAGGCCAGGCGTCCACGGTCCACCCAAAGACCTGCTGCGCCTCGACCTTGTCGCCGTCGGTGACCGCGACGTTGCGCATCGTGTCGGCGAAGCGGCAGACGCGGATGTTGCGGGACTCGTTCACGCCCACGGCGACGCGCATCCACGCGCCGAGCTCGGCGACGACGGACTCGTCCTTCCAGTAGCCGAAGACCACCTTGTGGTCCCAGCGCATGCGGGCGAAGATGTGCCCGAGCTCGCGCTCGCCGTGCGCGGCCTGGTTCTCGTTCATGAAGTCCATGTCGATGGTGTCGTACGGGATCTCCTCGTTGTACTGCGTCGCGAACTGGCACAGCGGCTTGCGCAGGTCGGTGAGGCCGGCGATGTAGTTCTTGGAGGGCGAGAAGGTGTGGGCCCAGGTGATGATGCCGGCGCACTCGGGATCGTTGTTGGCCTCGTTGAAGGTGGCCTGGATCACGTCGGCGGTCAGCAGGTTGGGCTTGAGCACGACCTCGAACGGGACCTTGTCCGACGCGTTGAGCGCCGCGACGACCTCGGCGGAGTGCTCGGCGACATGCTGGAGCACCTCATCACCGTACAGATCCTGGGTGCACGGGCAGAAATAGAACTTGTACTTCTTGATCTCGAGCATTTGCTGGCTCCTTTGCGGGTTGGATGATCTGCCCTGCGGCCGGGCGGCCGCAGCCTGCCGGACGGGGCGCCCGGGCGGGTATCCGGGCCCCGGGCGCCCCAGCCGGACACCGCGAGGACCGGGCGGACCCGGTCTTCGCGGGGAAGGGGCTTATTTGATGACCTGGTTCGCTGCGCGCTCCGAGAAGATGGCCACCATGATGACGAACACGATACCCATGATCAGCTGCTGGATCTCGGTGGTGAAGCCCATCATGACCAGGCCGCGCTGAAGGACGAGGTAGGACAGGACGCCGGTGACCACGCTGGAGAAGCGGGAGCGGGCGCCGCCGTTGATGGGCATGCCGCCCAGGACCAGGGCGATGAGGATCTGGGTCTCGAGCATGTTGCCCGAGGAGGCCGTCACGGAGCCGACGCGGATGGCGTTGATGAGCGCCGCGAAACCGGTGATGCAGCCGGCGACCACGTAGATGATGATCTTGGTGCGCTGCACGTTGATGCCGGCGAAGCGGGCGCCGCTCTCGGACGCGCCGATGGCCTTGAGGTTGGAGCCGAGCGCCGTGAAGTGGAGCACCAGGTAGGCCACGACGAGCACGGCCACGGTGATGCCGATCAGCAGCGGGGTGTTGGTGGCCAGCGCGGTGAGGTAGGTCGCCGCGTAGACCGGGCTGGTGGTGGTCACGTAGGCGATCACGCCGCGCAGCAGGAACATCATGCACATCGTGACCACGAAGGACTGGATCTGGCCCTTGACGTGGAACACGGCGTTGATGAGGCCGATCACCGCGCCGGTGGCGATGCCGCCGAGGATGGCGATCACGGGGTTGTACTGCGACAGGAAGCACACGACCGCGCAGGACAGGCCCATCATGGAGCCCTGGCTGAAGTCCAGGCACCCCATGGACATGATCATGTAGACGCCCACGGTGGCGATCATGAGGGTGAAGCCGCCGGAGATGATCAGCGTGATGTTGCGCGGGGTGATGAGCAGACCACCCGTCGCGACGGCGAAGAACGCCACGATCGCGACGAAACTGATGATGGGCAGGAAGCTCTTGATCTGATGCCAGTCGAATTTCTTCTCCTGGTCGGCCGTCACGGCCTTGGTATCGGTAGAAGCCATCTGTTTCGCCTCCTTAAATCATCTTCGCGATGATGTCTTGCTCGGTCAGGTCGGGGCTGCGGAACAGCTGCCCGTTGATCTTGCCGTCCTTCATGACCAGGATGCGGTCGCACATGCCGATGAGCTCCATGATCTCCTCGGAGATGATGAGGATCGCCTTGCCCTGGTTGCGCATCTCCTCGAGCAGCGCGTAGATGTCGGCCTTGACGCCGATGTCGATGCCGCGGGTCGGGGAGTCGAGCAGCAGGATGTTGGACTGCTTGCCCAGCCAGCGCGCGAGGACGACCTTCTGCTTGTTGCCGCCGGACAGCGCCGAGACGTACTGGTCGACGCCCACCATCTTGGTGGACATGATGTCGGCGTACTTCTTGGCGAAGGCCTTGAGGTTCTTCTGCTTCAGGATCAGGCCCATGTCGCGCATCGAGGGCAGCGTGATGTTGTCCTGGATGGTGTCGTTGATGAGCAGGCTCTCGTTGTCGCGGTCCTTGGAGGCGTAGGCGATGGAGTGGTTGATCGCGGCGTTGATGTCGTCGATCGGGGTGCCGTCGCCGAGCATGACCGTGCCCTCGCGGTCGTAGGACGCGCCGAACATGGCCTTGCCCACCTCGTGCATGCCGCACTCGGACAGGCCGCCGATGCCCAGGATCTCGCCCTTGTGGAGCTCGAGGGACACGTCGTCGAGCGAGCCGGGGACGGAGACGTTCTGCATCATGATCGCGATCTCGCCCTGGGGCTCGATCGTGTAGTCCGGATAGTCGGTGCGGTAGTAGTGGTCGTCCATCTCGCGGCCGACCATGAGGGTCTTCAGCTTGTCCTCGTCCACGTCCTTGGCGTTGATGGTGGTGATGTAGTCGCCGTCGCGCAGGATGGAGATGCGGTCGGACATGCGCAGGACCTCGCCCATGTCGTGCGAGATGAAGATGACGCAGTGGCCCTTGGCGCGGACGTCGAGCATGACCTCGAACAGCTTCTCGCGGCCGTCCTGGGACAGGGCCGTGGTGGTCTCGTCGACGACCAGGATCTTGGGGTCGAACCACGTGGACTTCAGGATCTCGATGATCTTGCGCTCCTCGAAGTTGTAGTTCTCGATGGGAGCGGTGGCCTTGATGCGCGACAGGCCGAACCCGTCGAGCAGCTCCTGGGCCTTCTTGTTCATCGCGGCGGTGTTCTTGATGCCGTACTTCATGAAGCGGCCCTCGTCGCCGAGGAACAGGTTCTCCGCGACCGTGAGCCCGTTCAGGGTGCCGAGCTCCTGGACGATGACGGCGACGCCGTGGTGGTTGCCGTCGACCTGGTTCTTGGGCGCGATCTGCTCGCCGTCGAGCGTGAAGGTGCCCGAGCCGATCGGCAGGATGCCCGTCAGCATGTTGGTGAACGTGGACTTGCCGGAGCCGTTCTCGCCGATCAGGGCGTGGATCTCGCCGGCGTAGAAGTCGAGGGAGACCTCCTTGACCGCGTGCGTGGGGCCGAACTTCTTATCGATTTTGTCAGCGTGAAGCAACAGCTTGTCTGCCATGGTGCGTCCCTCCTCTACTTTACGACAGCGCCCTTGACGCGCTTGACGGTCAGGGTCACGACGACCAGCAGCGTGGCGCCGGTGACGACGTCGTTGATGGTGGTGGGCATGCCGAGGGCCACGAAGCCGGCGAACATCATGGAGATGATGAACTCGCCGATGACGATGGCGACGACGGGGTGACCGAACTTCTTGAACGCCAGGCCGAAGAAGGCGCCCATGAGCGGCGTGAAGTTCAGGGACTGGGAGAGCATGCCGGTCATCGGGGTCTGGGCGGTGCCGTAGCCGATGTAGAGGACGGCCATGACGCCGACGAAGCCGGAGCACAGGATGAACGCGATGAACTTGTACTTATCGACGTTCACGCCCATGTTCTTGGCGGTGAGCTCGTTGGTGCCGATGGCGTTGATGTAGGTGCCGACCTTCGTGTACTTCAGGATGAAGCCGCACAGCAGGAAGGCGATCAGCGCCAGGATGACGTTCCAGGGATAGGAGCCGAACATGTTGTACTCGGCGGCCAGACGGGTGCCGGCCCAGTTGGAGGCGAACACCGAGAAGCTCTCGTAGATGAGCGACAGGCCCACGGTGACGATCAGCGACGGGATGCGGAGCACCGTGTAGGCCAGGCCGTTGAAGAAGCCGAGCAGGATACCGCAGATGATGGGGGCGGCGACGAGGCCGACCACGCCAAACATCTGGGAGAAGCCGATCGACAGCAGGCACGCGAGCACGAGCACCGAGCCGATCGAGAAGTCCCACAGGCCCTGGGTGACGATGAAGTACATGCCGCAGCCGCCGACCGCGTAGATCAGGGCGCTCTGCAGGTACGTCATGACCTGCTCGGGGGAGCCGAACGTATCGGGCCGCAGCACCTTGAAGATGGCCCAGCAGATGATGGTGAGCACGACGAGGAAGCCCACGCCGAACCACTGGCTCTGCTGGAGTTTCTTGATTGCGTCCATACACCTCTCCTTCCAATGACTGTATGGGCAACCCGAAAAGCGGGGGGCAAGCTCCCAAGGGAACCTGCCCCCCGCTTCAGGAAGATGGCCGAAGGGTTACTCGCCGTGGCGGGACATGACGTCCTCGATGGACAGCGAGGTCGCCGAGGTGTTGAGCTCGTCGAAGCTCATCTCCGCGAGGCCCGCGATCTCGTCGTCGTTGTACGGGTCGTCGTCCACGAAGTACTTCTCGTAGTTCTCGTACTCGGCCACGGAGGACACGAAGACGTACGGGAACTGGATGTCCTTGCCGAACTCGCCCTGGACGGGGACGAAGTCCTCCTTGCCCTTGATGGCGTTGTAGACCATGATGAGGGCGTACAGCGGGTCGCAGAAGTGGCCACCGGACTCGCAGTACATACCGCCGGTCTCGAGCTGCTCCTTCAGGTCCTCCAGGAAGTCGGTGGAGGCGACGCGGATGCTACCGGTCTTGCCCATGTTGGCGAGCTGGCCGATGGAACCGACCAGCGGGTCGCCGCCGCCGCCGGCGACGATCAGGGCGTCCATGTCGGGGTAGTTGTTCACGAACTGCTGGGTGACCTGCGCACCCTCGGAGGAGGAGGTGTTGGCGTAGACCGGCTCGGTCATGGTCACGGGGTCATCGGGATGGGCCTCGTTCCAGGCGTCGACGCCGTTCTGGTAGCCGGTCCAGCGCTGCTGGAAGGTGGCGTCGCCGACGGTCCAACCCTCGAGGCAGATGTTGCGGGCGCCCTTCTGGATGCCCTCGTAGGCGTCGGGGTTGTCCATGGTCAGCAGCTCGATGAGCTTCTCGCCGTTGCCGACCTCGTCCTCATGGACGGCGCCCACGTAGTACTGGGAGTTCTGCGCGGTGGCGTAGACGTCGGGGCTGTTCTGCTCGTTGATGATGCGGTAGAACTGGGCCAGGTAGACCTGGTTCTGGTCGCAGGTGGAGATGCAGGCCTGCATCTCGGAGTCGGCGGAGTTGCAGACGATGATGCCCTGGCAGCCGGCGGCGCACAGGGTCTCGATGGAGGCGGTGACCTGCTCGGAGACGTGGCCCTGGTCGACGTAGTTCAGCTTGACGCCGAGGATGCCGGCGGCCTTGTCGAGGATGTTCTTGGACAGCGAGCCGAGCGCGTCGGTGGAGCTCCAGATGGAGACGCCGATCATGATGTCGCCGTCGGCGGCACCCGAGCCGGAGCCGCCGCCCTCGCCGCTGCAACCGGCGAGCGCGCCCGCGGTCAGACCGAGACCGGCGGTCGCGGCGCTCAGCTTGACGAAGTTGCGCCTCGATACCTCTTTCATGGAATACCCCTTCCATTCCACCCGGAAGCGCTCCTCGCGCCTTCGGGAAACTGTTGGCCGTGCGGCCGTGTTGCCTGCGGGCTCGCGCGCCCGCTCACTGCGCCCGGTGCGTGCGCGACCTGTTCCTGCTAAACATTTGCCGAACACATCACCGAACATCGACAAAACATTTATATGTCCATCTCCCGCTATTTGGGTGCATTATGCTGCGAACGGTCGCTGCGGGGCCGCAAACGGTTTTTCTGCATCTGCGGTATGTTTTGCATCATTTATGCACGTCGCACTCTATCAGCGCAAATAAGATACCCCCTACTCCAGCAGTCGGGAATACGGCGGTTCGCGTTTACCTACCGTTCGCGGGTGTTCAGATTCTTGTTCACCCATTCCCGTGCGCGAAGATGTACACTGCAAACTGTTTAGTAAGTGTTTAGTTGCTGGGAGGGCGTCATGCCTACCGCAAAGATCAGCGTGCGCGAGATCAGCCGCCGCACGGGGTACTCCCCCGCCACCGTCTCGAACGCGCTCAACAACAAGCGCGGCGTGAGCGACGAGACGGCCGCCGAGATCCGCCGCGTCGCCGCCGAGATGGGCTACCATCGCGCCGGGCGCCTGAAGCGCGCCCAGTTCGTCATGGGCCGCAACTCCGGGCGCATGCTCGACGAGGGCTCCTTCCGCCTCGCGGTGGTCAACGGCGTCGAGGAGGAGGCGCGGCGCTACGGGCTCACCGTCTCGTACACCACCGTCGAGCTCGCCGACTCAGCGACCTGCCAGCGCGAGCTGGCCGCCATCATGAGCGACCCCACCGCGGGCATCATCCTGCTGGGCACGGAGATGACCGAGAGCGACTACGACCTGTTCGCGCACTGCCCGGTGCCCCTCGTGCTGGTGGACGGGCAGAGCGACAACCACTTCATCGAGTCGATCCTGTTCTCGAACGAGGGGTCGGCCTACCGCGCGGTCCGCTCGCTCGTGAGGCGCGGGCACCGGCAGATCGGCTACCTCGCCGGCAAGCTCCGCATCCGCAACTTCCCGCTGCGCGAGCGCGGCTACGAGCGGGCGCTCGCCGAGGTCGGGGTCCAGCCCCAGGCGAAGTTCCGCGTCTCGCTCGGCACCGACAAGATGGAGAACGCCTACCGCGACATGCTCGCGTGGCTGCAGCGCGAGCCCGAGATGCCGACGGCGTTCTTCGCCGAGAACGACGCGCTTGCCGTCGGCGCCATGAAGGCGCTCGCGGAGTGCGGGTTCGACATCCCGGGCGACGTCTCGATCGTCGGGTTCGACGACGTCGAGTTCGCCGGCGTGGCGCACCCCGCGCTCACCACCGTGCACGTGCCCCGAACCGACCTGGGGCGCATCGCCGTCCGCAAGCTCATCGAGCAGGTGGAGCAGCCCACCGAGTACACCTGCGTGACCCATCTGAGCACGCGGTTCGTGGAGCGCGAGAGCGTGCGCTCGCTGCTGTAGGGCTCGCCGAGGCGCCGGCCGGCGGCGAGTCGCAGCCGGCGCCCCCCCTACTCCACCGTCACCGACTTCGCCAGGTTGCGCGGCTGGTCGACGTCGCAGCCGCGCATCACGGCGACCTCGCGCGCGAGCAGCTGCAGCGGGACGCTCGCCGTGATGGCGCAGAAGGCGTCCCGCACCGGCGGGATGTAGATCACATGGTCCGCGATGCGGCGGATGTCCTCGTCCCCCTCGGTCGCCAGCGCGATGATGTTCGCCCCGCGGGCCTCGCATTCCTTGAGGTTCGAGACCACCTTGTCGTAGACGGGGCTGTCCGTCGCCACCGCGATCACCGGGAAGCCGGGGTCGATCAGGGCGATGGGCCCGTGCTTCATCTCGCCTGCCGCGTACGCCTCGGCGTGCAGGTAGCTCACCTCCTTGAGCTTGAGCGCCCCCTCGTAGCTGATCGCGGCGCCCATACCGCGCCCGACGAACAGCGCCGACGGAGCGTCCTTGCAGGCGAGCGCCGCCTCGTGGACCGCCTCGCGCTGGGTGTCCAGGATCCACTGGATCTGGGCCGCGGTATCACCCAGCTCGCGGAACAGCATGCGAACCTGCCCGACCGTGAGCTTCCCCTTCACCTGGCCCAGCAGCAGGGCGAGCAGGGTCAGGCTCACGATCTGCCCGATGAAGCTCTTGGTCGACGCGACGGCGATCTCCTTGTTGGCCTTGGTGTAGATCACGCCGTCGGACTCGCGCGCCACGGGCGACCCCACCACGTTGGTGATGCCGAATACCTTGGCGCCCTTGATGCGCGCGTCGCGGATGGCGGCGAGGGTGTCCGCCGTCTCGCCGGACTGCGACACGGCCACCACGAGGGTGGACGGGGTGATGATGGGGTTGCGGTAGCGGAACTCGCTCGCCGCCTCGACCTCGCACGGGATGCGCGCCCATGCCTCGATGAGGTTCTTGGCGATGAGGCCGGCGTGGTAGCTCGTGCCGCAGGCGATGACGTAGACGCGGTCGATGAGGTCGAGCTCCTCGAAGGAGAGGCCGAGCTCGTCGATGTCCAGCTCACCGGTCGGGCTCAGCCTGCCGACCAGCGTGTCGCGCACGACGCGCGGCTGCTCGCAGATCTCCTTGAGCATGAAGTCGGGGTAGCCGCCCTTCTCCGCGAGGTCGATATCCCAGTCGATGTGGGTGACGTCGGGCTCGATGGGCCGGCCCTGCTCGTCGCTGAACTCGATCCCCTCCGGGGTGAGGCGCGCGAACTGGCCGTCCTCGAGCACCACCACGTCGCGGGTCGCGTCGATGAGCGCGATGACGTCGGAGGCAACGTAGCTGCCGCGCTCGCCGCGGCCGACGACGATGGGGCTGTCCTTGCGCGCCACGGCGATGACGCCGGGCTCGTCGGCGCAGACGGCCGCCAGCCCGTATGCGCCCACCACGCGGGTGCAGGCGGCGCGCACCGCGGCCATGAGGTCGCCCGCCGCCGGGACGCCCGCATCCGGACGGCCGTCGTAGGCCTCCTCGATCAGGTGCGCGAAGACCTCCGTGTCGGTCTCGCTGGCGAAGCGGTGGCCGCGGGACTCGAGCTCCGCGCGGAGCTCGGCGAAGTTCTCGATGATGCCGTTGTGGACCACCGCGATGCGGCCGTCGCAGCTGGTGTGGGGATGCGCGTTGGCCGTCGTGGGGCGGCCGTGCGTCGCCCAGCGCGTGTGGCCGATGCCGCAGGTGCTGGCGTCGTCGCGGTGCGCGAGCTCGGACTCGAGGCCCGCGACCTTGCCCACCCTGCGCACGATGTCCAGGCAGGTCGCCCCGCCCCCGGGCCCCGCCGCGCGCTCGAGCGCCACGCCCGCCGAGTCGTAGCCGCGGTACTCGAGCCGCTTGAGCCCGGAGATGAGGACGTCCTTCGCTGTATCCGATCCGGTGTATCCGACGATTCCGCACATGAGCGCATCCTTCCAGCCGATCGTCCGCGCACCGTGCGCGCACTGACCCCAACGGGCGACGCGTTCCCGCCCGACCCGGCCCGTCCCGATCGCACGGGCCCCATGTGGCTGCCCATTGTACGGAAGGAAGGGGTGTCGTTCGGCCTAAACTGGTATTCGATTTCAGATACCACATGAAGACCAGCGATTGGAAACGCGGATGAAACACGGAGGGCGGGTCTACGCGAGCTTCCGGTAGGGGACGTAGCGCTCGTAATCGGCGAACATCAGGTGACGGGCCGCTCCCAAACGGAAACGAACGGTCGCCGAACTCATGCCGCGCGCGCTTCGATGCCCGGAAATTGAAGCGCTTTAATCAAGGCGTCTCGATGCTACAATCCCGATAGGAATACCGTGAGAGACGCAAGAGGGGCGGCACATGGCGAAGGTGACGATAGGCGACGTGGCCCGTGAGGCGGGCGTGGCGCTCGGAACCGTGTCGAACGCGCTCAACCATCCCGAAAAGGTGCGTCCGGAGACCCTCAAGGTGGTCAACGACGCCATCCGGCGTCTCGGGTACGCCCCCAACCAGAGCGCGCGCCTGCTCGCCGGGGGGAAGAACCCCACCTTCGGACTCGTCCTCTCGCAGCTGAACCACGGCCTGAGCCTGCAGATCGCGAGCGGCGCGAGCACCGAGGCGCAGCGCCAGGGCTACGGGCTGCTCATCGCCACCGCGAACCAGAGCTCCGCGCTCGAGTCGCGCTACACCCGCTATTTCATGGGCACACAGGTGTCCGGCGTGCTCGTGCAGGCGGGACCGGACGAGGCCGCGTGCCATAAGCCGGGGCGCGTCCCCGTCGCCTTCCTCGACATCCAGAGCGACGGGCCGGGGTTCTTCATCGCGGCGGACAACCGGGCGCAGGGCTCGCTGATCGCCGAGCACGCCGCGTCCCTCGGCGCCCGGCGCATCGCGGTGATCGGGCACCCGGGCTCCCCCCAGGCCGCACGAAGGCTCGAGGGCATCCGGACCGCCATGGAGCGTCGCCCGGACATCGAACTCGAGGTCCTCGACAAGGGCGGCGCCGACCTCGCCGCCGACGGATTCGAGCTCGGCCGGGAACTCGGCCGGCGGGGCCCCGGGGCGCGCCCCGACTTCGTCATCGGCCTGAGCGACGTGCTGGCGGTGGGCGCCATCGCCGGCATCCAGGCATCCGGGCTCACCGTGCCCGACGACGTGCGCGTCGCGGGATGCGACGGCAACCCTCTCGCCTGGAGCGGCACCGTCCCGCTCACCACCTGCGTGCCCACCGGGTACGAGATCGGGCGCCGCGGGATCCTGCGCCTCGTCGAGCAGATCGAGGCGGCGCGCTCCGGCGCCGACCGCGCCGAGCTGCTCGCCGAGAACCATCAGGAGCTCGTCCCGCCGTTCATCCTCGCGCGCGCGAGCACGCAGGGCAGCTCGCCGATGCAGCCCTCCGACGTCATCGGCCTCAACCTCGGAACGTTCCTGTGACGCCCCGGCGCCCGGCGGGCGCCCGCTCGGCCCCGGCGCGCGAACGGCCCTGACCGGCAGGGGGCGACGCGAGCGAGCGCCTCGGGCGCAGGCTCGCCGGGCAGGCTGCGGCCCGTGCGCCCCACCTATCGAAAGGCGAAGACACCCATGGATGAGAAACTCGAAGCGCTCATGCGGCTCCTCGTCTCGTACGGACGCGTCGCCGTGGGCTACTCGGGAGGCGTGGACAGCACCTTCCTCGCGGCGGTCTGCGCCCGCTGCATGCCCGGGGACGCGGTGCTCGTGCATCTCGACACCCCGTTCATCGGCACCCCGGAGCGGTCCTCCTTCGAGCGCGAGGCGGAGCGCTTCGGCCTGCCGGTGCTCGCGATCACCCTGGACCCGCTTTCCGACCCAGATGTCGCCGCGAACGATGCGGACCGCTGCTACCGCTGCAAGCGCGCGGGATTCGCCCGCATCGTCGACGTCGCGCGCGAGCACGGCTGCCCGGTCGTGCTCGACGGGAGCAACGCCGACGACGCGGGGGACTTCCGCCCCGGCATGCGCGCCCTGGCGGAGCTCGGCGTCCGCTCCCCGCTCATGGAGACCGGATGGCGCAAATCCGAGGAACGCGAGCTTTTGCGCGCCTGGGGCCACCCGGTCTGGGACATGCCCGCCGGCGCCTGCCTCGCCACGCGCATCCCCTGCGGCGAGGCGCTCACCGCGCGCAAGCTGGAGGTCATCCGAGCCTGCGAGGATCTCCTGCACGGCAGGGGCCTTCGCCAGGTGCGCGCACGGCTCATCGGCGGGGCGCTTCGCATCGAGGCGGCGCCGGAGGAGCTGCCGGCACTCGGGAACGCCGTCGCGGGCGGCGTCGAGCTCGACGGGGACCTCGTCGCAGCGCTGCTCGAGCGCGGCGCATCGGCCGTCGACCCGGTGGCCGTCCCTTACGCCCACGGCGGCATGAACGCTGCATCGTGACAGGAGCCCGTCCGCGGCAAGCGGGCGGCGGGGCGCCCGAGGACATCGGATGATATGCAGCCGAGCAGTCGGCATTGTCTCGCCGGACGCCCCGCCCGTCCGCGGCAAGTCGACCGCATTGTCCCCGTGCTGTGAAGGAGCCGTAAGGTCTTCTTTATACTGACCCCCGCCCGCTCGCCCGAGCCGCGCCTATGCGGTATCGTGTCCGCGGCAGCGCTGCGCCCCGCAGCATCTCCGAACACGAAAGGGGGCACCATGGTCGAATGCTACAAGACCGGGTTGGACGGAATCACCACCAAGATCGATGCACCGGAATCAGGATGCTGGGTCAATGTCGTGGAACCCACGCCTGAGGAACGCATATGGCTTGAACAGACCGTCGGCATAGTGCCCGAATTCGTCCGCTCCGCGCTCGACGAGGAGGAGACCTCCCATATCGACTACGACGAGGACGTCAACCAGACGCTCGTCATCGTCGACTACCCCAGCGAGGAGGACGTCGAGGACATGCAGGACCCCTCGATGCTGCAGTACACTACCCTGCCCATCTCGGCCATCTTCCTGCGCAATGAGAACATCATCGTCACCGTCAGCCTCCAGGAGAGCCCGATCGTCCAGGATATGGCGAGCGGGCGCGTGCGGCAGGTCAACACCCGCATGCGCACGCGCTTCCTCCTCCAGATGCTGCTGCGCATCTCGCAGAGCTACCTGGTTCACCTGCGGCGCATCGACCGCCTGACGGTCAAGACCGAGTCGAGCCTCTACGGCTCCATGCGCAACGAGGAGCTCCTGCAGATGCTCTCGCTCGAGAAGTCGCTCGTCTACTTCTCGACCTCGCTCAAGTCCGCCGAGGTGACACTCAACAAGATCATGCACGGCAAGCTCATCACGCTGTACGAGGAGGACGAGGACCTGATGGAGGACGTCATGATCGAGGTCCATCAGGCCCAGGAGATGTGCGCCATCTACAGCGACATCCTCTCCGGCACGATGGACGCCTACGCGAGCGTGATCTCCAACAACCTGAACATCGTCATGAAGGTGCTGACCGTCATCACCATCGTGATGGCGATCCCCAACATCGTCTTCGGCTTCTACGGCATGAACGTGAGCCTCCCGTTCGAAGGGGTCCCGTTCGTGAACACGTGGCTCTTCCCCACGCTGCTCGCCGTCGCGGCATGCGCGGTCGCCGCCCTCATCTTCAAGAAGAAGGGGCTGTGGCGCTAGCCCACCCGCCCTGTCGGGCGCTCAAAATGCGCCCCTTGCGATATTGTGCGCATCTTTTCCGACTGCGGCCCGGGCAAGGAGCTCGGGCCGTCTGCCACCTGGGGGTTTCCCTCGCGCTCGGCCTCCTATGCAGGCGCGTCTGAGAAGATGCGCACAATACCGTCATCCCCGGACCTGCCGGTTTGTTACCGGCGGGCGCGGCCCCGCCCCCCTCGCAGTGAAAGGCTGGTCCGGGTACCAACCACAAGCCGCACCGCGCTCCGTACGATTGACCTGACGGAATCCGACGCGAATCAAGAGGGATTCGTATGGAGCAATGGGACGTTATCGTCAACCGAGTCGTAGCGGAATAGGATGGTCGGCGTATCGGTCTCACTTGTGAAACGCGCCAGGTTCTTCTCGTCGCTATCGACCCTTGCCAACGGGTCGTACTCGAATCCAGCAAGATACCAGTCGTGAAAGTGCTCGGCTATCCGCATGAGATAGTCCGCGTTTTCCTGGGTGTGTATCGTGTTCCACCCCATTCGGATCACCGCCTGCCCATATCAACACGTGCCAACGAGTTCGTCGGAGCTTCCGTCATGCATGCTTGGCCCCACTTCTCGGTTCTTCGCGGTTAACGATAACCCCAGATCCTCAGCAAACCACTGCACGAACCGGCTGCGTTCTTCATCGTTACTCTCGCGGTCGCGCTGGTCAAAAACTAGATTCACGAGCTTTCTCCCTATCGGGGAGATGACAATCTGGCACGCGGGCTCTCCGTCCTCCTCCGCACAACGCCCGAACGCCTGAACACGTACGCGAAGAGCTTGTCGATGAAGCGCTTCGCCGTCCAGCCCGACCAGCCCCTGTCGTGGAAGAGCTAGACCTTGAGCCCGCCGAAAAAGCCCTCGCACGCGGCGTTGTCGGGCGAGTGGCCCCTGCGCGAGTCGCCGGGCAGCCTGAACTCGGTGATGTCGGTGGCCATGACCTCGCCGGAAGCGCCGGCGGAGAAGTCGTGGAGGTCGCGTCGGCTTGGCTACCCACTGGAACGCGGAAGAGACGAAAAAGGCCACCGGATTGAACCGATGACCTTGATGTTCTTGGTCGCGGGGGCAGGATTTGAACCTACGACCTCCGGGTTATGAGCCCGGCGAGCTACCAGACTGCTCCTACCGACGTAGGCGATAGCGCCGCTTGGGGCTGTTGGCCGTTCCAATCCCCTCAACAATTCCCTCTTCCATAAGCGCGGACAGATATCGGCGTACCGTTTTTATTGACATTCCCGACGCCTTCGCAAGTTCCGACGTGCTTACGCTCTCACGATCAGCAATGTAACCGAGGATGGCCGTCTTTACATTTTCCTTTGTGTATGACCGGCCTTCCTGGTCCGTCATACGTCGATGCCTCATGATCAAGACAAACTCATCGAGAGTACTCTTGGCAATCGGCGCGGGCATCAAGGCCCGCTCGAGCTCCCTATTAATCGTCGGATAGCCCGAGCCTCGATTTTCGACAACACGACCGACCCTGCCATCAACATCGGAATACGGCACATCCTCGAGAATTCGAGCCAAAAATTGGTTCCTCGACGCCGTCGCGCCTCGTTGTCCCAAACGTTCGACCGTCAACGAACCGAACAAGCCGCCGGGATTGGACAGCTCCAGGCGATCGGGATAAAGGTCGACCATTACCGGGGTGCCCAACGCGTCGGGAGAATAATCCCTATGCATCAGCGCATTAGCAACAGCCTCGCGGACCGCAGCCAACGGGTAGTCCGGCACGTTTTCCCTCAATGCGCCTTTTACGATTGCGCCATGCTTCATGTTTCGCGATGCGGCCCGCACCGCATCGACCACCATGATGGGTATTGGCCCGTCAATATCAACCGAATCAGAAAAGCGTTCCCCGGCTCTCCCCACCTCGCCTTTTTTCGGTGTTGGATACGCCGTGAACACAACATTGGCTCGAGGAAAAAACTGCTGCGGACAAAAACCCAATGCCATAATGCCGGCAACGGTCGGCCTCAAAATCCCTTCAGCATCGGGAGAAACCACACGCCGATTCGCCATGAGCTCCTCATCGCTTAAGGCGGCGGACCTGCCCAGCGTTGTCGCTCTCACACGCGAGAGCCATCCCGTGAGCAATTCTTGGTCAAAGTCATCCATCGTTGCGCCCTCAACAACAACGGCATCGTTGCGCGCGCTCCGGTATTGATTCTCGATGTATCGATCGATTTCATAAGAGGACATCTTATGATCGCCGTCACCAGTTCTTATGTATGAGCCAAGACGCTGTCCAAGTTTTTTGACATAGCACGGCTTTTCTCGAGACGACGCCTCGGGGACATTAACCACGACGACGGGCTTTGACTCAAACTCCAAGACTATGATGTCCACCATCTGAGGAGGCTCAATGAGCTCCCTCGCCGCTTGGGCACTATGCGCCTGGATTGTCTTTACATCAACATCCACCGAATGAAAGCCGTCTTTTTCGCTGATGCCAAATACGATCGTTCCGCCGGTTCCATTAGCAAAAGCGGAAATTGAGTCCGCCATCGTCTTGGGGAAACCGCCTGCCGCAGTTTTGAGTTCGTATTCGGCAAGGTCCGTCCCTGCGGTCCTCATATGCTCAACCGCAGCGGCCAGTTCAATATCATTCGTTATGAACATAGCTCGCCCTTCGACTGAATCAATAGCTCGCTCCTACTATACCTCAGTCATTCCCTAGTTCCCTAGTAGAGTTCCCTAGTTCCCTAGTAAAGTTCCCTAGTTCCCTAGTAAAGTTCCCTAGTTCCCTAGTAAAGTTCCCTAGTTCCTTAGTAGAGTTCCCTAGTTCCCGCCTTACCGACATGTACATGTTCGGATGTACGGAGCGCCCCTTCGATATGACGGAGTACGTCCTGCCGAAACATCTCGATCTGTAACACCTAGCCGCCCAAATCGGGTCTAGATGTTACAGATCGAGATTTTGTTTGGGAGGCCGAGAATTGGACCGAAAACACGGTCCCGGAATACCAAAAAAGCTCGCCGGCTAGGCCGACGAGCTGCAAGTTCTTGGTCGCGGGGGCAGGATTTGAACCTACGACCTCCGGGTTATGAGCCCGGCGAGCTACCAGACTGCTCCACCCCGCAATGTCTGGTTGCGCCTCAGCGCAAGAAAATATATTACGAACCCCGAACCGACAATGCAAGGAGAACATCCTCCTCGGCGAGGACTCCATATTTGCGACACATCGCCGCACGCGACCGAGCCGACCGCCGCCGGCTCACTGAACCGAGGTAATCGCACCCGCCTGCGCGCTCGGCCGAGCGGCACACCCGCCCGGGCGAGCCGCGTGCAGCCCCGCCGCCTGCGCTACTCGTCCCGCGCGCGGCGCTCCCGGTCCTCGAGAGCCCGCTCGAGCGCCCGGACGTCCTCGCTCGTGCGCTTCGCCCGGCGCGCCAGCACGAACACGTACGCGAACAGCGCCAGCCAGATGCCCACATACGCCCCGATCACAAACGGTGCTGCGGGCAGCACGGTCGAATAGACCTCGGACAGAATCGGATCCATGGTTACTCCTCCCCTGCGGCGGCATCGCCGCGCTCGCTCGCATATGCCCGGTCGCTCTCACCGGCGCCGGGCGAGACGGCACCGAACTCGCTCGAACCGGTCGCACCGGAAACGACGGGCGCCCCGGCGGAAACCCCGCTCGCTCCGGCCCCGTCGCCGCCCGCGCCATCGCCTGCCGCCGCACCCGAGGCGACCGCCGCGCCCCGCGCCTGCAGCCGCGCGAGCGCCTCCTCGGCTGCCGCACGGTTCGCCCGTGCGTCCTGCTCCTCGAGCCGCTCCTTCAGCTCCTCGACCGCGAGGGCGTCGGCGTTCACCCGCCACGCCACACGGTACAGCACGAACGCGATCATCAGCATGCCGAACAGCCCGAGCAGGAACGGGATCAGCATCATCGGCGGCAGGCCGCTGTCGGTGCGGAACACCACCGGATGGATGGAGCTCGGCACGAGGCGCGTGATCAGAAACGAGATCGGCGCGTCGATGAACGCAACGATGCCGAACACCGCGCAGAAACGCGCCCTGCGCTCCGGGTCGTCGATGGCATTGCGCAGGATGAAATATGCGATCACCAGCAGCATCAAGATGAAATACGTGGTCAGGCGCGGCTCCCACACCCACCACACGCCCCATTCGAAGCAGGTCCACAGATCGCCCGAGATCATGGTCGCCGCGATGAGCACGAGCGTGACCTCCATCGCCGTCTTCGACCGCACGTCATAGGCGCGCTCGCGGGTCATGAGGAACCGCACCGCGAAGAACGCCGCGAACCCCATGGCGACGAACGATGCGATCGCCACCGGGACATGCAGGTAGAAGATCTTCTGGGACAGCAGCAGCTTCGTGGTCACCTGCACCCCGCCGATGACGACCGGCTCGGCGAGCTGCGCACCCTGGACGAGGGGCGCCAGGGTGAAGGCCCACACGATGTCGACGGCCGTGAGCAGCGCGCCGGCAGCGAGCAGGATGGGGAGCAGCCGATCGGGCAGGCCGACCGGCCCCCTCACGGCTCCGGCGGGTTTCTCGCCTCGCGTCATCTGGTCTCCTTTCAAGCCTGCATGGACAAGCCGTTCCATGGTATCGCACCGGCACCGCGCCGGACGGGTCGGCCCGGCGAGTACGCGCACCCGGCGGAGGGCCCGCGGGAGCCGACCGGCGGCGAGCTCCGCCGGCGCCCCGCCGGCAGCCCCGCGCGCCGGGCGCCCTCACGCGTCGAGGATGAACTCGTAGAGCCCCCACGCCGCGGCGATCATGATCACGTCGTAGGCGCCGGCGACCGCGCACGAGGTCCAGAAGCCCCCCAGGGTCCCCTCCACGCCGAGGAACGCCGTCGTGGTCGCCGACACGCAGGCGTACAGCAGCGGGAAGGCAACCGGGATGAACAGGATGGCGAGCAGCACGTCGCGCCCGCGCGTGTCGATCGTCATGGTGGACAGCAGCGTGCCCACGCCGGCGACCCCCACCGTGCCCACCGCGAGCGGCACCGCGATCAGCGGGGTCGTGGCCGCGAGCTCCGCGCCGGAGAGGAAGAACAGGAAGAACAGCGGCACGGAGAGCGCCTCGACCGCGAGGAGGAAGATCAGGTTGGAGGTCGCCTTGGCGGCGAACACCACCGCGCGGTCCACGGGCGCGAGCAGGATGCCCTCGAGGCAGCCGGACTCCGTCTCGTGCGAGAAGCTGCGGTTCAGACCGAGCAGGCTCGTGAACACGATGAGCGCCCACAGCATCCCGCCGGCGAGCGACACCGTCTGCACGCGGTCGCCCACCTGGGACAGCGCCGCCCCGTAGACCGTGAGCACCAGCAGCGCGTACACCGCCATGGAGGTGAGCATCTCGCGCGTGCGCAGCTCCTGGCGCAGGTCCTTGGCGAGCAGCGCGCGGTACTGGGCCCATGCGCCCGGCCTCCCCATCACGCCACCCCCATCCCCACGGTCGCCAGGTACAGGTCGCGGAACGCCGCGGCGTCGACGCCCGCGCGCTCGGCGCACACCACCGCGCGCCCGCGCGCCAGGATGAGCGCATGGGTGCACAGGGAGAACCCCTTCTCGAGGTCGTGGCTTACCATGATGAAGGTGCGCCCGTCGCGTACGCGGTCGATGAGCCGGTCGAAGAGCTCCGCGGCATGCGGGTCGAGCCCGGAGTACGGCTCGTCGAGCAAGACGAGCTCGGGGTCGTTCACGAGTGCGCGGGCGATGGAGAGGCGCTGCTGCATGCCGCGGGAGAAGGTCCGCACGCAGTCCGTCCGGCGATGGTCGAGCTCCACCACCCTCAGCAGCTCGTCGATGCGCGCGCGGTCGGGCGCGCCCCCGTACAGCGAGCTGAAGAACTCCAGGTTCTCGCGGGCGGTGAGATCCCCGTAGAGCATGGACCGGTGGGAGATGAGCCCGATGCGCGCTCGGAGCGTGTCCGGCTCCTCGAGCGCATCGACGCCGAGGACGCTCAGGCTCCCGCGCGTGGGGCGGGAGAGCAGCGCGAGGATGCGGAGCAGGGTGGTCTTGCCCGCCCCGTTGGGCCCGAAGATGGACAGGAACGCCCCCGCGGGGACGGCGAGGTCCACGCCGTCCAGGCCACGGTGCGCACCGAAGCGCTTCACCAGGCCGCGCGCCTCGACGGCGAGCGGGCGGTCGCCCGCAACGGCACCGGACACGGCCGCCGCGCGCTCCCCCGCGCCCCGGTGCGCGCCCCCGCTACCCACGGACGCCCTCCCCCTCGCCGGAGGTGGCATCCATGCCGGCGGCCGCATGCGAGGCGCCCGCCCGAGCCGGCGACGCGGCGCCTCCCGCGCGCTCGTCCGCCGCCAGCAGCGGCGTGGCGCGGCGCGGCAGGAACGCCAGCGCGATGCCCGCGATGCAGATGCCGGCGCCGACCCAGGTGAACATGATGAGCGGGTTGATCTTCACGCTGATGGAGAGCGTCCCGTCGGCGTTCACCCCCTGGAAGGCGATGAAGAGGTCCTCGAGCGGGAAGCTCGTCACCGACGCGTCGAGCGTCTGCTGCCGGGTGGCGGCGCTCACCCGCATGGACGTCTCGACGTCGGCGAGCCACTGGTCGTCGGCGCTCATGGCGGTGCCGGCGACGTCATCGCCGTCGCCCGCCCCGGCGCGTCCGACCTCGAGCAGCACCGTCATCACGTCGTTGTCCGCGGCGTCGAAGTACTCCTCCGAATCCCGGTAGACGATCACGTAGTCGCCCACCTGCGCGGACGCGCCGACCTCCGTCGGCAGGTCCACCGTCTGCTCGTGCACGTACATGCCCGAGCCCACCAGGCCGATGAGCGCCACGGCGCATCCCAGGTGCGCGAGATAGCCGCCCGCCTGCGCCGGCGAGCGGCGGAAGAGGTTCACCACGGCGCGCGCGGCGCCCTCGCCGTGACCGCGCATGCGACCGCGCACCCCGCGCCCCAGCAGGTAGGACGAGGTCGCGAGCAGCATCGCAGCGGCCAAAAACGATACGACGGTCAGCGCGAAGTAGTACCAGGGCGGCCCCTGCTCCGCCAGGGCCTCGGCCGCATCGCCGCCCGCCGCCATGATGCCCTCGTAATCGGGTACGAGCCGAAGGGCGAAGAAGGCCATGAGCGCGGCGAACGCCACGGCGCCCACGAGCGCCGGCACCCGGAAGTTCCGCGCGAAGGCGGCCTTGTCGGTGCGGCGCCATCCGAGCAGCGGGCAGACGGCCATGAGCAGGCCGAACAGCGCCGTCATGGGACGCGCCACCGCGTTGTAGGCGCCGGCGGGGACCGCCTGCCCGCCGAGCGGCATCCAGGTCGGCAGCGCGCTCGACACGGTGAGGTAGGCCACCAGGCACGCACCCACCAGGCACACGAGGTTCGTGAGGAAGTACGAGCCGCTCTTGGAGGCGATCGACTCGATCTCGTCGGCGTCGTCGATCATCCCGTTGCGGTAGACCAGCAGGGCGAGGAAGGACAGGGCGGCGGCGATCATGATCCCCAGGAAGAAGTACGTGGAGACCGGGTCCTCGGCGAACGCGTGGACCGACTGCACGAGCCCCGAGCGCGTGATGAAGGTGCCGAGCACCACGAAGATGAAGGTCGCCGTCGCGGCGAGCATGCTCCAGCGCTTGAAGCAGCCGCGCTTGCGGTACATCGTGAAGCTGTGGACGAGCGCCACCGCCGCGAGCCAGGAGAACAGGCTCGCGTTCTCGACGGCGTCCCAGGCCCAGAAGCCGCCCCATCCGAGCACGACGTAGGCCCACACCGCGCCGAGCGCCATGCCCACGGTCAGGAAGATGAAGGCGAACACGGCGATGCGGTCGGAGAGCTCCACCCACCGCGACGAGGTGTCGCCGCAGACGAGCGCCGCGAGGGCATAGGCGAACGGCAGCGTGGCGCCCGCGTAGCCGATGAAGGTCGCCGGCGGATGGAGGATCATCGCCCAATGCATGAGCAGCGGGTTCATGCCGCCCATCGGGGCGACGAGCGAGCCGTCGGCGTTCAGGTACTCCGCCGCCGTGGGGAGGAACGGGTTGTTCGACTCGGAGAGCACGAGCGTGGCGGCGAACAGGGCCACCACGACCTCGGTCACGCCGAGCGCCACGGAGGACAGGTCGTCGGTGGCGCGCATGCGCCGCCAGGCCACCGCCGCGCCGTACAGCGAGATGAGCCAGGTCCACAGGAGGAGCGAACCCTGGCGGCCCGCCCATACGGCGGAGACGAGGTACAGGAGCTTCAAGGGGCTGTCGGTCGCCGGGTAGTTGGACACCACGTAGGCGATCGAGTAGTCCTCGGTGAACATGCACGCGAGGATGAGGGCGATGCAGCCCGTGAGCAGCAGGGCCACCGCGAACACGAGCAGGTAGCCGGCGTTCACGAGCCGCTCCCGCCGCAGCTTCACCCCGGCCACCAGAACGACGGCGGCCACAGCCGCGAGCACGAGCGCGAGCACCTGCAGCGCGCTTCCCAACATGGAGACCATCGGCCCCGTCCCCCTTCATGCGCGGCGGCGGATCCGCCCCGCCGCCCTCGATGGCACGACGCCCCGGGAGCGCGGGCGCGTTCCCGGGGCGGATCGCTTCGCTATTCCGACACGGCCTCGTCGATGGCGGGCTGCTCGCTCGCGGTGAAGACGCCGTCCTCGCCGAGCGACCCGGTCACGACGACCGCCACGCCGTCGGAGATCCCCTCGTCGAGCCCGCCGTCATAGCGCACCTTGAGCTCGGCGCCCTGCGACTCGATCGTGAAGCGGTGGTCGGCGTCCACCGACGCCACCTCCCCGCGGACGTACCCGCAGACCCGGGTGTCCTTGCCCACCATCGCGTCCCCCTGCTCCAGCAGGCCCGACACGGTGAGGGACCCCTCGGCGCTCTCGTACTTCGACGGGCACTTGGTCACCATCTCGGCGGCATCCAGCGCGCCGTCGGTCACCGTTCCGGTGCATACGGCGACCACGCCCGCACCGAAGGTGGCGGGCAGCGCGCCGTCGTAGGTCACGGTGAGGGCCTGGGAGGCGTCGCCGTCCTCCGGGGCGATCCGGAAGGTCGCCGAGGACCCCTCCGCCGTGATGGATCCCGCCACCACCGAACCGGAGACCTGGACCTTCTTGCCCTCGTAGCCGCCTCCCAGCACATCGCCGATCGACAGCGAGGACGCGGCCTGGCCGCCGCCGGCTATCGCGACGATCACGAGCATGGCTATCACGACGATGCCGCCGACCACGACGAGCCGGCGCTTTGCCTTCTTGTTCATAGCTCTCCCCGAGCGAATCCGATGTGTGCTCCGCGGCTGCGCGCCGCCGAACAAGTATACAATGGGCGCATCGCGCACGCGCGATGTCACGCATATTACCTGCAGCGAGGAGCGACGATGATCCTAGCCGTCGACATGGGGAACACGCAGACCGCGCTCGGCCTGTTCGAGGGCGGCGAGCTGCTGTGCGCCTGGCGCATGCCCACCGACTGCACCTTCACCAAAGACGAGATCAACGTCCGCCTGCAGGGCTACTTCCGCATGTACGGCCGGGAGGTCTCCTGCATCGGCGCGATCGCCTTCGCCGGCGTGGTCCCCCAGCTCAGGCGCGAGTGGCAGGGAGTCGCCGACCAGCTCGGCGTCCCGATCATGATGGTCGGGCGCGACACGGCCGCCGTCACCCCCGTGCGCGCCGACAACCCCGCCGAGGTGGGCGCCGACCGCATCGCCAACGCCGTCGCCGCCGCCACCTTCTACGGCGCGCCCGCCATCGTGGTGGACTTCGGCACGGCCACGAACATCGACGTGGTGGATACCGACGGGAGCTACATCGGAGGCGCCATCGCGCCGGGCATCCGCATCTCCATGGACGCGCTCGCCGCGCGCGCGGCCCAGCTCGCCAGCGTCCCCCTCGAGGCGCCCGAGCGCTTCATCGGCAGGAACACCGTCGAGGCGGTCCAGAACGGCCTGGTGGTCGGCACGGCGGCCATGGCGGAGGGGCTCGTCCGCCGCATCAAGGAGGAGCTCGGCGCGCCGGGCGCCCGCGTCATCGCCACAGGGGGCCTCGCGGGCGTGGTGGCCGAGTCGACCGACGTGTTCGACGTCATCGACCCGCAGCTCACCCTCCGCGGCATCTGCGAGATCCACCGCCGCATGACCGCATAGCGGGGATCGGGACGCCGCCGTCCCCAGCCGGGGAGGCAGGGGCACGTTGACCCCGGGCACGCAAAACCATGTCGTATCTGACACCGGCCCTCCCTGTAGAGGGGGCCGGTGTCAGATACGACATGGTTTGCCCCGATGCGGCGGCGGCCGCCCGGGAGCCCCGGAAACGGCGAGCCCGACGGCAGCGCAAGGCGGTGGCCCCGGCGCGATGCGGACCGGTGGCCCGAGAACGCGCCCGTAGCGCGGCGCGCCCGCGCCCTCCGGCGGGCTACAACTGGTCGAGGGCGCGCAGGCTCACGGCCTCGGCGGGGTAGCTCTTCTCCCCGCGCGGCGTCCGCACGCAGGCGCGGCCCCAGACATCGAGACCGGAGAACCCGCCCGTGTCCACGACGCGACCCTCGGGAGTCAGCACGGCGACCTCGTGCCCCATCAGGGGCACCATATCGAAGTACTCGGACAGGATGGGGGCGAGCGGGCCGGCGGCGGGACGTGCCGCGAGAGCCGCCGCCCACGCGTCCACGCGTGCCACCACGGCATCGCGCACGAGGGCGGCGAGCCGCGGCAGCTCCGGCGCGCCCTCGCCGAGGAGCTCCGCGAGCGAGACGGGCGGAAGCGCCCGGGGCCCGCCGGGCGCCCTGCCCTGTGCGAGCTCGGACGCGTCCATCTGCACCGGCTCCCGGTTGATGCCGATGCCCACCACGGCGAACGGGCCCGCGTCGCCCGAGCGGCCCTCCACGAGGATGCCGACGAGCTTGCGGTCGAAGCCGCCCTCGTCTGAGGTGCGGGCCACGATGTCGTTCGGCCATTTGATGCCCACCCGGCCCGCGAGGCCCAGGCTCGCGAGCGCGTCCATCACGCCCATGCCCGCGAGCGCCGGCACGGCGATGAGCTGGGACATGGGCACCTCGGGACGCACCACGACCGACAGGGAGAGGCTCCCCGCGGGCGAGCTCCATGCGTGCCCGCGGCGCCCGCGGCCGGAGACCTGGCGTTCCGCGCAGATCGCCCAGCCGTGCGGCGCACCTGCGCGCGCCTCATCCGTGGCGACATCGTTGGTGGAGCCCACCTCGTGCTCGAACATCAGGGGCAGGGCCCCCTCGGGCGTGATATCCATGCTCCTCCCCTTCTCCTGGAGTCCGCGCCGATACGGCGCGCGGGACGGATACTGCGACGGCGCGTCAGGGGGCGCGCCCGCGGACCGCGGCCTGCCCCCTGCCGGGGAACGACGGACGGGCACCCTCGGGTCGCGGCCTTCCGCCTGACGGAGGGACGGGGCCGCGCCCGCGCCCCGCATGCGGCGAACGGCCCCGGCAGGCGCGCCCGCCGGGCCGTCCCCTACAGGGACCCGAGCTCGGTCGTCACGTGGCCGACGCGCTGCTCGGGCCCCTTCACGTCCACGCCCTCGTAGCGGAAGAAGCGCGCCGGGTCGTGCATGAGGTCCTCGAGCGGCACGAGCACGAAGTCGCGCTCGCCCAGCTTGGGGTGGGGAAGGCGCAGCTTGTCGCCGCCGTGGACCTCCCCCTCCATCCACAGCAGGTCGCAGTCGAGGGTCCGCGGCCCGTTGGGCTTGGCGCCGCGGCCGCGCTTGCGCCCGAGCCGGTCCTCGACCTTCATGAGCTCATCGAGCAGGATGAGCGGGGCGAGCTCGGTGCGGATCTCGATCACGGCGTTGGCGAAGGGCTCCTGGCGCTCCTCGTAGGCCGGCTGGCTCTCGTAGATGCGCGAGCAGTTGGACACGCAGGTGAGCGGGATCTCCGCGATGAGGTCCTTGGCGGCCCGGATGTTGTCCATGCGGCGCCCCAGGTTGGAGCCGAGCGCCACAAACGCGCGGCGGGGCTGGGGGCGCGCAACGGCCCAGTACCCGTTCAGGAACTGGGCGAACCCGGCGACGTCGTGCACGCGCACGATGTTGGCGCCGTTCTGGATGGCGCCCAGGCACACGCCGAAGGTCGCCGCGTCGCGGCGGTCCGCCTTCTCGACGCCGGAGACCGCGCCGACGAACCGCTTGCGCGACACCGCGCACAGCAGCGGGTAGCCGAGCGACGCCATCTTGGCAGTCTCGCGCTGGATGATGATGTCCTCGTTCGCGTTCTTGCCGAACCCCGCGCCCGGGTCGATGCAGATGCGGTCGCGCGAGACGCCGGCGTGCACGAGCGCGCGGGCCTGGTCGGACAGGAAGCCCATCACGCGGCGCATGATGGGCGCGGAATCGGGAAGGGTGAAGCGGCGCAGCTGCGAGGTGCTGACGTAGGCCTCCTCATGGCGGGCGGAGCGCGCCATCATCGCGGCGAGCCGGTCCTCGGGCTCCGCCTGCGCGGCGGGGGCGGTGTCGGCGGCGGCCGCCTCGATGGAGGCGCCGGCGAGCTGGGCCGCCACGGCCTCGGCGGTGCTCGCGGCGTCGGTCTCGGGAACCCCGTCGCCTCCTTCGGCCTCCGCGCCGGAACCGTTGGGGATGTCGGCGAAGGGCAGCTGCGGCTGGATCAGCCCGCTCGTCAGGCGCATGCCGCCCTGGGCGCGCCCGCGCTTCTTGGCGCCCGGCGCGGCTGCCGCGGCGGCCGCCTCGGCGGCGGCACGGGCCTTCTCCGCCACGAAGGCGGCGGCGGAGGTGTCGAGCTGGACGGCCTTGTGGGCGCGCACGGGCTCGGTGACCTCGCCGGCATGCATGATGATCACGCCGCACTTGGTGTTCTTCACGAACTCGACCATCTTGGGGTCGGTGAAGCCGGTCACATCGTTGACGATCGAGGCGCCGACGCGCACGGCCGCCTTCGCGACCTCGACATGGCGCGTGTCCACCGACACGATGGCACCGCGCTGGGCGAGGGCGCGGATGACGGGGAGGACCCGCTTGGCCTCCTCGTCCGGATCGACCGGGGTGAAGCCGGGGCGCGTGGACTCGCCGCCCACGTCGATGATGTCGGCGCCGGCATCGAGCATCTCCACGCCGCGCGCGATGGCGCGGTCGGGGTCGAAGTTGTCCCCGCCGTCGCTGAAGGAATCGGGGGTGACGTTCAGGACGCCCATGATGCGCGGCCGATCGAAGGTCAGCGTGTACTTTCCGCAGCGCCAGGTCTTGGAGTCGTGAGCCATGAGGGTCCTTTCATAGGTACGCACGTGCATCCATTGTATCCAGTCGGCGCGCATGCGCATCGCCGCCCCGTCCGATGACGCAAGGTTTTCAGGAGCGGGGCGCGGGGGCGCACGGATCTCATCCCGAAGCGATGGTGGCAGATGCCGGCGGCACCTCCAAGGCGGATCCCTAGAAGTCGAACGCCTCCGCGATATCGCAGGAGATGAGCACGTCGGCGTCGCGATCCTGAGGCGTGGGGTCGCGGTTGACGATCACGAGGGAATCCCCGCGGAAATACGAGGTGAGGCCGGCCGCCGGATACACCACCAGCGACGTCCCACCGATCACGAGTAGGTCCGCCCGCGCGATGTCGGTCACCGCGCCCTCGAGCACGTCCTGGTCGAGGGCCTCCTCGTAGAGCACCACGTCGGGCTTGATCGGGCCCCCGCACGCCGGGCACACCGGGACGCCGCGCCCGTCCTCGTGCTCGCGGGAGCAGACCCACGCGGCATCGTAGACCGCGCCGCAACCTCGGCAGACGTTGCGGTGCACCGACCCGTGCAGCTCCCAGACCCGCTTCGAGCCCGCAGCCTGGTGCAGGCCGTCGATGTTCTGCGTCACCACCGAGGTGAGCGCTCCGGACGCCTCGAGCTCCGCCAGCTTCCGGTGCGCGCGGTTGGGTTTCGCATCCAGGGCGACCATCTTCCTGCGGTAGAAGTCGAAGAAGTCGGAAGGGTGGCTCTCGTAGAAGCTGTGCGAGAGCATGACCTCGGGCGGATAGCGGAACTGCTGATGGTACAGCCCGTCGACGCTGCGGAAATCGGGGATCCCGCTCGCGGTCGAGACGCCCGCCCCTCCGAAGAACACCGCGCGGTCATGGGAGCCGAACAGCCCCGCCAGGACCCGGGCGGCCTCGCGGGGATCGTCGATGATCTGAGCCATGGGAACATGACCTCCTTACGGATTCGGCCCGCACGGGGCGGGCCGGGTGGTCGTCGGGCGCGGGCGGCACGGGCCGTCGCGCGCATGCCGGCCTCCCTGCGCCGGGGATGGGCGCGCTGGGCGGCTCGACCATGGTGGCCGGGATGGCCGGCCTCCCCGCGCCGGGGACGGGCTCCTCAGCGCTTGCGCCGGCGGATGCCGAACAGGCCCGGGGCGTCGGCCTCCCCGTCCTCGTCGCCCAGACGGGAGCGCTCGCCGAAGTCGACCCATTCGACCTCGTCGACCGAGGCCGGGGAACCCGGTACGGCGCCGTCGCGGCCCGGGGCATCCGGGGTCGCCGCGGGCCCCGGCGCGGCGGGTCCGCGGCCGAAGGAGGTGATGGGGCCGAGGTCCTCGACCTCGTCGTCGATCGGGTCGGGCTCCGCGTCGCGCGGAACCGCGGTGCGGGCGATGCGGGGCAAGGGGACCCCGCCCCCGTCGCGCCGCGGCGCCGAGGTGTCCACGCGGTAGCGGCGGACGGGGCCGGAGACGAAGACGCCCTCCGCATCGCCCCGGTCGCCGTCGGGCGACGCGGACCCGTCGTCCTCCCCTGCGGGGGCGGCGCCGTCGCCCGCAGGGGCATCGTCCTCCGCCTCGGCTCCCGCTGAGGGCTCGTCCAGATCGAGGCCGTCCCCGTCGTCGGCAGGGGCAGCATCCCCGCGTCCGCCCGCCGCCCCGGCGGACGGGCCGCCGTCCCCCTCGGAACCGTCCGGCCCCGCCTCGGGGGCGTCGGCCCCCTCGGGGTCGGACCCGTCGAGCGGCGCGGGCGCGGGCTCGGGGGCGGCGAGTGCGGGCGCGGGAGGACGCGGGGCGAAGCGCTTCCCGACACGGGGCGGCTCGTCCTGGCCCTCATCCTCCTCATCCCGGTCATCGGGCCGCGCCTCAACCGTTCCGTGAGGGTCGGCGGGGCCCATCACCATGGTGGCGTCCGCATCCGCGCCGGGGACGGCGGAGGTGGGGACCAGGGCCCCGGGAGCCTCCCGCCCGTCGAAGGCGTCCGATGGGCCGGGGCGCCCGTCGGACACGATCGCCGAGACGCCCAGACCGCCCGTCGCGAGCGCGAGCACGCCGAAGAACAGGTTCATGCCGAACACGATGCCGTTGTCGAAGGCGCTGTCGCGCACGCCGAAGTTCGCCGTGACCACGCCCGCCAGGATCGCGATGACGAACACGCAGGCCGTGATGGAGAGGGCCTTCAAGCGCGCCCGGTTGTAGGTGGACCACATGCCGACGACGCCCACCGCGGAGGCGAGCGCGAACAGCACGAGCGCGTAGACGATGACCACGACGGTCCCCGCCTGCTCGCTCTCGAAGTAGACGGCCCCCAGCACGGCGTAGTTCACGCCCGCGATGCCCAGGTAGACCAGGCCGGCGAGGATGAACGCCACGGACGCCGCCTTGATGAGGGCCAGGCAGGCATCCGACCAACGGCGGCTGGAAGAGGAATCGGCAGAAGACATGGCGCGCCCTTCCCTACAGGCAGCACCGCGCGCGCGACCCCATCGCGCGCAGCACCGACGACACGTTCTCGCAAGTGACCCCCATTATATCGGTCCGCCGCCTTGCGTCCATTCCGAGACGGGCTTTCTCCCACCTCGGCGGTCGGGTAGGATGGGGCCGGATACGCAAACCGCCCGCCGAGAGCGGGCATCGCATAAGGAGCGCCGATGACCGACACCGCCGCCGCGGGCACCGCCCCGCGCACCTACAAGTTCGCATCGTGGAACGTCAACGGCCTGCGGGCCGTCCTCAGGAAGGAGCCCGGCTTCGAGGAGATCTTCGCCGACCTCGACGCCGACATCCTGGCGATCCAGGAGACCAAGCTGCAGGAGGGGCAGGTCGAGCTCGAGCTGCCGGGCTACACGCAGACCTGGAGCCATGCCGAGCGCAAGGGCTACGCCGGCACCGCGGTGTTCAGCCGCGAGGAGCCGCTGTCCGTGCGCCGCGCCGACAGCCTGCTGCCCTTCGCGGGCGAGGGCGAGGCGGCCGACCTCGTGGCCGTCGCGGTCACCGAGGGCCGCGTCTGCGCGCTCGAGTTCGAGCGCTTCTGGTTCGTGGACGTCTACACGCCCAACGCGCAGAACGAGCTCGCGCGCATCGAGACCCGCATGGCCTGGGACGACGCCTACCGCGCCTTCCTGAAAAGCCTGGAGGAGGAGACGGGCAAGCCCGTGGTCACCTGCGGCGACTTCAACGTCGCCCATGAGGAGATCGACCTCAAGAACCCCAAGACCAACCGCGGCAACGCCGGCTTCTCGGACGAGGAGCGCGGCAAGTTCACCGAGCTGCTCGGTGCGGGCTTCACCGACACGTTCCGCTTCCTGCACCCCGACGAGACGGGGGCGTACAGCTGGTGGAGCTACCGCTTCAACGCCCGCAAGAACAACACGGGCTGGCGCATCGACTACTTCCTGGTGAGCGACTCGGTGCGCGACCGCATCCGCGAGGCGGGCATCCGCAGCGACATCTTCGGCTCCGACCACTGCCCCGTGGAGCTCGTCATCGACCTCTAGCATGGCGGGTGGCGACGGGACACCCTGTATCCGTGCGCGCGAAGGGCCGCGCCGTGGGAAAAAGGTGCCTGTCCCCATTTTCCCACGTGCGCGCGAGTACGGCCGCGTCGCCCTCCCGGTATACATGGACGGGCCCGGCCCGTCGCGGCATCGCCGCCGGGGCGTCAGCCGAGCAGGGCCTCGGCGGCCGAGAGCTGCTCGGCCGTGCCCATGAGGCCCACCGAGTCGCCGGCGCGCAGCACCGTGTTCGCGTCCAGGAAGACCTCGACCTCGTCCGCATGGCGCAGCGCAACCGCGTTCGCCCCGGTCCGGGCGCGCAGGTCGAGCGCACCGAGGGCGCATCCCGCCATGGGGCAGCTCTCCCCCACCTCGACCCAGTGGAGCTCGAGCTCCGACAGCGAGGCGACGAGGGCCCCCAGCGCGCGCTGGCGCTCGGCGCGGCGGTCGTCGCCCAGGGCCTCGTAGCCGCTCTCGCGCAGGGAGTTCGCGTAATCCTGGATCTGGCGCGGGCGGAGCCCCAGGTCGAGCAGGGTATGGCGCATGAGCTCGATGCCGCCCTCCAGCTCCGGGCGCACCAGGTCGTCCACGCCCGCGTCCACGAGCGCCTCGACGCCGCCCTCCGTGTCGGCGCGCGCCACGATCTTGAGGCCCGGGGCGAGCTCGCGCGCCTCCCGCGCGATCAGCTCCGCGGACGCCTCCGCCGGAATGGCGATCACGAGCACCCGGGCCGACCCCAGGTCCGCGTGCGCCAGGATCTCCGAGTTGGCCGCATCGCCCACGAGCACGGGGAACCCCGCCGCCTCGGCCTCCTCCGCCACCGGCAGGTCGCGCTCGACCACCAGGCACGGCGCGTCGAGGTCCCGGAGCACCTCGGCCACGTACCCGCCGGCGTGGCCGTAGCCGACCACGACGACATGGCCCTCCATGTGCTCAGCGGGCGGCTCGATGGAGCGCGCGCGCCGGTCGTACAGACGCCGCAGCAGCGGGCTGGCCTCCATGCGGCGCTCGAGCGGATCGACCGATTTGAACACGAAGGAATTCAGGGCGATGGACACCACGGCGCCGCCGAGGATCAGGCTGTACTGGTCGGCGCTCAGCACCCCGAGCGCCATGCCCGTCTGCCCGATGATGAACGAGAACTCGCCGATCTGGGAGAGGCCCGCGGCGATGGTGAGCGAGGTGCGCGCGCCGGCGGAGAACAGCGCGCCGAGCGCCATGTTGATCAGCCACTTGCCCGCCATGATGAGGGCGACGAGCGCCGCGAGCTCGAGGGCGTGCGCGGTGAGCGTGGCGGGGTTCACCATCATGCCCACCGATGCGAAGAAGATGATGGAGAAGAGGTCCTGGAAGGGGATCGCCTCGGCGGCCACGCGATGCGAGAGCTTCGAGGTGCCCACCACGACGCCGGCGAGGAAGGCCCCGAGCGCCACCGAGAGGTCGAACAGCACCGACGCCGCCATGGCGGTGCCGAGCGCGATGACCACGACGGCGAGCTGGAACAGCTCGCGCGGGCAGCGCCGGGCGATCTTGGCGAGCAGCCACGGCAGGACCCGCGACCCCACCGCGAGCATGAGGGCGACGAAGGCGACGGTCTTGACGAGGGCCTCCGCGATGCCGCCCGCGAGCTGGGCGGGGGTCGTCTCCCCGGGGCCGAACACGACGGGCAGCACCACGAGGATCACGACCGTCGCCAGGTCCTCGACGATCAGCCAGCCCGTGGCGATGCGCCCGCCGCGGCTCTGGTAGAGCCCGGCGTCGGTCAGGTTCTTGATGAGGACGACCGTCGAGGCGATGCTCACCGACAGGCCGAGCATGACGCCGGCGGCCGGCTCCCAGCCGAACGCCATCGCCAGCGCGTAGCCCGCCGCCGTGCCGAGCGCGATCTGCAGCACGGCGCCGGGCACCGCGATGCCCTTGACCTCGAGCAGGTCCTTGAGCGAGAAGTGGAGGCCGGTCCCGAACATCATGAACATCACGCCGACCTCGGCGAGCTGGTTCATGGCATCCGAATCCCCGGCGAACCCGGGCGTGAACGGGCCGACGACGAGTCCTCCGGCGAGGTAGCCGACGATGGGCGGCAGACGCAGGGCGCGCGCCACCATGCCGCCGGCGAACGCGGCGACGAGGGCGAGGACAAAGGTCATGAGCAGGATGGTGTCTCCGTGCATAGCACCTCCGGGGGTCGTGATCGGGCGACGGACAGCACGGGGCGGGCCGCAGCTACGCAGACGGCCCGCCCCGGCAACCATGCGGTATTTCGGCTATATGTTACCCACGACCAACTGGTTTAGACCCCCGGGGATGGAAAGAGCGCAGGATTTCGAGGGTATCGGGGAGATGCGGCGACGCCCCGAACCCGCCGCGGCCCTCGGCGCCGCCGCACCGCGGGGCTGCCGGCGCGGCCCAGCGGACGCGCGGGCGCGACGCGGGCCCGTCCCACATGCCGCGATCCGCCGCGGCCCCCTACTCGCCGCCGCCCCGCAGGTCGTACCGGCGCACCACCCGGGCGATCCGACGCGTCCACGGGACGTAGAGCACGAGAAGGAACACGCAGGTCGCGAACGCGTGCATGAGGTCGAACGGCACCGCGGCGAGCATGCGCGCGAGCGCCCCCTCCCAGGTGAGGGGGCGCACGAAACCGATGACGTCGTAGGCGTTGATGACCGCGAAGTACACCGCGCCCGAGCAGATGCCCGCCGCGACGAGCGCCGGGCGCCGCACGCTGCCGTCGGCGCGGGTGAACGCCCCGTGGTCGGCGGCGACCCCGCCCAGGTACCCGATGACGCCCCACGCGTACATCTGCCACGGGGTCCACATGCCCTGGCCCAGCATGAAGTTGCTCGTGAGCGCCGCGAGCGCCCCGACCATGAAGCCGCAGCGGCGGCCCAGCGTCGCCCCGGCGATGATGGCGATGGCGGACACCGGCTTGAAGTCGGGAACCGGCGCGAACAGCAGGCGCCCCGCCGCCGCGAGCGCGGCGAGCACGAGCGTCGGCATGATCTGGCGCAGCGCCGGCCGGTCGGCCTCGTACCCCGCGAAGAACAAGACGAGCACGAGGGCGACCACGGCGAGCATGAGCAGCGCCGCCTGGTCGACCCCGCTCGCCAGGGCCGCCGTCATGACGACGGGGACCGCCAGGAGCAGGGGCGCCTCGAGGGTGCCGAGGACCCGCGCGCGCACGCCGCGCGCGGGGGTGTCAGGGACGGTAGTAGACATTTCCGCGGAAGAACTCCCCACTCGCCTCCGTGCAGGCGATCTCGCCGTCGAACAGCATCGAGACGTCGTCGGCCGCCTGCTCCACGAAATCCAGGTCGTGCGTCGCCGCGACGACGGCGGCCCCCTCGCCCGCGAGCTCCGCGAGCAGGCGCGCCACCCGCCGGCGGGACGCCGCGTCGAGGCCCTTGGTCGGCTCGTCGAGCAGCGCCGTCGCGGGGCGCAGGAGCAGCAGCTTGCCCAGCGCGAGGAGCTGCTGCTGGCCGCCGGACAGGTCGTAGGGGTGACGGCCGGCGCAGGCCTCGAGCCCGAGCCTCCCGAGCATCCGCTCCGCGTCGGCCCGGCCGTACCCCGCGCGCCCCGACCACTCCATCAGCTCCGCGAGGACCTCCTCCTGCGAGAACAGGGCACGGGGGTCCTGGGGCAGCAGGACGCGCGCCCCGCCCGATGTGCGCACGGAGCCGCGGCGCAGCCTGTGCATGCCCGCCATGACCCCCAGCAGCGTCGACTTCCCGCACCCGTTGCCACCCACGAGAGCGTGGATGCGGCCCGGGGCCGCCGCGATATCGAGCCCGCGCAGCACCCAGTCGGAGTCCGCCCCGTAGCGGAACCATGCGCGCTCCACCGCGACGGCGTCGGAGCCGGACCGCGCGGGGGCCGTCGGGCGCGCGGGCGCGTCGTCGAACAGCGCGGGCCGCTCGCGCAGCGCCTCGAGGTCGTCCACGGCGCTCACGCGCCCGCCCTCGAGCCTGAGCGCGCAGGTGGCGTAGTCGACCATCGCCCGCGGCCGGTGCGTGGCCACCACCACGGTGCACCCCAGCTCGCGGTTCACCCGGAACAGGGCGTGCAGGAAGTTCTTCTCCGCGATCGGGTCGAGCTGCGCGGTCGGCTCGTCCAGCAGCAGCAGGCGCGGCTGCATGACGAGCGTCGAGGCCAGCGCGAGGAGCTGCTTGCGGCCGCCGGACAGCTCGTCGGTCTGCCGGCGGAACCAGTCGTCGATCCCGAAGAAGTAGCTCGTCTCGGCGATGAGCCGGCGCATCTCGCCCTGCGGCGCGCCGAGGTTCTCCAGGCCGAACGCCATCTCGTGCCAGACGCTCTCGCACACGATCTGGTTGTCGGGGTTCTGGAACACGTAGCCCACCGTCCGCGCGGACGCGGCGTCGTCGAGCTCCTCGACGGCGCGGCCCATCACCCGGATGGAACCGCCGCGCGACCCCGCCGGCGCGATCTGGGACTTCACCAGGGACAGGAGCGTGGACTTGCCCGACCCCGTGTCGCCCACGAGCAGGCAGAACGCTCCCTCCTCGAGGGAGAGCGACACGCCGTCGAGCACCCGGTCGGACGAGCCGGCGTAGGAGAACGAGACATCGCGGATCTCGAGCGCGCAGGTCATGCGAACATCCTTCCCTCGCGCAGGTGGAGCAGGGCGGGCAGAAGCATCCATGCAGCATAGGGCAGGTACCCCCACCACGCAACAAGGCGGGTGACGGTCGGGAAGAACGAGAACTGGGACGTGGCGGTGAACGCCAGCACGGCGCACAGGCACCCGCCCGCGAGCAGCCCGACCAGGGCCGCGGCGTCGGATGAGGAGAACCGGTAACGGGTGTAGGTGGTGCGGCGCGCCGCCCCCCAGCCGCGGGCGCGCATGGCGTCGGCGGTCTCGAGGGAATCCTCCATACCCCAGCCCATCAGGACCGAGGTGAGCCGCAGACGCGCGCGGACGTCCTCGCTGACGCCCCCGCGGAATGCCTGCGGGCCACCCGTCGAGCCGGCCTCGGACGGCAGCGGCCCCGCGCCCGCGGCGCGCGCGTTCACCGCCTGCACGCCGGCGACCTGCCGCCCGCGGCGGGCGAAATGCGGGATGAGCCTCATCGTCATCGATATCATGAGCGCCACGACCGGGGCGGCGTTGCCGGCGAGCGCCATCACCTTGTCGAACGAAAGCATCCGAGCGGCTGCCTGGAACCACAGCGCGCTCGCCACGAACAGGGCGCCCATGGCGCATCCGTACGCGAGGCTCTCCAGGTAGACGGCCCGCACGCCGAACCGCGCGACCTCGGTGGAGCCCGCGGCGGAGAACAGCGGGTTCACCAAGGCCACGAGCAGCACGAACGGCAGCTGCCAGCGCAGCGACGCCAGGCTCTCGCGCACCCCGCGGGCGCAGCACCCGTAGGCGAAGGCCCCCAGAAGCGAGATGGCGATGAGCGCCGGCTGCATGGAGCCCATGGTGAACGCGAGCGTGAACACCAGGTAGCAGGCGGGGACGACGGGATGGGCGGACGAGAACGCCGTGTGGACGGACCTGGTCACGGCAGGCTCACCGCCCGGCGGCGCCGCAGCGCGCTCGCACTCCCCATACCGGCGCCTCCCTCATCGCATCGCCCGTCGAACGCGACCATTGTAGCCATCGCGCACGGGCGGCGCGGGCGCATGGGGGCATCCCCGCCAACCGACCACAACGGTGCCGTGTTCGGGGACGGAGCCGTTCCGCGGTGCCGGATGGGGCGACCCCGAGTGTCGCGAATCGATCGGGGCCCGGCTGCCGCGATCGCCTCCCGGGGGCAGCGGCCCTCGAACGGCGGAAACGACCCCTCCCCGGACGCGGGATCCGGCCGTTCCACGGCGCGACGTGGTTTGTATCTGTTGAAGACCGTGCGCCGTGCATGCTGCGCTATCATCGAAGCACGTGCGCCCGGGCATCGCTGCGGGCGCCGCGCGCAAACAGGCAAACCGAGGGGATTCCGATGGACGTCACCGCAATCATCATGGCCGCCGGCGAGGGCACGCGCATGAAATCCAACCACGCGAAGGTCTCGCACAAGATCTTGGGCAAGCCGATGATCTGCTGGGTCGTCGACGCCGCGCTCTCCGCGGGATGCTCCCGCGTCGTCGTGGTCGTCGGCAGCCATGCCGACGAGGTCCGCGCGCTGCTCTCCGGGTCCTACCCCGCCGACGCCCCCATCGAGTGCGTCGAGCAGGCCGAGCGCCTGGGCACCGGCCACGCCGTCCGCGTGGCGCTCGAGGCCACCGGCATCGATGCGGGCCCGGTCGTCGTCCTGAACGGGGACCTCCCGCTCATCCAGGCGCAGACCGTGCGCTCGTTCGCCCGGACCGTCTCCGCCGGCGAGGCCGCGGCGGCGGTGCTCACCATGACCCCGCCCGACCCGTTCGGCTACGGCCGCATCGAGCTCGACGCCGACGGCGCCGTCGCCCGCATCGTGGAGCAGAAGGACTGCACGCCCGAGCAGGCGGCGACCCTCACCGAGTGCAACGCGGGCTGCTACGCATTCGACGGCGCCCAGCTCGCCGCCCACATCGGCGAGATCGGCTGCGACAACGCGCAGGGGGAGTACTACCTGCCCGACATGCTCGAGATCCTGCGCCGCGCCGGCGAGGCCGTGACCATCTACCACTGCGACGACTACCGCGACGGCCTGGGCGTGAACAGCCGGGCCCAGCTCGCCGAGCTCACCGCCGTCGCGCGCGACCGCGTGAACGCCCGCCTCATGGCCGAGGGCGTCACCTTCATCGACCCCGCGCAGGCCTGGATCGGCCCGGATGCCAAGGTCGGCCGCGACACCGTGGTGTGGCCCCAGACCCACCTCATCGGCGCATGCGAAGTCGGCGAGGACTGCCAGCTCGGCCCCAACACGCGCCTCACGGACACCCGCGTGGGCGACCGCTGCTCGCTCGACGAGACCGTCGCCATCGAGGCCGTGGTCGAGGACGACGTCACCTGCGGCCCCCGCGCCTACCTCCGCCCCGGGACCCATCTGCTCGACCGCGCCCATGTCGGCACGCACGTCGAGATCAAGAAATCCACCATCGGCGAGGGCTCCAAGGTCCCGCACCTGTCCTATATCGGCGATACCACCATGGGCGCCGACGTCAACGTGGGCGCCGGTTCCATCACCTGCAACTACGACGGCAAGAACAAGCACGCCACCGTCATCGGCGACCGCACCTTCATCGGGTCGGACACGATGATGGTCGCGCCCGTGCACATCGGCTCCGACGCCATCACCGGCGCCGGCGGCACCATCACCAAGGATGTCCCTGACGGCGCGCTCGCCATCGAGCGCACCGAGCAGCGCATCGTCGAAGGTTACACCGAGCGCCGTCGCGCCCGGCTGTAGCATGGTCGGCTTCGAGGCAAGGCAGTCCATCAGACTAAGGAGTAAGGGCAGATGCCAGCACAGGACCAAAAAATGACCCAGCAGATGTACAAGACGCTGCGCCTGTATTCGGGCTCATGCAACCGGCCGCTCGCGCAGAAGGTCGCCGACATCTTGGGTGTCGAGCTCTCGGGCCTTGCCCTCGAGAAATTCGCCAACGGCGAGATCTACGCCCGGTTCGATGAGTCCGTCCGCGGAGCAGACGTCTTCCTGGTCCAGTCCATCGCCGGACCCAACGTCAACGACATGCTGATGGAGCTGCTTGTGGCGACCGACGCCGCCAAGCGCGCCTCCGCCCGCACCATCACCGCCGTCATCACCCACTACGCCTACGCCCGTCAGGACCGCAAGGCCGCGCCGCGCGAGCCGATCACCGCGCGCCTCGTCGCCAACCTGCTCGAGCGCGCCGGCGTCGACCGCATCATCACGCTCGACCTGCACCAGGGCCAGATCCAGGGCTTCTTCGACATCCCGGTGAACCATCTGTCCGCCCTGCCGCTGTTCGGCGACTACTACAACGCGATGAACCTCGACACCGAGAACCTCGTGGTCGTCTCCCCCGACGTGGGGCGCGCCAAGGCCGCCAAGAAGCTGTCCGACATGCTCGGCTGCGACCTCGCCATCGCCCACAAGGGCCGCCCGCGCCACAACGCCGCCGAGGTCATGGGCATCATCGGCGACATCAAGGGCAAGACCTGCATCATCAACGACGACATGATCGACACCGCGGGCACCCTGTGCGCCAACGTGCGCGAGCTCAAGAACCTGGGCGCCGGCGACATCTACGTGTGCGCCACGCACGGCATCTTCTCCGGCCCGGCCATCGAGCGCCTGAACGACGCCCCCATCATGGAGTGCGTGGTCACCGATTCCATCCCGGTCGAGGTGGGCGGCAAGATCAAGACCATCACGGTGGCGGACGAGTTCGCGAGCGCCATCGACGCGGTCTACGTCGAGCAGTCCGTGTCCAAGCTCGTCGGCGGCGACTTCGCGCTGTAACGGGGAACGCGACGACATCGCCCTTGCGAACCGCAGGGCCCGCGCCACACGGTGCGGGCCCTTTTGCGTAGCAGGCGCCGTGCCGGCTGCGTCTCGGCGGGCGCCTCGTACCGGCGGCGGCCGGCGCTTGAGACTACAGCGCGGGTACCGCCGACCGATCCGGCCCGGCCCCGCATCCCGGCAGTTTTTGCGAAGCATTTGACAGCCCGCGCGGGCGAACTCACCATGCTGCAGGAACACAGATGAAAGGAGCCGCATGGCAGCAGCGCAACCCGGCAAGATCCGCATGGTGGCGGGGCTCGGCAACCCCGGCGAGGAGTACGCGCGCACCCGGCACAACGCCGGCTTCTGCGCGGTCGACGAGCTCGCCCGCCAGGCGAACGTCACCTATTGGAAGAACCAGTCCGGCGCAGAGGTGGCGTCCATCCAGGTGAACGACTCGGACGCCGAGGGCGGCAAGCGCGAGGTGCTGCTCGTCAAGCCGCAGTCGTACATGAATACGAGCGGCGGCCCCATCTCCAAGCTGTGCGCCGCCCACAAGATCCGCCCCGAGGAGCTGCTCGTCATCCACGACGAGCTCGATATCCCCGCGGGTGATGTGCGCGTGAAGGTCGGAGGCGGCCACGCCGGCCACAACGGCCTGCGCTCGATCATCGACAAGCTGGGCAGCCGGGATTTCAGCCGCATCCGCGTAGGCATCGGCGATCCTCCGGGACGCATGGCCGTGGCGGACTTCGTCCTGAAGCAGCTGCGTGCCCGTGAGGCCGAGGAGTTCGACGACGCCGCCTTCCGCGCAGCCGAGGCGGCCGCGCTCGCCCTCACGCGCGGCGTCATCTTCGCCCGCGACCATGTGAACGGGTCGGCGGGCAGCAACGGCAAGCACTGAGCGACGGCCCTCCGGAATATCGCGGTATCTCGAACAACGTTGCAGCGCGTGCCCGTCGGCACGCGCTTTTCCTTTGGGGGCCCGCGCTCATGCGGCGATACCCTCTCACGGGACGCCCGAGCGGCGATGTGCCTGCACGGCCGCGCGCCCGCACGGCGCCATGTCTGCACGGACGCGTGCCCGCACGGCGCCATATCCGCACGGCCGCGCCTCCACAAGCCCGAAAGCATGTCGTACCTGACACGAAGCGCCCTGAGAGAGGGTCCTCATGTCAGGTGCGACATGCTTTGACGGAGCGCACCCGGGAACACCGCCGAGGCACCGCCCACGAGCCAGACAGCATCCCATCGCGAGGCGGACCGGCTCTTCTCGCAGGTCGGGCGACCAGCCGCGCAGGGAGGATGCACGGGTGGCAGAAGAACCCCATCGGTCTCATAGGCTGGTAAAGAATTTTACTGTATAGTTAAATCGAGACTTCCCGAGTAGCCCAAAAATGTTGCAAGGCGTGTACTTGCACTTTTGTTCGGGCGATACCCGCCGCCCACTCGGAAGACCCCTAATCAACCACACAGTAAACTTTTTTACCACTCCTGGGCCGTCGTCCGAGACGCCTCCGCCCGGCGATTCCGTCTCAGAAGCCCATATGTCCGCCCCGCTTCAACTGATTTGGCAACGAGCCTTCCATCGGCCGCGTGCTACGAGCAAGCTGATGGAGCTCTGCGTCAGCGAGTTCGGCTAGAAACGAGGTAGGACCGTTTTCAGACGTCTCCACCTCGTTTGCAGCATAACGCATGCCGTGAACGGCGCTTTTTCTTCCGTAAACGCAATTCATCACGCTGTACTACAGACAAAATCGGAAGGCAGCTTGACTATTGGTGCATGCCGCGGTCCAGACTAACGCAACACGATGCCAAAACCATGTTGGGAGGCTGCAATGCACGCTATGACACGTCGCGAAGTTCTATCGCTTGCCACAACCTCATTTCTCGGACTGTCGCTTTTCCCTTCAATGATTTTCGCCGAAGAGTCTCTGCCCGTCGGTATATCCGCTGAAGCCACCATCTATATCGATGAGGTCAATAGCAGCGGAAGCACATGGGCAACATATCAGCTTGATTCGAACGGAGAACTGGAAGAGGTCTGCCGTATGGAGCGACTGGATTCCACGACGATCAACGATATACCTTCTATGAGAAGCGGTGCGTTGGCTGTATCAATCGCCGTGTATGTTGGAAAGGCAATCGTTGGATATGTTGTCGCTTCCGTCATCGATGGGATTGTTATCTCCGCAACAGGGCAGTCCGGAGCAACTTGGGCTTCCATTGCAATAAAGCGACTCGTCGGAAATCCTGTGCCCTCGAGCAAGGCAGTCTACTTGAGCTGCAGCGTCTATCCACCTCATTCGATGGAATGCATCCGCTGCATCAATGCGTAAACCCATCCGATAGCCAACACATTCAGCATCTCCCCACCGCTCGGCAACGAACGCTCGCCTCATGCGTTCCCTTATTCGAAGGAGCCCGCTCATGCCGAATCGATACAAAGTTCTCGCAGCATGCATCGGCATTATCTTGGGAATTGGCTGTTTTGCCGCAAGTATCGTGCATCGCCCGGGAACTCGCCTTTCCTTGTCCACTATTGAGGCGCTTGACGAGAGAATGGAGAGCAATCAGGCATTCTGGATTCAACTCACAAAGGAGGGGTGCATCTACTGCGAGGCCCTCCGGACCGTCGAAGATCAATTCTTGAGTGATCACAATATGACCTTGTTTGAATACGAGGCAAGTTCTGCGCCGACCGACAAAGAGCGCACCTACTTCGACGACCGATTTCCCCCGTTTCGCTATTTCCCGGCACTTTTCTATGTGGAAAATGGTGAGGTGATCGATGCCATGCAGCTAAGCGATCCGACGGAATTCGAATCTGAAATGACTTCTTGGCTATCTGAAAGGAGTCTGCTATGAAGCCCTCAACCACTCTTGGTTATCTGAAAGGAGCCCGCTATGAAGCCCTCAACCGCTGACCGACTCAGAAAGGCGGCCCTCTACCTTCTTCCCTTTGCCATCGGATTCGCGCTCTACTATTTTCTCAACTACCTGATTCCATCGTTGCCGTAAACGCTTCCCCAGAAAGGCGGGACGCCATGGTGCGGGATCCATCGGTATCCACCCCCGATCAGCGACCCGAGCGCCACCATGGCCTGAGCATCGACGACATGTCCTCTTCTACCGCAGCCCTGCTTCGCGACCGCAACCTCAGCGATCAGGAGACAAAGGTGGCGTTTGCCCTGTACGGGGACTACTCTACAGCTCGAATGGCGCAGGCTCTCGGAATATCCCGCTCCACCGCTGGAACCTACTGTTCGAGGCTCTATGCAAAACTAGGCGTTGCGAACCGTTCAGAAGCAAGATCGGCGCTTGTCCGAATCCTCGGTCCGACAGAAGACTACCTCCGGAAGGATGAGGGCAGGCGCCGATGGGTACCGCGATCCACGCTGACGGCATCCGTCAGTTTTGGCATCACGGTCAGCGGGATCGGCGTCCTCATCGCTTCGCTGTGCACCCGTCCATCATTTCCCTCGGCGTGGGCCATCTCCCGCATAGAATCCATGCCACCTCCATGCTTGATACTCCTTGGCTTGGCATGCATCGCGTTTGCACGCACCCCCAGACACCGCAGGACATCCTGGCAGTACGAGGCATGCTCGGCATGTTCAGGGCTCGCCCTGCTCATTCTCGTCCAAGACCTGTTCTCACCAATCCGAAGGACAATCTGCGGGCGCCTCGTTGAGGGGGGTTTCGGCTTCGCTGTTTATACAGCTCTCGTTGCAGCGCTGATCGTATACGCCGTGGTGCACTTTTCGACCATATCGGCGAACATCCATCTCGGGCTGTCTGCACTGGCATGCCTTGCAGTGGCCGCCCCGATCATTGTCATTCTGGAACTCGGCGTGCCGAATAGGGTTGCCGCCCTTCTTTTCATGTCGGCAACGGTTCTTTCGGGTCAAGCCTCCCTACGAACGGGGCCTGTCGTCCTCCAGCCCGACAATCGTCCGGCACGCCGCCGGAATCGCTTACCGAAGGCCCAAAAAGCGCTTATCGGCCTGTTCGGTTTCCTTTTCGCGCATATCGTTTCCACCGACGGACACCGTGCTATCGAAGTGATAAGCGGCTGGCATCTGCTGTCCTTCGCCTGCGTCGCGGTTCTAGTCGCCCTGTGCGCCCTATTGCAGCACGCCTATCGCCGCGGCGCAATCGGGCTGGACGCCCTTCTATCCGAGATCGTCGGATGGGTGTTGATGGGGTTCGGTACTTCATCTGCGCTGGCGCATGTGCCGCAGATGCAGGACGCCCTTTCCAAACCCTCACTCGCCCAAATGTTTGCCGTTTTGCTGCTGTTGACCGCCGCCGGTATCGCGACCGATCTCCTCATCAGATATATCGGGCGCAAGCGATACGACGCACTCGATGAGGAGGACCGGCTTATGACAGCGCTCGCCTGGCATGCGGTTCAACTTACCCAGAGTGAATACCGTGTGCTCGCGCGCGTTCTCCATGGTGACAGCATCGAGGAGGCGGCAGCCCGTCTATGCGTCACCAAGGCAACGGTCAATACGCATCTGGCCCATTTATATCGAAAACTGGGCGTTCACTCCCTCCCCGAGCTTAGAAGCAAGATGGAGGACATGGAAGCGTCGTGCGCCCGCAGGGCGGTCTTCGCTCTTCGCAAGGTTGAGGACGGCGGCCCTCACAAGAGAGCGCGCTGAGCGAGCTCCCGTCCAGGCAGAGTCCGCACCGACCCGCAGCGCGCCCGGCGTCCCGAGACCCCGCACGCAGCCCCTTGCCGATGAAGCGCCGACGCGGCCGACTTCCCCCGTTCGGAGCACCTGCCACCTACATCGCGGGGTATACTTGACCTGTATGCGCCGCCCGCTTGGGCGGACGCGTGCAGGGTTGCACGCGGGATGCGCGCCCGCGCCGGGCTCTCCGCATCCCCGCAGATAAGAGAGGGGTTTTATGTACAAGATCCTGAAGAAGACGCAATTCTCGGAGAAGGTCTTCGAGTTCCGCGTCCACGCCCCGAGGATGGCCAAGAAGGCGCACGCCGGCCAGTTCCTCATGGTGCGCATCGACGAGACCGGCGAGCGCGTCCCGTTCACCTTCGCCAACTGGAACCCGGAGGAGGGCTGGATCGAGTTCATCTTCATGGTCGTCGGCAAGACCACCGAGTGCCTGTCCAAGCTCGAGGAGGGCGACGAGATCCGCGACATCACCGGACCGCTCGGCTGCCCCACCGAGGTCGAGGGCGAGCGCGTCGCCGTCATCGGCGGCGGCGTCGGCCTGGCCATCGCCTACCCCGTCGCCCGCACCCTGTGCGAGCAGGGCAAGAAAGTCTCCGTCATCATGGGCGCGCGCACCAAGGACCTGCTGATCCTGTTCGAGCAGTTCGCCGCGCTGCCGCTGGAGAACCTGTTCATCACCACCGACGACGGCTCCATGGGCGAGAAGGGCGTCGTGACCCTGCCGCTGCGCCGCCTGTGCGAGTCCGATGCGATCGATTCCTGCTTCTGCGTCGGCCCCGTCCCCATGATGAAGTTCTCGACCCTCACCTGCCGCGAGTTCAAGATCCCCATCATCGCCAGCCTCAACCCCATCATGGTCGACGGCACCGGCATGTGCGGGTGCTGCCGCGTCGAGGTGGGCGGCGAGACCAAGTTCGCCTGCGTCGACGGCCCCGACTTCGACGCCAACCTGGTCGACTGGGATGACCTCGCCCACCGTCAGGCCAGCTACCGCGCCGAGGAGGCCGCTTCCATCAAGCATTACGAGGAGGACTGCGCATGCCAGAAGTAAAGTACCGCCCCAACATCGGCGCGCCCCGCACCCCCGCCAACGAGGAGCCCGCCGCCGAGCGCGCGCGCGATTTCCGCCCGGTCGACACGGGTTACACCAAGGCCGACGCCATCGCCGAGGCCAACCGCTGCCTCGACTGCAAGAAGCCCCTGTGCATGGAGGGCTGCCCGGTCGGCGTCCATATCCCGCAGTTCATCGAAAAGATCCGCGAGGAGGACTGGGCCGGCGCGCTTTCCACCATCAAGGCGGACAACCTGCTGCCCTCCGTCTGCGGCCGCGTGTGCCCGCAGGAGAACCAGTGCGAGGGCAAGTGCATCCTCGGCAAGAAGGGCGACCCCGTCGCCATCGGTCAGCTGGAGCGCATGCTCGGCGACATGGCAGACGAGGTGGGCGAGGCTCCCGAGTGCAAGCCGTCCAACGGCCACAAGGTCGCCATCGTGGGCTCCGGCCCCTCCGGCATCGCGTGCGCCGGCGAGCTGGCCCGCGAGGGCTTCGACGTCACCGTCTTTGAGGCCTTCTTCACCGGCGGCGGCGTGCTGACCTACGGCATCCCCGAGTTCCGTCTGCCAAAGGCCATTGTCAAGCGCGAGATCGAGGGCCTGGAGCAGCTGGGCGTCCACTTCGAGTACAACTCCGTCGCCGGCCGCCTGTTCGATGCCGAGGAGCTGTTCAACGAGGAGGGCTTCGACGCCCTGTACCTCGCCGTGGGCGCCGGCCTTCCGCGCTTCCTCCACGTCAAGGGCGAGAACCTGCCCGGCGTGTACTGCGCCAACGAGTACCTCACCCGCACGAACCTCATGAAGGCCTACGAGTTCCCCGAGTACGACACGCCGATCCGCCACGGCAAGAACGTCGTGGTGTTCGGCGGCGGCAACGTGGCCATGGATGCCGCGCGCACCGCGCTGCGCCTGGGCGCCGAGCACGTGACGCTGGCCTACCGCCGCACCGAGGCCGAGATGCCCGCCCGTCGCGCGGAGATCCACCACGCCAAGGAGGAGGGCGTCGAGATCCTCGAGCTCTGCAACCCGCTGCGCTTCCTGCCCGGCCCGGACGGCTTCGTGTCGACCATCGAGCTGCAGCGCATGGAGCTCGGCGAGCCCGACTCGTCGGGCCGTCGTCGCCCCATCCCGGTCCAGGACTCCGAGTTCGCCATCCCCTGCGACGTCGCCATCACGGCCATCGGCACCCGCGCGAACCCGTTCGCCAAGCTCTGCGCCGACGTCGAGCTCAACCGCTGGGGTCTCATCGAGGCCGATGAGGACGGCCGCACCTCCAACCCGCGCGTCTGGGCCGGCGGCGACATCGTCACCGGTGCCGCGACGGTCATCCTGGCCATGGGCGCCGGCAAGAAGGCCGCCGCGTCCATCAAGAAGACGATCCTGGGCGAGGAGTAGGACCGCTCGGGACCATAGGGCAAAAACCGCACAGGCGCCCGCCGGCACGCGACCGGCGGGCGCTTTTTTGTCGGGCATGGGGACCGTTGCCGCCAAAAGGGGGACGGGCCCGGATGGCAGAAGCCGTCGGGCCGGCCCCCGCCGTCGACCGGCATGGAAAGCGCCCGCCGGCGGGAAAGCCGGCGGGCGCAGGGAATCACGGCAGCGGGGCCGCCCTATCCGTCGTGCAGGCTAGGCCTCGATGGAGACCTCGACCTCCTGCACGGGGACGTCGTAGAACGGGTCCTCGCGGCGGCCGAGGAAGTCGCGCGCCTGGTCGGGGAACAGCGCGTAGTCGAGCACGTCCTCCTCGCTCTTGGCGTACTGCTTGATCTCCTCGCGGATGGCGGGCAGCGCCGGCTCGATGAGGTCGGCCGGACGGCAGGTGATGGGCTCGTCGTCACCGATGATCATCTTCTGGACCTCCGGGTCGATCGGCGCGGGGGACTTGCCGTACTGACCGTGGACGTAGTCCTTGATCTCCTTGGGAACGACCTTGTAGCGCTCGCCGGTCACGACGTTCATCATGGCCTGGGAACCGACCATCTGGGACAGCGGGGTCACCAGCGGCGGATAGCCCAGGTCGGCGCGGACGCGCGGCACCTCGGCGAGCACCTCGTTGTACTTGTCGGACACGCCGAGGTCCTTGAGGTTGGAGATGAGGTTCGACAGCATGCCGCCGGGGACCTTGTACAGCAGGGCCTTGGGCTCGACCTCCATGACCTTGGGGTTGAGCGTGCCGTTCTCCTTGAACTTCGTGCGCACCGGCGCGAAGTGCTGCGCGATCTCCTCGAGCTTGTCCATCTTCAGACCGGTGGAGTAGCCCATGCCCTCGAGCGCGATGGCCATGGACTCGGTGCACGGCTGGGAGGTGCCGCCGGCGAAGGCGGAGATGGCGGTGTCGATGATGTCGGCGCCGGCCTTCACGGAGTTCAGCAGCGTCATCTCGGCGATGCCCGCGGTGCAGTGCGTGTGCACCTCGAGCGGCAGGTCGACGGCGGCCTTGATCTCGCCCACGAGCTCGGTGGCGACACCGGGCTCGAGCACGCCGGCCATGTCCTTGATGCAGATGGTGTCGGCGCCGGCCTTGGCCATCTCCTTGGCGAGGTTAACGAAGTACGGGACCGTGTGCACGTCGCTCGTGGTGTAGCAGATGGCGGCCTGGACCTCGCCGCCGGCCTCCTTGGCAGCGCGGATGGAGGTCTGCAGGTTGCGGACGTCGTTCAGGGCGTCGAAGATGCGGATGACATCGATGCCGTTCTCCACGGACTTCTTGACCATGGACTCGACGATGTCGTCGGCGTAGTTGCGGTACCCCAGCAGGTTCTGGCCGCGCAGGAGCATCTGCAGCTTCGTGTTCTTCACATGGGCGCGGAAGGTGCGCAGGCGCTCCCAGGGGTCCTCGTTCAGGTAGCGCAGACACGAGTCGAACGTGGCGCCGCCCCAGACCTCCATGGAGTAGTAGCCCGCCTGATCCATCGTCTCCAGGATCGGCAGCATGTCCTCGATGGGCATGCGCGTGGCGATCTGGCTCTGCTGACCGTCGCGCAGGGCGGTCTCGGTGAACTTGATCTGGTTGCTCATGGTTTAGATATGACCTCCTTGCTGAATGATTTCGGCAATCTTCTCCTGCATCTCATATACGGTGTGCGCGCGCGAGCGGGCGCATGCCTTCGCCTCGCCGTCGCAGATCAGGCACCTGCGCGGCGGCAGGTCCAGCTCGGTCCGGGAGACCGAACGGGGCGCCGCGTCCCCTCGTCCGAGCACATCGAGGTCCGCCAGCCTTCCCAGCGGATGGTCCTGCTCGATACCCGTCATCCTGCGCTTGAGCTCCTCGGGGGCAAGCCCCACGAGCTCCATGAGCTCCGGGCCCGCAGGTCCCCCCAAGCGCGTCCGCCGGCGCACCGGCACGTCGGCCAGGGCCGCATCCGCCGCCGCCATGAGCTCGTCGAAGACGCGCTCGAGCACCGCGGAGGTCTTGTGCGGACCGGGGATGGACAGGGTCGCGGACAGCAGGCTCTCGCCCTCGTCCGCCTCCGCGAGCAGGCGCCGCTGGCAGGCGGCACGGCGCTCGCGGGCATCGAGCATGGCGGGGAGCTCCACGGACGGCCCGTCGAACACGTCGGCGAACGACGGGACACGGCCCCGGGGCCCGACGGCCCCCGCCTGCGACCCATCGCCCGCGACGGCGCCCGTGCGGTTCTCGGTTGCGTCCATGCGGCCCCCCTCCCTTCGATATCCCCGCGGGGCGGCCCGGAAGACCGGGCGCCCCGCGGGACGTGCGCTCGAACTACTTGCAGTTGCGCACCGCGTCGATCAGCGTGCCGTCGCGGTACTCGATGAGGGCGACGGTCTTGTCGCCGAACTCGATCGGCTTCGGCTCGCCCACGATGGCGTAGGCGCGGTCGCGCAGCTCCTCGATGGTGAACTGCGGGACCTTGAGGTCCTTGAAGGCCTCGATCAGGTCGGTGCGCGCCGGGTTCACGGCGATGCCGACCTCGGTCACGAGCACGTCGATGCTCGAGCCCGGCGTGACGACCGTGGTGACCTTGTCGACGACGGTCGGGATGCGGCCGCGGATGAGCGGCGCGCAGATGATGGCCATCTTGGAGCCGGCGGCGGCGTCGCAGTGGCCGCCGGAGGCGCCGCGGATCACGCCGTCGGAACCGGTGATGACGTTGACGTTGAAGTCGGTGTCGATCTCCAGCGCGGACAGGATGACCATGTCCAGGCGGTTGACCATGGCGCCCTTGGAGAGCGGCGAGGCGTACATGGACGCGTCGATCTCCAGATGGGTGGCGTTGCGGGCCAGCGACGCGCCGGAGGGCGTGTCGAAGTCCTGCACGTCGGTGATGGCACCGACCAGGCCCTCGTCGAGCAGCTCGACCATGGAGTTGGTGATGCCGCCGAGCGCGAAGGAGGCCTTGACGTCGTTGTCGATCATGCCCTGACGCAGGAAGCGCGTCACCGCGAGGGAGGCGCCGCCGGTGCCGGTCTGGAAGGAGAAGCCCGGCTTGAAGTACGGGGACGCCATCATGACGTCGGCCGCGTACTCGGCGATGATGAGCTCCTTGGGGTTCTTGGTGAAGCGCGTGGCGCCCTTGGCGATGCCCTTGGGGTCGCCGATGGCGTCGACCTTCACCACGTAGTCGACCTGCGACTGCGGGATGGAGATCTTGGTGTTGATGTAGGGCACCAGGTTGTCGGTGACGAGGACCACCTGGTCGGCGTACTGGGCGTCCATGAGCGCGTAGCCGAGCGAACCGCACGCGGAGGGACCCTCGAAGCCGTTGGCGTTGCCGTACTCGTCGCAGCAGGGGGCGCCCAGGAAGGCGACGTCGATGTGGATGTCGCCGCGCTCGATGGCGCGGGCGCGGCCGCCGTGGCTGCGGATGATGACCGGCTCGTCCATGATGCCGGCGGAGATGGCGGCGCCCAGCTTGTCGCGCAGGCCGGAGGAGGTGATGTGGGTCACCACGCCGTTCTTGATGTGCTCGATCAGCGGCTCGTGCACGTTGGCGATGGAGCTCGGGGCGATCGAGATGTCCTTGATGCCCATGCGGGCGATCTCATCGAGCACCATGTTCATCACGTAGTCGCCCTCACGGAAGTGATGGTGGAACGAGATGGTCATGCCGTCGGTGATGCCCGTCTTGACGATGGCGTCGTGGATGGAGTCGAGGAGCTTGGACTCGCCCGGGGTGCGCGGGTGCACGGTGTGCACGGCGGCGGCGTAGGGCTTGACGTTCTCGAACTCCGAGCCGAAGGTGCCGAACTGCTCGGCGTACGCGTCGGGAATCTCCCGACCGACCTTGTTGAGAGCCATTAGAGATCCTCCTCCCCGATGAGACCGGAAGCCTTAGCCAGCATGATCGTGCGCTCGGCGCGCGTGATGATGGGCTTGTCGACCATCTTGCCGCGGACGGTGATGACGCCGAGGCCCTTCTCCTCCGCCTCGCGGGCGGCCCAGACGATCTCCTTGGCCTTCTGGATCTCCTTCTCCGTGGGCGCGTAGACGTCGTTGACCACGGGGATCTGGCGCGGGTTGATGACGGACTTGCCGTCGAAGCCGAGGGTCTTGATGTGCTCGACCTCGGCGCGGAAGCCGTCCATGTTGTCGACGTCGGAGTAGACCGTGTCGACGGCGGCGATGCCGGTGGCGCGCGCCGCGTGCAGGATCATCTCGCGCGCGAAATACAGCTGCATGTTGTCGCCGTAGGCGCGCTGGGTCTTGAGGTTGGTGACGTAGTCCTCGGCACCCAGGGCGATGCCGCAGACGCGCGGGGAGGCCTGGGCGATGGACAGCGCGTTCAGGACGCCCTCGGCGCTCTCGATGGCGGCGAAGATGCCCGTGGAGCCGACCTCGCGGCCGCAGGCGCGCTCGACCTCGGTGATGACCTCGTCCGCGTCGATGACGTCCTGGGCGCACTCGGTCTTGGGAAGGCGGATCACGTCGACGCCGGCGCGGACGACCGCGTCGATGTCGAGCTTACCGACCGTGTTCAGGTCGTTGATGCGCACGATGGTCTCGGTATCGCCGTAATCGAAGGTCTTGAGCGCGAAGTGCACCAGAGCGCGGGCGGTGTCCTTCTCGGCGAGGGAGACGGCGTCCTCGAGGTCGAACATGAGCGAGTCCGCACCGTACAGACCGGCGTCGCGGAGCATTGCCGGGTTGGCACCCGGCATGAACATCATGGTTCTCCTTAGGCGTTCCATGCGTCGATCTCCTTCCAGTCGTACTCGCCGGCGGTGCCCGCGGCGCGGTAGGCGGCCGCGATGGTACGGGCCTGGACGGTGCAGTCCAGGGCGCCCTTGTCGACGGCGGTCACCTTGACGCCCGTGACCCCGAGGTTCTTCAGGGTCTCGGCGATGACCGAGCGGATCTGGTCGCCGAAGGCCTTCTCGACGCTGCTGTCGAGGGTGATCTCGACGGCATCGCCGCCGACCGGATCGATGGTGACCATGATGTCACTCGATTCCGTGGTCCCCGCAACAGCCTGTTGCTTCAGTTCCATGTTTGGATCACTCCAATCCCGGGCGCAGGTCGTGCGCCCCATGAACCTTCTCCTTCAGATACACCGAGGGCGCACGCCCCTCTCGATGCGCGTGCGGCTCGTTGAGCATCGACCGCCTGCACCGCATCCACCCGGTCGCGCCGCCTCGTCGGCGGGACGTCCGGATCGGTCACCCGAAGTCGGAAGCAGCCCCCTCCCCGCAGCGCGGCTGCACCCGGCCGCAGGGAAGGTCGTTGCCGGCACAGCGCGCCCGTACGGGTGCGCGCATGCCACAAAGGAGATGGCGGCAGGGCCGCCGCGCACGGACGGGGGCGCGCCCGTCCGTGCGAATCGATGGCGAATAGGGTCACGTAGCGCTTACTGGGCGTCCTTGTCCGCGGGGAACAGGCGCATGAGCGCCATGGACACCAGGTAGATGATGATCATGACGACGAAGATGCCGCCCCAGCCGAGGGCCAGGATAAGCAGCGACTCCGAAAGGATCGCGGTAGACATACGCTGCATCCTCCTTTCTTACATGAGGCCGGGGACGATGCCGAGGATCAGGCCGCCCGCGACGACGGACGCGATCTGGCCTGCGACGTTGGAGCCGGCGGCCTGCATGAGGATGAAGTTGCCGGGATCCTCCTCGGTGGCGAGCTTCTGGATGACGCGGGAGCTCATGGGGAACGCCGAGATGCCCGAGGCGCCGATCATGGGGTTGATCTTCTCCTTGCGGAACAGGTTCAGGACCTTGGCGAACATGACGCCGCCGACGGTGTCCATCACGAAGCCCACGAGGCCGAGGCCCATGACGATGAGGGTGTCGACCTGCAGGAACTCACCGGCCTGCATGCGCACCGAGACGCACAGGCCGAGCAGGATGGAGATCAGGTTGACGAGCTCGTTCTGGGCGGACATGGCCAGGTTGTCGAGCACGCCGCACTCGCGCAGCAGGTTGCCGAACATCAGGAAGCCGACGAGCGGCAGGGAGGCCGGGGCGATGAGGCCGGCGACGACGCAGATGACGATCGGGAAGATGATCTTGGCCGTCTGGGACACCGAGCCGGGCTTGTACTGCATGCGGATCATGCGCTCTTTCTTGGTGGTCACGGCCTTGATGGCGATCGGCTGGATGATGGGCACGAGCGCCATGTAGGAGTAGGCCGCCACCATGATGGCGCCGAGGTACTTGGAGTTGAGCGAGTTCGCCACGAAGATCGAGGTCGGGCCGTCGGCGGCGGCGATGATGCCGGTGGAGGCGGCGTCGGCTAGGTTGAAGCCGAGCAGGCCGGCCACGATGATGACGAAGAAGATGCCGAACTGCGCCGCGGCGCCGAACAGCAGCAGGAACGGGTTCGCCAGCAGCGGGCCGAAGTCGATCATCGCGCCGATACCGATGAACAGCAGCAGCGGGAAGAGCTCGGTGTCGATGCCCATGTCGAACAGGATCTGGAACGGGCCGGGCTCCCCGCCGGTCAGCAGCACGCCGGAATCGGGGATGTTCACGAGAATGGTGCCGAGGCCCATGGGCACCAGCAGGGTGGGCTCGTAGCCCTTCTTGATACCCAGGTACATGAGCACGACGCCCACGAGCATCATGACGATGCGACCGGGCTCGGCACCGAGGCCGATCACGCCGGCGGTCAGGACGTCAGCCGCTTGAGTCAGTACATCCAATGGTCAATCCTCTCCTATGGATACAACGGACGCGCGCCGCCTGGGGCGCGCTATGCCGATCGGGGCGGCGCGTCCCATGCGGACCCGCCGCCCCGCTTGGCGCGAAGCTAGGCGATGCTGAAGAGCTCGTCGCCGGGGTTCACCATGTCGCCCTTGGACACGGCGATGGAGGCGATGGTGCCGTCGGACTCGGCGATGATCTGGTTCTCCATCTTCATGGCCTCGAGCACCATGACCGGGTCGCCGGAGGAGACCTTGTCGCCGACCTTCACCTGGACGTCGACGATCTTGCCGGGCATGGGGGCCGTCTGCACGCTGGCGCCGGCGGGCGCGGGCGCGGTCGGGGCGGCCGGGGCCGGAGCGGGCGCGGGCTCGGCGGCGGGAGCCGGAGCGGGAGCCGCGGCGGGCGCGGGGGCCGGTGCGGGCGCGGCCACGGCGTCGGCGGGCGTCGGCGTCGGGGCGCCGATCTCCTCCATCTCCACCATGTACTGGGTGCCGTCGATAGAGATCTTGAATTTACGCAGCATGGTCTTCCTCCGTTACCTTCTTATAGATGTTCTTGACGACGAACTGACTGGTTTCCATCGAACCGGCGGCGATGGCCGACGCGATGCACGAGACGAGCCGGTGCTCGGGGTTGACCGCGCTCACGCGGCGCACCACCATCTGGCTCTCGGGACGGTCGCCGGCGGCGATGGCCGTCGCGGCCACCACGACGGTGCGGTGCTCGGCGGCATCGACCGGGACGAACGGCGCGACCGGCTCCCACTCGTCCCGAGGCTGCACCGGCGCCGCGACCTCGGCGGCGTCCGCCGCGGACGGGGCCGCCGCGGGCCTCGCCTCGTCGGGATCGGCGTTGCGGTGACGCAGCCAATCAAAGAAGCCCATTCACTCACTTCCCCTCGGTTATCCCGGCAATCGGACGCGATTGCCACGTATCCGTGCCTACGATTCATGGCCTCTACTTTATATTCGTACATATTGGACTGATTGCACTTTCGTTGTTCGCTGGCGAGCACGCGTGTCTTTCTGCTGTCTCACCCCTCTTACGCTTGCGTTTTCCTGTTCAGATTCTAGTAATCGAGGGCTTTTGCGGCCAAAAGCCGCCGATATCGCACGAACCCACCTCCGGTGAACGGTAGGAATCGAGGTGGTAAACGGTCCCCCGATAATCCAACCCCCTTTCTAGAACTGCGGTCCAATTCCGCTACCTGCGACTTTATGAATCCCTAGGACACCGGTTGTATTTCTCGTGTTCCAAACGTGTGCCCTTTGCGTATTTTTCGTAAGCAAGGCGCTATCGTTTCGCCCGAGCATCGGCCGCCTGCGATCGCTGCACTGTCGCAAGCCGCCGCGTACTGTCGGTTTCTATTGGAAAAGGGAAAGGGAAGGGAAGATTATGGTTATCACCATACTCGGATGGCTCATGATCGCGGTCTTCATGTTCGTGGTCATGACCAAGAAGCTGTCCCCGCTCGTCGCCCTCTGCTCGATTCCGCTCGTCTTCGCGCTCATCATGCTGATCGCGACGGGCAACATCTCGCAGTGGACGCTTCTGGGCGACTGGGTCATGAACGGCCTGGGCACCACCGCGAACACGGGCATCCTGCTTCTGTTCGCCATCCTGTACTTCTCGATCATGCTCGATGCCGGTCTGTTCGACCCCATCACCAAGAAGATGATCGAGTTCGCGAAGGGCGACCCGATGAAGGTCCTCATCGCAACCTCGGTCGTCGCGGCCGCCATCTCCATGAACGGCGACGGCACCACCACCACGCTGGTGTGCTGCGCGGCGTTCCTGCCCATCTACGAGAAGCTGGGCATGAAGAAGATGAACCTGGCCGTCCTGGTCATCCTTCAGAACACGGTCATGAACCTGCTGCCCTGGGGCGGCCCCACGGCCCGCGCCATGGCGGTCACCAACGTCGGCGGCGACATCCTGAGCTACCTCATGCCGGGCATGATCATCTCCGTCATCTTCAACATCGTGGTCGTCGCCCGCTACATGGGCAAGAAGGAGCGCGAGCGCCTCGGTGTGCACGAGTTCACCCAGGCCGAGATCGATGAGCTCACCGCTATCGACGATCCCGACACCCTCGCCATCCGCCGTCCTCAGAACTGGGCCTTCAACGCCATCATGACCGTCGTGCTCATCGCATGGCTCGTCGCCGGCTCGTTCATCGAGGCCATCTCCCTGCCCAACCAGATGCTCTTCATCGTGGGTACCATCCTCGCCCTGCTCGTGAACTACCCGAACCTCAAGGACCAGTCCGCCCGTATCGGTGACAACGGCGGCGACGCCGTCCAGGTCGTCATCCTGATCTTCGGCGCCGGCATCTTCATGGGCCTGTTCCAGGGCGATTCCGAGCTCGGTCTGTCCATGTCCGACGCGGTCGCGCAGTCGCTGATCACCATCATCCCGCAGCAGCTCGCGGGCTTCTGGGGCCTCATCGTCTGCCTCATCTCCGCGCCCGGCACGTTCTTCATCTCGAACGACGGCTTCTACTTCGGCGTCATGCCCGCCATCGCCGAGGCCGGCTACGCCTACGGCTTCACCGGTCTGCAGATGGCCCTCGCCTCCCTCATGGGCCAGGCGTTCCACCTGCTGTCCCCGCTGACCGCCTTCATCTACCTGCTCCTGCGCCTCACCGGCCAGGACCTGGGCGAGTGGCAGCGCGCCGCGGGCAAGTGGGCCGCGTGCATCTTCGTGATCTTCGTCGTCACGATCATGGCCACCGGCGCCATCCCGCTGTACATCCCGCAGGCCTAAGGGCTCTGCCGGTTTGACATCGGCTCCCTCTTTCCGAACCGCGGTCGCCTCCCCGGCGGCCGCGGTTTTCTGTGAACCGAGCGGCACAGGACGCCCGTTCGTTTCCTAAATGGAATCTCTCGCGACACCTAATCTGTCGTTCAGTACGGGAAGGGCGCGTGCCGTCCATTAGAATGACACATATGCAGCGCGCGACCGGAGCACCTAGGAGGTATTGGGTGGACACTGATTCTTTGATGCTCACGCTCTGTGAGTTCCTCGACCTCTCCAAGAACGCCCCGCTCAAAGACGTGCTGCTCGCCGCGTTCCGCCAAGCGATCGCGCTCGGACGCGTCCCGGCGGGGACCGCCATCAACGAGAAGCAGCTCGCAGCGGCGCTCCACATCAGCAGGACCCCCATCCGCGCCGCCCTGGACCAGCTCGCCGACGAGCGCCTCGTCGAGCGCAAGCCCGGCAGCGGCGTGATCGTCCGCGGCATCACCCGCCGCGATGCCGACGAGGTGTTCGAGATCCGCAGCGTGCTCGAGGTCCTCGCCACCACCAAGGCCGCCCGCAACATGAGCGAGGAGGAGTTCGAGGAGCTCCGCGCCCTGCTCGAGCACGGGCAGCGCTGCAACGCCCAGGGCGACGTCGACGGCGTCATCCAGAACATGAACGACTTCAACCGCTTCATCTTCACCAAGGCGGACAGCCCCCGCCTCATGAGCATCATCGCGCCCCTGCAGGCGTACTCGAGCTACTTCCGCGACGTCTCCATCCGTCCGGAGATCCGCCGCAACCAGGCGCTCGAGGAGCACTGGGGGATCTACCTCGCGATGCGCTTCGGCCCGGAGAGCAAGATCGAGCCGGTCGTGCGCGCGCACCTGCGAAACTCGCACGGCTTCGTGAGCAGCGAGATGACCGACCGTGGCATCCGCTGACGGCGAGGTCGCCGCAGGGCACCTCGCGCGCCTCGCCGCCGCATCGCTCGTCGCCGAGGCGCGCCTCACCCCCAAGCCGGGCCTGGTCGACCGGCGCACCAACGGCGCGCACACCGATATGGACCTTTCGACTTTCCTCGCCAGCGCCGCCGCACTCGAGCCCTTCCTCTCCGCATACGCCGCAGCCGGGTTCCGCCTGGGCGCGGACGGCGCCGATGCCGCCGGGCTCGCGGACGAGATGCGCCGCATCGGCATCGACGCCGAGCGCGCCATGTTCGCGGCGACGGGCGGCGTCAACACGCACAAGGGGGCGAACTTCACCTTCGCCCTCATCCTCGGGGCCGCGGGTTCCCTGCTGTCCGAGGGACGCGGCCTGCCCCTCTCCCCCGCCGACAGCGACGAGATCCTGGACCTCGTATCCCGCATGGGAGCCTGCCTGCTCGACCACGACGTGCGCGAGCTGCTCGCGCGCTCCGGGGGCCCCGGGAGCGGCGGAGGGCTCACCCACGGCGAGCGGATCTTCCTCGAGAGCGGCATCAAGGGTATCCGCGGCGAGGCGGCGCTCGGCTACCCCCGCCTGCGCGAGCTGCTCCTGCCCTACCTGCGCGGCCGCCGAGCGGAGCTGGCGTGCGCGCCCGATGCGGGCGACGTCCTGCTGCGCGCCCTCGTCAAGCTCATGGCCGTGCTCGAGGACACCAACGTGGTGCACCGCGGCGGCATGGGGGCGCTCGCCGACCACCGCGCCTTCTGCCGCGCCCTCGACGAGCGGAACCTTCCCGAGGACGCCCTCGTCGACGAGCTCATCGCCTACGACGGGGCGCTCATCGCGCGCAACGTGAGCCCCGGGGGCGCCGCGGACCTGCTCTCGCTCGGCATCTTCTTCGGCCTCCTCGAGGGCATCCTCAGCCTCGATGCGCTCGACTACCGCCGCGCCTGGACCTTCGAGGGCGCCCCGCCGGCCCGTTAGGCGCACCCGGGCGCGAACCTGCCCCGAGGTCGCATCCTGCATCGGCGGAACCCCCGCGTCCGAAACAGCGAGGAGCCCGGCAGCCGGAGTGAAGCTGCCGGGCTCCTCGCCCTCGTATCCACCCGGCGGCGCCGGACGCGTGCAGGCGCGCGGCGCCGTCGGGATCGGGATGGCTGTTACTTATCGAGGGAGTAGGGCTTGATCTGGCGGATGACGTCCAGGACCGTGCCGTCGCGGGCCTCGACGATGGCCACGACCCGGTCCTCCCACTCGAGCGGGTCGGGCTCGCCCACGATGGCGTAGGCCCGCTCCTGCAGGCTCTCGATGCTGACGTGCGGGATGCCCGCGGCGTCGAGGCAGTCGATGATGTCCTGGCGGGCGGGGTTCACCGCGGTGCCGTAATCGGTCACGAGCACGTCGACGCACTCGCCCGGGGTGGTGACGGTGGTGACGTCCTTGCAGACCGTCGCCATGCGCCCGCGCACGAGCGGCGTCACGATGATGCAGCACTTGGAGCTCGCCGCCGTGTCGGGATGGCCTCCCGGCGCGCCGCGCACCACGCCGTCGGAGCCCGTGATGACGTTGACGTTGAACTTCGTGTCGATCTCGAGCGCGGAGAGCACCATGTAGTCGAGGTAGTTCACGTACGCGCCCTTGGAGCCGGGGTTCGCGTACTCGCTCTGGCTCATCTCCACGTGGTTGGGGTTCTCCTCCAGGTGCTTGATGGCCGTGAGGTCGAAGTCCTGCGTATCCAGGATCTTGCCCACGAGGCCCTTGTCCATGAGGTTGCAGATGGCTCCCGTGACCCCGCCCAGGGCGAAGCCCATCTTGATGCCCTTCTCGCGCATATGGCTCTCGAGGAAGCGGTTCACGGCGAGCGACGGGCCGCCGGCGCCCGTCTGGAACGAGAAGCCGTCGGTGAAGTAGGGAAGCGCGGCGATGATGTCGGCCGCGCGCTCGGCCATCATGAGCTCGCGCGGGTCCTGGGTGAAGCGCGCCTCCTTGGAGGCGATGCGCCGGGGATCGCCGATCTGGTCGACCACGACCACGTAGTCGACGTCCTCGCACTTGATGGATGCCGGCACGTTGGGGAAATCGACCAGGCAGTCCGTGATGACGACGACCTTGTCGGCGTACTGGGAGTCGGGGATGGCGAAGCCCAGGGAACCGCAGTTGCTCTTGCCGCCGGTGCCGCTGGCGTTGCCCGCCTTGTCCGAGGTGGCCGCCGCGAGGAAGGCCACGTCCACATGGACCTCGCCGGCCATCATGGCGCGGGGGCGCCCGCCGTGGGAGCGGATGATCGCGGGCTCCTTCAGCTTGCCGTGCGAGATGGCCTCGCCGATCCGCCCGCGCACGCCCGAGGACTCGATGTGCGTGATGATGCCCTGCTCGATGTAATCGGCGAGCAGGTCGTGGGCATCGCCCAGGGAGGTGGCCGCCACGCGCAGGTCGCGCACGCCGAGCTCCTCGACGAGCACCTTCACGACCTGACTGGCCGTGTAGTCGCCGTTGCGGAACTCGCTGTGGAACGAGATGGTCATGCCGTCGTGCACGCCGCACTTCTCGCACGCCTCGCGGATCGTGCCGACGAGCTTGTCGGCCGTCGGCTTCTCGCGCACCACGCAGGCGGGCGAATCGCGTTTGATGACCTGGCCGTCCTTGGCGAAGCGGCCCTGGTAGACCTCGCGGCCGTCGGTGAGCAGGTAATCGGGGATGTCGCGCCCCACCGCATTGATCATGAGCGTATCTCCTCTCTACAGGTCGCCGTGGTAGACGCCGCACTTCTTGGCGAGCTCGATGATGCGCTCCGCCTCCTTGTAGAACGGCGGGTCGACCATCTTGCCGTCCACCACGTACACGCCGATGCCGGCCTCGGACTGCGCACGGCAGCTGCGCGCGATCTTCTCCGCATGGGCGATCTGCTTGGGCGTGGGCGCGAAGCGCTCGTGGATGTAGGCGATCTGCTTGGGGTTGATGACCGACTTGCCATCGAAGCCCATGCGCGCGACCAGGTCGACCTCGCGGCGGAAGCCCTCCTCGTCATCCAGGTTGGGATACATGGTGTCCAGGCACTGGACGCCGGCGGCGCGGGCCGCGAGCAGCATCTGACCGCGGGCTGCCTGCATCTCCACGCCGTCTGGCTCGATCTGCACGTGCATGCTCTGGCGGAAGTCGCCGCCCGAGATGGCGCAGCCGAGCATGCGGTCGCTCGCGGTGCAGATCTCGTAGGCGTTCATGATGCCCAGCGGGCTCTCGAGGGCCGCCATGAGCAGGGTACGCCCCACCTCGACGCCGAACTCGCGCTCGGCCGCCTCGACGGCCGCCTCGACCTGGCGGACCATGTCGGCGCTCTCGCACTTCGCGATGCGGATGCCGTCGGCGCCGCCGGCGACGCACACGCGGACGTCCTCGCGCCAGTACTCGGTGTCCAGGCCGTTGATGCGGACGATGACCTCGGTGTCGCCGTAGTCCACCTCGGTCAGCGCGTGGTACAGGCTGAACCGAGCGGCGTCCTTCTGGTTGACGGCGACCGCGTCCTCCAGATCGAGGATGATCGAATCGCAGCCGTAGATGTAGGCGTCCTTGATGAGACCGGGACGCTGCGCGTTCATGAACATCATGGTGCGGCGCAGGCGGTCCTTGCTCGGGCGCGGACGGGTGATCTTCGTCATGAGCGGACGGCACCTCCCCAGGGAATATCGGATGCGGACGCATCGCAGCTGCGGAACACCGCCGCCTCGACGCGCGCCTTGATGGTGCAGTCAAGCGCACCCTTGTCGACCACGGACACGTGCCCGGTCGTGACGCCGAGGCGCCCGAGGGTCTCCTCGACGGTCGCCTTGATCTGGCGCCCGTACTGGTTGAGCACGCTGCTCTCGATGGCGAGCGCAAGGTCCGCGGCGGGTTCCACCGTGACCTGGGCGTCGCTGGACTCGAGCGTGCCCGCTACGGCCGTCTTCTCGATTACCATTCGCTCTCCTCTCGGTTCGGTTGCGGTCCCGGATGGAGCCGGACCGGGGCCGTCCGCCGCATCGGCGGCGGGCCCTCGCGGGGATGCTCCCGATGCCTCCCCGCCCCGGTCGCCCGTCCGGGCACCTGGTCTGCACCCCCATCGTAGGGCCGAGGCAAGATGTACCGCCCATCATGTTTTTCGTGGTAATCGATTCCATTTCGTCATACTTTGAATATGGGCGCCCCTCCCCTCCGGTTTGAGCCGCCTGCCGGCATGCAGCCTCCGCCCACCTGTTCTTTCTCTGTTCCTCCTGCTGTTATTCCATTTTAGACGGCGATATCATGCCGTTATGCCATAGCCGCTCCACATCGGTCCGATACTATGTGCTATGAACACAAGGAATGAATAGCGCATTTTGCATGAAGAACATTAATTGAACACCGCGAACGTCCCCCGATGGTTCTGGAGGCCCCGTTGGACGAGAAGGACTTCTCCCTGCTGCACATGCTCAAGGAGTGCGGCAACATCACGCACGCCGCCGACCGGCTCTACCTCACGCAGTCGGCGCTGTCCAAGCGCATCAAGGCGATCGAGCGCGAGCTCGGCTGCGAGATCGTCATCCGCACGCGCAAGGGCGTCCGCTTCACCCCCGAGGGTGAGCTCGCGCTCGAGCGCACGGCCCAGGCCCGCCGCGAGCTCGAGCTGCTGCGCCGCGAGCTCGGCGCGAGCCAGGGCGAGATCTGCGGCTCGCTGAGCGCGGGGTTCTCCATCAACTACTCCATCGTGCATCTTCCCGAGCTCATCGCCGAGTACCATCGGCGCTACCCCCGCGTCCAGCTCGACATCGTGACCGGGCAGAGCCGCACGCTGCACGCCAGCCTCCAGACCGGCCAGCTCGACGTCGCCGTCCTGCGCGGCGAGCTGCCGTGGGACGGGATGCAGTACCTGCTCGCCCAGGAGCGCATCTGCGCCGTCTGCACCGCCGAGCTCGCCGACAGGCCGCTGTCCGAGCTCACCTACATCAACCACACCACCGATATCGCGCACACCGCGCTGATGACGCGCTGGCTCCACGAGAACAACCTCGGAAACGACGCCAACCGCATCAACGTCACCGACCTCATGACCTGCCAGGAGCTGGTCCGCCGCGGCATCGGCTGGGCGCTTCTGCCCGAGATCGTCCTCGGCGGCTTCGACGGCTGCATCCGCCCGTGCACCTTCGCCAACGGCGAGCCGTTCATCCGGCGCATGTACGTCGACTGCCAGAAGGAGTCCGAGAGCCTCCCGCAGGTGCGGGCGCTCATCGAACTCATCAAGGAGCAATACCGCGCGGACGGGGATGTCCCCGCGGCGCCCCTGCCATAAGACACCCGCCCGGGACACCGACCGGCATCCATCGAAGGGAGCACGCATGCCCGCCGAATACCTCGTCTCCAAGGTCTGGCCGCAGGACCGCGCCACGCTCGCCAAAGTCGACGCGCTGCTCGCGCAGGAGGGCATCGAGCGCGACGCCAACCTCGACTACACCTGCGCCATCGTCGATGACGACCTCAACGTGATCGGCACCGGCAGCTGCTTCGGCAACACGCTGCGCTGCCTCGCCGTGAGCTCGGAGCATCAGGGCGAGGGCCTCATGAACAAGCTCATCACCCACCTGATCGAGGTCGAGTACGAGCGCGGCAACCTCAAGCTGTTCGTCTACACCAAGACGACGGCGGCGAAGTTCTTCCGCGACCTGGGTTTCCATGAGATCGCCCGCGTCGACGGCACCCTGTCGTTCCTCGAGAACCGTCCCGACGGGTTCCCCGGGTACCTGCGGCAACTCTCCTCGTCGCGCAGGCCGGGGACCGCGGGGGCCGTCGTCATGAACGCCAACCCCTTCACGCTCGGCCACCGCCATCTCGTCGAGGTCGCGGCGTCGGCGTGCGACACCCTCCACCTGTTCGTGGTCAGCGAGGACGCGAGCCTCGTGCCCTTCGACGTGCGCATGCGCCTCGTCCGCGAGGGGGTGGCCAACCTCGGGAACGTCGTGGTCCACGAATCGGGCCCCTACATCATCTCCTCCGCCACCTTCCCGAGCTATTTCCTGAAGGACGACGTCGCGGTGAACGAGGGGCACGCGCGGCTGGACATCGCCGTGTTCTGCCGCATCGCCGCCGAGCTCGGCATCACGCGGCGCTTCGTGGGCGAGGAGCCCGCGAGTCAGGTGACCGGCGTCTACAACCGCGTGATGTGCGAGGAGCTGCCGCATGCGGGGATCGAGTGCGTCGTGGTGCCGCGCCTGGAGGTCGACGGCAGCGTCGTGAGCGCCTCGACCGTCCGCTGCGCCCTGCAGACCGGCGACCTGAATACCGTGAGGCGCCTCGTGCCGGAGTCGACCTACCGGTTCTTCGCGAGCGACGAGGCGGAGCCGGTCCTCGCGCGCATCCGCGCAGCCTGCGACGTGTGTCACTACTGACCGCGTCGCCGCAGCTGCAGCCGAGGCTGCGGCTGTGGCTGTGGGATCGGTCGCGGTTGCGGCCGTGGTCGTGGTCGTGGCCGTGGCCGTGACCTCGGAATCGGGACCGGGGTCGGCCGCGGCTGCGGCCGTGGTCGCGGCAGAGGCCGTAGCCGCGAAGGCCTTGAACCCCGTCGAAGGAGCCTGAATCCTGCTGTCCGCTTTGGCAGGATTGCGGTATGGTGTGTATCTTTTTGAGCCCCTAGGTACAAACCGGGGTTTGGCTCCGCGTTATCTGGGGTTTCGTTGCCTTGAGACGCTCTGATACCGCTCCGTCCGGAAAGATGCACACCATATCGCAACCCTGCCAAAGCGGACAGGCTTCGATGCGCCCACCGCGGTTCGAATTGTTCTTTAGGTGTTCTTTCAGGCCGATTTCCGCGCTTCCGCCCACCCCCTGTAGATAATTGACATGTCAACTAATACATGACATGTCATCTATCGAGGATCGCGAGGCCCGTGGAACTCCTGCACATCGTCGTCACCCTGCTGTTCGCCGTCGGTGGATTCCTGATCGGCCGTCGCATCGGCATTCCCGTCCCCGCCATGATCGGCAGTATGCTCGCCGTCGGCATCATGAGCGCCGTCACGGGCTTCGCGGTCATGCCGACGTCCATCAAGATGATCTCGCAGGGTATCTCCGGCGCCTTCATCGGCATGTCGGTCACCATGCGCGACGTCCGCAACATCCCCCACATGATGAAGCCGCTTCTGCTGCTGCTCGCCATGCTCACCGTCAACACGCTCCTCGCGGGATTCATCTTCCAGGCGTTCTTCGGCTGGGACCTCATGACCGGCCTACTCTCCTGCGTCGCCGGCGGCATCGCGGACGTCTCCCTCATCGCGATGGACCTCGATGCGGACGCGAGCACCGTGGCCATCATGCAGACCGTCCGCCTCGCGAGCGTCCTCGCGATCTTCCCCTCGTGGATCGCCTTCATGACGCGGGACCTCCCCGAGGTCGAGATGAACCCCCTCGATATGGCTCAGACCGAGCACGATACCTGGCTCGACCGCATCATCGACACGCCGCGCAAGCGGACCGCGTTCACGCTCGTCCTGAGCGTCGCGTGCGGGGCGGCGGGCTACCTCTCCGGCGTCCCGGCGGGCGCGCTGCTGTTCTCCCTCGTCGTCATCGGGGCGCTCAACATCTTCACCGACGCATGCCGCATGCCGATGACCGTCAAGCGCATGGCGCAGGTGCTCGCCGGCAGCCTCGTCGGCTCCACGGTGACGCCCGAGACCGTCTCGCACCTCGGCGGGATCATCGGGCCGCTGATCATCATGTTCGTCCTCTATATGCTGCTGAACCTGGTGTTCTCGCTCATCGCGAGCCGTGCAGGCTGGCTCGATATGCGCAGCGCGCTGTTCGCCTCCTCGCCGGGCGGCGCCAGCGACATGGCGCTGATCGCGGCCGACCTGGGGGCGGACCTCACGAAGATCGCCGTCCTGCAGATCATCCGCGCCATCTACGCGGCGGGCCTCATGCCCCAGGTTGCGATACTCGTCGTCCATCTGGCCGGATAGGCCTTCGCGCGCATGGAAAAGGGGCCCGCAGGCCCCTCCCGTATCCGATATCCGACCGGCACCCTCGGAGCGCGCCCCAAGGCGCCCGCGCCCGGACGACCGAGCCGCCCGTCGGCGCGGAACCGCAGGCTACATGCGGCCGAGCTCGCGCATCTTGGTCTCGTACGCCGTCGCGATGATCTCGCAGCACCCCTCGACGCCGAAGAGCGCGCGGTTGACGACCAGGTCCTTGTGCGACCGCAGCTTGGTCTTGCCGGCGGAGTAGCGCTTGTAGAACAGCTCGCGGTTGCGCTGCATCTTCTTGATGAGCTTCTTGGCCTTCGCCTCCGTCACGCCGCGACGGCGGCAGACGATCTCGATGCGCTCCTCGAGCGGCGCGGTGACGTACACGTTGATGAGGTTCGGGTTGTCGCGCAGGATGTAATCGGACAGGCGCCCGATGATGATGCACGACTCGCTCGAGCCCACGTCCAGGATGACCTGCTTGAGGTTCTCGAAGAGCTGGTCGGCCATGGTGCGCGAGTCGAAGCGGTCCGGCAGGAACGCCATCATCTCGGCGGCGACCGTCTCGTCGTAGGGCGCCACCTTGTCGACGACCGTGTCCGAGCGGCGGGCGGCGCGGATCAGCAGCTCGTTGTCGTACAGGGGGATACCCAGGCGCTCCTGCAGTGCGATGCCGATCTCGTGGGCATCGGTGCCGTACTCGCGCGCGATGGTGATCACCACGGGGTACTCGGGGTCGCCCTCCTCGGTGGGGGCGCCGAGCGCGTCGTTGGCGTACATGTCCTGGGCGAGCAGCTGGGATACGTCCGTCTTCTTGTCGATCTTGTCCATGGGATGCCGTCCAATCCGCCGGGGCCGCGCGCCTGCGAACCCCGGCTTGCCGTCTGCCTTACGCAGCCACCACGCGGCGCTGGTAGGCGCGCACGATCAGCGAGATGCCGAAGTTCAACACGAAGTATAGCAAGAACACGAAACCGTACAGCAGCAGCACCTGGCTGAGGTCGCTGGTGTAACCCATGACGACCTTGGCGGAGAACATGAACTCCATCACGTTGATGCCGGCCAGGTACGAGGAGTCCTTGATGACCGTCGTGCACTGCGAGAACAGCGCGGGGATGATCGTCTTGAACGTCTGCGGCAGGATGATCAGGCGCATGCTGGCAAAGAAGCCGAAACCCTGCGACTTAGCCGCCTCAAACTGGCTTTTAGGAATGGAGTTCAGGCCGCCGCGGATGATCTCGGCCATGACCGCGGAGGTGAAGATCGTGAACGCGAGCACCGAGATGAAGATGTCGCTGCCCTTGACCGTGAAGTAGATGAACAGGATCCAAAGCAGGTTAGGCGTGCAGCGGAACAGCTCGATATAGGCGCTCACGAGCCACTTGAACGGGCTCAGCTTGCCCACGCAGTACTGCTTGACGAGCGCGAGCACCGTGCCCAAGATCACCGAGAAGATGATGGCCAGAACCGAGATCTCGATGGTCTTGAGGAAGCCGGCCATGATGAAGGAAACGTTTGCCGGGGTGAAGATCTCCATGCGTTACGCCTCCTTTGCAGGCTCGGGGGCGGGGGTGATGCCCGGGATGTTCTTGGCGCGCGGGCGACGCTTGGAGCGGCGCTCGAGCCACTGGACCAGAATGGCCAGCGGGAAGCAGATGATGAAGTACAGCACGCAGGCCATGATGTAGCCCTGCAGGTAGCCGTAGGTCGACACGAAGTTGTCCGCGTTGTACATGAGGTCGCCGCCGGCGATGAGCGCGAGCACCGAGGTGTTCTTAACCAGGTTCAGCGCTTGGTTGCACAGCGGGGGCAGGATGACCTTGAAGGTCTGCGGCAGGATGATGTAGATGTAGGACTGCACGCGGGTGAAGCCCTGCGAGAGCGCCGCCTCCATCTGGCCGCGCGGCACGGACTCGATGCCCGTGCGGATGACCTCGGAAATGTAGGCGGCGTGGTACAGGCCCACGCCGAGCGCGCCGATGGCGAAGGCCGACAGGCGCACGGGGCTCTCGGCACCCGTGATCATCTGCAGCACGCGCGGACCGGCCATGTAGTAGAAGAACACCTGCACCGGCAGGGGCGTGTTCTGGAAGAACTCAACGTAGATGCGGCTGATTAGTCGCAGCACGCGCGAACGCGTCGTCGAGAAGACGCCCAAGATGGTGCCCAGCACGAGCGAGATCAGCAGGCCGGCGACGACCACCTGCAGCGTGAAGGCAAAGCCCTCCCACAGTGCAGGCATCTCCGCCATCGTGATCTCCCAACGCTTGGCGTCAAACAGCCCGTCGAGCATATCTCTCCTTTCCAATCTGTCTCAAGATGAGACCGGTGCGCAGCGAAGGCCGCGCGGCCCATGATTCTCACGAACCAGCCTTATCTGAAGACAACACAGGGGCGGACGTCCGTAACTGGCGTCCGCCCCGCAGGTAGCTATCGGCTACGGTTACGCGCTCGCGCCCAGCCAGGTGGTGATCTCCTCATCCATCCAGCCGTTGTCGAGCAGCTCGGTAACGGTCTCATCGACGACGTCGGACAGGTCGGAGCCCTTCTTGGAAGCGATGCCGTAATCCTGCGTACCGAACTCGATGTCGGGCTGGACGAGCTCCTTCTGGTCGTTCATGTAGGTGTTCAGCGTGGAGCGGTCCATGGCGAAGGCGTCGATGTTGCCGGACTCGAGCGCGGAGTTGATGGACGGGTAGTCCGGGTACTCCTTGAACTCGGGCGTGGCGTCGATGCCCTTATCCTCGAACATGGTGAGGATGGCGTCCTTGGTGGTGGAACCCTGGGACACGCCGATGATCTTGCCGTCGAAGTCGGCCATCTCGGCGATACCGGAGGACTTCATGACCATGATGCCGACGGAGTCGGTGCGGTAGGACGTGGAGAAGTCCCAGTCCTCCTCACGCTCGGGCGTGATGGTGTAGGTCGCGCAGACGATGTCGAGGGAGTCGTTGTCGATGAGCGGGCCGCGGGTCTTGGGCGTCACGGTCGTAAACTCGCAGAGCTTCTTCTCCTTGGCCTCGTCGTAGGAAACACCCAGGACCGCCGCAGCGACCTGGTAGCACAGGTCGATCTCGAGGCCCTCGTACTCGTTGGTCTCGGTGTTCAGATAGCCATAGCCCAGAACGTCGGCCTTGACGCCGCAGTTGAGCTTGCCGCGGTCCTGGATGGTCGCGATCTTGGAGTCGCCCGAGCCGGTGCCCGAGCCGCCGCCGTCGGAGCCGCCGCTGCAGCCCGCGAGCGCGCCCGTGCCCGCCGCCGCGACGATGCCGAGGCCGCAGACCTGCAGGAAATTGCGACGAGAGATGTCCTTCATAATCGGTACCCCTTCCAATTCGGTACGGATATAGCCATCCGCGGCATCGTGCTCACCGCGGCGGGCATCGAGGAGCGGCGCTGCGCGCCGTCTGCGGCGGACCCGGCCCGCCGCGTCGCACTAGTGCAGGATCTTGTTGAGGAAGTCCTGGCAGCGCGGGTTCTGCGGGTTGGTGAAGAAGTGCTCCGGGGTGCCCTCCTCCAGGATCTGGCCGTCGTCCATGAAGATGACGCGGTCGGCGACCTGCTTGGCGAAGTTCATCTCGTGCGTGACGCAGATCATGGTGATGTTGTCCTGGGCCAGCTCGATCATGACGTCGAGCACCTCCTGGATCATCTCGGGGTCGAGTGCGGAGGTGGGCTCGTCGAACAGGATGATGGGCTGCTTGGTGCACATGGCGCGGGCGATGGCCACGCGCTGCTGCTGGCCGCCGGAGAGGTTCTGGGGGTACTCCCCCGCCTTCTGGGCGAGGCCGACGCGCTCGAGCGCCGCCATGGCGGTGCGGGTGGCCTCCTCCTTGCTCTTCTTCTGCAGCTTGATGGGCGCGAGGGTGAGGTTGCCGAGAACCGTCATGTTCGGGTACAGGTTGAACTGCTGGAACACCATCGAGCTGTACTTGCGCGCCATCTCGAGGTGGTTCTTCTTGGTGAGCGGGGTGCCGTCGATGATGACGTCGCCGCTCGTGGGCTCCTCGAGATAGTCGATGCAGCGGATGAGCGTGGACTTGCCCGAGCCGGACGGGCCGATGACGACGAGCTTCTCGCCCGCCTTGACGGTAAGGTTGATGTCCTTGAGCACGTGCAGGTCGCCGAAGTACTTGTTCAGCCCGCGGATTTCGATCATCTCTGCCATTGACGCGGTTCCTCTCCCTCTCAGGTGGTCGCATCTCCCCGCCCGCTCGAGGCGGGACTGCGACTCGACTTCAGATTGTATGGTCTCGCGCACCGGACGACCCGGATGCGGGTGCCTGTGCAACGGTTCGGTAATCGAGCTGTTACACGCGGGGCGGTGAGCGCGCCGCTAACCCGGTATTCGATAAAAGTATGTGCGACGCGGTCACGTACGCATGCTTTTACCCTATTGGAGGTCCATTATACGCATCGCTTGGGTGGAGCGTTCTCTGGGGCGCTCTTGAAACACTCCTGTTACCTGCGATGAGGGCGGCATGCATCCCGGAACGGGTCCGTCAGCGCCGCGCCCGATGGGGTCACGGGCGGGGCGAAAACAGCGCGGAGCAGGGCGATGCGGCGCCGCGGCGTCCCGTGGGCGGAACCCGACCGGATGCCCGCCCCGGCGCGACGGGGCCGGAAGGACCCGTCCCGCCCGGCCCCGCAGCCCCGCGACCCTGCGGGCGCGCGGCCTACGACAGGCGCGCGCCGACCTCGCGGGCGGCGGCGGGCTTGTCGAAGTTGCCGCCGGTCGCCTTCGTGAGCGCGCCCATGACCCTGCCCATGTCCTTCTTGGAGGAGGCGCCCAGCTCGGCGATCGTCTGCTCGATGAGCGCGACCAGCGCGTCGCCGGACAGCTGCTCGGGCAGCAGGCTCTCCAGGATCTCGACCTGCTCGGTCAGGGTGTCGGTGCGCTCCTGGTTGTTCGCCGCCTTGATGGACATCTCGAGCGTCTCGCCGGTCTGCTTGATGAGGCGCTTGATCATGCGGTCGACGTCCTCCTCGGTGGCGTCGCGCCTCTCGTCGACCTCGAGGTTCTTAACCTCGCCCATCACCTGGCGGATGATCGACAGGCGGGTCTTGTCCTTGGCCTTCATGGCGGCCACCATCTGTGCTTGGAGCTCGTCTTTGGTCATGGTTCCTCCTTACGGGGTCCGAGCGCCGGCGTATCGCGCGCGGCGCCCCGAACACGGGAGGGCGGGCCGTCCGGCACCGGTTCGGTCGGTGCCCGGCGAACCCGCCCTCCTGCGCGCGGTCGCTATTCGGTGCTGCCGCTCGAGGGCTCGACGCCGTCGAGGCTCACGTTGTAGGGGACGTCCTCGGGCATCGGGTTGATCTCGATGTTCGCCTGCTCCTTGTAGTCGTTCCACCACGTGGTGTAGGCATCGCCCTCCGCGTCGGTCTTCACGATGTTGGAGATGTAGTCGCGGATCTCGGTGGGCACGTCGTCGATCGAGCTCACCTGCCCGTCGACATGGAAGTAGTCGGTGCACTTGATGATGTGGTAGCCGTAGGTGCTCTCGACCAGACCGCTGACCTGGTCGACGGAGAGCTGCGACAGGACGTCCTGGTACTCGGTCACGAAGGTCGTGAGCTTGTCCCAGCCCACGTCGCCGCCGTCCTCCTTGGACGCGGTGTCGTCGGAGTACTGGTCGGCGGCCTCCTCGAAGGTGAGCTCGCCGGAGTTGATCTTGTCGAGCGCCTCCTGCGCCTTGGCCTGGGCCTCGGCCTTCTCCTCATCCGTGGCGTCGGACGCGACCGAGATCAGGATGTTGGAGGAGCGGCGGGCGTCGTTGTAGGTGGAGAGGTTCTCGTTCAGGTAGTCGACGATCTCCTGGTCGGTCGGGTCGTCCACGGAGGCGACCGCCGAGCGCAGCTTGTCGAGCTCGAGGCTGTTGCGCAGGCTCTCCTTGTAGCTGCTCTCCGTGTACCCGTAGGTGGCGAGGCTCTCGATGAACGACTTCTCGTCGCCGCCCGAGTTCTCGACGGCGTCGTTCCAGGCGCTCTCGACCTCCTCGTCGGTGGCGGAGGCGTCGTACTCGTTGATGGCCTGGGTCTGCAGGTACTGGTTGGCATAGGAGTCGATGACCTGCTCGCGGTAGGTCTCGGGCGTGAGGCCGTTGTCGACCAGGTACTGCGCCCAGCTCCCGTCGCTGCCGTAGCCGTAGGCGGTGCGCACGCTCATGATCTGCTTGGTGACGGTGTCCTCGGTGATGTTCACCCCGTCGACCGTGGCGGCGACGCCGCCGGTGAGGTGGTAGCTCTCCTCGGTGGTCGCCTCGTTCAGGAAGCCCGAGCACGCCATGGTGGTCACGGACAGCAGCATCGCCAGGCAGCCGATCGCGACGAGCACGATCTTGACGCCCTTCGACATCTTCTCCTTGCGCTCCTGCTTGCGCTCGCGCGCGCTGGGGGCGGCGGGCTCCTGGTCGCGCTTGATACGGGGCTTCTTGTTCATCGGGTCGTCCTTTCCGAAAACGTGCTGCGCGGGCCGGGCGCTATCAGACTGCCTCGGCGAGCTTCTCGGCGCGGTCGGCGGCGGCGAGCGCGTCGATCACGGTCCCGAGCTGGTCTCCCAGCAGCACGCCGTTGTAGGTGGAGTTGAAGCCGATGCGGTGATCGGTCACGCGGTCCTGGGGCTGGTTGTAGGTGCGGATCTTCTCGGAGCGGTTGCCGTGGCCGATCTGGCTCTGGCGCTCCGCGCCGAGCTCGGCCTGCTGCTTCTGCAGCTCCATCTCGTAGAGGCGGGCGCGCAGCATCTGCATGCACACCTCGCGGTTCTGGATCTGGGAGCGCTGCTCCTGGGACTGCACCACGGTGTTGGTGGGCAGGTGGGTGATGCGCACCGCGGAGTACGTGGTGTTCACGCACTGGCCACCGGGGCCGGACGCGCAGTAGGTGTCGATGCGCAGGTCGGACTGGTCGATCTTGATGTCGATCTCATCGGCCTCGGGCAGGACGGCGACGGTGGCCGTGGAGGTCTGGATGCGACCCTGGCTCTCGGTCTTGGGGACGCGCTGGACGCGGTGGACGCCGGACTCGTACTTCATGACCGAGTAGACCTTGTCGCCGGACACCTTGAACTCGATGGACTTGAAGCCGCCCGCCTCGCTGGGGCTGGCGTCGAGGACCTCGACCTTCCACTTGCGGCTCTCGCAGAAGCGCTCGTACATCTTGAACAGGTCGCCCGCGAAGATGGCCGCCTCGTCGCCGCCGGCGGCGGAGCGGATCTCCACGATGGTGTTCTTCTCATCGTTCGGGTCGCCCGGGATGAGCATGAACTTGATGTCCTCCTCGAGCTGCGGGAGCTTCTCCTCGTTCTCGGAGATGTCCATCTGGAGCATCTCCTTCTCCTCGGGGTCGGAGGTGTCGTGCAGCATCTCCTTGGCGGCCTCGATGTCGTCGAGGGCGGAGATGTACTGGCGCGCCGCGGCGACGAGGTCCGCCTGGTGCGCGTGCTCCTTCGCGAGGCGCATGTATTCCTTCTGGTCCGCCACGACGCTGGGGTCGGAGAGCTTCTTCTCGAGCTCGGAGTAGGCGGAGATGAGTTTCTCAAGCTTGTCGCGCATGGGTATGCTCCTTGTTCGTCTCTCTTGGTTGCGCGCGGTGCACCGGGTGCATATCTGGACCGGGCGCGCGGCGCGAGGGGGGGGCGGGGCCTGCAGGGCCCCGTCGAGGCACGGCGTCAAGCCAGCTAGAGCATGTCGAATCTGAGGTACACGCGCGAATCCTTTCTTTCGACCCTCTATCTTACCCGGCCGGGCGCATCCGGCAAGCGCGGGCGAGGTCCTCGGGCGAGCGGGCGCGCCCACGTGCGCAAAACGTCCACACCGAAGCCGGTGCCCGCAGTTGTCGGGGAATGGGGCGGGATCGCCCGCCTGCCGGCGAGACATTCGCGTGCACGGACGCCATTGTCTCGCCCGGAGGCCGGAGCCCGTCTGCGCGCGACGGATGGAAGGTGCCCAGGCGTCGCCATCTGGCTGCCGGGAGCGCCGGTTTCGGTGTGGATATGCGGTTGTCGGGAGGGTGGGATGGGGGGGCGGCCCCGCGTGCGGCCGCCCCGTGCGCCATGACGCGCCGAGGAGGGTCAGTCCTCCAGGTAGCGTGCCAAGAACTCGCGGGTGCGAGGGTGCTTGGGCGCACCGAAGATCTGCGCGGGCGCGCCCTCCTCGGCGATGACGCCCTTGTCCATGAAGACCACGCGGTCGGAAACGGTCTTGGCGAACGCCATCTCATGCGTCACCACGACCATGGTCATGCCGTCCCGCGCGAGACCGCGCATGACCTCGAGCACCTCGCCCACGATCTCGGGGTCGAGCGCCGAGGTGGGCTCGTCGAACAGCATGAGGTCGGGCTGCATGCACAGGGCGCGCGCGATGGCGACGCGCTGCTTCTGGCCGCCGGACAGGTTGGCCACGTTGGCGCGGGCGAAGTCGGCGAGGCCCACGGCGTCCAGGTGCTCCATGGCGACCCGCTCGGCCTCGTCCTTCCGCATCTTCTTGAGCGTCACGGGCGCGAGCGTGCAGTTATCCAGCACGTTCATGTTGTTGAACAGGTTGAAGCCCTGGAACACCATGCCGATCTTCTCGCGCAGGCGGTTGACGTCCACGTGCTCGGCGGCGAGGTCCGCCCCGTGGAACCACACGTGGCCGGCATCGGGCGTCTCCAGCAGGTTGATGCAGCGCAGCAGCGTGGACTTGCCGGAACCCGAGGCGCCGATGATGGTCACCACCTCGCCGGGGGTGACGGTCATGTTGATGTCGCGCAGCACCTCGAGGCTGCCGAAGGACTTGCGCAGGCCCTCGATGCGGACCATGGGCTCGGCGGCGGGGGTCGAAGCGGTGTTGTCTGTCATGAGTTACCTCCCCTGGCCCCAACCGCGACGGTGGTTCTCCCCGTCGCGGGCCGGCACGGCCTCGACGCTTTCCTCGACCTTGACCATCTGGTCGGACGTGCTGCCGAACGGCTCGGGCGTCACGTCGAAATGGCGGGCGAAGCGGCCGAGCAGCCAGGACGCGAGCAGCGTGAGGATCAGGTACACCACGGTCACGATCAGGCTCGTCTGGAACTGCTGGTAGTAGATTCCCGAGACGGTCGTGTTGGCGAACATGAGGTCGAAGGTGCCGATCACCGACAGCACCGACGAATCCTTGATGTTGATGATGAGCTCGTTGGACAGGCCGGGGATGGCGTACTTGATGCCCTGGGGGAACACGACCTTGCGCATCGCCTGCCACTGGGACAGGCCGAGCGAGCGGGCGGCCTCCATCTGGCCGGCATCGACCGACTCGATGCCGCCGCGCAGCACCTCCATCATGTAGGCGGTGGAGTTGAGCGTGATGGTGACCAGGCCGGCGACGAACGCCGACCAGATCGTGTTGATCTGCGTGGTGGTGAGGTCGGTGCCCCGCAGGACGCCGAACACGCCGAAGTAGATGATCATGGCCTGGACCATCATGGGCGTGCCGCGGACCACCGTCGAGTAGACCTTGGCGAAGCCCGAGCCCACGACCTTGAGGAAGCGCACGAAGTCGTTGTCCGGGCGGTCGACGGTCTGGATGCGGCAGAACACGAGCAGCAGCGCCAGGAAGAAGGCGAAGACGGTGCCGAAGACGGCGAGCTCGATGGTGGTGGCGAGACCGGTGGCGAAGGTGTCGCGCCCGTTCCAGAGGATATAGCACATGCTCTGGAGCATGTCGTCCGCCGGGCGGGACTCGGCGGCCATCGCCGCCGACCACGCCGAGGCGACGCCCATGACCACGCGGTCGACGACCAGCACGAGCGTGATGGCCCACATGGCGTAGGACGCGTAGCGCAGCGCGCGGCAGACCGCCGGCTTGGCGAACGGCGCGGTCTCGGCGTACGTGCGCCAGTGGGTGAGCTTGAACACGAGGGCCACGGCGCTCACGACCAGCCAGGCGGCGAGAGCGTAGTACATCGCCAGTTCGACGGTGAACACGTTCGCGAGGAAGCTCATCGAGGGACGGGGCTGGCTCGACAGCAGCATGCCGGCGAGGGCGACGACGCTCGTCCCGAGCAGCACGTAGCGATGGTCGTCGAGGATGAACGATGCGATGCGCCCGCGCGGCCGGTCGCCTGAGGGTGCGGAACTCATTGCGGTTCCCTTCTGTAGAGAGAGGTACGGGCGCGCGCCGGTGACGCAAGGGGACGACCCCTCGCGCTTCCCAGCGCACGCCCCTGGAATCCAGCGGTTTGCGTGCGTGTCCGCGAGCGTTAGGCGGGCTGGCGGTCCATGCACTCATTCCACATCTGCTGGCGGTCGTCCTCGGAGATGCCGGCGATGATCTCGTTGATCTGCTCGAGGACGTCGTCCTGGCCCTTGGCGATGGCGGCGTTATCGGGCATGACGGAGCCCTCGAACTTGTCATCCATCTCGAGCTCAACGAAGTCGGGGTAGGTCTCGAGCAGCTTGGGCACGGACAGCATCGAGTAGGTGATGATGTCGCAGGTCCCGCTCGAAAGGTTCTCGACCACGAGCGGCACGGTCTCGGCGGGCGTCATATGGTTCACGTCCGGGATCTGGTCGATGACGGTGTCGTACATGGTGGCCGCCTGGCCGAGGATCGACGCGCCCGCGAGGTCGGCGAAGGTGGTGGCGCCGGCGTAGGCAGAATCGCTCCTGGTGATCATGACGATGTCGTCGTCGATATAGGAGTCGGAGAAGTCGGCGGACTCGGCGCGGTCCGGGTCGACGGACATGCCGGCGCAGACGATGTCGATCTGGCCGTTGTTCAGCGAATCGATGAGCGCGGAGAAGTCGAGCTTGACCGCGACGGCCTCCATGCCCAGCCCGCCGGCGATGATCTTGGCGACCTGGACGTCGTAGCCGTCGGCGTAGGCGCCGTCCACGTTGTCGATGGGGATGGTGTAATCCGAGGCCTCGCTGACCTGCCAGTTATAGGGCGCGTACGCGGCCTCCATGCCGACGCGCAGCGTGGTGCCGTCGCCGAGGGTGCCGGAGCCGGAGGTGGAGTCGTCGCTCGAGGAGCCCGCGTCGTCGACGGTGCCCTCGGCGGCGGGACCGCAGCCGGTCAGGAACATCATGCCTCCCACGCTGAAGGCCGTGAGGCCCGAGAGCTTGAGGAAGTCGCGGCGGGAGCACTGCCGCGGTTGGCTGGTGACAGGGAGCTTCTTGGTCATGATCGGTTCCTTCCCAGTTGCTGTGCGTATGACCCCTTCCGTGCGACGCAACCGGAGGGGACCCATTCCCCTCCCCCTTGCAACCTAATGCGAGAAAGTTACGCGCACAGTGTCCAACCTTACCGCGGGTCGGGCCGGATTACCAGCTCGGATGCATCGGAAACACGCACGTAACGCTCGACGTCGGCGAACGGCGGCGGGGCGCGGTACCCGCGAGCCGGATGCCGCGCGCGGGCACGGGGCCGGCGCCCCGCATCGGGGAGGACCGGCCCCGCCGGATACGGCACCGCAGGCCGCGGCGCCCGGCTGCCGAGGCGGGGCGCTACAGCAGCGTGACGGTGAAGGAGCGCGTGTCGGTGGCACCCGGCGCCAGGATGGTGATGCCCTCCTTGTGCTCGAGGACGTCGTCCTCGGTGGTGAGGGTCGCATGCCCCGTCCACGGCTCGAGTGCGACGAACGGCGCACCGGGCGCCGACCAGATGCCGATGAAATCGAATCCCGGGAAGTCCACGCGCACCCCACGGCCGCTCACCCGGCTCACCAGCGAGAGCGTGTTGCCGGGCACGTGATCCCAGATGACCGTGTCGTAGGCGAACAGGTCGCGCGTGAGGGGCAGGGTGTCGGAATCCTCCACCGTGGGGAAGGTGTCCTCGTAGGTCGCGAGCCCGCCCTCGACGATCTTGGGGCTCGGGCAGGTCCAGGGCTCCGCGAAGCGGAACTCGTAGTCCTCGAAGGCCTCCCCGTCCGCACCGGGGACCGGGATGTTGAACGCCGGATGCCCGCCGACGGAGAACGGCATGTCCGCATCCCCCGTGTTCGTGACCGCGAAGGTCTGCGTCATGCTCGCGGGGCCGGTGAGGGCGTAGGTCATGTTCAGGCGGAAGCGGTAAGGGTACGCGCGCAGGGTCTCCTCCGTGCTCTCGAAGGAGAAGGTCGCCGACGCCCCGTCCTCGCTCACGCCGACGAGCCCGTGCTCGTAGATGCGGGCGAGACCGTGGCGCGCCATGGCGCAGGGGCCCGCGACGGACTCCGCGCGGTCGCCCCTCAGGGAGCCGACGATCGGGAACAGGACCGGGGCGTGCTTGCCCCAGAATACGGGGTCGGCCTGCCACAGGTACTCGCAGCCGTCGAGGGCGAGGCTCGTGAGCTGCGCGCCCATGCTGTCGATGCGGGCGGTCAGGTTGTCTCGGGCGATGGTGGTGACGGTGGACATGGCTGCTCCTTTGCACCGCATAGCCGCCGGGGCCCGATGCCCCGGCGGCCGCGGATCGAACCTACAGCGGCTGGATGGTGTCGACGATCTGCGCCTCGAGGTAGGGCTGGATGGCCTCGGACCCGCCGGACACGGCGGCGTCCGCGGCGATCATCGCGTCGCGGATCTGCTCGTAGGTGACGGCCCCTCCGGTCTGCAGGTCGACGATCTCGGTCGCCTCCTCGAGGCTGTAGTAGTCATCGGGGTCGGTCGAGTTCCGCATGTAGAGCTCGCCGATGGTGTAGCCCCAGTTGGTGGCCCACACGCTCGCGTAGTGCCCCTGGCCCAGATCGACCTCGCCCATGCACCCGCGGCCGATATCCCCCCAGAACTGCGCGGTCCCGCGCTGGACCTGGACCTCGCAGACCGTCAGGCGCGGGTAGGCTTTGGAGCGGATGGTCACGTTGTTGCCGTCGACCTCGACGGTCACGCGGCCGTCCCAGTACGCGGGCAGGTAGAACTCGTAGCTGGCCGCCACCACGTGGCGCGCCTCGCGCGCGGCCTCCTCCGCCGCCGCGGCCTCGGCGGCCTCCTTCTCGGCGACGGCGTCGTCGCGGCGCTTCACCGCGGCATCGCGCAGGGCGTCGGCGTCGGCGGCGCCCTCCCCGTCGTCGGCGGCGGCGAGCTCGTAGGCGCTCTCGATCTGCTCGTCGGTGACCTCGGCGGCGTCGATCGGCGTGAGGACGAAGGAGCCCTCGGAGGTGGCGTCGATGTTCTCATTCGGGTCGTCCGTGGAGACCTCGACCGGGATCGAGGTATCGGGCACCTGGTAGATGGCGCCGTCCGCGGCGATGGGGGACGCCACGACGCTGAGCTCGTAGCTCCCCTGCCGCAGGCGCACGCCCTCGCCCGAGGAGTCCACGTACTGGACCTCGTCGACGGCGGTGCCGTCCAGGTCGGTCCCGGAGACGCGCACCGGGAGGCGGGAGGCGCCCGCATCGGTGCTCCACCCCTCGCCCGAGACGTCGATGTACACGTCGTGCAGGGCGCTGGCGGCCTCCTGCTCCCGGCGCCTCGCCTCCTGCTCGGCCACCTGCTGCTGGTGCTGCTGGTCGAGGTAGAACCAGACCCCGCCGCCCGCGAGCGCCGCGACGGCGACCGCCGCCACGACGATCGCCGCGATCTTCCCGCCGGACATGCGCTTCTTGGGCGGGACGGCGGCGGGTGCCCCCGGGCCCGCGGCGACGGGGGGCACGGTCCCCTGGACGGGGCCGGCGGCGGGCACGGGATCCGCAGGGGGCGCGGCCGGGGCCTCCGGAACGGCGGCCATGCGGGCGAAGTCGGGCTGGGTGAGGCCCGGGTCGTCGGGGCCCGGGACAGGGCCGGACCCGGTCTGCTCGAACTCGATGTCCCGGATGGGGGCGCTCAGGCGCGCGCCGCAGGAGGGGCAGAACGGGTCCGCCGGGTCGATGGGCTCCCCGCAGAACGGGCAGGCGGGAACCGGTTCGGGTTCGGGCTCGGGCGGCGCGGCGCCGGGCGACTGCTCGGGGGACGCCGCGGCGCCGGGCGCCGGCTCCCCGTCGAGGGACGCGATGGCCGTGGCCTCGGCGATATTGGAGCCGCACACCGAGCAGAAAACCGCGTCGTCGCGGATCTCGGAATGGCAGACTGGGCACTTCACGGGCGTCTCCCTCCCTTGCATGCGGCTCGCGGGGCCCCGCCCGGCCGAGCCGCGTCATCACGGATATTGTACGCCCGCGCCCGCCGGAGCGCCGCGGGCGGGCCGCCTGCGCGCGCGGGCCGGTACAATGGGTCGGACCGACCCCGACCGAGGAGGCCCCATGCCCCGCATCCTGTTCATCTGCCACGGCAACATCTGCCGCTCGACCATGGCCGAATCCGTCATGACCGAACTCGTCCGCCGGGCCGGGCGCTCGGGCGAGTTCACCATCGACTCCGCCGCGACGAGCTTCGAGGAGATCGGCAACCCGCCGCATCGGGACACGGTCGCCAAGCTGCGCGAGGTCGGCATCCCGGTGGTGCCCCACCGCGCGCGGCGCATCGAGGCCTCCGAGTACGGGGATTGGGACCGCATCGTCTACATGGACCGCGAGAACCGGCGCGGCCTCGAGCGCATCCTGGGAGGGGACCCCGCGGGCAAGGTGAGCCGCCTGCTCGATTGGACCGACAGCCCCCGCGACGTCGCGGACCCGTGGTACACGGGGGACTTCGACGCCACCTACCGCGACGTCCTCGCCGGCTGCACGGCCCTGCTCGAACAGCTGTAGCGGCCGGGGCCGCACGGGCCGCGGCCGGCGGGCGATCCGCGCTGGCTGCCGCGGGACGCGGGGGGGGCGCCGGCCCCGCACGGGAGATCCGCCCGCCTCGCGGTACAGGGGCAGCTCGATCGTCACGGACCCTCCTCGCACGGGCCACCTGACCTCAAGCCTCCCGTCCGACATGCGGACGCCGCGCCCGACGCGGGGCGCGCGCGGTAAAATGGGCACCGGTATGCGGGGATGCGGCCCGAGCGCCCGCATCCGGACGATTGGAGCACCCATGGCGCGCTTCTGCATGAGATGCGGAAACCCCCTCCAGGGGGACGAGAAGTTCTGCCGCTCCTGCGGCTTCCCCACCGACGGCACGCTGCCCGACGAGGGCGCCGCCACCCCGGCCGACCCGTCAGCGACCGCCGCCGCGCCCGCGGTCCCCGGCCCGTCCGCCGCCGCGCCGGCGCCCCAGACGGCCAAGCGCGGGGTGCCCGTCGCCGCGCTCGTCGGCTCGGTCGTCGGCGTGCTCGCGGTCTGCGGCATCGCGTTCGCCGTTCTGGCGTTCCACCCCTTCGGGATCGGCGCGCCCGCCGAGCAGGGGGACGGGACCACCGTCAGCGCCCTCACGCGCGACGGCGAGGGGGACGAGGCCGACGACGAGGTCGACGTCACGGAGATCGAGCCCGCGGATGACGCCGACGACGCGGCGGACGATGCCGCGGACGGCGCGACGACGGACACCGAGACGCAGGTTCAGAGCCAGCCCCAGTCCACCGCACCCAACAACTACTACGTCTGCCCCGACTCCGCGACGCGCGTCTACAGCGACAGCGAGCTCTACGCCATGACCGCCGACGAGCTCGAGCTCGCCCGCAACGAGATCTACGCGCGCTACGGCCGCGGCTTCAGCACCGACTACCTGCAGGAGTACTTCGACTCGCAGGCGTGGTACACGCGCCTCTACAGCCCCGAGGAATTCGACGCCATGACGAGCCCCCTGAACAGCGTCGAGCAGCAGAACGTCGCGAACATGCTCCGCGTGGAGAAGGACCTGCGCTACTGACGCCCTCCCGACCGATGGGCCGGCCCGCTTCGCGGCACGCGCGCGCGGGCATCGCCCAGCGCACCCCGCCCCGGTCCCATGCCGCGGCGGGCGACCGGCCGTCGCGCGATGCCGCAGCACCGTGACACGACGGAGCGACCGGCCGCGCCCATGCGGCCGCTCCGTCTGCGCGCACTCCGCTCCCGCCCCGGACATCGCCCGGAAGCCCCGTCCTGTCGATTCTGTCGATTTCCAAAATAATACGCTCGCCTAATTATTCGGTACCTTGACTATTCCCCGCGCAGTAGTAACCTACTTCCGTCAAAACGTGAACATGGGAATAGGAAAGGAGCGCTGCATGTGCGATACCGCTGACGACGATCAGCACAGGACCGTCGACACCGCCTGCCGCCCGTCCCCCGACGGGGAGCGCGAGGCCGCCGAGGCGACCGGCCGCCCCGCACCGGACGAGCCGCAGCCCACGGACACCCCCGAGGGCGCCCGTGCCCGCAGGCTGCTGTGGAACCTCGGCTTCTGCGGACACTTCCTGCACTTCCACAGCGGGGGCCGTTCGGGCAAGGCGGCGATCATCTGCATGATCGCCAAGAACGGCGGCGAGATGTCCCAGCAGCAGCTGGGATCGTTCTTCGAGCTCAAACCGGGATCCCTCTCCGAGATCCTCGCCAAGATCGAGGGGATGGGCCTCATCGAGCGGACCCGCAACCCCGAGGACCGCAGGCAGCTCTCCGTCCGCCTGACGGAGAAGGGGGCCCAGGAGGCCGCGCAGGAGCAGCGGCGCCGCGACGACTTCCGCAACGCGGCGTTCTCCTGCCTGTCCGAGGAGGAGCAGGTGAGCCTCATGGGGATGCTCGACAAGATCCGCACGCATTGGGAGGAATTGGATGATTAAGACGCTCATGGGGAGCATCCGCGACTACAAGCGGGCCGCGATCGCCACCCCCATCATCGTATCGGGCGAGGTGGTGATGGAGGTCGCCATCCCCTTCGTCACCGCGCAGCTCATCGACGCCATCCAGAAGGGGGCGACGGTATCCGAGATGCTGCCCTACGCCGGCATCCTCGTCGCCATGGCCCTGGCGTCGCTGTGCTTCGGCATCGGCGCCGGCATCACCTGCAGCCAGGCGTCCTGCGGCTTCGCCAAGAACCTGCGCCACGACGTGTTCGCCGCGGTACAGCGCTTCAGCTTCGCCAACATCGACCAGTTCTCGAGCTCGTCGCTGGTGACGCGCCTCACGACCGACATCACCAACGTCCAGCTGGCCTACATGATGATCATCCGCACCGCCATCCGCTGCCCGCTCATCATGATCTGCGGCATCGTCATGGCCTTCGTCATGGGCGGCCCGCTGGCGATCGTGTTCGTGATCATCGTCCCGCTTCTGGGCTTCGGCCTGTTCAAGGTCATCCGCACCGTGCACCCGATCTTCCGCGCCGTGTTCCGCAAGTACGACGCCCTGAACGAGTCCATCGAGGAGAACGTCACGGGCATGCGCGACGTCAAGAGCTACGTGCGCCAGGACTTCGAGAAGAAGAAGTTCGGCGCCGCCGCGCAGGACGTGTGCGCCGACTTCACCCGCGCCGAGAAGATCCTCGCCCTGAACGCCCCGATGATGAACTTCGCCATCGACCTGGTCTTCGTGGTGGTCATCGGCTTCGGCTCGTGGCTCATCATCTCCAGCCAGGGCCTGCTTCTGAACGTCGGCCAGATGTCGGCCCTCACCACCTACGGCTTCATGATCCTCATGAGCCTCATGATGGTGTCCATGGTCTTCGCCATGATCACCATGGCCCAGGAGAGCGCCGAGCGCATCGTCGAGGTCATCGAGACCGAGCCGACCATCAAGAACCCCAAGCACCCGGTCACCGAGATGAAGGACGGCTCGATCGACTTCGACGACGTCACCTTCATGTACTCCGAGAAGGCCGAGCACCGCGCCCTCGCCGAGATCGACCTGCACATCAAGAGCGGCGAGACGCTCGGCATCATGGGCGGCACCGGTTCGGCGAAGACCTCGCTCATCAACCTCATCAGCCGCCTCTACGACGTGACGAAGGGCTCCGTCAAGGTGGGCGGCGTCGACGTGCGCGACTACGACCTGGAGTTCCTGCGCAACAACGTCGCCGTGGTGCTGCAGAAGAACGTCCTGTTCTCCGGCACCATCAAGGAGAACCTGCGCTGGGGCAAGGCCGACGCCACCGACGACGAGATCCGCGAGGTGTGCGA
>DHCMC07803__coassemble_502_pt1 | contig 103941 bp, 67 predicted proteins | sample DHCMC07803__metabat2_low_PE_003 | metagenome-assembled genome bin DHCMC07803
GCGCGAGCAGACGCTCAACCAGCTGCTCGTCGAGATGGACGGCTTCGAGGAGAACGAGAGCGTGATCCTCATCGCGGCGACCAACCGCCCGGACATCCTCGACCCGGCGCTGCTGCGCCCGGGCCGCTTCTACCGTCAGATCACGGTGGACCGCCCCGACGTGCGCGGCCGCGAGCAGATCCTGCGCGTGCACGCCGCCAACAAGCCGCTTGCCGACGACGTGCGCTTCGACAAGCTGGCGCAGCTCACCGTCGGGTTCACCGGCGCCGACCTCGCCAACCTCCTGAACGAGTCGGCCCTGCTGGCGGCCCGCCGCCAGCGCGCGACCATCTCCATGTCCGAGGTCGAGGAATCCATGGAGCGCGTGATCGCCGGCCCCGAGCGCAAGGCGCGCGTCATGACCGAGGCCGAGCGCCGCACCATCGCCTTCCACGAGAGCGGTCACGCGCTGGTGGGGCACGTGCTCGAGCACTCCGACCCGGTTCACAAGATCACGATCATCCCGCGCGGGCAGGCGCTGGGCTATACCATGCAGCTGCCCACCGAGGACCACTTCCTCAAGACCAAGAACGAGATGCTCGACGAGCTCGCCGTGTTCCTGGGCGGCCGCGTGGCCGAGGAGCTCATGTGCGACGACATCACCTCTGGGGCCTCGAACGACCTCGAGCGCGCGACCAAGATGGCGCGCGAGATGGTCACGCGCCTGGGCATGAGCGAGGCGCTGGGGACGCAGGTGTTCGGCGAGGCCCAGCACCAGGTGTTCCTGGGGCGCGATTACGCCGACCACCAGGACTACTCCGAGGAGACGGCGCGCCGTATCGACACCGAGGTGCAGCGCATCATGCGCGAGGCGCACGAGCGGGCGGAGAAGATCCTGTCCGAGCGCCGCGAGCAGCTGGTCCTGATGAAGGACGTCCTGCTGGAGCGCGAGACCGTCGAGGGCGACGCGGTGACGGCGCTGCTCGACGGCACCTGGGACGAGTACCTGGCCGGCCAGCAGGGGAACGCATCCGACGGCGGGGACGCCGGGTCGGACGGCGCGTCCGATGCGCCGGCGCCCGAGGCCCCTCGGAAGCCCCGGCAGTCGGACGAGGAGATAGCCGCGGAGGCGGCGGCCTACGCTCAGGAGGCGCTCAGGTCCGAGGAGCAATAGGAGCGACGGCCCCGCTGACACGGCGGGGCCGTTTTTTGTGCCGCGATGCGCGTACAATGGCACACAACGAAACGACGACGGTTCTCCAAGGGAAGCGAGTGGCCCCATGATCAACGAGACGATGTACGCACGCGGCGCCGAGAGCTCGATCATCCGCGAGATCTTCTCCTACGGCCTCGAGCGCAAGGCGCAGATCGGCGCCGACAAGGTCTTCGACTACTCCCTCGGCAACCCGAGCGTCCCCGCGCCCGCGGCGGTGCGGGCCTCCATCGAGCGCTCCCTCGCGCTGCCGAGCGACGAGCTGCACGGGTACACCCCGGCCCCCGGCCTCCCCGAGGCGCGCCGCGCCGTCGCCGAATCGCTCAACCGCAGGTTCGGGACGTCCTACGGGATGGGCGACGTGTTCATGACCGTGGGCGCCGCCGCCTCGGTCTCGATGTGCGTCCACGCGCTCGCCAACCCGGCCGAGGAGGTCATCGTCATCGCCCCGTACTTCCCCGAGTACGCGGTGTGGATCGAGAAGGCGGGCGCCGTCTGCGTGGAGGTCCTCGCCGACCAGACGACCTTCCAGATCGATCCCGCGGCGGTCGCGGCCGTCATCACCCCGCGCACCGCGGCGGTCATCATCGACTCGCCCAACAACCCCACGGGCGCCGTCTACACGCGCGAGACGCTCGAATCCCTCGCGGCGGTCCTCGAGGAGGCGAACGCCGGTCGTGAGCAGCCCATCTTCCTGATCTCCGACGAGCCGTACCGCGAGATCGTCTACGGCGCGGAGGTGCCGTGGGTCCCCTCCATCTACGAGGACACCGTGGTGTGCTACTCCTATTCCAAGTCGCTGTCGCTGCCGGGCGAGCGCGTCGGCTGGGTGCTCGTGCCGAACACCTGCCCGCTGGCCGCCCGCGTGATGCCGGCGGTGGCGGGCGCGGCGCGCACGCTGGGCTTCGTCTGCGCGCCGTCCCTGTTTCAGCGTGTCGTCGCCGACTGCGTGGACGAGCCGTCGGATGTCGAGGCGTATGCGCGCAACCGCGAGCTGCTGACGTCGGCGCTGTCCGAATACGGGTACACCTATGTCGAGCCCGACGGCGCGTTCTACCTGTGGGTGAAGTCGCTCGAACCCGATGCCGGGGCGTTCTGCGAGCGGGCGCGCGCCCACGAGCTGCTCGCGGTGCCGTCCGACAGCTTCGGGGTGCCCGGCTGGTTCCGCCTCGGGTACTGCATCGACCGCGAGGTGATCGAGCGCTCGCTGCCCGCTTGGAAGCTGCTCGCCGAGGAGTACCGGGCGTAGCGGGACCGGGGATCGAGGATTCGGAGGAGGACCGCCATGAGCTACCGCATAGCCTGCGACGTCCACACCCATACGGTGTTCACGAGGCACGCGTACTCGACCGTGGGGGAGAACATCGCCGCGTGCCGAGCGCTCGACATGGAGCTGCTCGGTTCCGCGGACCACTTCAGCAGCATGCTGTTCCCCGACCAGCATCTGCGCAACTTCCAGTATTTCCTCAACCAGTCGTGCTGGCCGCGGGTCTGGGACGGCGTCGTGCTGCTGCGCGGTGCCGAAACCGACATCGTGACGCTCGACGGCGGGCTGTTCGGCCAGGATATCGACTGCCCCGAGACCATCGTGGGGCGCGCGTACTCCTCGGACGGCAGCCTGTTCGACCGCGTGACGGACGGGCTCGACTACGTGATCGCGAGCGTGCACAACGGCGACTTCACCAAAGGGGCGCCCATCGCGCGGACGACCAACATGTACGTGCAGGCGCTCGAGAACCCCAAGGTGTTCATCCTGGGCCATACGGGCCGCTCGGGCGTTCCGTTCGATATCGACGAGGTCCTGACCGTCGCCAAGGAGAAGGGCAAGCTCATCGAGATCAACGAGCACAGCCTGGAGATCGACACTCGCGGCTGGTTCCACAGCGTGTGCTCGCGCATCGCACAGCGCTGCGCGGAGATGGGCGTGGGGATCGTCGTGTCGAGCGATGCGCACATCGCGCCGTCCGTCGGCAGGTTCCCCCATGCCCAGAGCATGCTCGAGGGTATCGGGTTCCCCGAGGAGCTCATCATGAACCGCGACCGCCGCTCCCTGCTCGAGGCGCTGGATGCCGCGGGGATCTGCGATCTGACCGACCTGGCGGACCTGGCCGAGTACGAGGCCTGACGCGGCGCCGCGGCAAGACCGCGACGCAGCCGCCGAGGCAAGCGTCCGCCGATCCATTGTTCTGCATCCGAACCGAGGAGACCGATGCTGAAGAGAACGTTCGACGAGGACCTGAAGCGCGCCATCGCGTTCCACGGCCACATGTGCGCCGGCCAGGTCATCGGCTGCCGTATGGCACGCCTCGCCATGGAGTTCTTCCATATCGAGGACCCTGACACCTACCGCGACCTCATCGCCTTCGTCGAGTGCGACCGCTGCCTCGCCGACGCGGTGATCTCGGTCGCCAACTGCCATCTAGGGCGCCGCCGTCTCAAGTGGTACGACTACGGGATCATGGCGGCGAGCTTCTACGACATCGCGAGCGGCCGGGCGATCCGGATCACCCAGCGCCCCGGCGTTCCGAAGGCCCCGCACGACAAGCAGGAGATGCTGGCGTTCTTCGCCGGCTTGTCCGATGACGACCTCTTCTGCGTGAACGAGGTCAAGCTGACCGATTTCATGGAGTACGACCTCCCCGGGCGCCCGCGCAAGACGCAGGTATGCGAGGTGTGCGGCGAGCGGGTGCACGACGGGCGCGGGGTCGAGCGGGACGGCCATGTGTACTGCCGCCGCTGCGCCGGCGAGCCCGTGTACTACAAGCTGGGGCGCGAGCTGACGGCAGGGGAGCGCGCGGCGGGCGCGTAACCGGGGTTTCAGCCGGGTCGCGCGCTCGCGCAGAACATGAACCCGGATGCAGGCATGGTCGCCGTCTCCGCGTCGCGCGCGTTCATCCGGAGCATGAACCGGAGGGCGAACGCGATCGCCGGCGGGGCCGTTCGCCGTACGCGCTATCTCGGCTTATGTAAAACCTAAACCTTTGAACACCCCGTATGCACGGCGGGCGGGTATGCTCGAATCAGCATCGGGGAAGCGTCGGTCGGTCGCTTCGGGACGGGGAGGTGGCTGCGCATGCATAAGGTGGTTCGCACCGTCGGGTTCGCGGCGAGCCGTATCTCCGTCGCGGCCGCGGTGGTCGTCATGGTCATCGTGCTGGTCGGCGCGGTGATCCTGTATACCCGCTACCATGAGCGCCGTCTCAACGAGGGGGCGGTTGACGCTCCCGCTGCCCCGTCGGTCGCATGGGGCGAGGAGGCTCCCCCTCGGACCGGGCATTTCGAGGCATCGCTCTCCTTCACCGACCTTGCCGTGTCCCACGAGCTCGTCCAGGACATCGTCTGGGACGACGGCTGGTTCTTCCAGGATTCCGAGACGTACGACCCCGAGCTGGCGCGCGCCTGCTCCGTCATCGCGGCGCTCGCGTACTCCGAATCGGGGTACTACCAGCAGGGGTCGAGCCAGCCCGCCTACATGGAGCAGGCGCTGGCCGAGCTGGGGTTCACGGACGTCTCGACGGATTCGTACCGGTACCGCAGCGAGGTGGTGGACGAGGCGCTCTCGCTCGTCACGGATGAATCGGATGGAGCGGCCTATGCGGTCGCGACCAAGCGCATAGAGCCGGACTCGGGTTCCGCGCAGGTCGGGGCGGCCGCCGCGGCGGGCTCGGACGGCGCCGGCGCCGAGAGCGCTTCCGGCGATTCTACCGCCTCCCTCTCCGGTGCCGCCTCCTCCTCCGAAGCCGCCGCAGAGGGATCCGTCGCGGAGACTCGTGCAAAGACGCTCGTGCTCGTATCGATCAGGGGGAGCTACGGTTCCGAATGGCTGAGCAACCTCGCGGTGCTCGGGGAAGACGGTTCGCGGAGCGCGGCCGGTTCCGCGGCATCGGGCGCGTCATCGTCCTCGGTCGACACGGCGCCGTCGGATGACGGCCATCCGGGCTACACCGAGGCCGCGCGCGAGGTCCGCGAGGCGGTCGACGCGCGCATCCGGTCGGCGCACGCGGCGGGCGACGACGTCGAGATCCTGCTGGTCGGGCACAGCCGCGGGGGAGCCATCGCGAACCTCGTGGCGGCGTCCGCCCTCGACGACCTGGCTGCGGTGCGGGACGGCTCCGCACCGCAATCCCTGCCGTCCCTCCGTGCAGGTGACCGCGTCCGCGCCTACACCTTCGCCTCGCCGGGAACGACGACGGCCCCGGATGCCGGGGACGCGCGGTACGGAAGCATCTTCAACATCGTGAACCCGGCCGACATCATGGTGAGCCTGCCGCCTTCGAGCTGGGGGTACACGCGGTACGGCAGGGATATGGAGCTGCCGTCGGTGCACGATGCGGACTTCGGGGCGCGATTCGACGCGATGGGCGCGGCATTCGAGTCCATGATGGGCATCCCCTGTATCTACAACCCCGACAACGAGCTCTCGATAGACGCCGCGTTGGGCGACCTCTCCGGGCAGGTGGGGTCCGCGGAGGAGCTCAAGACCCCCGCCGGCGTGATCACGCTGCTCTCCGCGTGCATGGCGCGGATCGACCCCGTCGCGGTGCTACAGGGGCACTACCCGAGCGTCTATATCGCGTGGATGACCTCGCTGGAGGCCGATACCGCCTGGGCGTGACCGGGCTCCGGCGTCATATGGGCGACGGGAGCCCGCTGGTCCCGCCGGTTTCCACCTGGCGGTCAGGCGACGACACACCGGCTCATCACGAGCTTCCCCGTCGCCGATGCAGCCGTGAATCAGCGGCGCTACCGCTCCAGAACCGCGACCGTCTCGACATGCGCGGTGTGCGGGAACATGTCCACCGGGCACAGCCGCGCCATGCGGTACCCGCGCTGCGCGAGCTGCTCGATGTCGCGCACCTGCGTCTCCGGGTTGCAGCTCACGTAGACGATGCGGCGCGGCGCGAGCGCGCAGGCGGCGCGCAGGAACTCCGGGGTCGACCCCGCGCGCGGCGGGTCGATGCACAGCACGTCCACGCGCTCACCGCGCTCGGCGGCGCGCTCTATATAGAGCGTCGCATCCTCGGCGACGAACCGTGCGCGGTCCTCGAGCCCGTTGATCCGGGCGTTGCGCCGTGCGTCGGTGATGCCGGCGGCGTTGCGCTCCACGCCGATCAGGGAGATGCGCCGTCCGGTCTCGGCCGCGTCCTTGGCGGCGCACAGGCCGATGGTCCCGCTACCGCAGTACGCGTCCATCAGGACGTCGCCGTCGTGCAGGTCCATCCCCTCGATGGCGAGGCGGTAGAGGACCTCCGTCTGCTCCGGGTTGGTTTGGTAGAACGCGGTGGGTGAGATCTCGAACGTGCAGTTCAGGAGGTCGTCGCGCATGCGATCGGGACCCTGGAGCACGGTGGTCGAGTGACCCAGGATCGCGTTGGTGACGCGGTCGTTGAGGTTCTGGGCGATGACGGTCACGCAGGGGTCGATGTGCTGCAGCTCATCCAGGAAGCTGCGGAAATGCGGGATGTTGCGGCGGGCGGTGACCAGCGTGAGGATGGCCTCGTCGCGGCGCCACCCCATGCGCAGGACGGCGTAGCGCAGGATGCCGCGCCGCGCGTCCTCGTCGTATGCGGGGACGCCGCAGGCCTCGGCGGCGCGCGCGACCTCGTTCAAGATGCGCCGCGCACCGGGCGCCTCGACGATGCAGTCGGGGACGTGGACGATCTCGTGGGTGCCGCGCGTGTAGAACCCGCAGCGCACCTGGCCGTGCGGGCCGGGGGCGAACGGCGTGACCGCTTTATGGCGGAATCCGCGCGGCGCGGGCAGGGCGTCCTCGCCGGCGCGGCCGCCCATGCCGAAGACGGCCTCCACCTGCACATCCCAGCCGAAGCGGGCGATGAGCGGGGCGAAGAGCTCCTCCATGGCGGCCTGCTTGCGCGCGAGCTGCTTGCGGTAGGGGAGGTTCAGCCATGCGCAGCCGCCGCAGCGGTGCATGACCGGGCACGGACCGTCGGAGAGGCGGTCGCGCCGCGGCGTGCCGGGTCCGGAGAGGCGGGATGCCTTGCGCCCGGAGTTGCGGTGCCTGCTGCGGGGTGAGGGATGCATGGGTCTCCTTGAAGGTTCGGGTGGCATCCAGTATAGCCGGCGCTCGAGGAGGAGGCATGAGGGGCCGCCCTGCCAATCAGCTTGAGCGCCGCCTCGATCTGGCGGTGTCCCCCTGAGGGGACGGCGTCATCTTGGAGACCCGTCGATGCGGCGCAAGTTGGCCGTTTTGACCGCATAGATTGAAAGTTAAGAAAACCGTTCGCCTGTCTCCATATAATCACCATAACTATATGATCATAGGGGGTCCTTCTATCGAGGAAAAGTGTCGGGCGATAAGCGATAGGGGATTCCTGCGGAAATCCGGTGCACGTACCCAGTGGGTCATTAGATGTGGAATCAGTCCCCCCTGATACAGAAAAATGCAGATAGAAGGCTGAATATAGCGAAAAACCCACCGGGGGTCTTATAGCTAGAATTAACGCGACTCTCGCTGTTCAGAGTTCTACCTCATGTTGAAGGTTGACGTTCGGGATCGGGCGACGACTTCTCGGCTGGCATGAGAGAGAACTCTGGTGGGTGGGGAAACGTAGCTGAAACGTTGCGAGAAGAGGAGAAAAGGTAACGATGCAAGTGCCAAGGAAACGCCCCGACGTGGGCACTTCCCGTAAAAAGCTCACGGGGGGGGGTCGCTCCAAAACGGAGTAACCCCGAAGAAGGCGCGTAAGCTTCGCGCCGGTCTGCTCGCGCTCGTCGTGGCGCTGGCGATGGTCGTCGCGATTCCTGGCTTCGCGCAGGGGATCGTGGACGGCGTGCACGCCGCGTTCGGCGTGGAGACCCTTGCCGAAGGGGGGGCAGTGGGCTTCCGACCCCGATATGCACGACGACTGGTATAGCGGTGAGAACGGCGTTTCATCCGGCGACAATGCCGGAGACTCCACCCGGAACACCGGTCGTATCTGGACGGACAAGTCGGTCTACACGAGTGATGTGCAACTGACCAGCCAGAGTGGGGAGACGACCTTTGAGATTAAGAATGACGAGGGGACTGCCCTTGTCGGTCTCTCTGCGCTTTCCTCCGCGGCCAACATCTCCGGTCAGACGACCATCAACCAGCCGCTTGACATCGTCCTTGTGCTCGACCGCTCTGGCTCGATGACTCAGGGGAGATTGACAAGCTACGAGTATCATGAAGCTTACGATCCGAATGAGGGCTGGGGTGACAACACCCAGTACTATGCCCTCAACGAAGACGGCAGCTATGCGGAGATTGAAGAGCGTCGCTCCGGCATTTTTGATGCTAATTTCGATGGCTGGTATCTGAACGGTATCCAGGTGTTTCCCAAGACGAGCGCAGACGATGGCGATACCTCTCACATCCAGTTCTATACGCGTACTCAGACGAGCGTGCGCATCGATCAGGCTATGGAGAGTGCGGTCTCCAATTTCATCGATACGGTGGCCGAGGAGAATGCCGGGAAGAACGCTGAGCAGCAGCATCGCGTCTCCATCGTTTCGTACTCAGACAACGCGGACGCCTACAATGCTAGTCGGTGGTGGGAGGTTCCTCAGTACTTCGTCAACTGCACCGAGGGCAGCAACGCCAACGGTCTGAAGGGCTATGTTACCGGTCTGTCCTATAGTGGCGGCACTGAGTCCGAGACGGGCTTCAGGGAAGCACAGAACATCATCAACGGAATCAACGGCATGGGTGACGGTGCGCGGACTGAGGCCAAGAAAGTCGTCGTCTTCTTTACCGACGGTATGCCCGGTGACGGCGATTTCGTTGAAAACGACAACGCTGGTCAGTCTGTCAACATTGCCCGGGAGATGAAGACGACCGGGGTTAGCATCTACTCGGTTGGTGTCTTCCAGGGTGCAGACCCGAGTGACTTGAGTGGTGAGGGAACTCAGGCGCACGATGCCAACTACTTCATGAATGCGGTGTCGAGCAACTACCCAAGCGCGTCTTCGAGAAATACGAACAGCAACCGGGTTGACTTTTCGGAGAACTGTACGCTTGGTGATAGGGCCGAGGGTAACTACTACTTTGCCGCGGATAACGCTGATGAGCTGAACGACGTGTTCCAGTCCATCTACGATGATTTCGGTTCCAGTGCAACGTCGCCGATTGAGTCGAATGACAACATCGGCGGGGAGCCCGTTGGCTATCTGACCTTCACCGACACGCTTGGCGACTACACTGAGGTCAAGAATTTCAAGAGCATCGTGTTCGCCGGCGAGGAATTCACTCAGGTTTCCGCTAACACTTCTGATGATGGATCTATCACGACCTACGTGTTCCAGGGGTCTGTTGACAACGGCAATGATGAAGGGGTTGTCTATCCCGGCAGCCACAATCTGAGCGACATCGAGATTACCGTCACCCATGGGACTACCATGCAGCAGGGCGATACGGTAGAGGTGCAGATTCCCTCCACAATGCTCCCCATGCGTCTCTATACCGCTGAGTCCAACACCGTTGACGGCAAGACCACCACGACGACAGACGTGCTCCCGGCATACCCGATTCGTGTGTACTACACTGTCGGTCTCAAGAACGATCTTGTCGATGCTGAAGGAAACCTCGATGCATCGCAGATTGACGGTGGCTATATCGAGTCTCATACCGATGCGGAGACTGGTAACGTCTACTTCTACTCGAATAACTACAACGGAGATGGTGTCGGCACCACGACGGCGACCTTCGTTCCCGCTGACACCAACAGTTTCTATTACTTCACGGTTGATACGCCTATTTACAACAGCGCGGATGTTCAGGATCCGGTTAGAGATGGAGAATATCGTCCTGACAGCACGTATTATTATCAGCGTACGTACTATGCAAACGAGAGTGTCCAAAATGAATGGGTTTCGTTTGTCGCTGAAGACGGCCAGCTCGGAAACTATGTTCACAGGGCCGATGATGGTACTTTCTACATTGAGGGTGGCTCTCCTCGTCTGACCCGTGCCACCGAGTTTAAGGCGGCTAAGGATCCGAATACAACTGAGACTGCAACCGATTCCATCAGCCCTGCCTGGAACGGCGAGCAGGTTGTGGTGACCCTCGGTAACAACGGCAAGATCGCCTACCCGGTTTCCGGCGACCTGCAGATCTCCAAGACGGTCGACTGGGGTACCACGGGCGCCGTGCACAACGACAAGGAGTTCACCTACACTGTCGACCTCGGTAACGCGAACAACGGCGGCGCTGCGGACATTCAGGGTAGCTTCGACTACATCAAGTACAACACCCAGGACCAGCCGGTCGATGTGGACGGTAATCCGCAGCAGGTGACCGAAGGCGCCGAGCCCGCTGCTACCGGCCAGATCGCCGATGGCGGTACCCTCACGCTCAAGAACGGTGAGCGCGTGGTTGTCAAGGGCCTGCCCTCCGACACCAACTTCACGGTGACCGAGAAAGCCGAGGCCGGCTACACCGCCGCCAACACGGTTAACGGTGCTGCCAGCGCTGATGGCCGGATCGCCATCGGCACTATCGCTTCCAGTGACATGATCGAGGTCGCATACACCAACACCTACACCGTGGCCAAGACGACCCTCTCCGGTGGCAGCCTCCACGGCACCAAGGTGCTGACGGGCCGCGACTGGAAGGATGGCGAGAGCTTCACCTTCACGCTGAGCGATGTCACACCGAACGCGCCGATGCCCCGTGATGCGTCCGTGACGCTGACCAACACCGACCAGACCAATTACACGGAGGATAAGGAAGTCCCGTTCAGCTTTGGCGAGATCGAGTACTCCTCTGTGGGTGAGTACGTGTATCTCATTCAGGAGACTGAGGGCGCCGAGTACGGTCTTGCCTACTCTGGAGCCGCATACCGTGTGACGGTCAAGGTGACAGACGACGGCGCCGGGAAACTGTCCGTCGCTATTGATTCGATGTATCTTGTTGCTGACGACGAGGGCACTCCCACTGATCCAGATGGCAACCAATGGCCTTCCGTCGATGATCACAGTGCCGACTTTATCAACAGATTCTTAGGCAGAGATGTGGCCATTGCCAACATCTCGGGCGAGAAGGTGTTCAATAACTACACCTCTGAAACAGGACTCGATGCCAATAAATTCCAGTTCACTGTTACTGCTGCGACCTCTGGTGCGCCCTTGCCCACGCAGACACGGATCGGTAACAGGGGCGATGGTGGCGTCGTCTTCGGCGACATCCAGCTCGGCATCGATGACATCGGCAAGACCTACGTGTACGAGGTTCGCGAGGTTATCCCCGAGGGTGCCACCGACAACGGTGACGGTACCTCTACGCTGAAAGGCATGACGTATGACAACACGGCCAAGCGCGTGAGCATCGCCGTGACGCAGGACCAGAGCTCCGGTAATGTTGTCGCTACGGTAACCGGGAACGGCTTCAAGTTCACCAACAGCTATCGCGCCTCCTCTGTCACCACTGAGGGCGCGGCCGACGGCCTGCAGATCACCAAGCAGCTCGATGGTGCGGCCGGTGCCGAGGGCCAGTTCGAGTTCACGATGGTTGCCGCCAATAACGAGACGCGTGACGCCATCACGAACGGCTCGGTGACGGGCATCGACGCGGACGGCAACGTGAAGACCTCGCCCGCCATCGCCAAGGACGGGTCTGCGAACATCCTGTTCGACAACTTGACCTTCACGCGCCCGGGTACCTACACCTTCAACGTGACGGAGACCCAGGACGCTCCCAACTCGGCGTGGAAGTATGACAACCATACCTATCAGGTTGCATTCAATGTGACTGACGAGAACGGCCAGCTGGTCATCGCTGACCCGGTTACCACCTCCGGCTTAGCAACCTTTACGAACCGCTACGAAGCCTCGATGAACTACGACAACGAGGCTGGTGGAATCCTCTTCAGCAAGACGCTGAACGGTCATGCGCTTGCTGCGAACCAGTTCAATTTCACCGTGACCACGCCTGATGGTGACACGGCCTCTGCCGAGAAGCTTGATGAGGCCACCACGATGTCCTCCAACCGTTATGGTGCTGCCGACGGCGTAGCTGCTCTGTGGCGCGGCATCGCCGGCCTGACCTTCGACCAGGATGACGCCGGGCGGACCTTCACCTTCATCGTGAGCGAGGCCAATGGCGGCGCCAAGGGATACACCTATGACGCGCAGCCGGTGACTGTCGAGATCGCGGTCTCCGATGATGGCGACGGCACGCTGAGCACGGTCACCACGGTGACCAAGGGCGATAGCTCGACCGTATACAACAGTGCTGATTTTGTCCGCGGTGACGCTGCGACCTATCCCACCGCTGCGTTCGTGAACACGTACACGTACACCCCGGCGACGCTTGTGAAGGATACCGAGTCCGGTATCGGCGTGCAGAAGACCGTGACGGGTGCTCCCAACAGCGAGGACTTCACCTTCACGGCCGCCTTCAACGCAGATGATTCCGAGGGTGCTGCAACTGATGTTGTGGGCTTGGTTGACGGCAAGCTGACCGCCACCATCTCCGAGGACTTCGCTGCCGGCGACACCAAGGCTGCCGATTTCGGTACGGTCACCTTCAAGGAGCCCGGTACCTATGTCTTCGATGTGAGCGAGGACAACACGACGACGGCCTCCGGCTGGACCTACGACGACAACACTCGCCAGATCGTCGTGACGGTCACCGATAACAACGAGGGAGCCCTTGTCGCGAGCGCGGACGGCAACGACCCGCTGTTCACCAACGCGTACGTCCCGAACGGCGTGACCGTCGGTGATGATGAGGCCGATCTGCAGGTGACCAAGGATGTCACCGGTGCTGCCGCGGTCTCCGAGTTCGACTTCACCCTCCAGCTCACGTCTGATAACGCCGGGAACGTCCAGGGTCTCGGTGAGAACAACTCCATCACCAAGTCCACCACCGGCCTGACCGGTAAGGAGGACTCCGAGACCGTCGATTTCGGTGACCTGACCTTCACCGCCGTGGGTGACTACACCTTCACGGTGACCGAGACCACCCAGGCGCCGGAGAACACCAGCTGGACGTACGACAACAGCCCGAAGACCATCACGATCCATGTGACCGATGACGGCAATGACGGGCAGCTTGATGCCGCGTTCGACGAGACGAACGGAAACAACCCGACGATCGTCAACAGCTACAAGGCCACGGGCGACCTGCCCGGCGACGCCGAGGGCGTCAAGGACCTCACGGTTTCCAAGGAAATCGATGGCCGCGCTTGGCAGGAGGGTGATTCCTTCACCTTCAAGCTCGAGCAGAGCGAGAACAACCCGGGCGGCGTGACGCTGCCGGAGAACGCCAGCGGCTTGGTCATCGCGTATGATGAGAACGCTGAGGACCAGAACGCCGCCTACAGCGACTCGTTCGGGAACATCACCTTCACCCTTCCGGGCACGTACACCTTCACCGTGTCCGAGGTGCAGCCCGCTGCTGATACCGATACCGAAGGCGTGACCTACGATACGACGGTCTACACCGTGAACGTCGAGGTCACCGATGCCGGCGAGGGTGTCCTGAACGCTGAGATCACCTCGATCGACGATCAGGATGGCAACTCTTCCGAGGCCCTCAACTTCACCAACACCTATGAGCCCAGCGGTTCCACCGATCTTCCCGATGAGGGGCAGGGCAGCATCCAGCTGAGGAAGGTGCTCCAGGGGAAGGCCTGGGACGGCGATGCGTTCACCTTCGAGATCGCTGCCGCCGATGAGGCCTCTTCGAAGTACATGCCCGCGGAGACCCAGGTCACCGTGGACGCCAAGACCGATACCGATGAGAACGGCAACGATTTCGCGGACTTCGGATTCGGCACGATTACCTATGACCAGATCGGTGTCTACACCTACACGGTGACGGAGGTCACCGGTGACAACGCCGGTATCACCTATGACTCCCATACCGCAGAGGTTACCGTTCAGGTTTCCGACAACCTGCACGGCGGTCTCACCGCTGCCGTCACGAACATCGAGAACGGCGTCTTTACCAACATCTACAACTCCGGTGAGGTCAACTACGACGCGCTCGGCGGCCTGCAGATCCAGAAGAACCTGACGGGTCATGACATCGCTGCCGGCCAGTTCGAGTTCACGGTCGACCCGGAGAACGAGAACGCTCTGGAGAAGCTCGGCGACGCGAAGGTGGTTCAGTCCTCCGCCGCACAGCTCGTCGGCAACACCGCGACTGAGACGCTCCCGGTTGTCACCGACATGACCTTCACCAAGGACGACGCCGGTAAGGACTTCGAGTTCACGGTTGCTGAGACCAAGGGCGGTGCCGAGGGCTACAAGAACGACGATCACGTTTACAACGTTGTCATCTCCGTGTCCGACAGCGGATCCGGTACGCTGACCGTGGAGACGCGTGTCGACGGCCTGCTCGTCGCGACCTACACGGCCTCCGCTGCGCAGACCCTCGACGTCCAGCCTGTCACCCTGACCTTCAACAACTCCTATGACGCCGGTTCGACCACGGTCGGCGGCGAGAGCGATGTGCGCTTCGATGCCACCAAGACCCTGACCGGTCGCGACATGGTTGCGGATGAGTTCGACTTCATCGTGACCGATGTCAAGGGCAACGAGGTCGCCACGGGTTCCAACGGCGCGGCTGCCGACGGTCAGGCCGGTATGGTGACGTTCAGCCCGATCGAGTACACCACCCAATCGCTGAACGAGGCTGTCGCGAACGGTATCGCCCAGATCCATCGCAACGATGACGGCACCGTCACCTACGAGTTTGCCTACACCGTCTCCGAGGACACCGCTCAGAACGATAAGGGCGTCACCGCGGTGAACGACAGCTTCCAGGTCACCGTCAACGTGGTCGACGACGGCAAGGGCAGCCTGACCGCCACGGTCAATGACGACGCCGCGCTCGCGTTCACCAACACCTACGGTGCGGACGCCAAGGCGGAGGTCGCGCTCAGCGGTAACAAGGTCATCGCTCTTGATGACAACACGCTTGAGGGGCCGAGCCTCGCCGATATCGAGGGCGCGTTCACCTTCACGCTGACCGGGTCCGAGGGCGCTCCGATGCCAGAAGCCGCCAGCGTCAAGAACGATGCCCAGGGCAACGTCAGCTTCGGAACCATCGTGTACACGATGGAGAACGTCTTCGGCGGCGAGTCCACCGATGACACCGAGGGCGTCGATGCTCAGAGCGCTCAGCGCCAGAAGACCTTCACCTACACCGTTACCGAATCCGGCACCTATGCCGGCATCACCAACGACACCGGCACCAAGACCGTTACGGTCACCGTGACCGACAACGGCGACGGAACGATCTCTGTCGCCAAGACCTCCGATGAGGGCGCGGTCGCCGGCGACTTCACCTTCACCAACACCTACGGCACCGATCCGGTCCCGTCGACTCCGACCGATCCGACCCACGGTGGCGTCTCGATCAAGAAGTCGCTCACCGGTCGCAGCCTCAATGAGGGCGAATTCACCTTCATGCTGCGCGGTGCCAGCGCTCCCGGTGTCGCCGATCCGAAGGGCATCGTCTTCACCGCGAGCAATGCCGCCGACGGTAGCGTGAACTTCCCGGAGGTCACCTTCACCCAGCCCGGTGAGTACCTGTTCGTGATCACCGAGGTCAACGGCGGCCTGGGCGGTGTCACCTACGATGGCAGCGTGTATAACGCTCTGGCTACGGTCACCGACAACCAGGACGGCACCCTGTCCGTCGCATGGAAGATCACCGATGCCGATGGCAACGAGGTGGAGAGCATCACCTTCGAGAACGGTTACGAGATCGTCAACCCCGGCTCCATCGTCTTCGGCGCCAGCAAGAAGCTTGACGGTCGCGAGCTCGCTGACGGTGAGTTCACCTTCGAGCTCAAGGATGCGGACGGCAACGTCCTGCAGACCGCGACCAACGCCGCCGACGGGTCGGTTGTCTTCGATGACCCGGTGATGTACGCCGAGGCCGGAGAGTACACCTACACAGTGTCCGAGAAGCTGCCTGAGGACGACGACCCGTCGACCGACGGCATCCAGAAGGACAACGTGACCTACGACGAGACGGTGTATACCGCCACGGTCACGGTCACGGATAACGGCGACGGTTCGACGTCGGCCTCCGTCAGCTACGGCAACGACGGCAAGCTCCCGAGCTTCACCAATACCTACGTGAAGCCCGCCGAGCCGGCTCCCGAGGAGCCGAACGACGCCATGCCGAAGACCGGCGACATGTCCAATGTCGCGGTCATCGGCCTCGGCCTGGCCGCCATGGCCCTCGTGGCCGGCGGTGTGGTCCTGCGCCGTCGCACCAACCGCTAACGCGGATGTGACGTAAGCGGCCGGGGCATCGCGGAGCGCGGTGCCCCGACCGTCTTTCATATCAAGGCATCGGGTCCCCGGGAAGGACGATGCTTCGCGGGCTAGGGGAGCCCGCGCCGGGACAGACGGTCCCAGGCAGTTCGATCGGGGATGCGGAAACGGCCGGAATCTCAGGGGGAGGGATCGATGGCCAGACGTCCGTTTACGGAAGAGGAACGCGCGTACCTGCTGTCGTTGCCAGCGGTCGCGTCGATCGAGGGCGATACGATCAAGTACGCCCGCTCGTTCAGGAACGAGTGCATGCGCCGGTACTACGCAAGGGAGTCTCCCACGGAGATCTTCCGCTCCGCCGGGCTCGACCCGCAGGTGCTGGGTCGCAAGCGCATCGAAGGGGCGATCTCGCGCTGGAGCCAGGCGCGGACGGACGGCGAGGGCGCCCAGGAGCGCGCGGCCGTCACCGCGGCCGAGCAGCGCGACCTGCATCAGCAGATCAGGGTGCTCACCAGCGAGATCGAGGTGCTTCGGGGCGTCGTCGCCCTGAGCGGGGCCCTCGACCGGGGCGGCGTGCGCAAGACGCGGCGCTTCGAGCTGATCGAGGAGCTTCGGCAGAAGGACCCCGACCTGGTCGTGAGCGTCGCCTGCGAGGCGCTCGGCGTCTCTTTGAGCGGGTACTACCGCTGGCGCGCCAGCGCCGTGGCATAAAGAGGGCGGAGCCGTGCGGCCCCGTTTTCGTATGGGGCGCCTGTCCTGGGAGGCTGCGGTCGTGCCCCGGGAAGCGGGGCACCTGCCCCGGGAGAGCGCAAAACAGGCCGTATCAGCCAATCTAGGCGTTCCCGGGGCAGGCGGGTGCCTTCCCGGGGCGCGCAGGCGACGCGCCGCCGCGGCTCCGCCACAGCCCCGCCCTTCGACAAACACCCCGCCCGGACAAGGAAATATGACTTGCGCACGCTCGAGCGGGTAGGATAAACCCATTCGAATCGACCGCGCCGGCGGCCGGCGACCGACCCCTCGCATCGACGGGGCGCAGCCGCCCACCCGCCCGATGCGCACCCATGCGGCTAGAAGGGGTTCACGTGCTCGAACTCAAAGGCATCACCAAGGACTACCCCGCCGGCGACTCCGTCGTCCGCGCCCTCAAGGGCATCTCCGTGACCTTCCGCGACCAGGAGTTCGTGAGCATCCTCGGCCAGTCCGGCTGCGGCAAGACCACGCTGCTCAACATCATCGGCGGACTGGACCAGTACACCCGCGGGGACCTGGTCATCAACGGGCGCTCGACCAAGAGCTACCTTGACCGCGACTGGGACACCTACCGCAACCACTCGGTCGGATTCGTCTTCCAAAGCTACAACCTCATCCCGCACCAGAGCGTCATCGCCAACGTCGAGATGGCCCTGCTGCTCTCGGGCGTCTCCAAGTCCGAGCGCCGCCAGCGCGCCGAGCGCGCGCTCACCCAGGTCGGCCTGGCCGAGCACATGCACAAGCGCCCCAACCAGCTCTCCGGCGGCCAGATGCAGCGCGTCGCCATCGCCCGCGCCATCGTCAACGACCCGGAGATCATCCTCGCCGACGAGCCGACCGGCGCGCTCGACACGGACACCTCCGTCGAGGTCATGGAGATCTTGAAGCAGCTCTCACGCGACCGGCTGGTCATCATGGTCACCCACAACCCCCAGCTCGCCGAGGAGTACTCCGACCGCATCGTCCGCATCAAGGACGGCCTGCTCACCGACGACACGCGCCCGGTCGACCCGGACCGTGAGCGCCTCACCGAGCAGCAGATCCAGGACCACGCCGTGGCCGACGCGCGCAAGGGCAAGCGCGGGATGAGCTACGCGAGCGCCATCGCCCTGTCGTTCACCAACCTCATGACCAAGAAAGGCCGCACCTTCCTCACCGCGTTCGCCGGGTCCATCGGCATCATCGGCATCGCGCTGATCCTCTCGCTCTCCGACGGCACGCAGAACTACATCGCCCAGACGGAAGAGGACACGATGGGCAGCTACCCGCTGACCATCCGGCAGACCTCGATCGACCTGGCGAGCATGATGACCTCGATGATGGGTACGGCGAGCGAGAGCGCGCAGGAGAACACCTCGGGCGAGGTGGAGTCCAAGGACCTCGTGACGGATATGGTGACGAGCCTCTCGGCCGGCGCCAACGAGAACGACATGGTGGCCGTCAAGGAGTGGCTGGACTCCAACCCCGGGGACATCGACAGCTACGTCACCTCCATCCAGTATACCTACGACACCCCGCTGAACGTCTACAAGTCCGACACCACGGACGGGGCGGTGCAGGTGAACCCCGCGACGGTCCTCGATGCGCTGGGCATCTCGACCTCCGGCGCCACGCAGTCCGAGATGATGAGCTCCATGTCCGCGACGGGCGGCTCGAGCTACGACGTCTGGACCGCGCTGCTGCCCAACCGGGAGCTGTGGGAGCGCGATTACGACGTCGTCGCCGGCCGGCTGCCCGAGGAGTGGAACGAGGTCGTGATCTACGTCGACCGCAACGACCGTATCTCGGATTACACCCTCTACGCGCTGGGGCTCCTCGACCAAAGCGAGCTGCGCGGCATGATGAGCAAGGTCATCGCCGGCAAGGAGGTGGAGAGCGCGGAGCAGACCTCGTACACCTACGACGACCTGATGAGCCTCACCTTCAAGCTGCTGCCCGAGAGCTCCAAGTACGCCGAGCAGGCGGACGGGACCTGGGCCGACATGTCCGAGGACGACGCGTTCATGACCGACGCGGTGAACGCCGCCGAGGAGGTCGAGGTCGTCGGGATCGTGCGGCCGTCCGAGGAGAACGACTCGGGGAGCAACTGGGGCGCGGTGCTCTACACCCCCGAGCTCATGGAGCATCTCGTGGGCGAGGTGAACGCGAGCGCCGCGGTGGCCGCGCAGGAGGCGGATCCCGGCACGGACATCTTCACCGGCCTCCCGTTCTCCGACACGGCGACGCCCGACCTCACCATGGAGGACATCGAGGCGATGATCGGACAGATGTCGTCCGCCCAGGCGAGCCAGATCCAGGGGTACATCGACGGCATGCGCGAGGAGGGCATGAGCGACGAGGACATCGCCGCCGCGTTCTCCGAGCAGATGGCCGAGCAGACAGATAACGCCACCTACGACGGCAACCTCGAGACCCTCGGCGTGGCGAGCATGGACGACCCGTACGCGATCAACATCTACCCCGTGGACTTCGAGGCCAAGGAGTACATCGACGGGCTGATCGAGGAGTACAACGACGACGTGGTGGCGTCGGGCGAGGGGACCGAGATCCAGTACACGGACATCGTCGGCACGCTCATGTCGAGCGTGACCGACATCGTGAACGCGCTGACCTACATCCTCATCGCGTTCGTGGGCATCTCGCTGGTCGTGAGCTCGATCATGATCGGCATCATCACCTACATCTCGGTGCTCGAGCGGACCAAGGAGATCGGCATCCTGCGCGCGATCGGCGCGAGCAAGCGCGACGTGAGCCGCATCTTCACGGCGGAGACCTTCATCATCGGCCTGGTGTCCGGCGTCTTGGGCATCGTGGTGACGGTGCTGCTGGATATTCCGGTCAACATGATCATCGAGCAGGTGGCGGGTGTCGAGAACCTCGCCGCGGTGCCGCCGGTGGCCGGCGCGGTGCTCGTGCTGATCTCGGTCGCGCTGTCGCTCGTGGCGGGTCTTGCGCCGAGCCGCATGGCGGCCAAGAAGGACCCGGTCACCGCCCTGCGCACCGAGTAGGGCGTCGGCCGCGGGCGGGCTGTGGGCGGGCTGCGGCGCCGCCGCGGGCGATCCGATGAAACAAAGGCGTGCGCGCACACGGATGTTTCGCTGAGGACGCCTGCCAGCGAAACAATGGCGTGCATGCACACCATTGTTTCGCTCAACGTCGTTCACCCGGTTACGTCTCCGCCGTCTCGCCCCGTCCGCTCTGCGTCGTCCAGGCACACAGCGGCCTCCGAACCTCGTCACTCCTCAGCCCCGCGGCTTCTATTCATCGATTTGCGTTAAATTAGGCCTGACCTATTTTTCGAAACGTGTCATATAACGACGTTTCTATTTGCTGATTTATGTAGAATTATGGTCATACTATCTGTCGATTCGTGTAGACGGGGTCGTTATGCTGCGAAGAAAGATGACGCGGATTCTCGAGGACTGGAAGCGCTCGTCGCGTAAGGCCCTGATGCTCACCGGCGCTCGTCAGGTGGGGAAAAGCTACGCAGTTCGTGATTTCGGCCGATCGAACTACCTGGTCTATGTGGAGATTAATCTGGCGATAGATCGCGAGGCGCGGACGCTGCTCGCCGATGCGTCGTCGCCCATCGATTTCATCAATCGTATCGCCCTGCTGCATCCGGAGCCTCTCATCGAGCACGAGACGCTCGTATTCGTAGACGAGGTTCAGGAGTACCCCGAGATTGTCACCCTGATGAAGGGGCTGGTTGAGGACGGCCGGCTCTCCTACATACTGTCCGGCTCCATGCTGGGTACAGAGTTCAAAGGGGTGACCTCGTTTCCCGTGGGATTTGTCGAGCAGCATGTTATGCGCCCGCTCGATTTCGAGGAGTTCTCATGGGCGGTCGGAGTCGACCCACGGTTCCTGGATCAAATTCGCAGCTGCCTGCGCGATCGGCGTTCGGTTGAGGACTACTTGCACGAGACGATGATGAGAAACTTCCGAGCCTACATGGTCTGCGGAGGCATGCCCGAGGTGGTTCAGCGTTATATCGACTCAGGGTTCTCGCTCATGGAGACGCGCGCGCTGCAGTCGGAGCTCGTTGTGCAATACGGGCAGGATATCGCTCAGTACGCGGGTGCGCGCGCACTCGAGGTCCGTAGGATTTTCGACCAGATTCCCGTCCAACTCGAGGAGGACCCACATCGGTTCGTCCTCTCGTCCCTGAAGAAGGGTGCGCGGTTCAGCACCTTCGACCACGATTTCCTTTGGTTGGTGCATGCGGGCGTAGGGTTGATGGTCCAGCAGGTCACCGAGGCTAAAGCGCCGCTCAAACGGACGGAGAGCGCCTCGCGCTTCAAGCTCTACCAATCCGATACGGGCATGCTGGTTTCCCGTTACCCTCAAAGTACGTCCCGGGCGATCTATCTCGACCGCGCACAACCGAACCTTGGCGGAATCTACGAGAACGTCGTCGCCCAGGAGCTCACCGCGCTTGGGGTGGGAGCGTGGTATTACCAATCGTCCGAAGTGGGCGAGGTCGACTTCGTGATAGAGGGGTGCGCCGGTCGTATCGTCCCCATCGAGGTGAAATCTGGGAGGAAAATGCGCTCGCATGCGGCGCTCGACCGACTGCTCGGTATCGACGAATATAAGATTCGCGAGGCAGTCGTACTGTCTCGTTTGAACGTATCGGTCGAGGACCGAGTTCTCTATGCTCCCTGGTACATGGCATTTTGCCTCGATGAGCTGACCGAGCGCGAGGATACCGATTTCACTTTCGCACCTGTGGTGCCACAGTAGCCGAGGCCCGTCCGCCGCCCCTTTCCAACGGTCTTCGCCTTGCGACTGGGCGGTGAAACAATGGCGTTCATGCACGCGGATGTTTCGCTGAGGACGCCTTCCGGCGAAACAAAGGCGTTCGCGCACACCATTGTTACACCCCGCGTTGGACTTCCTACCTTGTGTTGCGGTCGCCTCATGTCCGCCCACCCTGCCGTCATGCCCTTCCCGGTCGCCCCGCCCCGCGCGGCAGGGGTGGGTCACAATGTGCAGTTCCTGCGTAGAGATGTTGCGTCGTTAACATCTCAAAATATTTAACTAAAATGCTTTAGCTAGTTTCAGAAAGCAAGAGGCGCGCGAGGGGCGCGTTTCGGATTCGGGCGGCGGCGATGCGGTCCGCTCGGGAAGGAGCTGTCATGGATTTCGAGAAGATGCGCGAGGTCATCTCCGAGACCGTCGGTTGCGACCTTGAGAAGGTCACCCGCGAGGCCAAGCTCGAGGAGGACCTGGGCGCCGACTCCCTGGCCGCCATGGAGCTGGTCATGGCCCTCGAGGAGGCCTTCGACTGCGAGATCGACGACGCCGAGCTCGATCAGTTCAAGACCGTGGGCGACCTGGCCGACTACCTGGAGAGCAAGGCTGAGTAGAGCCGCATGAGCATCGGGCAGGGCGTCGCGTCCTGCCCGCTTCCGTTGTAGGTGAATACGGGGCCGGCCCAGCTCGACCGGGCCGGCCCCGTATCGCGTCTCGGCAAAGGAGGTTCATGGTCATGGCCATGAAGAATCAGGACATCATCGACCTCATGGGTCGCTTCGACGCGAGCGGCATCGCCCGCCTGCGCCTCACCATCGGCGACACCACGCTCGAGCTCGAGAAGCCCGGCGCGGCCCCCGCCGGCCCGGTCGCCCCCGCTGCGCCCGTCGCCCCCGCTGCCCCGGCCGCCCCTGCAGCCCAGCCCGCCGCGGCCCCCGCTCCCGCTGCGGCGGCCGAGCCCGCCCCCGAGGCCGCGCAGCCCGATGCCCCGTGCATCACCGCCCCGCTCGTGGGCACCTTCTACGTCGCCCCCTCGCCTGACAAGGACCCCTACGTCCAGCCCGGCGACCGCGTCAAGAAGGGCGACACCGTCTGTCTGCTCGAGGCCATGAAGATGATGAGCGAGGTCACCGCCCCCTGCGACTGCGTGATCGAGCAGGTCCTCGCGACCGACGGCGAGCTCGTCTCCTTCGGCGCCCCGCTGATCAGCTACCGCGAGGCCTAAAGGGAAGCGTGGGCACCATGTTCAAGCGTATCCTCATTGCCAACCGCGGCGAGATCGCCGTGCGCGTGTTCCGCGCCTGCCGCGAGCTGGATATCGAGCCGGTGGTGGTCTACTCCGAGGCCGACCGCGAGGCGCTGCACGTGCAGCTCGCCGAGCACGCCTACTGCATCGGTCCGGCGCCGTCGGCCAAGAGTTACCTCGATGTGAACGCGATCCTCACCGTGGCCAAGGCGGCGCACTGCGACGCCATCCACCCCGGCTACGGCTTCCTGTCCGAGAACGCGGACTTCGCCCAGCGCTGCGCCGACGAGGGCATCGCCTTCATCGGGCCCTCCGCCCAGGTGATCTCCACCATGGGCAACAAGGCCGCCGCGCGCGAGCTCATGAAGTCCGCCGGCGTCCCGGTGGTCCCGGGATCCGACGGCTCGGTGGCCGACGTCGCCGAGGCGCACCGCATCGCCGACGAGATCGGCTACCCGGTCCTCATCAAGGCGGCCGCCGGCGGCGGCGGGCGCGGCATGCGCAAGGTCTTCGACCCCGCGCAGTTCGACGACCTCTTCGAGGAGGCCCGCGCCGAGGCCCGCGCCTGCTTCAACGACGACGAGATGTACCTCGAGAAGCTCGTCCTGAACCCGCACCACATCGAGTTCCAGATCATGGCGGACTCCCAGGGCAACGTGGTCCAGCTGGGCGAGCGCGACTGCTCCATCCAGCGCCGCGGCCAGAAGATGATCGAGGAGACCCCGGCCCGCGTGCTCACGCCCGAGCTGCGCGAGCGCATGGGGGCCGCCGCGGTCGCCGCCGCGCGCGCCGCGGGCTACCAGAACGCCGGCACCATCGAGTTCGTGCTCGACCCCTCCGGCGAGTTCTACTTCATCGAGATGAACACCCGCATCCAGGTCGAGCACCCCATCACCGAGTGCGTGACCGGCATCGACCTGGTGCGCGAGCAGATCCGCGTGGCGAGCGGCCTCACGCTCTCCTTCACCCAGGACGACATCAACCTGCGCGGCCACGCCATCGAGTGCCGCATCAACGCCGAGGACCCCGCGCACGGCTTCATGCCCTCGCCCGGCCTCGTCGACTTCGTCCACCTGCCCGGCGGCTACGGCGTGCGCGTCGACACCGGGCTGTACGCCGGCTGCGAGCTGCCGCCCTACTACGACTCGCTGGCAGCCAAGCTCATCGTGTGGGCGCCCACGCGCCTCGAGGCCATCCGCCGCATGCGCCGCTGCCTCGAGGAGTTCGTGATCGACGGGCCGTCCACCAATATCGACGTGCTGCATCAGATCATGTTCCACCCGCAGTTCATCCGCGCCGCGTACGACACCTCGTTCATCGACGGGAACCTGGATACGCTCCTGGCGTGGAGCACCACCCCCGAGGAGGCCTAACGCATGGCCGGAATCCTAGCGCAGCGCCGCAACAAGCTGCTGGCGCTCAAGAAGATGCGCGAGCAGGGGACGGCCCCCGAGGTCGAGGCCCGCGTCTGCCCCGCGTGCGGCCGCGCCCTGTCCGACGACGAGCTCGCCGGCAACCAGAGCGTGTGCCCCTACTGCGGGCACCACTTCCCGCTGCCCGCGCGCGAGCGCATCAAGATGATCGTCGACGACGGCCAGTTCCGCGAGCTCGACGCCTCGCTCGTCTCGACCGACCCGCTCGACTTCCCGGGCTACCCCGAGAAGCTCGCCGGCCTGCACGCCAAGACGCGCCAGGGCGATGCCATCGTCACGGGCCTCGCCAAGATCGGCGGGGTGCGCGTGGCGATCGCCGCCATGGACACCCGCTTCCTCATGGCGAGCATGGGCGCGGTGGTGGGCGAGCGCCTGGCGCGCCTCATCGAGCGCGCCTCCCGCTCGCATCTGCCGCTGATCGTCTTCTCCGCCTCCGGCGGCGCGCGCATGCAGGAGGGCATCGTCTCCCTCATGCAGATGGCCAAGACCTCCGCGGCCATCCGCCGCTTCTCCGACAAGGGCGGCCTCTACATCTCCGTGCTCACCCATCCCACCACGGGCGGCGTGACCGCGAGCTTCGCCAGCCTGGGCGACATCATGCTCGCCGAGCCGGGCGCGCTGATCGGCTTCGCCGGCCCGCGCGTGATCGAGCAGACTATCGGCGAGAAGCTGCCCGAGGGCTTCCAGAGCGCCGAGTTCCAGCTCGAGCACGGGTTCCTCGACGCGGTGGTGCCGCGCGCCCGCATGCGCTCCATGCTCATCCGCGTCCTCGCGCTCCATGGAAAGGGAGGTGTGAACCGTGACCGATAGCAAGACCGACGAGTCGCGCGCCGAGCGCGCCGCCCGCGTCGCCGCGGCGGCCGGCATGACGGCGACCGACGGGGCCGGTGACGCCGACGCCCCGCGCTCCGCGGACGTCATGGCGGCGACCGACGTGCTCACCGCGGCCCAGCGCGTGGCCCTGGCGCGCAAGCCGGGGCGCCCGGGCGTCGCGGAGTTCGTGCACGCGCTGTTCGGCGACTTCTTCGAGCAACGCGGCGACCGGTCCCAGACCGACGACCCGAGCATCATGGGCGGCATCGCCCGGTTCCACGGCCGGCCCGTCACGGTGATCGGCAACCGCAAGGGCTCCACGATCGAGGAGCGCATCGCCTGCAACTTCGGCATGGCGAGCCCTGAGGGCTACCGTAAGGCCCAGCGCATCATGCGCGCGGCCGAGAAGTTCGGCCGGCCCATCATCACCTTCGTGGACACCTCCGGCGCCTACCCCGGCCTCGAGGCCGAGGCGCACGGGCAGGGCGAGGCCATCGCGCGCTCCATCGAGCTCATGAGCTCGCTCACCGTCCCGGTGGTGTCCGTCATCACGGGCGAGGGCGGCAGCGGCGGCGCGCTCGCGCTCGCCGTGGGCAACCGCGTCCTCATGCTCGAGAACGCGGTGTACTCGGTGCTGTCCCCCGAGGGGTTCGCGAGCATCCTGTGGAAGGACGCGAGCCGCGCCGACGAGGCCTGCGAGGTCATGAAGCTCACGGCCGACGACCTGCTCGAGCTCGGCGTCGTCGACGGGATCGTCCCGGAGCCCGCCGGCGGTGCAGACGAGAACCCGGCGGCCCTCTACCAGGTGCTCGACACCGCGATCACCCACGAGCTCGCCGAGCTGGAGAAGATGAGCCGCTCCGCGCTGCTCGAGGACCGGTATCGGAAGTTCCGCGCCATGGGCGCGAACGCGGTGAAGCGGGGGCGCGTATGAGTGGAGTGAAGATCGTCGGGACCGGCTCGGCGCTGCCCGGGCGCGTGGTCACCAACGACGACATGGCCAAGATCGTGGAGACCTCGGACGAGTGGATCTCCTCGCGCACCGGCATCCGCTCGCGCCGCTACTGCGACGCGCAGGCCGGCGAGAGCCACCGCACCCTCGTGCGCGATGCGGCGACGCGGGCGCTCGAGGCCGCGGGCATCGAGCCCGCCCAGGTGGGCGTCTGCCTGGTCGCCACCTTCACGGCGGACACCTGCACCCCCTCCGCGGCCTGCCTGCTCCAGGCGGACCTGGGGATGCCCGAGGACACCCTGTGCCTGGACCTCAACGCGGCGTGCGCGGGGTTCGTCTACGGGCTGCACGTGGCCGAGTGCCTGCTGCCCGGGGCCAAGCGCCCCTATGCGCTCGTGGTGGGCGCCGACACCCTCTCGCGCGTCATGGACTTCTCCGATCGCACGACCTGCGTGCTGTTCGGCGACGGCGCGGGCGCCGCGGTGCTCGAGTGCCGCGAGGGCTACCCGTGCCTGCACGCGGTCTGGGGCTCGCGCGGTGACGACGCGTCGCTGTACGCCCCCGGCGTGGGCTGCGAGGAGCCCTCGTACCTGCACATGGACGGGCGCGCGGTGTTCCGTTTCGCCACGGACGTGATGCCGCTGGCCACCACGCAGATGCTCGAGGCCGCGGGCATGCGCGCCGACGAGGTCGACCGGTTCGTGTTCCATCAGGCGAACAAGCGCATCGTCGACTTCGCGGTGAGGAAGCTCGGACTGGACCCCGCCAAGTGCGAGGGCAACATCGACCACACCGGCAACACCTCCGCAGGCAGCGTGCCGATCCTGCTCGACGAGCTCGTGCGGGCCGGCGAGCTGGGGTCCGGGGACCGCGTGCTGCTGGCCGGCTTCGGTGCGGGCCTCACCTGGGCGGGCGCCCTGGCGGAGCTCGCGTAGGCCCCTGCGGGAAATTAGGGACAGGCACTTTTTTCCCGCGTGGGAAAAAAGTGACAGGCACTATTTTCCTGGCGCCTCCGAGGGCCCGTCTCCGACTGTCTGCCGCGGGAAAAAAGTGCCTGTCCCTAATTTCCCGCGACGGCGCGCTCCTCGATCGTGAACGAACCGAAAGGAAGAGATATGAAGAAGCTCAACGAGATCCTGGGGACCGAGTTCCCCATCATCCAGGGCGGCATGGCCAACATCGCCACGGGCGCCTTCGCCGCGGCGTGCTCCAACGCCGGCGCGCTCGGCCTCGTGGCCGGCGGCGGCCTGGACGGCGAGAGCCTGCGCGAGCAGATCCGCATCGCCAAGGCGAACACGGACAAGCCGTTCGGCGTGAACCTCATGCTCATGAACCCGCACATCGACGACTGCGCGCGCGTGGTCGTCGAGGAGGGCGTGAAGGTCGTCACCACGGGCGCCGGCAACCCCGCCAAGTACGTTTCCGCATGGAAGGAGGCCGGCATCCGCATCTTCCCGGTGGTCGCCGCCCCGATCCTCGCCAAGCGCCTCGCGCGCCTGGACATCGACGGCATCATCGCCGAGGGCACCGAGTCCGGCGGCCATGTGGGCGAGGCCACCACGATGGCGCTCGTCCCGGCCGTGGTCGACGCGGTCGACCTGCCTGTGATCGCCGCCGGCGGCATCGCCGACGGCCGCGGGATGGCGGCCGCCTTCGCCCTGGGCGCCTGCGGCGTGCAGGTGGGCACCTGCCTGCTCGCGAGCGAGGAGTGCCCCATCCACGCCAACTACAAGGAGAAGGTCGTCAAGGCCGGCGTGAACGACACCGTCGTGACCGGCCGCCCCGCGGGTGCCCCCGTGCGCTGCCTCAAGAACAAGATGACCAAGAAGTACCTGGAGCTCGAGCAGCAGAACACCAAGCGCGACGAGCTCGAGGCCCTCACGCTCGGCTCCCTGCGCCGCGCCGTGCTCGACGGCGACGTGGACACCGGCAGCTTCATGTGCGGCCAGGTGGCCGGCATGGTGCACGAGGTGCGCCCGGTCCGCGCCATCTTCGAGGACATGATGGCCGGCTGCGCGTCCGTGATCGACGGTTTGGAGGCGTAGGCGCGATGACCACCGCATTCCTGTACGCCGGCCAGGGCTCGCAGCACGCGGGCATGGGCCGCGACCTCTACGAGGCATACCCCGCGTTCGCCGCGGTGATCGACGCCGCGGACGCCGCCGTCGACTTCGACCTCAAGACCCTCATGTTCGAGGGACCCGACGAGACGCTGAGCCTCACCGAGTACACCCAGCCCTGCATGGTCGCCTTCGCCTGCGGCGTGACGGCGGTCCTGCGCGAGCACGGCATCGAGCCCGACTACGCCGCCGGCCTGTCGCTGGGCGAGTACTCCGCCCTGGCTGCCGCGGGGGTGTTCGAGCCGGTCGAGGCCGTGAGGCTCGCGGCCTTCCGCGGTGCCGCCATGGCGAGCGCCGCCGCCGGGCGCGATACCGCCATGATCTCGATCCTGGGGCTGGACCGCGAGGCCGTCGAGTCCGTCGTGGCCGCTGCCGCCGCGGACGCCGCCGACGGCCTGACCGTCGAGGTCTCCAACTACAACTGCCCTGGCCAGATCGTGATCGCGGGCGACCGCGAGCCGGTCGAGGCCGCCGCTGCCGCCGCCAAGGAGGCCGGCGCCCGCCGGTGCATCCCGCTCAAGGTGAGCGGCCCGTTCCACACCTCGCTGCTCAAGCCGGCCGGCGACGCCCTGCGCGAGCGCCTCTCCGGCCTCGAGCTGGGGGAGATGCGCGTGCCCGTCCTGTTCAACACCCTCGGCCGCGAGATGGGTGCGGACGACACCATCCCGGCGCTGCTGGAGCGCCAGGTGCAGTCGTCCGTGCGCATGGAGGACACCATCCGCCGCCTGGCGGAGCTGGGCGTCGACCGCGTGATCGAGGTCGGTCCCGGCAAGGTGCTGTCCGGTCTGGTGCGCAAGACCGCCAAGGAGCTCGCGTGCACCCCGGTGGAGACCGCCGGCGACCTGGCCGCGCTGATCGCCGAGTAGGCGCCGGGGCCGGTCCGGGCCGGGCGCCCGTCCGCCGCGCGCGGACCCTCGCCGACGGGTCCCGCCCCGCCGCATCCTTCCGTTTCGCCACCTCAAGGAGGAAGTACCCATGGATCTGACCGGAAAGACCGCCATCGTCACCGGCGGCAGCCGCGGCATCGGCCGCGCCATCTGCCTCGAGCTCGCCCGCCGCGGCGCAAACGTCGTGTTCTCCTATGCGGGCAACAAGACAGCTGCCGACGAGACCCTGTCCGAGCTCGAGGCCGCCGGAGCCCAGGCGCGCGCCGTCCAGGGCGACGTGACCTCCGCCGACGCCGCCAAGGAGCTCGTGGACACCGCCAAATCCGCGTTCGGCGGGGTCGACATCCTCGTCAACAACGCGGGCATCACGCGCGACAAGCTCGCCGCCCGCATGAGCGAGGAGGACTTCGACGCGGTCATCGCCACCAACCTCAAGGGCGCGTTCCTCATGACGAAGGCCGTGCTCCGCCCGATGATGCGCGCCAAGAGCGGCGCCATCGTGAACATGGCGAGCGTCGTGGGCATCATGGGCAACGCGGGCCAGGCCAACTACGCCGCGAGCAAGGCCGGCCTCATCGGCATGAGCAAGTCGGTCGCCCGCGAGGTCGCCGCCGCGGGCATCCGCGTGAACGCGGTCGCCCCCGGCTACATCGAGACCGACATGACCGCCGCCATGCCCGAGGCCGCCCAGCAGGCCATGTGCTCCATGATCCCGGCCGCCCGCCCCGGTTCGCCCGAGGACGTGGCGCGCGCCGTGGCCTTCCTGGTGTCCGACGACGCCTCCTACATCACCGGGCAGGTGCTCGCCGTCGACGGCGGCATGGCGATGTAGCCGGTCGCTCCAGGCACGTCACCTTGCCGTTCAGCTTCGTCGGCATGGCCCTAAGGCCTATGCCTCCTCGCTTCGCGGCAATCTGGAGCACCTGGAGCGCCTGCTTGTAGTGTGCCGCCGCTACGCGGACACCTGGTTGATGCCTGGGAAAAAAGTGCCTGTCCCTTTTTTCCCAAACCCCTCAAACCTTCCTCGAAAGGAGCCTCCCATGTCCAAACGCAGGGTTGTCATCACGGGCCTCGGCGCCGTGACGCCCATCGGCAACACCGCGGCCGAGAGCTGGGACGCCGCGCGCGCCGGCAAGCTCGGTATCGCGCCCATCACGCAGTTCGACGCGAGCGGCCAGAAGGTCCACCTCGCGGCCGAGGTCAAGGGCTTCGACCCCAAGGAGCACTTCACCGCTCCCGAGGCCAAGCACAAGTCCCGCTTCACCCAGCTCGCCATCGTCTCTGCCCGCGAGGCCGTCGCGCAGTCGGGCCTGGACCTCGACGCCGAGGACCTCACCCGCGCCGGCGTGATCGTGTCCTCCGGCATCGGCGGCGTGCGCGAGACCGAGACCCAGCAGACCAACTGCCTGAAGCGCGGGTTCGACCGCTGCTCGCCGTTCTACATCCCCATGGGCATCTCCAACATGGCCGCCGGCGAGGTCGCCATCGAGTTCGGCTTCAAGGGCATGTGCACCTGCCCGGTCACCGCGTGCGCCGGCGGCTCCAACGCCGTGGGCGACGCGTTCCGCCACATCCGCGACGGGTACGCTGACATCATGCTGACCGGCGGCACCGAGGCGGCGATCACCCCGCTGTCCATCGGCGGCTTCACCACCATGCGCGCCCTGCACGTGGGCGACGACCCCGCGGCGGCCTCCGTGCCCTTCGACGCCCGCCGCAGCGGATTCGTGATGGGCGAGGGCGCCGGCATGCTCGTGCTCGAGGAGCTCGAGCATGCGCAGGCCCGCGGCGCGAACATCATCGCCGAGGTCGTCGGCTACGGCGTGACCTGCGATGCGTACCACATCACCGCCCCGGCCCCCAACGGCGAGGGCGGCGCCCGCGCCATGGCCCAGGCGCTGGCCGACGCCGGTGGCGTGGCGCCCGAGGAGGTCGGCTACATCAACGCGCACGGCACCTCCACCCCGCTCAACGACAAGGGCGAGACCGCGGCGATCAAGACCGTGTTCGGCGATCATGCATACAAGATGGCCGTGAGCTCCACCAAGTCCATGACCGGCCACATGCTGGGTGCCGCCGGCGCCGTGGAGGCGATCTTCACCGCGCTGTCCCTGCACGACTCCTTCCTGCCGCCCACGATCGGCTACGTGGAGTCCGACCCCGAGTGCGACCTCGACTACGTGCCCAACGAGGGCCGCGAGGTCGAGGTCGGGTACGCGCTGTCCAACTCGCTCGGATTCGGCGGGCACAACGCGTGCGTGCTTTTCAAGAAGTGGAACGGGTAGGTGACCGATATGTCGTTGCAGCTTGATTCCAACCAGATCGCCCAGATCCTCCCGCATCGCTACCCCTTCGCGCTCGTCGACCGCATCACCGACGGCGAGGAGGGCTCTTGGGCGCGCGGCCGCCTGTGCGTGAGCGGCATGAGCCCCGTCTTCTGCGGGCACTTCCCGCAGTACCACGTGCTCCCCGGCGTGCTGATCGTCGAGGCGCTCGCCCAGGTGGCGGCCGTCGCCATGCTGTCCCTGCCCGAGAACCGCGGCAAGCTCGGCTTCTTCGCCGCGATCAAGGACGCCAAGTTCCGCACCCAGGTCCGTCCCGGCGACGTGCTCGAGCTCGAGAGCCGCATCACGCGGGTCCGCGGGTCGTTCGCGTTCGTGGAGGCCGAGGCGCGCGTCGACGGCAAGGTCGCGTGCAGCGCCACGCTGACCCTGGCGCTCGGTGCGGTCGAGGAAGCGTAAGGGCGGAAAGAGGCGTCGACATGGCAGCCGTCGAGGAGCAGCAGAAGTTGGAAGAGATGTTCGAGGGCGTATACAACAAGTTCAAGCTCCATTTCTACCAGGAGACGTTCTCGCGGTTCCAGAACCGCGAGGCGAGCCTCACCACGGTGGAGGCGTTCGCCATGGAGGCCATCAACGCGCTCGGGTCACCGACCGTGCACGAGTTCGCGCAGTTCATGCGCATCTCGTCGTCGAACGCGGCGTACAAGATCGGGAGCCTGATCCGCAAGGGCTATATCGAGAAGGTCCAGTCGGAGAGCGACGGCCGCGAGTACCATCTGCGGCCCACCAAGAAGTACCTGGACTACTACAACATCAGCTCCTCGTACGTGCACGACGTGATGGAGCGCATCCGCCACCGGTTCTCCCCCGAGGACCTGGCGAAGCTCGAGGAGATGCTGTCGGTGATGGGCGACGAGCTCATGCCGGAGGTCTCGCTCCCCGCGAGCGCCGAGGCGCGCTGAGGTTCCGGCACCCGGCGGGCAGGTCCCGCCGGGCACCGGCCCATCTGCGCCATCGACATCGGGTGGCCGCCGGGACGGGCGGGTCCGCGCATGCGGGCCCGCCCGTCTTGCGTTGGGGCCCCGTTGCCGCACGGGCGTGCCGTCGACGCTGCGTTCGATGGGGCCCAGGGCGGCGCCGGAGCCGGCGGCCTGAGCCCCACGTCCGCACGGACGCGGGGCGGTTGCGCCCCACCATCGCGACCGCATCTTCGTGGATATCGGAACCGGGTGCCGGTTGCGTCCCACCCCGCGTCCACACCCTCGCCGGCGGCGCGTTCGGGCCGTGCATAGCTGATAAACAATTTTACTGTAACGTTAAAAACGACCCGCCAGAGTAGACGGTTGTGAACGCGATGTTCTGACCAGCGGATTTTCTAGTCATGGTATCCCCGGCTACTCGAAGCCGCTGAATTTAACGTTACAGTAAAATTGTTTACCAACCCGGCGGAGGCGTCGGGAGCCCTCCGCACGCCTGCCGGTGCCCTTTTCTATGCAATTCGGATGCCTGTTTATGCATCAAGAGAGGGGAGGGGCATCGCCCGCCCGTGGCTTGCGAGGAGGGCGAGGGATATTTCATCAGACGAGGGGCCAGACCGCCTCGAATTCCCGTCCCCGCCGCATCGTACCGCCGGTCCCCGCGGTCCGTCCCCGCCGCATCGCCCCGAGAACCGGGCCGGCCGGCGGCCGCCCTTTACCGCAGGGCAGCGCGCGCCTGGCGAAAGGCTGTTATGTCCATCTCGCCCCAGGGGTAGGCTCGCATCATACGGCTGAAATCGCGGACGCGCGGAGCGAGCGGCTTCCTCGGTGCGCGACGGCAGCGGCGGCGCCCCATCGCGGCGGCCGCCCTTCCAGCGCAGCGGCCCGGCCTCCGAGCGCTCGCAGTCATGCGGCGCCCCCGGCGCTGCGGAAAGGAAGGTCACCATGGGCGCTCCCAAAACCGACAACGTGAGGAACGTGGTGCTCGTAGGCCAAGGCGGGGTGGGCAAGACCTCGCTCGCGGAGGCCATGCTCCACCTTTCCGGCAAGACCGCCCGCCTGGGCGGCCACGCGGGCACCAAGCCCACGCTCGATTACGACGCCGAGGAGGTCAAGCGCGAGTTCTCGATCTCGACCTCCATCGCCCCGATCGACTGGAAGGGCACCCGCATCAACGTGCTCGACGCCCCGTGCTACCCCGATTTCATCGGCGACGCCTACGCGGCGATGAGCGTCTGCGAGACCGCGCTGTTCGTGGTCGACGCCGCCGAGGGCCCGCAGCCCACCACCGTCAAGCTGTGGTATGCGGCCGAGGACCTGCGTCTGGCCCGAGCGGTGTTCATCAACCGCATCGACAAGGAGAACGCCGATTACGACACCTGCCTCGAGCAGCTGCGCGAGCGCTTCGGCATGCGCCTGGGCGCCGTCACCCTGCCGTGGGGCACGGGCGACGCGTTCGAGGGCGTCATCGACATCGTCCGCATGAAGGCGCGCCACTGCGAGGGCGCCACGCAGACCGAGTTCGACATCCCCGAGGAGTACCGCGCCGCCGCCGAGGCCGCCCGCGAGCAGCTGTGCGAGGCGGTCGCCGAGGCCGACGACGAGCTCATGATGAAGTACCTCGACGGCGAGCCCCTGGATCAGGAGGAGATCGAGAGCCTGCTCTCGAAGGCCATCGCCGAGCGCCTGTTCGTGCCCGTGTTCGTCGGCTCGTGCACGCGCGAACTGGGCGTCCACTCCGTCATGGACGACATCGCCACCTACTTCCCGACGCCCACCGACTACGGCGAGATGCCGCTCATCGACGGCACCGAGCTCAAGATCTCCTCGGATGACGACCGTCCCGTCGCCTTCGTCTTCAAGACCCTGAACGACGCCCAGCAGGGCCGCATCAGCTTCATCAAGGTGCTGACCGGCACGCTCACCCCGGGCATCGAGCTCGTCAACGCGCGCACGCGCAAAAGCGAGCGCCTGGCCCACCTCTACGTCATGTGCGGCCGCGAGATGACCGAGGTCGGCAAGGCCGAGGCGGGCGACATCATCGTCACCACCAAGATCTCCGCCGACACGGGCGACACGCTGTCGGTCTCCGGCAAGGTCGAGGCCGCGGCCTTCCAGTTCCCCAACAGCCAGTACCGCATCGCCATCGAGGCCGTGAACCGCAGCGACGAGGACAAGCTGTTCACCTTCATCGACCGCGCCTGCGAGGCGGACCCGACCATGAAGATCGAGCGCGACGAGGAGACCGGCCAGACCATCATCTCCGCGGTGGGCGAGGCCCAGGTCTCCGTGCTGCTCAACCGTCTGGAGGAGCGCACCAAGGTCGAGGCGCACATCGTGCCGATCCGCATCCCGTACCGCGAGACCATCCGACGCGTGGCCTCCGCCCAGGGGCGCCACAAGAAGCAGACCGGCGGCGCCGGCCAGTTCGGCGACTGCTACCTGCGCGTCGAGCCGCTCGCCGAGGGCGAGTACGAGTTCGTCGACGAGGTCGTGGGCGGCCGCATCCCGCGTGCGCTGATCCCCGCCGTGGACAAGGGCGTCCAGGAGACGATGAAGGAGGGCGTGATCGCCGGGTACCCGCTCACGGGCATCCGCGTGGCCTGCTACGACGGCTCCTACCACCCGGTCGATTCCAACGAGATGGCGTTCCGCGCCGCCGCGCGCATCGCGCTCAAGAAGGCGTGCGCCGACGCCGAGCCCGTGGTGCTCGAGCCCATGGAGAACATCACGGTGACGATCCCCGAGAGCTACGCCGGCTCCGTGATGGGCGACGTGTCCGCGAGCCGCGGACGCGTGACCGGCATGGATACCGATGACCGCGGCAACACCGTGGTCACGGCGACCGTCCCCTACGCCGAGCTCGTGGACTACGCGACCCGTCTGCGCTCGCTCACGCGCGGCACGGGCGACTTCACGATGGAGCCCGCCGGATACGAGCAGGTTCCCTACGACGTCCAGAAGCACCTGGTCGAGTTCTACGAGGAGGCCCGCGCGCAGGGCAGGTAGCGCGATCCGGGCGGCGCGCCGCGTGAGGCGGCCGCCCTTGCACCGACGGGCCGCCGCCCCTGTCACGGCGGCCCGGACGGTCGGTAGCGGGCTGGGACCCGGGCACGTCGGATTCTGCGGCTCGGGTCCCTTTGCGTTTCAGGGGGCGAGGGGCGGGCGGGATGGCATGCCCAGAGGGTCTATCGGGCGCGCCCGCGCAGCGGAACGGACGGCATGACGACAGGCCGTTCCATCCATTTCGATATGCAGTATATGAGTTGCACAACACAAGGTAGCGAAAGTGTTGGTTTGTATATAACATCTAACCTATCTGATAGATTATAAATTGTGTCGGTCGCGTGAAGACCGTCTCAACACGCTGCCAACGGGGCAGGAACAACATCGTTGCGCGCCCAATAACCAGCATATGCTATAGGGTGAAGTCACTTTCGTAGTATCAATCAATGTGCTGATTCGCGAGCAATTTCTACGGGCCTTCGGTCGATATTCAGGATTTGCCATGATGAAGAACAAGGTGACGAACACATACGATCTGAAGACGCGCCGCCGTGCCGTCAAGATCCTCTCGACCGGCGTGGGGCACCGCACCCTCGCCCTCGAGCTCGGTATCCCCGAGGCGACCGCGCGCCAGTGGTCGCGCTCCTACGCCGTGGGCGGGTCCGATGCGCTCATGAACGCCGGGGCCACCCATAAGGTCTATTCCTACGACCTCAAGCTCGCCGTCGTCCAGGACCGCCTGGAGCATGGCATGTCGGTCCGCGAGGTCATGGTCAAGCACGGGGTCCCGAGCGAGTCCTCGGTCAAGACCTGGTGCCGCCTGTACCGCAAGGAGGGCAGCGGCGCCCTGGTGACCAAGCCGCGCGGGCGCAAGCGCCGCGACGATGCCGGTCAGGGTGTCGGGCTGCGCGATGTGGACCTCGGCATGCCGACGATCACGGACTTCCCTCCCGACGATCTGCCTCCCGCGGAGTTCCCGTCCGCCGAGTAACCCCGTGCCCTGAGCGGGCGGGCGCTGTCGACGGCGCCCGCCCGCTCGGTTCTCGATGCGTCCGCCGCGCAAGGGGAGGGCCGAGGTCACATCAGGCCGCAAGGGGTCGCCCCGCCCGGGCTGCAAGGCCTTGCTTCGTCCGTCCCCGTGATTCTCTCGTCCGGCGCGCGAGGGACGCCCGAGGCCCCGCACGAGCCTCCTTCGCTCCATATATGCTACAAGTCGTGCATCATATAAGAAGCCACCAAGAGGGCACGGCGCCCGGGTGTCCGCGTGCTATCATGTAGCCGGTTTCGGACGCGCGGGCACCCTGCGGTACCTGCGCAAATCAGCAGAAGGGATCCGCATGCTCAACGCTATCGAGATTTCGCCCAAGGTCTGGTGGGTCGGCGGCATCGACTGGAACGAGCGCTCGTTCCACGGCTACACCACCGAGAAGGGCATCACCTACAACGCCTATCTCATCCTCGACGAGAAGGTCACGCTCATCGATACCGCCAAGGCGACCTTCACCGACGAGTTCCTGCAGCGCATCTCCCAGGTCGTCGATCCCTCCAAGATCGACGTCGTGATCACCAACCACGTCGAGATGGACCACTCCGGCTCGCTGCCGGCCATCCACCGCGTCGCCCCCAACGCCACGATCTACGCGTCGGCCGGCGCCGGCGTCAACGAGGTCCGCGCCCACTTCGGGATCGAGGCCACGCCGGTCAAGTCCGGTGAGACCCTCTGCATCGGCGAGCGCACCCTCACCTTCGTGACCACGCCGATGGTCCACTGGCCCGACAACATGGTCACCTACTCCGACGTCGACAAGATCCTGTTCTCCAACGACGCCTTCGGCCAGCACTTCGCCTCGACCAAGCGCTTCGATGACGAGAACGACCTCTGCGAGGTCTACAAGCAGGCCAAGAAGTACTACGCCAACATCGTGTGGCCCTACGGCATGCAGGCGAAGAAGGCCCTCGACGTGGTCCGCACCCTCGACCTCGAGATGATCGCCCCGAGCCACGGCGTGATCTGGCGCTCCCACATCGCCGACATCCTCGACAAATACGAGGCCTGGACCACCTACCAGACCGTCGACAAGGCCGTCGTGGTGTTCGACTCCATGTGGCACTCCACCGAGTCCATGGCGCGCGAGATCACCGACGCCTTCATCAAGGAGGGCATCACCGCCGAGCTCATCGACGTCAAGCACACCCATATCTCCGACATCATGCTCGAGATGTGCGACGCCAAGTACGTCGCGGTGGGCTCGCCGACCCTGAACTCCAACATGCTGCCCACCGTGGCGAGCTTCCTCACCTACATGCGCGGCCTGTCGCCCAACAACTCCCAGCGCATCGGCCTCGCGTTCGGTTCCTACGGCTGGGCGCCCCTCGGCCCCAAGCAGGTCTACGCCGAGCTCGAGAACGCGAAGTTCCAGCTGCCCGTGCCCGTGGTGGCGCAGCAGTGGATCCCGAGCGCCGAGAACCTCGCCGAGCTGCAGGAGACCGTCTGCAAGATGATCGAGGCCGCCCAGGCCTAAGACCCGTCGCCCCCTTCGGGACCTCGTCACGCCATGCGAAGCCTCCCGTCTCCGGACCATGGTCGGTCCGGGGGCGGGAGGTTTTCCATGCGAAGCGGGCGACGGCCCGCACCGGAAAGGCCGAGCCGCGGCCGTCATGCGGGGCGCTCCGGCCCTCCCGATGATTCCATGCGTAGCGGGAATCGCACCCGGGCCGTCTTGGCCGCATGCCAGACGGGTTATGGCGGGAACGTGGAGATAGCGCTAGCATTAAAGGGATTGTGAGGGCTTCACGCACAAAGAGGGGTGCCTATGGCTTTACTGGGCTTTCTGATCGCGTTCCCGTTGCTCGTGGCCATCGCGTTGATGGCGTTTCGCAAGGACAGCGTCCGCGATCCTCTGGTCATCGGCTCCGCCGCGGTCATCGGTGTCGCCAGCGTCGCCTGCGCGGTGACGTTCATGGGCAACCCGTCGACGTTCGCGATGACGCCCGAGATGTCGCTCGCGGGCAACTACGTCGCCGTCGCCGTCGACCTGTTCCTGTGCGGTCTGGTGTTCGCGCTGTCCATCGCCTACCGCAACGGCGTCATGTTCGCCATGTCGTTCGTCCAGCTGCTCGTCTCCATCTGGTGCGGTTCGTTCGCCCTGCATCCCGAGGACGCCATGGCCGAGCCCATGTACATCGACAACCTGTCGGTCATCATGGTGCTCATCGTCGGCCTCGTGGGCAGCGCGATCTGCATCTACGCCCTGGGCTACATGAAGGACTTCCAGCACCATGAGGACGAGGCGGCCCGCCGCGCGGGCACCGCGGCGGCCGATCGCCGGCACCAGTTCATCGCCCTCATGTTCCTGTTCCTCTCCGCGATGTTCATCATCGTGACCTCGGACAACATGGACTGGCTGGTGGCCGGCTGGGAGATCACCACGGTGTGCTCCTTCCTCATGATCGGCTACACCCGCACGCCCGAGGCCCGCAAGAGCGCCATCCTGCAGATCAACCTCAACATGATCGGCGGACTCGCCTTCCACATCGCCCTGGTCTACATGCACGTGGTGGGCGTCCCGCTGTCCATCAACGGCATGGTCGAGGTGGCGGGCGGCGCCCAGTCCGCCCAGCTGGTCATCCCGCTCATGCTGCTGTCCATCGCCGGCCTCACCAAGGCCGCGCAGATGCCCTTCCATCGCTGGCTGCTCGGCGCCATGGTCGCCCCGACGCCCACCAGCGCCCTGCTGCACTCGTCCACCATGGTCAAGGCGGGCGTCTTCCTGCTCGTGAAGATGGCGCCGCTGTACCTGCTGTACCCCGTCGCGTCCGCGATGGTGGTCGGCATCGGCGGCATCACCTTCGTGCTGTGCTCCTTCATGGCCATCTCCCAGAGCAACGCCAAGCGCGTGCTCGCCTACTCCACGATCGCCAACCTGGGCCTCATCTCGGCCTGCGCGGGCGTGGGGACCTCCGAGGCCGTCTGGGCCGCCATCTTCCTGATCATCTTCCACACCGTGTCCAAGTCAGTGCTGTTCCTGTGCGTGGGCACGGTCGAGCACCGGATCGGCAGCCGCAACATCGAGGACATGGACGGCCTGTTCAGCCGCCTGCCGCACCTCACCCGCTTCATGATGCTCGGCATCATGGGCATGTTCGTGGCCCCCTTCGGCATGCTGATCTCCAAGTGGGCGACGCTCGTCTCCTTCGCCGAGACCGGCAACGTGGTGTTCCTCATCCTCCTGGCGTTCGGCTCCGCGGCCACCTTCTTCTTCTGGGCCAAGTGGCTCGGCAAGCTCGCCGGCGTCTCCCAGAAGGCCGAGAACGTCGAGGGCGGCGTGCACCGGACCGAGTGGACCGCCATCGGCTTCATCTCCGCCCTGCTCATCGGCTGCTGCGTGCTGCTCCCCGTGATCTCCCAGCTCGTGATCGGGCCGTACCTCGAGGTCACCTACCACAAGGTCCCGCGTCTGATCGACGTCGACAACATGATCATCATGGTCGCCATCGTGCTGTTCATCGCCATCGTGCTGCTGACGCCGTGGGGCCGTTCGAGCAAGGCCCGCCAGCACGTCTACCTTTCCGGTAGCTGCATCGACGCCGACTCCCGCTCGTATCTGGGGTCGATGGGCCGCACCATGCGCTCCACCAAGCGCAACTGGTACCTCGACGACGTCTTCCCGGAGGCGGCGCTCACCCGCGTGGGCCTCATCGTCTGCACCTCCGTGGTGCTCATGGCCTTCGCCGCGTGCTTCATCTTCAACCCCGAGCTTCTGACCGGCGGCGCGTTCTTCGTCGAGCGCGAGGTCCTGCTCGTCGGCCCCGGCCTTCCGGGCATCGCCCTGGGCGTGGTGGCCTTCGGCGTCGCCGCGCCGGTGCTCGGCTGCCTGCTCGACGGCCTCGACCGCAAGGTCTCCGCGCGCATGCAGGGCCGTGTGGGCCCGCGCCTGCTGCAGCCCTACTGGGACGTGCGCAAGCTGCTCGGCAAGCAGCAGACGAGCGTGAACGCCATCGACGAGGCCTACGTCACCTGCGCGCTCGTGTTCTGCATCCTGGCGGGCGGCATGTTCGTCTCCGGCTCCAACCTGCTCATGTGCGTGTTCCTGGTGACGCTCGCGACCCTTTTCGTCATCATCGCCGCGTACTCCTCGCGCTCCCCGTGGGCCGACTCCGGCGCCGACCGCGAGTGCCTGCAGGTCATGTCCTACGAGCCCATGCTGCTCATCATGACGGTCGGCTTCTTCACGGCCACGCAGTCCTTCGACATCGCCCGGCTGTTCAGCCTCGAGGAACCCATCGTCTTGAGCCTCGTGCCCATCTTCCTCGGCCTGCTGTTCATCCTCACCATCAAGCTGCGCAAGTCTCCGTTCGACCTGTCGTACAGCCATCATGCGCACCAGGAGCTGCTGAAGGGCATCACGACGGAGATGACCGGCCGCACGCTCGCCAAGATCGAGGTCATGCACTGGTGCGAGAGCGTGCTGTTCCTCATGTGGGTGGGCATGTTCTTCATCTGGGACTCGCCGGCGTCCATCCCCGTGGCGATCGCGGTGGTCGCCGTCACCTGGCTGTTCGAGGTCGCCATCGACAACAACTTCGCGCGCACCAAGTGGCAGAACTGCCTCAAGTACGCGTGGCTCGTGGCGCTCGTCGTGGGCGTGGTCAACCTGTTCTACGTGCTCATCACGCCGTTTATCTAAGGAGCGAGTGGTATGGCATATTCATCCAAATCGCCGTGGCTCATCCACTATGACGGGTCGAGCTGCAACGGCTGCGACATCGAGGTGCTCGACTCGCTCACGCCCCTGTACGATATCGAGCGGTTCGGCATCATCAACACGGGCAACCCCAAGCACGCCGACATCTTCCTGGTGACCGGCTCCATCAACGCGCAGAACATCCGCGTGGTGCGCCACATCTACAGCCAGATGCTCGAGCCCAAGGTCGTCGTGGCCTGCGGCATCTGCGCGTGCACCGGCGGCGTGTTCCGCGACTGCTACAACGTCATCGGCGGCGTGGACAAGGCGATCCCGGTGGACGTCTACGCGCCGGGTTGCGCCGTGCGCCCCGAGACCATCATCGACGCCGTGCTCAAGGGCGTGGAGATCCTGGACGAGAAGGCGCGCCGCATCGAGGCGGGCGAGGTGCTGACCGATCCGGAGGACCTGCTCGACGACGACGCGGTGAACGCGCGGCTCAAGGCCATGGAGGAGAGGGAGTAGATGTACACGACCGAATTCGTCGACGTGCCCTTGGGCGACCTGCTCACCCGCGTGCAGACCCTGAAGCACGAGGGCATGCGATTCATCCAGCTGTGCGCCGAGTTCCCCGAGGGCGGGATCGACCTGGTGTACACCTTCTACGACGAGACGCGGGACAACGCGCTCAACCTGTGCGTGAGCCTGCCCGAGAACGCCGAGGTGCCCTCTATCCAGGGACTGTACTTCGCAGCCTTCTCGTACGAGAACGAGGCGCACGACCTGTTCGGCGTGAACTTCATCAACATGAAGCTCGACTTCGGCGGGCACTTCTTCAACCTGGCGGAGACCTCTCCCATGACGGTCATCACCCCGGAGATGAAGGCCGAGCGCGAGAAGGCGGCGAAGCTGCGCGCGGCGAAGGCGGCCAAGGAGGCCAAGGCGGCGCGCGAGGCCGCCGAGGCCGCGAGCGCCGAGCGCGCCCTCACCGAGGACCGCGCGGCGGCCGATGCGAAGGCGGTCGCGGCGGTGGACGCCATGGCCCCGAAGGCGGCGTCGGATGCGTCCGAGGGCGCCCCGGCGCCCAAGCCCACGGCGGCCGAGCGCGCCGCCAAGATGGAGGCCAAGCTCGCCGCCATGGATCCGGAGAAGGCCGCGAAGGTCCGCGCCGCCCTCGAGGCGCGCGCCAAGAAGGAGGGGGAGTAGCGCATGGCGACCCGTACCGTCATCCCGTTCGGCCCGCAGCACCCCGTGCTGCCCGAGCCGGTCCACCTCGACCTCGTGGTCGAGGACGAGCACGTGGTCGAGGCCATCCCTCAGATCGGCTTCGTGCACCGCGGCCTGGAGAAGCTCGTCCAGAAGCGCGATTACAACCAGTTCGTCTACGTCGCGGAGCGCGTCTGCGGCATCTGCAGCTTCGGCCACGGCTACGGGTACGCCGCCGCGACCGAGAAGCTGCTCGGGATCGAGGTGCCGCGCCGCGTCGACTACCTGCGCGCCATCCTCGAGGAGCTCTCGCGCATCCACTCGCACCTGCTGTGGCTCGGCCTGCTCGCCGACGGCTTCGGGTTCGAGAGCCTCTTCAACCACTGCTGGCGCCTGCGCGAGACCATCCTCGACATCTTCCAGAGGACCTGCGGCGGGCGCATCATCCTGTCCATCGTGATCGTGGGCGGCATGGCGCACGATATCGACGACGCGATGCTGCGCGATGTCTGCGAGGAGCTCGACGGCCTGCGCCGCGAGTACAAGATCATCGTCGACACGATGCTGAACGACGATTCGGTGCGCAGCCGCCTGTGCGGGGTGGGCTACATCTCGTTCGAGGACGCCCTCGAGCTTTCCATGGTCGGGCCGTTCGCCAAGGGCTCGGGCATCGAGCACGACATGCGCTCGACCGGGTTCGGGGCCTACGGCGACCTCGAGCACTTCGAGCCGATCATCTCCACGGAGTGCGACTGCTACGCCCGCTGCAAGGTCCGCTGCGAGGAGGTCTACCAGGCGATCGACATCATCAAGGAGCTCGTGGCCAAGATCCCGCACGACGGCATCGGCGGGAAGCCCGGCCCCAAGGTGGTGCCGCCGGAGGGCCGCGCCCACGTGCTGATCGAGCAGCCGCGCGGCGAGGCGTTCTACTACGTGCGCGGCAACGGCACCAAGTACCTGGACCGCTTCCGTCTGCGCACGCCCACCTCGCAGAACCTCGCGGGCATGGTGCGTGCCCTGCAGGGCGTGGACCTGGCCGACGTGCCCATGATCATCTTGACGATCGACCCGTGCATCAGCTGCACGGAGCGCTAGGGGAGGACGCATGGGATCTTTCAAGCTCGCGAAGATGACGATGCGCTCGCTGTTCTCCAAGCCGGCGACGGTGCGCTACCCGTATGAGAAGCGCGATATCGAGCGCCTGTTCCCCGCCATGCGCGGGCATGTGGTGAACGACGTCGAGGCGTGCATCATGTGCGGCATGTGCCAGCGCGTCTGCCCGGTGGGCGCCATCGCGGTCGACCGCAAGGAGGGCAACTGGACCATCGACCCGTACCGTTGCATCCAGTGCGCGTCGTGCGTGCACGACTGCCCGAAGCACTGCCTGTCGATGGACGTCCACTGCACGCCCGCCGCGACTGAGCTCACCACGACCACGATGCATCGCGACATGCCCGCCAAGCCGGCCAAGCCGGCAGCCGGGAAGGCCGCTGCGGGGAAGGCCGCCGCAGCGGGCAAGGGCGATGCGGGGGCCGGCGCCGCCGCGAAGCCCAAGCGGGAGCTCACGCCGGAGCAGCAGGCGCGCGTCGCCGCCGCGATGGCCAAGAAGGCCGCTGCCAAGAAGGCCGCCGAGCAGGCGGCTGAGCAGGCGGCTGAGGAGTAAGCCGGCAAGCCGACGGGAACCGGTCGGGGCCTCGGGGGCAGCCGCCCCGGTCCCGTTTTCAGCTGAAAGCAGAGGCATCGGTGCCGTGACGCCTTCCGTGTCACGGCACCGCGCGTTTTGAGGGCCGCGCCCTGCGGGCCGGGCTTCGGGCCAGACCGCTGCGGCCCTGGGGCCGGGTTCCGGAACGCCGGCCCGTGACCTGCGGCGATGGGTTGCGCCCTGCGCCAGCTCGGGGTCCCGTGGTCGCTCCGCGCTCTGCGGGCTGCGCCCCGGCCTACACCATGCGCTTCTCGACCTTCGTCACCACGTGGATCAGCGGGACCGTGACGACCAGGTAGTACAGGGCGGCGACGATGTAGGGCGTGATGTTGCCCGTCGTGGTGGTCAGGTTGCGCGAGAACATCATGAGCTCCATGACGCCGACGCTGGACAGCAGCGAGGTGTCCTTGTAGAGCATGACGAACTCGCTCGTCATGGTGGGGATGACGCGGCGGACGGTCTGCGGCAGGATGATGAGCGCCATGGTCTGGCCCCAGGTCATGCCGAGCGAGCGCGCCGCCTCGTACTGCCCCTTGGGGATGGACTCGATGCCCGCGCGGAAGATCTCGGCGAGGTAGGCCGAGCAGTTGATGGCGAGCACGCCGATGCCCAGCGGGATGGTCGGCGGGTTGAAGCCGAGCATGGGGAAGCCGAAGAACGCGATGTAGATCTGCAGGAACAGCGGGGTGCCGCGCAGCAGGTTGATGTAGGTGACGGCGATGCCGCGCAGGTAGCGGCGACGGCTGATCTTCATGAAGGCGAAGAGCAGGGCGATGGGGACGGCGAGCGGGAAGCCGATCGCCGTGACGAGCAGCGCGGTGCCCCAGCCCTGGAACAGTGAGGCGAGCGAGGTCACGATGTACTGGGGGCGCAGGAACATCCCGAGGAAGGGGTTGGCGTTCCAGGCGTCGACCCATGGCTGCCCGTCGAGCCACTGGACCGCCGCCTGCACGAAGGTGCTCTCGGAGACGGCGATGGTGGGGCTCTCGGGCAGGTCGAGCTCGGCCCCGTCGGATGTCGTGTAGGTTCCGGTGACCGTGTAGGCGCCGGCGGCGCTCGGGAACACGACGCCCTCGACCTCGACGCTCAGCTGCGTCCCGCCCGGGACCGGCTCGGAGAACTCGATGAGGAGCGAGGAGTCGACGATGCTCGCCTCGACGTCGAGCTCGGTGCGGGTGAGGTCCTCGACGGCGACGACGGTCGCCTGGGAGTCCTGGAAGCTCCCGCCCTCGGGGAGGGTGAGGCGGATCGAGCTCACCTGCTCGGTCGCCCCGGTCGTCGCCTCCCAGGTCAGCCGGGTGGCGATGCCGCCGAGGACCGACGTGCCGCCGTCCTCGTTCGACTTCGCGGATGCGCTGGTGACGGCGAGGGGCCCGCCCGTGTCGGTCGACGCGCTGCCGTCGCCGTCCTGTCCGGCCCCGCCCGCATCGGAGCTCGGCGCCACGCCGAACCACTCCTCGTACAGGGCGTCGTAGCGGCCGTCGGTGCGGATGTCGGCGAGCGCCTCGTTGATCGCCTCGGTGAGGCCCGGGTTGTCCTTGCTCACGGCGATGCCGAACTGCTCGCCGGTGGGGATCTCCTCGATGATCTGCATGCCGGTGAAGGAGTTGGAGACCATCCACTGCTCGACGGGCAGGTCGCAGACGACGCCCTCGCACTGGCCGCTCATGACGGCGGTGAAGGCGGCGGTCCAGTCGCTGAAGGTGACCGTCTCGGCGTTGGGGAGGTGCTCGATCGCCCACTGCTCGGAGGTGGTGCCCGCCTGCACGGCGATGCGCACCCCCGCGGCGTTCAGGCTGTCGACGGTGTCGTAGCCGCCCCCCGTGACGGTGGCGACGCCCTGGTTGGAGTCCATGTAGGGGTCGGCGAAATCGACCTCCTGCAGGCGCTCGTCGGTGATGGTGATGTTGCACGCGCCCACGTCGGTGGTGACGCCCTGGCGGGTCATGGGGATGATGGTGTCGAACTGCTGCGCCGGGAGGTAGTTGAGTTCGAGCCCCATCTCCTCGGCGATCATGCCCATCAGCTCGACGGTGAACCCCTGCGGGGTTCCGTCCGACTCGGTGTACTCGAACGGTGGGGTGGCGAGGTCGCTCGCCACGGTGAGCTTGCCGTCCTCGACGAGCGTGTAGGAGGCGCCGTCGTCGCCGGATGCGGTGCAACCGCTTGCAAGCGCGACGAACGCGAGGAGCGCCGCGATGAGAAGCGATCCCAGCGCCCTGCGGGAGCCGGTTGCGGGATGTGGAGAAGGCATGGGAGGCCCTTCGTCGGTTCGCGAACGTCCGGGGAGCGCCGGTCGGCTCCGCAGCCGGTGCCCCGTGACGGGCGCATATGCGCTCGGGCCGCATCAGCGCAGGTCGGCCGTACCGTCCTCGCCCTCGCCCGCATCCGCCTCGCCGGGCGCGCAGGGCGCGGGAGCGATTGATCGGTGGTTCCCTCGAGGACAGGATAGCATGACCGCCCGGCTCCTCGCCCCCGCCCGCCCGCAGGCGATGAAGGGTTAGGGTTGCGCGGGCGCGGTGCCCGGCTGCCTGCAGCCATGTCCCCGCGGTTCCATCTCCTGCCGCCGCCGTGCCTCGCGGTGACGGCCGAGTGGGGCGGCCGGGACGGCCGGTGGCGGTCCCGGCCCGCAAACCCGGTCCGCGGCCCTCTCATCCCCTGGCCGACTCCTCGGCCCGCGGTCCTCCCATCCCCTGGCCGCCTCCTCGACCCGCGGCCCGCAAACTGCGGAGTCTTTCTCGAGAACCGTGCCCCGCCGGCGAATCCGGCTACGATGTGACCGATGCCCGCCCGCGCCGCGCGGCGGGCGCACCCGATTCGTGAGGAGCACCGCATATGGCCGCTGCCGTCCAGAACACCTACCCGCTCGACCGCTACATCGCCGCGCTCTCCGATGCGGGGGTCCTCGCGTCGCGCCCCGATGGCTGCGGCGACCTGGAGGTCTCCTTCGCGACCGACGACTCGCGCGAGGCCTGTCCGGGAACGCTGTTCGCCTGCAAGGGAGCAGCCTTCAAGCGCGAGTACCTGCTGTCCGCCCTCGAGGCTGGCGCCGTGGCCTACCTGTCGGAGACCGACTACGGGGTCGAGGCGCCCTGCCTGCTCGTGTCCGACATCCGCCGCGCGCTCGGCGTCGCGGCCGACCTCGCGTACGGCCACCCCTCCGGGCGCGTGAAGGTGTGCGCGTTCACGGGCACCAAGGGGAAGACCACGAGCGCCTACTATCTGAAGAGCGTGCTCGACGAGCATGCGCGCCGCGCCGGGCGCCACGCGGCCGGGCTGTTTTCCAGCATCGAGTTCGACGACGGCGTGGACGCGGGGATCTCGAAGCTCACGACACCCGAGGCGTTCCAGCTGGAGCGCCAGCTCGCCAACGCCGCGGCGAGCGGTATCGAGCACGTGGTGATGGAGGCCTCGAGCCAGGCGCTCAAGTACGATCGCACCGCCTGCGTCGAGTTCGCCGTGGGCGCCTTCACCAACATCGGCGAGGACCACATCTCGCCCATCGAGCATCCGAGCTTCGAGGATTACTTCTCGAGCAAGCTCAAGCTGTTCGCCCAGAGCCGCATCGCGGTGGTGAACCTCGACATGGACCATGTCGAGCGTGTCCTCGAGGCGGCTGCGCCCTGCGAGCGGGTGATCACCTACTCCATGGTCGATCCTTCCGCGGACGTGTTCGCCGACGGGCTCGTGCACACGGAGCGCGGCATCGTCGCCCGGGTGCGCACGCCGCGGTTCACCGATGAGATGCTCATCGCGACCCCGGTCAAGTTCAACGTCTCCAACGCGCTGGGCGCCGTCGCCTGCGCGGAGGCCCTGGGCATCGAGCGCGAGGCGGTCGTCCATGGGTTCGAGCGGCTGCGCGTCCCGGGCCGCATGGAGCTCTACCCGAGCGCATCCGGCCTCATCATCGGCGTCGTCGACTTCGCCCACAACGGCATGAGCCTGGAGACCATGCTCACCGACCTGCGCGAGAACTACCCCGACCGCGAGATCGCCGTCGTCTTCGGCGCGACAGGCGGCAAGGGCGTCGACCGCCGCGAGACCATGGGGGTCGCGGCGGGCAAGTACGCCGACCGCATCGTGATCACCGAGGACGACCCCGGCCCCGAGGACCCGGCCGACATCTGCGCCACCATCGCGCGCGTGGTGAGCGAGCAGGGGGACGACAACTGGCAGATCGAGCTCGACCGCGAGCGCGCTATCCGCACCTGCGTGCGCGAGACGACGCGCCCCGCGGTGGTCGTGGTGACGGGCAAGGGCCACGAGACCCGCATGCTGCGCAAGAACGGCCCCGAGCCCTGCCGCGCCGACGGCAAGGTGCTGCAGGAGGCCCTCGCGCAGCTGTAGCGCGCGGCGCGGCGCCCGGTGCAGGCCGGGCCGCCGCGCAACGGCGTCCCCGGCCGCGCAGCTAACCGCGCCAGAACGCGATGGCGATCTGCGTTCGGTTCTTGAGCTGGAGCTTCGTCAGGATCGAGCTGATGTGGTTGCGCACGGTCCCCTCGCTCAGATACGCCGCCGCGGCGATCTCGCGGTTGTCGAGACCCTCGGCGATGAGCCGGGCCACCTCGAACTCGCGGTCGCTGAGGCATGAGAAGCCCGCGGGGCGCGCGGGTATCTCCTCATCCGCCGGGGAACCGTCTCCTGCGCCGCCCGGACCGCCCCCGTCGGCGCGGACCAGGCGCTCCTCGAGGTCGCGGTTGCGGTCGAGCAGGTCCCAGGTCCGCACCGTCATGTCGTCCCGCAGCCGATGCAGGGTGTCCAGGCGGGCGAGCAGACGGTTGGTGCGCGCCGAGAGCAGCGCCCCCGCGGCGCAGGATGCCGCGGTGAGCGCCGCAGCCGCGACGTTCGGCGACCAGAGGGCGAGCGATGCGGCGAGCGCAGCGCCGGGTGCCGCGGCGACGGCGTGCCCGAAGCCGCCGCGGTGCAGCTCGCGCATGGCGTCGTAGCAGGCGAGCGGCAGGAAGGCCGCCCCGCAGGGGGAGACCAGCGCCGTCGCGCACAGAAGGACCGGCGCCGCCGGCCGGATGCGGTCGGGGAGGGCTTCGGCGAGCGCGCCGGCGCATACGGCGACGAGCGCGGTCGAGACGCAGACAGCCCCTGCCGCCCCCTCGGACAGGGGGACGGTCCCGCCCCATCCGCCCAGGGCGAGCCCGGCGAGGCAGATGGCGAAGACGATGAGCTTGTCGATCGTGCGTTCCATGCGACCCATGGTATCAGACCGCGTCGGCGCCCGGTCCGTGCGGGAATCGTCCGACAGGCGTCCTATCTGCGGAAATGAAAATCATGACATTTGTCACTGGCGTTTCCGCCTCCGATATCCCAGCATAGTGCCAGCGTCCGTCCGGTGCGGCGCGCGCCCGTCCTCCCTGACGGGGCGCGCTCGCCGGCGCCCATCCGGGAGAGGGGCGCCCGAAGGGAGGAACCATGGACATCATCGCGGTCGAGGGGCTCGTGAAGCGCTACGGCGACCTCATCGCGCTCGACCACTTCGACCTGAACATCGCCCCCGGCGAGATCTTCGGGCTGCTGGGTCCGAACGGCAGCGGGAAGACCACCGCCATCAACTGCATGCTGCAGCTGCTCTCCTATGACCGCGGCTCCATCCGCCTGTTCGGCGAGGACATGACGCCCGTGCGCTACGACCTGAAACGCCGCATCGGGATCGTGCCGCAGCAGGTGGCGGTGGTCGAGGAGCTTACGGTTCGCGGGAACATCGACCTCTTCTGCTCCCTGTACGTGCCCGAATCCCGCCGCCGGCGCGCGCTCGTCGACGAGGCGATCGAGTTCGTCGGCCTCGAGGAGTTCGCCTCGTTCCGACCCAAGAAGCTCTCGGGCGGCCTGCTCCGCCGCCTGAACATCGCCTGCGGCATCGCGCACAAACCCGAGCTCATCTTCTTCGACGAGCCGACCGTCGCGGTGGACCCGCAGAGCCGCAACGCGATCCTCGACGGGATCGCGGGGCTGCGCGATGAGGGGGCGACCGTGGTGTATACCAGTCATTACATGGAGGAGGTCGAGCGGATCTGCACCCGCATCATGATCATGGACGGGGGCCGGGTGCTCGCCCAGGGCACCAACGACGAGCTCAAGCGCATGGTCAAGACGGGCGAGCGCATAGAGATCGAGGTGGCCGAGGTGCCGCAGCAGGTCATCGCGCGCCTGCGCGCCCTGCCGCACGTACTCGAGGCGGGGCACGCGGGGCAGATCCTCACCGTCCGCTGCGAGGCGAGCCCGCACAACCTGACCGACGTGCTCGGCGTGCTGGGGGCTGCCCGCCTGACCCTGGGGCGCGTGTACGCGGAGCCGCCGACGCTGAACGACGTCTTCCTTGAGCTCACCGGCCGTGAGCTGCGCGATTAGGAGGCAGTCGTGGGCAGTACCTTCAAAGCGACGCTCGTCGCGCTCCTGCGGACGCCGGCGGCGCTCATCTGGACCCTCGCGTTCCCCGTGCTCATGGCGACGCTGTTCGTATTCATGTTCTCGAGCATGCGCAGCGACGGCTCGATCGATGCGGTCCCCGTCGCCGTGGTGGCGGACGAGGCGTGGGACGCATCCCCCTTCGCGCAGGTGGTCGACGCGCTCGCCGGCGCGGAGGGTGCCGGCGACGGCTCGGTGTCCGACGGCTCCGCCGCCGCGGACCCTGACGACGGGTTCGCCCTGCTCTCGGTCGTCCGCGCCGACGACCGGCAGCAGGCCGAGGAGCTGTTCGAGTCCGGCGAGGTCGACGGCGTGTTCTCCGTGGACGCATCCGGTGAGGTCTCGCTGACCGTGGCTTCCAGGTCGTCGGCCGCCCGTCAGCGCGACCGAGGGGGAGCCTACGGCGTGAACCGCTCTATCCTCGAGTCGATCGCGAGCTCGTACGCGCAGTCCCGCGCGCTGATCGAGCGGATCGCCGAGGAGGATCCCGCATCGCTGTCCGACCCTGCGGCGGTGGCGCGCGCCCTATCCCTCTCGGCGGACTCGGAGCGCATCTCGCCCACCCGCGGGACGCCCGACGACACCATCCGGTACTATTACGCGCTGCTCGGCATGGCGGTCATGTTCACCGCCCAGCTGTCTGTGATCGCCGTGGCGTCGCTGCAGCCCACGGTCTCCATGACCGCGGCGCGGCGGTGCGTGGCCGGTGTGAGCCGCATCCGCCAGCTCGCGGGCGCCCTGCTCGCCTCCTGGCTTTTGGCCTTCGCCTTCCTGACCGCGGCGTTCTTCTACATCCGCTTCGCGGCGGGGATCGACTTCCAGGGGCGCGAGGGGCTGTGCCTGCTGGGGGTCGCCGCGGGCTCCTGCCTGGCGAGCGGTCTGGGCGCCCTGATCGCCTCGCTGCCGTTGCGCGGCGGAGTGTCGACCGGGTCGGGCATCCTGACCGGTCTCACCTGCGTGCTCTCGGTGTTCGCGGGGCTCTACGGGAAACCGGTCATGGAGCTCGCCGACTCGATCGCCCGCGCGGTGCCCCTGTCCACCTGGGTGAATCCCGTACGGCTCGTCTGCGACCTGTTCTACAGCCTGTACTACTACGAGTCGCTCGCGCCCTTCGCCGCGCGCCTGCCCGCCTGCCTGGCGTTCGGTGCGCTGCTGTTCGGCCTCGCGGCCCCGCTGTTCCGGAGGCAACGCCATGCGCATCTTTAGGACCGCCCTCTCCATAGTGTTGAGGCATCCCATCTACCTCGGCGTCTACGTCCTGTTCCTCTCGGCGATCGGGTCGTTCATCACGGGAAGCGCCGTGTACGTCGACGAGGCCGCCGAAACCTACGAGCCCGCGCGGGCCAGTATCGCCGTGGTCGACCGGGACGGCTCCGAGCTCTCCCGTGCGCTTCGCGATCACCTCGCTACCCAGAACGATGTGGTCGATGTGAGCGACGAGCCCTTCGCGCTGCAGGACGCCTTGGCGACGAGTCAGGCGAACGTGGCGGTCGTGGTGCCCGAGGGGTTCGGGGACGCGCTGCTCGACGCGGCGCGCGCCGGGGACGACCTGCCTTCGATCGAGGTGGCGTACGGCGGGTACACGCAGGCTGCGGCGCTGGCGGAGCAGCAGGCCCTGCGCTGGGTGTCCCTCGCGGGGGCCGCGGCGGCGCTCGAGCCGGACGCGGACATGGATGCGGTCGTCGACCTGGTCGCCGATGCATCGGGAGTGCGTGCGGACATCCAGGTGGAGGCCGGCGAGGTCTCCTATGGAGCCGCCTATCCGTTCCAGTCCTATCTGAGCTTCACCACCTATACGCTCATGTGCTCGGTGATCGTGTGCGTGGGCCTGGTCTTCTCCAAGATGTCCGCGCCCGACCTGCGGGGCCGCATGCTCGGCTCGCCGGCGCGACCCCGCAGGGTGAGCATGCACGTCTTCTTGGCGTGCCTGGTGCTGACGGTGGCGGTGTGGGTCGTGGCGAGTGCGGTGGGCCTGCTGTCCGGGGGCCTGCGGATCGCCGTCGTGGCTCCGGCGCAGGTCGCGCTCGCGTTGGCGTCCATGCTCGTGTTCGCGCTCGTACCGCTGTCGCTGGCGTTCACGCTGGCGCAGCTGGGCGTCACGGAGGATGGCCTGAACGCGCTCGGCAACATCGGGGGCATGGTGATGTCGTTCCTGGGCGGGGCGTGGGTGCCCCTCTCCCTCATGGGGCCCGAGGTGCAGGCCGCGGCGCGCTTCTCGCCGGCGTTCTGGACGAACGAGGCGGTGTCCGCCGCGCTCACGACGCCCGTCGTCACGGCTGACGTGCTGGCTCGCGTAGGGTGCGGGATGGGTGTGACCGCGCTGTTCGCCGCGGCGATCGCCTCGATCGGGCTTGCCGCCACCCGCAAGCGCTAGGCGGAGCCGTTCCGAGGACGGGGCGGTCCGCGCAGGGCCGGTCGGCGTCGTCGTCGGAGGTGCTGGTCCCGTCGGGTGGGGTGCCCGCGCGCGGGGCGGTCCGCCCCGTGGCAAACGGCGTGCTGTCCAAGTGCGGGGCCGCCGCCCCGCCCCGCCGGCTCGTGAGGCCCATCCCGTCCCGATCCGGCCGTTCGCGCCCGTCTCATAGGCAGGGCCGCCGCGCAACGGCGTGCCCGGGCGTCGATCGCGGGCCCCATGCCCCCCCGTTTTTCGTTCGTGTTCTGGTTCATGGCGCATTTTTGCCGTTTGGGGGAGGGTCGCCCCGTCCCGCCGGCGGTCGATGAGCCCGCGCCTCCCCCGCTGTGCGCTCGAACTCCCGTGCATGTCCGTTTACAACGGACCTGACGGTCAAGGCGGACGCGCTGGGTGGCTCTTGCGGCGCCACGCGAGGGCGGCGCCGACGGTCGGTCGGCTCTTCGGGTCCCGGGCGCGCTCGTCTGGGAGGACGGCCCTCCCCCAAACGGCGTTCCGCTGCCATGAACCGGAAAACGAACGACGCGGCCCCGGTCCGTAGCCGCCGATGCGAGGAAATCGAGCGGCGCGGCCGGTGCGGGCGCGACAAAGCGGTGCCCCGCCGCGCGGACGGCGCGGCGGGGCACGTTGAGGAAGGGGGTCTATCGAGGCCCGGTCCCCCGGATGGCGGGATGCCGGGTGCAAAAGGCGGGGTGCCGGCTGCCACAGATGGGCTTCCGACTGCAGCGGGCGGAATACCGGGTGCTACAGCTCCTCGTCCTCGTCGATGGGCTCATCGGTTCCGGAGGCTGCCGCCTTGAGACGCGAGATGATGCCCGCGGCGCCCAGGGAGGCCGCTCCCAGCGCGGCGCTCAGGCCGCCGAGCAGGCCGGAGAGGTCGCCGGTCTGCGGGAGGGGCGAGCCGGAACCCTTGTCCTCGCCCGTGCCGGTACCGGAGCCGTTGCCGTCAGCGGAGCCTGCGCCGGACCCGGTCCCGGAACCGCTGCCGGAGCCGTCGCCGTCACCCGAACCCGAGCCGGTCCCGCCGCCGTCACCAGTGCCCGAGCCGGACCCGGTCCCGCCGCCGGTCCCGTCGTCATCCGCCTCGAAGCTCCATGCGCCGGTCACGACCGTGTCCTCCTCGATGGCGAAGCCGTCCTCATGATCCCAGCCGGTGAAGGTCCAGGTGCCCGCGACGCCGTCGCGCTCGCCGGCGACCGTGGCGCCCGCGACGGGGGAGGCGGGCAGCGACACGGTGTCGCCTGCGGCGTACGCGGTGCCGTCGACCGGGAGCTCGACGCCGCTCGGCGCGTCGCCGGCCCATGCGTAGGTCACCGTGAAGGTCTCCTCCTCGGAACCCGGGGCCACCGGGAATCCCGCGGCCAGCTCGGCCACGCGCTCGCTCGAGGGCGCCTTGCTCCAGATGCGCGCCGAGGCGATCTTGGCCCCCTCGCGGATGAAGAGGTCGCCGCCGCCGTCGGGCGTGACGTCGGCGCCGACGTAGAACGCGCGGGCGCCCTCGGCGGGCACGACCATGCCGCCGCGCGCGTCGAGCTCCTCCTGCAGCTTGCCGTCCAGGTAGAAGCGCACGGTCCCGCAGCTGTAGACGCCCATCGCGTGGTGCCAGACGCCGGTGCTCACCGTTCCGGCGGGCTTGGGGGTGCCGGAGTCGACGGAGTTGAACCAGAACGCCATCTTGCCGCGCGTGTCGGCGTTGCCCGCGACCTCGAGGCCGTCGCCGGCGACCTGCTGGTTGGACAGGAAGCACTGGTCGGCCTGGTCGTCGGCGACCAGGAACACGCACTCGAGCGCATGCTCGTTGCCCAGGTAGGCGTAGTCGTCCTCGGTGAAGCGGAAGCCGAACGCGCTCGCGCCGTCGCCCGCGAAGACGGTCTTCCCGAGCGTCTCGTCGACCGCCAGCACGGCGCCCGCGGCGAGGTCGGTGCGGACGGCCTCGTGCCCGGCGGCGTCGGCCACCGCGTCGGCGGAGCCGGCGACGGAGAAGTCGACGTCGAGCAGGCGTTCGGGCGCCGGGGCGAGCTGGGCGGCGGCGTAGGCCGTCGAGACCTGCGAGGCCGTCATGGCGTAGGGGAACAGGCGGGCGAGGGCCACGCGGGTGCCCGCGGCGCAACAGATCTCGGGCATGTTGGAGCTGCTCACATCGGATCCCACGTAATAGCGCTTGGGGCTCGGCACGTTCAGGCGGCCCGCCGCCGCGCTGTCGGCCAGCTCGCCGTCGACGTAGAGCGCGACGGTCTCGCCGTCGTAGGTCGCCACGGCGTGCACCCAGCGGTCGGTCTCGACCGGCGTGCCCAGGATGACGCGCCCGCCCTCGCCGTTGTACCAGAACTCGAGGTTGCCGTTCTCCACCTCGAAGCCCGCGCCCGCGCTCTGCTGGTTGGAGAAGACGCACTGGTCGGTCTGGTTGTCCACCAGCTTGAACAGGCACTCATGCGTGGAGGCGCCGGCGAACTGCTCGTAGTCGTCGGCGTCCAGCAGGTAGCCCCAGCCGGTCTCGCCGTCGGCCTCGAGCGCCTGGTAGCCGAGCTCCTCGTCCTCCACGAGGCCCATGCCCTGCTCGCGGTTGGGCGTGTGGCCCATCGCGTCGACCGTCTCGCCGGAGCGGTAGTCGATGTCCAGGATCGCGCGCGGGCGCTCCGGCGCGCTGCCGGTGGTGAAGGCGGCGCTCACGATCGGTGCGGAGGTCGAGTTGGGCGCCGGCTCGGTCGCGTCGGCCCAGGTGCCGGAGCCCTCGCTGCCGGCCTCCTTGTTCCACGAGGTCTGGGCGAAGACGCTCATGGTGTAGGTGGTCTGCGCGGCAAGCCCCTTGACCAGCACGTTCCAGGTGTCGCGGATGTAGGCCGCCGGACGGTAGTAATCGGAGAAGACGCGCTTGACCACCTGCGCGCCGTCCTCCGCCTCGGCGACGAGCTTGTACTCGTGCACCAGGTCGAGGCCGCTGTCGCTGCCGGGACGGGCGGACGGGAAGCTCACGGTCGCGGAGGTGTTCGTGACCTCGCCCACGGTCACCTGCGCGCCCTCGGGGAAGCTCGGCGCCGCGGTGGACTCGCGGGCGGAGGTGTAGCGCCAGGTCTCGGTGTCGGACAGGTTGCCCTGCGCGCGCACCATGCTGGGGATGTCGAGCACCCACGGGTCGTACAGGTAGACCGTGCCCTCGCCCTCGACGCGGCTGCGCACGAGCGAGACGCGGTACACGCGGACCGTGTCATCCTCCATGACGTCGACGATCACGCACTGCGAGGCCTCCTGGATGCTCTTGCCCTCGGTGTAGGCGTCGGAGGTCTGCGGCGGGACGGAGGCACCGTCGCCGGAGTCGGGGTCGACCTTGCCGGTCTCGTTCTCGTAATAGGCGCCGATGGTGGAGTCCTGGATGGCCGTGAAGCCCAGGTCCTGGCTGATGGAGCGCTCGTCCTCGAGGGTGGCGTGGCTGTGGCCGGAGACCTGGATGAGGTTGGGGTAGCCTCCCATGAGCCGGGCGAAGTCCGTGTCGCTGCCCTGGCCGAAGTTGCCGTGCCACTCGGGGGAGGTGTAGGAGGTCCCCTGCATCTGATGGTGGGTGAGCACGAGGAACGGCTCGCTGCTCCCGCCGACCTCGTTCTCGAGCTGCTCGACGAACCAGTCGTAGTTGGGCCGGTAGTCGCCGTCGCTCGCCCCGCGCGGGCCCATGGTGATGACCTTGACGCCGTTGACGTCGACCACCTTGTTGGCCTGCTGGCCGGTGTAGGTGGCGAAGCGCTCGGGCGCGGCGGACACGCCGGGGTCGTAGGTCTCGTGGTTGCCCTGGCACAGGATCATCTGCGTGCGGCCCGCCCCGCCGTTGTAGCCGACGTTGTGCTCCGGGTCGTCGATGAGCTCCATGAGGTGCTCGTACTGCTCCGTGCGGCCGTTGTCGGTGATGTCGCCCACAAGGCAGAAGGCGTCGAGCTGCGGGTCGAGCGCGTAGATGGTGTCGAACGCGAACTGCAGCTTGAGGTCGGCGTCGCGGCCCTCGGTGCCGCCGATGCCGCTCTGGATGTGCAGGTCCGACCCGATGAGGAAGCGTGCGCGCACGCCCTCGCGGGAGAGGCCCGTGTCCTGCGCCCAGGCGATCGAGGGGCTGAGGGCGCCCTGCGCGGCGAGGCCGAGGCCCGCGGTCATGACGAGCTTGATGAACCCGCGGCGCGAGACGCCCGAGGTCTGCTGCTGTTCCATAGCTCTCCTTTCGTCATTGGATGAAGCGGGTGCCCGGGCCCCTCCCCGCAGCAGGGGAGGTCGGGGAGGGGTGCGGGCAACCCTGCTGTTTATCCCATGCGGCCGTCATAGGACGATGCCGCGGCGGTCATCGTTGCGTAAGCGCTCGGGTCCCGTATGTCATGAAACGGTGATGAGCCGAGGTGGGGCGCGGCGCGGTGCCAGGGGCTGCCGTCGGGACAGCTCCGCCGCGTAGGCCCGCCGTCGGGACGGCCCTGCCGCGTAGGCTTGCCGTCGGGGTCGGGCGCATCTGGCGTCCGCACCGCGGCGAGGCTGCCGCGGGCCCGTGGCGGAGCCGGCGCGGCGTCCCTCGGGCGATATCCGCTTGACGTGGAGCGAGCTCGAACCCCTACAATGCGGTACGCCTGTTCCCAAGAAGAAAGGACACCACATGTCCGAGACCCCCGCATCCGCCGCGCCTGCCAAGGTCTACTTCGCCGACCTGCGCAGCCACGGCCGCGAGAGCCAGGTCGACAAGCTCAAGCGCCTCATCCGCCGCGCCGGCATCGACCAGATCGATTTCGACAACAAGTTCGTCGCCATCAAGATTCACTTCGGGGAGCTCGGCAACCTGAGCTTCCTGCGGCCCAACTGGGCGCGCGCCGTGGCCGACGTGGTCAAGGAGCTGGGCGGCAAGCCCTTCCTCACCGACTGCAACACGCTGTACGTGGGCAGCCGGAAGAACGCGCTCGAGCACATCGACTGCGCCTATCAGAACGGCTTCACGCCCTATGCCACCGGCTGCCATGTGATCATCGCCGACGGCCTCAAGGGCACCGACGAGGCGCTCGTGCCGGTGAAGAACGGCGAGTACGTGAAGGAGGCCAAGATCGGGCACGCCCTGATGGACGCCGACATCGTCATCAGTCTCACCCATTTCAAGGGCCATGAGCAGGCCGGGTTCGGCGGCTGCATGAAGAACCTCGGCATGGGCGGCGGCAGCCGCGCCGGGAAGATGGAGCAGCATGCGGCCGGCAAGCCGAGCGTCACCGCGGAGTCCTGCATCGGGTGCCGCGCCTGCGAGCGCATCTGCGCGCACGGGGCCGTCAGCTTCGAGGGGACGCGTGAGCGCGAGCTGGCGAGCGGCAAGGTCGTGACCGTGCCGGTGGCGAGCATCGACCACGACCGCTGCGTGGGCTGCGGCCGCTGCATCGGTGCCTGCAACCAGGACGCCATCGAGCCGGATTACGACCAGGCGGTCGACGTGCTCAACTACAAGATCGCCGAGTACACGCAGGCCGTGGTGCAGGACCGTCCGAGCTTCCACATCTCGCTGGCCATCGACATCTCGCCCAACTGCGACTGCCACGCGGAGAACGACACGCCGATCGTGCCCGACCTGGGCATGTTCGCGAGCTTCGACCCGGTCGCCATCGACCAGGCGTGCATCGACATGGCGCTCGCGGCTCCCGCCCTGCCCGACACCGAGCTCACCGACATGCGGGCGAAGCTCGAGGCCGCCGGCGGCGTGCCCGAGCGCTGCGAGCACGACCACTTCAACATGACGCACCCCGATACCAACTGGCGCTCGATGATCGAGCACGCCGAGAAGATCGGGCTGGGGACGAGCGATTACGAGCTCGTTGTGGTGAAATAGCCTGCGCGGAGCGGACGTCCGGGGAGACTCGGGCGGCCGCTCGCCATCCACCGCCGCGGACGGGCGCACCCGTCAGGCGGACCGGGCGGTCGAGCCGTCTGCCGGATGCACCTGGCAGCCAGCCTGGCTGTCCGGGTCGTCTGCCGCGGGTCCCGTCCCCAAGAGCGGGCCCGTTCTCGGATGCGCCCGTTCCCGGTGGTGGAAACCGCCTTCGACGGCAGGGTGCGTTCCGGCACGCGGCGGCTGCGCCCCGCGGATTCGAGGATAATATCACCCACTCTATCGGATATATTGGATTCGTGCGCGTCGGCTGAGGTGCGCCGGGTCGGGTCTTCACTATGCGATGACGGGGGTGTCGCGTATGCGCGCAGTCCATAGGATGATAGGGGCCGTCGCCGCGCTGGCGCTTGCGGGCGCGGTGCCGGCGATCGGCTACGCCGCCGAGGAGGGGCTCCTTCCGCTCGGGTTCGGCGACGGGTCGATCGAGGCGGTCGAGGAGGCGTCGTCGGAGGCGCAGGAGCCCCAGCCGATACCGGGGCGGGCGCTCGTGCTCTACCGCGTGGGCGAGGAGGCCTCGTCCGGCGCCCGCTTCCGCAGCGCGCCCGACGAGGCCGCCCCGCTTTCCGACGCCGGCTTCACGGTGGCGGAGACCTGGGACTTCTCCGTGGTCGACGAACAGGTCGACGCCCGGACGCTCTCGCGCAGCCTCGGCGCCGACTCCTCCGACGCCGACGGCTCCGCGGTCCCCACGGGCGAGGACGTCCGCATCGCGCTCGTGGAGCGCGCGGGCGCGGACCCCTGGGACCTCGTCGCGGAGCTCGAGCAGGTCGACGGCGTGATCGCGGCCCAGCCCAGCTACGCCATGGGCGTCGCCTCGACCGGCTCCACGGCCGACACGCTGACCGGCTGGCAGTACTCCCTCTATGACGACGACGCCGGCATCGACTTCGACGCGGTCTTGGAGCAGCAGGTGGACAGCGACCCCGACGAGCAGATCGTCGCGGTGGTGGACACCGGCGTGGACGCCGCCAACCCCGACCTCGCCGACCAGATGTGGCACAAGCCCGCGGGCCTCGACGCCCTCCCGGGCGAGACGGGGGCCATCGGCTACGATTTCGGCGAGATGGACGACGACCCCACGCCCGGGCCCTCGATGGCCGACTCGCACGGCACGCATTGCGCGGGCATCATCTCCGCCACCGCGAGCAACGGGCAGGGCATCGCCGGCGCGGCGGACACCAAGATCATGGCGCTCAAGATCTGCCCGGACGGCACCAACGGCGGGTTCTCGGACGTCGGCGTCATCAACGCCTTCCAGTACCTCGTCGCCGCGCGCCTCGCGGGGCTGAACGTCGTGGCCGCCAACTGCTCGTGGCATACGGGCGCCTACAACCCGGTGTTCGACTACCTCATCAACCAGGCCGGGCGCCTGGGCGTGGTCTCGCTCATCGCCGCGGGCAACAGCGCGCTCGACACCGCGGGCGATGCCTCCGTCGGCACGACGGTCGGCATCGAGAGCCCCTATGCGGTCGTCATCGCCGCGAGCAACGACCGAAACGAGCTCGCCACCTACTCCAACTGGAACGAGACGCAGGTGGACATCGCCTTCCCCGGCTCCAACATCATCTCCACGGTGAGCACCTCCGCGGCGAGGAGCTTCTTCAGCCCCCGCATCGCGCACGACCACGACGAGGACCTGCTGTACTACCATGACTTCTCCGACTTCGAGGCATCGCCGCGGAACTACCGGGTCAGGCTGCTCGACCTCGTGAACGAGGAGGAGATATCCCCGGAGGGCATCGTGACGCTGGAGCCGAGCGAGGTCCACGGGGAGCCGGCGCTCCAGGTCACCGTCGACCCCTCCCGCCTGCCCGAGGGCACCGTGCTGAGCCAGTACCAGATCATCGTCGGGTGGCAGATGGAGAACCCGCTGAAGGGCTCCGACCTCACGGCCGAGGACCTCGGGCTCTCGGTCACCCCGTACGTCGTCTCCTCCACGGTGCCGCGCGACTTCGAAGCGGTGGTGTACCCGTCGGCCAACTCCTCGGAGCTCGGCTACCTTACGGATACGCGGGCGAACCTCATCTTGGCCAAGTACGACAACTATCAGATCTTCGATACGGCGATGTCGGCGGTCGACGCCGAATCCGACACGCTGACGGGGACCGTCGCCCTGCAGATGGGGGCGGGGGCCTTTCAGGAGCCGGTGGTCATGCGGATCTCCGGCTACGGTATCGGCAAGATCGCGGGCGAGGATTCCGATTACGCGCCGTACGCCCTCATGAGCGGCACCTCGATGGCGACACCGCTCGCGACCGGGTCGTTCGCGCGCCTGGCCGACCTCTATCCGGACGAGTCCCCGCTCGAGCTGCGCGGCCGCCTCGTGGGGGCTGCGGAGGACATCGAGCCCACCTACGACGCGCAGGGCGGCGAGCGCCTCACGGCGACCGACGGCCGCTTCAGCTTCGAGACCGCGCTCGACGACGACGGCCTGAGCGCCAACACCTGGTCGATCGAGGTAGACCCGGCGACCGGTGCGGCCGAGCTGCACGGGCGCGCGCTCGACGACGCGGCGCTCACCGTGGACGGGGCCGAGGTCACGGCGGAGGCTTCGGAGGACGGCTCCGCGCTCTCGTTCACCCTCCCCGTGGACGCGCTCGACGGGTCCTCGCACCGCTTCGACGTGCGGGACGCCTCAACGGGCCGGACCCACCGCGCCTCCTATACGGTGCCGGCCGCCGAGGATGACCCCGCCGCGACCGCGCTCGTCCGCGAGCTCGACCTGCCCGCGGGCTTCTCGGGCGCGCCCCTCATCGCCGCCGGCCCGGACCGCCTGTTCCTGTCCGATCAGGCCGGCACCTGCCTGTACGCGCACCCCTGGCCCGCCAGCGAGGGCGACGCCTGGACCGAGCTCCCCGCGCCGCCGACGTTCACCGGCAGGGGCGAGGCCGACGGCTGGGACACCCTCGACACGTACGCCTACTTCGACAGTGCCCTGTACGCGGTCCGCACGCTCGCCCTGGAGGCCGATCCCGCGAGCGGGGCGGGCACCGTGGGCGTGTTCGCGGCGCGCTACGACATCGCCGCGGGCGCATGGGGCCCGGTCGAGCGCGCGGGCACGCTGACGTCCGCCGTCGACGAGAGCACCGTCGGCATCCGGGCGGTCGCCCACGACGGCGCCCTGTACGTGCTCGCCTCGGCCCCGATCTCCGCGGAGGGCGCCGGGGAGGGCCTGGTATCCGGCCAGACCGTCGTGCGCATCGACGCGTCCGGCGCGATGACCGAGCTGCCGTGCGCCACCGATGCGGCGGGCGTCCTCAGCTGGCTCTCCCTCTCCGAGAGCGACGGGGAGCTCACGGCCCTGGTGTGCGAGCGCACGGGCGAGACCTTCCGCGTGCTCACCTGGGACGAGGGCTCGTCCTCCTGGCGCGATGCGGGCGCCGTCGCCGGGGCTCCCGACCTGACCGATGTCGAGGTCGACAACCTGCTGCGCTGCGTGCGCACGGCGACCGAGGACGGCTGGGTCCTCACGGGTCGCGCGTTCGGCGCGTCGGGCGACACGGCCCTGATCGCTCCCGACGAGGACGGGACCTGGACGTGGACCGGCTTGGGCACGCTCGGGACGAGCGCGTCGGAGGGCATCGCGGTCGCAAGCTCCGCGATGGCGGGCGGCGACGTCCTCTTCGCCGGCGCGGACGGAGCGTCGGACGGGGCCTCGGGCATCTGGAGCCTGCCCGACGACCTCGCCGCGCGGGCGGGCACCCTCGCGCGCACCGCGCGGGCGACGGCCGCGTCCGGCGGCACGGCGTCGGTCGCCGACTGGCGCGGCGAGGCCGCCGGGGAGCTCGCCATGCGGCGCGGCGACACCGCGGTCTGGACCGCCGAGGCGGATGACGGCTTCACCTTCGCCGGCTGGTACGACGCCGCAGGAGCGCTCGTCTCGACGGACGCCGTCCACCGCGCGGCGCTCGCGGACGACACCGTGCTCGAAGCCCGTTTCACGGCTGCGGGCGCGGGCGGCGGCGATGCGGGCGGCTCCGCCGATGCCGGCGGCGGCTCGGGCAGCCGGGGCGACCTCCCGGCGACCGGTGACCCGGCGGCGGCCGTCGGCGCGCTGCTCGCGCTCGGGGCGGCCGGCGCCGCCGCGGGCACCCGGATCAGGCGCCGGGCGGACCGGTAGCGGACCGCAGCTGACAGCGGGCTCGGGAAGGGCGCGTCGGGGTTCCCGGCGCGCCCTTTCGCCACCGGGGGCGGGCCACCGGGGACGCGTCGTCGGGGATCGGCCCTGCCGTCGGGAGGGCGGGTCCTCCCATCGCGGGCGGCTCCGCCACGGGTCCTACCATCGGCGCGGACCCCGCCGGATGCGCCCGTCCCCAGCGGCTCGCCACCGGGGGCAGGGCCCGCCCCCTGATGCGGAATTAACCGAGTCATAACCGAGGAGGCTATCCAAGACGGCGGTTTTTGCTATAGTTTTGAGCAATCTACTGTTGGAGGATTGCTCACGCACATGTCCGCATCAAGCGACGGTTCCACATCCCGAAGTACCACGGGCGCGAGTCACGAGCCCGAGCCTTCCCATGCCTTCGACGCCGACGGCGAGCCGTCGGCCGCCGCGCCGGTCCTGAGCGGGACCGCCCCGTCTGAAGAACCCGCCCCGTCCATCGACGGCTCCGTCTGCGCGTCGTGCCCCAAGCGCCGCCGCTGCTGCCCGCAGCGCCCGCGCCCGGAGCACCGCGGGCGCGCCCCCAAGGAGCCGCCGCATTACACGGTGGGCGAGGAGATCGCCAACTCCATCACGCACGGCATCGGCGTGCTGCTCGGCATCGCCGGGCTCGTCCTGCTGATCGTCAAGGCCGCCCTGGACGGCGCGCAGCCGGCGTACCTCGCCTCCGCCATCGTCTTCGGCGTCTCGATCATCCTCGAGTACCTTGCCTCGACGCTCTACCACGCCATCCAGGTCCCCGGCGCCAAGCGGATCTTCCGCATCATCGACCACAGTTGCATCTACCTGCTGATCGCCGGGTCCTACACGCCGTTTCTGCTCATCACCCTCGAGCCCTACGGCGGCATCGTCATGTTCGTCGTCATCTGGGCGCTCGCCTTCGCGGGCATCTCGTTCGAGATCATCGGCCGCCAGCGCCAGCCGCGCTGGGTGACCATCACCATCTACCTGGTCATGGGCTGGCTCGTGGTGTTCCGCCTGCCGCAGCTCGTCGCCGCGCTCGACCCGCTCGCGCTCGCGCTGCTCGTGATCGGCGGGCTGTGCTACACCATCGGCTGCGCCTTCTACCTCATGAAGAAGATCCGCTACATGCACAGCGTCTGGCACCTGTGGGTGCTCGCGGGCAGTATCTTCATCTTCATGGTGGTGATCCTCTTCGTGATCTGATCGTCGCGGCGCGCTGGCGCCGCATCGCTCCCGGACCGCCGGCCCCGCCGACCTTGTGCGCCCGGCCCGGTCCCTTCCGGCGCCCGCCTTCGCGCGGGCCCCGTCGACCCATCCGTCCCGACCCGCCCGCGCCCTGCGGGCGCACCGTACACCGCGACCTCGGAGCTCTGATTTCCATCCCATGGGCATAGCAATCTCCATCATCGCCACGCTTTTGCTCACCGTTCTGAACGGCTACTTCTCCATGTCCGAGATGGCGCTCACCACAGCCAAGCGCGCCAGCCTGGAGCACGACGCGGAGGAGGGCGACCGGCGCGCCGCCCGCGCGCTCGAGCTCTCGACCGACTCCACCGACTTCCTCGCGACCATCCAGGTCGCCATCACGCTCGTGGGCTTCTTCTCCGCGACTGTCTCGTCCAACACCCTCTCCGAGCCCCTGACCGACTGGGTCGAGTCCTTCGGCGTGGCGCCCCTCACCGCCGTGGCGCCGGTCGCCTCCCCCGTCGTCATCACGCTCATCGTGTCCTACCTGTCCATCGTCATCGGCGAGCTCGTGCCCAAGCGCATCGGCCTGTCCGACGCCGAGGGCATGGCGAAGTCGGTCGCGGGCCCGATCTCGGCCTTCCGCAAGATCGCCAAGCCGCTCGTCTGGCTCACCCAGGCGTCCGCCAACGGGCTGTCCGCGCTGCTCGGCATCAAGAGCGCCGACGACCGCCAGAACGTCTCCGAGGAGGAGATCAAGTACATGATCTCCGAGCAGGACACCCTGCTCGACGAGGAGAAGCGCATCATCCACGAGGTCTTCGACCTGGGTGACGCCGTGGCGCGCGAGGTCATGGTGCCGCGCGTCGACGTGACCATGTGCGAGGAGACCGACACGCTCTCAGACGTGCTCTCCATCATGCGCGAGACCGGCTTCTCGCGCGTGCCCATCTACCGCGAGGACCTGGACTGCATCGTGGGCATCGCCCATATCAAGGACCTCATCGAGCCGGTGCTCGCCGGCCACGGCGACATGAAGGTGGGCGAGGTGGTCCGCGACGCCACCTTCGTCCCGGACACCAAGGACATCCTGCCGCTGCTCTCCGAGATGCAGACCGCCCACGAGCAGATCGTCGTCGTGGTGGACGAGTACGGCGGCACGGCCGGTATCATCACCATCGAGGACATCGTCGAGGAGTTCGTGGGCGAGATCGAGGACGAGTTCGACCCGGACAACAAGTACCTCACGCGGCTTTCCCGTCGCGAATGGTTGGTGGACGGGCGCTTCTCGTGCGATGATGCTATCGAGCTCGGTTGGCCCATCGAGGAGAGCGACGACTACGAGACCGTGGCCGGCTGGATCTTGGACATGTGCGACTCGGTGCCGGACATCGGCGAGGTGTTCGAGCGCGACGGGTACAAGTTCAAGGTGCAGTCCATGCGCGGCCAGCGCATCTCGCTCATCCGCGTGACCGGGCCGGATCCGGCCGAGGCCCCCAAGGAGACCGAGGACGGGGACGAGAAGAAGGACGCGTAAGCCGCCCGCACCCCTCGCGCCGCGCACGGCGGGAGGGGTGCGGCGGGAAACCGATACGAAGGCGGGTAAGCCATGGCTCAGCTGTTCAACATCCTGAAGATCACCGTGGGCAAGGACGCCCTCGACGCGCGCGTGCTCGTGAACCCGGGCGTGCCGCTGCGGACCTCGGAGGACATCGAGGCCACGGCGCGCGTGTACTACCTGGCCCCGGCCATCGCCAAGCACCTGTGCCTGGGCGACGCGGGCCGCGAGTTCCAGGAGTGCATGGGCGACACCGAGCTGGCGCACCTGCTCGAGCACCTCACCGTCGAGATCATGAACGAGACCGGCCTTGCGGGCCGCGTCTCCTGCGGGCGCACGCGGCAGGTCCCGGGCGACGAGCGGCTGTTCGACGTCGAGCTGTCCTGCCCGGACGACGCGCTCACCGTGGGCGCCCTGTCGTCGGCGACCTTCATGATGGACTGGGCCTTCCTGCACGCGGACGCCCCGGCCCCCGATTTCCCCGGCACCGTGGCCGCCCTGCGCAAGCTCGTGCTCAACCTGCGCGGCGAGGACGACGAGCCGGCGGGGGAGGACGGCGCCCCGGTCGACGTCGCCGTCTCCGCGGCCCCGGCGCCCTCGCAGGACGCGCCGTCCGCGGCCCCCGACGCCGCGCCGCGCCGGATCGACACCGAGGGCATCCGCCCGCACTACAAGGCCGGGCGCGTCGGCAACCCGCCGGCCAAGCGCGTGGCCGACGTCAAGCCCGTCTACGGCGGCGCCGCGGGCGAGGCGCGCGCGGCCGCTCCCGCGCGGGATGCGGCCGACCCGGACGCGACGGTGACGATGCGCCCGGTCGAGTAACCGTCGAGTATCCGCGGGCGCCGCGGGTATAATGAGGTTTCCATCTGAACGTTGACTCTTGAGGAGGAGCAGCATGGGTAAGGGATTCAGCTTCGTCGCAGGTGCCGTGATCGGCGCCGCCGCCGGCACGGTCATCGGCATCCTGATGGCTCCCCGCTCCGGCGCGGAGACGCGCGCCATGGCCGCCGATATGGCCAACGACGCGTGGGACAACGCGCGCGACATCTACGAGCAGGGTGTCGATCAGGCGCGCGCCGCGGCGAGCGACTTCGGTCCCATGGTCGACGCCAAGACCGACGAGCTGCGCGCCAAGGTCGACCTCGCCCGTGAGCGCATGGACCAGCTGCGCGAGCAGCTGAACGACGCCATCGCCGGCGGCTCCGTGACCCCCGCCGCCGACGTGGTGGTCGAGTCCGTCGCCGACGCGCCCGCCGACGGCGCCTCCGCCGAGGCGTAGATGCGCGTCTCCGATTTCCAGGGCGTCCGGGTCTACCGTGCGCCCGCGAAGGGGAGGCGCACCGGCCGGGACGGCGCCCCGGTGGAGCCCAAGCGCCTGGGCAAGGTGCACTTCGCGGTGTTCTCGCCCGGCGGCCGCCGCGTGGTCGGCTTCATGGTCAAGCTCCCCGATGTCGTCGGCATGATCAAGCAGCCCGACCGCTTCGTCGCGCTCGACGCGCTCGAGATCTACGAGGGCGTGCTCTGCGTGGAGGATCTCAAGGAGAACTTCGACGCCGCCGCCGCCAAGCGGCTGGGGGTCGATCTGGACACCTGCCTCATCTGGACGGGCATGGACGTCGTCGCGCAGGGCGGCGAGCGCCTGGGCTACTGCGCGGACGCGGTCTTCTCCGGCAAGACCGGCAAGGTCGACCTCTTCGTGCTGACCGAGGGGGATGCCTCCGCCATGCTCGTGGGCAACCGCGAGATGCCCGCATCCCTGCTCAAGGGGTACTGCGACGGCGCGATGATCGTCTCCGACGAGGCCGTCGAGCTCGCGTTGACCGGCGGCGTCGCGGCGAAGGCCGCCGAGGCGAGCGTGGCCATCGGCGCCAAGGCGAAGGAGGGCGCGGCCAAGGCCAAGAAGGAAGTGGCCAAGCTCAAGCTCGACGAGAAGGGCGCCAAGGCGGTCGACAAGGGGAGCCGCGCGCTCGGCAAGCAGCTCGGCAAGACGCGCGGGATGTTCTCCGCCTTCGCGAGCGAGTATCGCAAAGCCTCCAAGTAGCGGGAAGGGGCGGGTGCGTCCCCGTCCCCGGCAGGGCGCCCGCCCGTCGGGGAGGCGGGGCCGGCCGCCCCTTTCCGCAGCTCTCGACATACGGATCGGGGAGAACCAGTGCCTAACTACACCACCTCCTACTCCACCAAGCCCAGAAAGCCGCATCATCGGCGCCCCGCCACGGGCGACCAGCTGCCCTCCGCCCGCCGCCGCGCGCAGCGCCGTCCCGGCGCGCAGTACCTCCATCATTCGCAGGGGTTCGGCCGTCGGACGAGCGGCCGGAGGCCCCGCCGCCGCGACGCGCGCCGGCCGTACGCCATCATCGCCGTGGCCTGCGCCGCCCTGCTGTTCATCGCGAGCGTCGTGTGGTATCTGAACCGCGGCGTCACCGTCTCGCTCAACGGGTCCGACGTCTCGGTCCGCATCAACTCCTCGGTCCAGCAGCTCATCGATGACAACCAGCTCAGCTACCGCGCGGGCGACCTGCTCGCGGTGGACGACACCGTGCTGGAGAAGCGCGGCGGGGAGCGGTACTCCGTGAAGGTGGACGACGAGCAGATCGACAACGACGACCTCTCCTCGACCGCGCTCACCGGAGGCGAGACGATCGAGATCGGCAACGGCCGCGACGAGTACGAGGAGCACGAGGTCATCGCCACCGAGATCCAGCCCGCGCTCACCGTGAAGGGCACGGGCGCCATCCAGTACGTGCAGACGTGGGGCGTGCCCGGCCGGTCGGAGGTGTGGGTCGGCTCGGTGTCCGGCAAGACGGCCGACCGCGGCGTGGTCCAGGAGGTGCAGGACTGCGTGGTGCGCGCGACGTCGGTCTCGCCCGACGAGGGCTCCTACGTGGCGCTGACCTTCGACGAGGGCCCGAGCAGCTACACGGAGCAGATCGTCTCGATCCTGGAGGAGAAGGGCGTCGGCGCGACGTTCTTCCTGCAGGGGGACCGCAGCGAGGAGCACCAGGCCGCCGCCCGGGCCATCGCCGACGCCGGGTTCGAGCTCGGGTCGAACTCCTACAGCGACACCGACCTCACGGCGCTGTCCGGCGACGACCTGCGCAGCCAGATCACCCGCGGGTTCGATGCCGTGAAGGACGCGTCCGGCATCGAGACCAGCCTGCTGCGGGCGCCCTACGGCCTGTTCTCGGAGTCCTCGTGGAGCGAGACGATGGACCTGGTGAGCGCGGTGGTGAGCTGGAACCTCGATTCGGGCGACTACCTGCTCCCGGGCGCCGGCTCCGTGGTGGATACGGTGATGGGCTCGGTCGCGAACGGCAACATCATCCTGCTGACGGACAACGAGACGACCGGTGCGCAGACGGTCGAGGCGCTGCCGCAGCTCATCGACAGCCTGCAGGCCCAGGGTTTCACGCTCGTGAGCCTGTCCGACCTGATCACGACCGATTCCAAGCTCGCCGAGGAGCTCGACGTCTCCCGCGTCTCCATGCCGGATGACGCGGCGCTTCCGCAGGTGAAGAAGGATACGGCGGACCAGGACGCGTAAGCGGGCGTTCGGCTGGCGTTCCCGCTTCCGCGGCGATGCCCGGTCTCCCGTTCCGAGCCCGTCCTCCATCCGTCAACGGTTGCGCGATGCGGTTGCTGAAGGGCTGCGGAAACCGTCCCGTCGCCCGGTTTCGGGCTACAATGGCCGAGGAGGACGTCGCCGGCTCCAGCGTGTAGACGGAATGTCGACGGACGTCCGTGACAATGAGAGCGATCGGTGCCCGCACGCGCCCATACGCTGCGGGCACAGGGGTATGCAGCGGATCTGGATGTAACGATGAGCGACAGCAAGCAGCCCGGACGGGACGTCCCGCGCGCGACGGATGCCCGTTCCAGCATGGAAGGCGCGCAGAACGGGCGGGAACCGCGCCCGGCGGGGCATGCCGCCGGGACGGGAGCCCCCTCGCATCCGGGGCATCGGGGTTCCGCGGGGACCCATAAGCCCCTGCAGATCAAGATCGGCGGCTCGGCCGCCCCGCATCGGTACTCGGCGACGGGCGGACAGCGCCCGGCGCGCCCGCACGCCTCGGCGGGGCAGGGTACGGCCGCGGGCAGGACGCAGCACGCGTCCGCGTCATCCGCCCGCGATGCCGGAAAGCCCGGCGTCAAGGCCGGCGCCCCGGGCACCCCGGGCGTCAAGAAGGCCGTCGCGCCGGGTGCCTCCACCGGGCAGGGTGCCGGCGTCAAGGCCGGCGTCCCGTCTGAACCCACGGCTCCCGGCCCCGGTTCCGAGCAGTCCGCGCCCGCGGCGAAGGCGCAGGGGGCGGCGCATCCCGCCGCTGCGCATCCCCGCAAGCGGCCTGCCGACGCGGGCCGGCCGCACGCCCAGGCGCCCTCCGGCCGCGCCGCGTCCCCGTCGGGCCGCGCGGTCCGCGCAGGGGTCGCCCCGGCCGCGCGCACCCCGCGCTACGTGCACCCGCATCGGCAATCGAGCCAGCGCACGCCGCTGATCGCCGCGGGCGCCGCGCTCGTCATCGTCATCGCGGCGGCGCTGGGGATCGGCTACCAGTTCTTCTGGCGCAGCGTCGAGTTCAGCGTCAACGGCGAGGAGCGGACCGTCCAGATCAACACGAGCGTCCAGCAGCTGCTGGAGGACAACGACTACTTCGGCGTCAAGGCCGGACGGCTGCTCTCGGTGGGCGGCAACGTCATTTCCGAGGACGGCGGCGACCGCTGCGCGGTGACCTTCGACGGGGAGCAGCTCGAAGCCGAGGACCTCGTCGAGGCCCGCGTGGTCGACGACTCCCAGATCACGGTGGCCGACGGTGCGGACGCGGTCGAGCCCTACAAGGAGGAGACGGTCGACGCGCTGCCCGGCATCCAGATGGACGGCAGCGGCGCCATCCAGTTCGTGTCGCAGTGGGGCAAGGCGGGCAAGAAGGTGGTCTGGACCGGCGAGCAGTCCGGCGAGACCGTCGACAAGGAGGTCATCGAGGAGCCCGTCGACATGGTGGTGAGCGCCCTCAATCCCAAGCCGAAGGGGGACAAGAAGTACATCGCCCTCACCTTCGACGACGGCCCGAGCGGCTACACCGACGCCATCCTCGCCATCCTCAGGGAGAAGAACGCCAAGGCGACCTTCTTCAACCTCGGCGGAAACGCGGGCGCGCGGTCCAAGACGGTCGTCGACAACGGCAACCAGCTGGCGAGCCATACCAACCAGCACATGAACCTGCCCACCTGCGACCGCGACACGCTGCGCTCGGAGATCACCACGGCGGCGGACGCCATCGAGCAGGCGTCGGGCGTGAGGCCGCAGATGATCCGCGCGCCGTACGGGGCGTTCACCGCCACGGAGTGGGCGCGGTCGGCGGACCTCATCAGCTGCAACGTGCTGTGGAACATCGACACCCTCGACTGGAAGCTGCCCGGGGCGTCCTCGATCACGAACAACGTGCTCACGAACGCCTACAACGGGGCGATCGCGCTCATGCACGACGGCGGAGGAAACCGCAGCCAGGACGTCGAGGCGCTCCCCGCCATCATCGACGGGCTGCGCGCCGACGGATACGAGCTGGTCACGGTGTCCGATCTCATGGAGCTCGACGGGCGCTTCCCCGAGGACGTCGTCAACGGCACGGTCGAGATGCCCGAGGACGCGGTCCTCCCCGCCCTCTAACGGCGCCGGAAGCCGGCTGCGGGACCGCCGCTTGCGTGCCGTCGGCCCCGCGGGTCGGATGCGGCGCGCGATCGGGCCGCCGCCCGCTTCGCCCGTGCGGCCTGCACCCCGGTCGCGGTGCCACCGCCCGCGCGCGGTCCGCGTCGCCCGCTTCGCCCGTGCGGCCTGCACCCCGGTCGCGGGGCCGCCGCCCGCGCGCGGTCCGCGTCGCCCCCCAAACGACCCCCGGTCGATGTATAGTAGAGACCGCTCCCGCCCGACGGCGGGAGCGTTTCGCGTATGGGCCAGTCGAAAGGAACGCGGTGAAAACCAAACCCCGACCACACAGTAGCTGACCCTGGCGGACGCCCTTCGAGCGGCGCGCGCCGGGGTAGCGCGCCATAGCTTTCCATCCTGTTCTCGAAGGAGCGCCATGAACTACCTTTCCGAGATGCTCAGGCTGCCGGTCGTCGATTCGACGGGCGAGCGCATCGGCATCGTCAACGACCTGGGCATCGCCACGGGCGAGGTCTTCCCGCACGTGACCTCGCTGGCCTTCCAGGGCCCGGGCAAGACGCCGTTCATGATCTCCTGGCGCAAGTACGTCGAGCGCTTCGATGACGACGGGGTCTACCTCAAGGTGCCCGCCACCGACATCCGCTTCTCCTACCTGCAGCCCGACGAGGTCCTGCTCGCCCGCGACATCATGAACAAGCAGATCGTGGACACGCAGGGGCTCAAGGTCGTGCGCGTGAACGATATCAAGCTGTCGACCTCCGGTGAGAACCAGCTGCGCCTGCTCGGCGCCGAGGTCGGCGCGCGCGGGCTCCTGCGGGCGCTGCACCCGGCCCTCGAGCGCGTGGCGGTCCGGCTCGCCCGCGCCGTGGGGAAGCCGATCCCCGAGGAGATCATCGCCTGGTCGTACATGGACCTGCTCGAGCGCTCGACCCAGACGATCAAGCTCTCGGTGTCCCACAAGACCCTGGGCGAGCTGCACCCCGCAGACATCGCCGACATCATCGAGCAGCTGGACCCGCGCCTGCGCGGCGAGGTGTTCGCCCAGCTGGATACCGCCCAGGCGGCGGAGGCCATCTCCGAGTTCGATGACGACGAGCTCGTCGCGGAGATGCTCGAGGGCCTGTCCGACCGCGACGCGTCGTCCATGCTCGCGCTCATGGACCCCGACGACGCGGCGGCGCTCATCGAGGAGCTCGACTACGAGAAGGCCGAGAAGCTCCTGCGCCTGATGGGCGTCAAGGAGGAGCGCGCCATCCGCACCCTGCTCGGATACGAGGAGGACACCGCGGGACGCATTATGACCAGCGAGTTCGTCGCGCTCCCGGCCACCGCGACCGTGGCCGACGCCATCGAGGGCCTGCGCGGGCTCGACGAGGACTTCGAGAGCGTCTACTACGTCTACACCACCGATGCGGACGGCGCGCTGACCGGCGTGCTGTCGCTGCGCACGCTGATCGTGGCCGACCGCGACGCGCGCCTGAAGGACCTGGCGTACCGCGACCTCGTGTGGGTCGCGCCCGATGTGGACCAGGAGGAGGTGGCCGAGGAGATGACCAAGTACAACCTCGCGGCCATCCCCGTGTGCGACGAGCGCCGGCACATCCTGGGCATCGTCACGGTGGACGACGCCATGGAGGTCATGAACGAGGAGCACGCCGAGGATCTGCAGATCGCGGGCGTCGGCTCGGGCGACGCGGGCACCGGGGAGTCGATGCACGTGTTCTCGTGGTTCGCGCGGCGGCAGTACTGGGTGCTCGTGTGGGCGGTCGCCTCGGGCATCATCGCGGCGGCGCTGGAGTGGTGCGGGGTCGGCGGCTCGTACGTCGTCTACCCCATGTGCGCGATGCCGGTCGTCCTGATCGCATCGAGCCGCGTGGTCTCGTTCGTGAGGAACTACTACCTCGAATACGACGAGTCGGACGGGGAGGACAAGCCCTACCTCGGCTTCTTCCTTCAGACGCTGCTGCTCGGCGCGGTCCTGGCGGCGGTGGTCTTCCTCTGCGGCCAGCTCGTCCTCGGCGCGGCGTACCCGGACGACGTGCTCTCCCTGGTGGCGGCCCCCGGCGGCCCGCTGGCCGTGAGCACGGTGCTGTCCGGCGAGGTCATGTCCGCGTGGGCGCTCTCGACGAGCTTCGCGTGCGCGGCCGCGGTGACCTTCCTGTGCTGCGCGGTGTCGGTCGTCTACCTCAAGGTGCTGTTCTGGCGCGACGAGCACGACCTCAACACGTCGGGCACGGCCATGAGCGTCTCGGCGGTGCTGATCTTCTGCGCGCTGTACTCTGTCGCATCCGCGCTCTCCATCTTCCTCATCGCGTGCTAGACGGCGACCCGGTGGTGCGAGATGGGAAACGGGAATCGTGAGAAGCTGACTGTCGGGATGGTGCTCGGGGCGATGGGCCCCGGGCTGCTGGCGGCGCTTTCGGGAAACGACGCGGGCGGGATCGCCACGTACTCGAGCGCGGGGGCGAGCTACGGCTACGGGACGCTGTGGATGCTGCCCGTCATGGCGGTGCTCTTGATCGTGGTGCAGGAGACCGCCGCGCGCTGCGGGTGCGTGACGGGCAAGGGCTTCGCGTCGCTGATCCGCGAGAAGTTCGGGGTGCGGCGCAGCGCGCTCGCGATGACGGCGCTGCTGATCGCGAACACGGCTGTGACGATCTCCGAGTTCGCGGGCATCGCGAGCGGGCTCGCGCTGTTCGGCGTGCCCAAGACGGTGTCCGTGCCGCTCGTGGCGCTGCTGATCTGGATGCTCACCATGTCGGGGAGCTTCCGGCGCATCGAGAAGATCCTCCTCGCGGTGAGCTGCGTGTTCGTGACCTACGTGGTCGCGGCCTTCCTCGCGGGGCCGGACTGGGGCCAGGTCGCGGCGGCGACCGTCTCGCCGCACGTCATCGCCGAGCCCGAGTACGTGTCCCTGCTGGTGGCGACCATCGGCACCACCATCGCGCCGTGGATGGTCTTCCTCGCCCAGAACAACGTCGTGGACAAGAACGTGGACGAGAGCGGGATCGTGCTGCAGCGCATCGATACCGCGAGCGGCTCGGTCATCGCGTGCGCCGTCGCATGGTTCATCGTGGTCACGACGGGTGCGGTGCTCTATCCGGCCGGCATCCAGGTGTCCGACGCGGCCGATGCGGCGTTGGCCCTGGAGCCCATCGCCGGCGAGTTCTCGACCATCCTGTTCGCCTCCGGGCTGGTGGCGGCGAGCTTCCTGGCGGCGTGCGTGCTGCCCGGGGTCACCTCGAGCGCGATCTGCGAGGCCTTCGGGTGGGAGCGCGGCGCGGACCGCAGCTGGGAGGAGGCGCCGGTGTACCGCGGCATCATCACCGCGGTGATCGCCGCCTCCGCCCTGCTGGTGATCATGCCGGGCGTCGACCTGTTCCAGATCATGATGAACGCGCAGGTCATCAACGGCGTGCTGCTGCCGGTCCTGCTGGTGTTCCTGCTGCTTATCGCCCAGGACCGGCACATCATGGGGCGGTATCGCAACGGGAGGGCCTGGAACGTGCTCACCTGGGCCACCATCGTCATCATCACCGTGCTGACCGTGGTCATGTTCGCCCTCCAGGCGCTGGGCTACTGACACGACGACCGCGGCCTTGCCGGCGAGCTGTCCGCATCGTTCGTTTCGCCCCGCTTCCGGGTGGTAAACATTTTTACTGTAACGTTAAATCGCGGACCTCGGAGTAGACTCGTTTAGGTGCGAGCTGTTTACCTGCACTTTTATCAAGCGACGGAGCCGAGCTACTCACAACCTCCGAATTGAACGTTACAGTAAATCAGCCGTATGTCTCAGACGCCGCCGAAATCACAACATGTTGTGTTCTGTGCTCGATATCCACTGTCCACCTGCGGAAACGACGCAGACATCCGCGTTTTCCCAGCTCAACTGAAGATCTGATGGTGCAAAGCGTCCCTTGCGACCACGAAATCGGAGAGCCTGGGGCGGAACGGCAGTCCGAGCTTCATGGCGCAGGCGCTCATCATGTCATCGAGCTTATCGAGGTCGCGGAGATGGTCGTCGATGACCTCGAACACCGTGTATCCCATCCCCTCGAGCGCATGGAGCCTGCCGGACCGCTCGGCGAAGCCCCACTCGTCCGCGTGGTATTCCTCGCCGTTGACCTCGATGATCGCGTTCAGGGAGGGGAGCAGGGCGTCCGCGACGCAGCTCCTCTGCCCGCTCAGGTTCCGTCCGCTCTCGTCCAGCTCGATGATCCGGTTGAGGTGCGGCCGCGGCCAGCCTTCGCCGCCCAGCTCGCGGGCGGTGAACATGAGGATGGCGCATCGCGATTCGAGAGGGGAGCCCGAGCCGTCGAGGACCTGCTCCGCCGCCCGCCGGGCGAGCGCCAGGCCGCGTACCCCCTTCGGGGCGGCGATGCGCTCGATCGATTCCAGCAGGGCTTCGCCGCGTGTGAGCGGCGGGCGCTTCCACAGGTCGGTGATGCTGCCGTTCCGTTTGAAGCACGGGGCCCAGGGGGCGTCGTCGGCATAGGCGACCCTGCTTCCGGAGGGCTCGGAGTACGCGGGGAAATGCTCCCACGATCGGACGACGTCGCGGTCGAGGAGGCCGCCCGAGACGAGCTCGCGGACGACGTAGCGCGCCCTCGCGGTCCCGGGGCAGATCGCGTACAGACCGCACGCCTCGTACATGCGCATGAGCAGCGCGCCGAGCTCGAGTCTGCGCGCAAGGTGGCGCAAGGTCGCCTCGGGGGAGGTGACGTACAGGCCCGCGCCGAGGTCGACGAGGTCGTCGTCGCTCAGGTCGATGCGCATCTTCCTAGGGGCGACTGTCCGCGTACGCCTGCGGCCGGCATCGGGTCCGACGAGCACGCTGATGGGGAGGGGGATCCCCTTGAGGTCTCCGAGCAATCTGCCGCGGATCCGAGCCTCGGGCTCGCTCGAATCGCGCCGCAGGGAGAACATGCGCGGGGGCATACCGAGCCCTTCGAGGCTCGTGGCGACCGAAAGGGGGATGTCGGTATCCCGTACGATCGGCGGCGTCGACCAATACGCCCAGGCCGACAGGTCGCAGATGACCGCCGATTTGTCCAGCAGCTTTCCGCACATGGGGGAAGCGTAGCACGAGACAGCTCGACGGGAGAGTAAAACGATATGGTTTACCTGCGGAGATGCTGAGTCTCATGTTGGATATCGGGAAGATTGCGACAAGGGGTTATCGACAGGGGGTCCTGGCCTGCGCGCGGGGGAGCGGGCAGCACGGTTAGGAATATGCGGCTAATCGCTACCGCCCAGACCTGCGCATGAGGAGGCGGGGCGCGGGAAGGCCTTCCCAAGGGCTTTTCAACAGAAAGGCGCCCTGTCGGCAAGAACGCTCGACCCCCGGTTCCCGGTTCGGGAAACGGGGTCGTTCGTACCGACAGGGCGCCCGATCGATCCTGAGATGACAGGGTGCGGACCGGTTAGAACTTGACCTCCGGGAAGGTGCGCGCGGCCTCGTCGGCCTCGAACCCGGAGCGCTCCTTGAACTGGAAGATCCCCGCGAAGATGACCCCGGGGAAGGTCTGGATGGCGTTGTTGTAGTTGAGCACGCAGTCGTTGTAGCTCTGGCGCGCGTACGAGACCTTGTTCTCGGTGTCCTCGAGCGAGGTCTGCAGCTGGATGAAGTTGGTGTTCGCCTTGAGGTCGGGATAGGCCTCGGCGACGGCGAACAGCTGGCGCAGCGCGCCGGTCAGCATGTTGTCCGCGGCCATCTTGTCCTCGGGGGTGGCGGCGGCGGTGGCGGCGTTGCGCGCGTTCACGACCGCGGCGAGCGCCTCCTTCTCGTGGGAGGCGTAGCCCTTGACGGTCTCCACGAGGTTGGGGATCAGGTCGTTGCGGCGCTGCAGCTGGGTGTCGATGTTCTGCCACGCGTTGTCGATGCGGTTGCGCAGCGTGACCATGTTGTTGTAGATGCCCGCGATCACGCAGACGATGATGATCACGACGACGATGCCGATAATGATCGGGATCATGCTCACTCCATTCCGGGCGAAGCCCGCTCGCGGATGTGCCGGCCTCCTATGGAATCCGCCGGGTATCGATAAAGTATACCCGCGCGCCGCCCGAACAAGTAGGGGGTCGGCTTCATGCCCGGCATTTCACCCGCGAGCGCAGGGCGCCCGCCGTCCTGTGGTCCGGAGGCCGGCCCTGCGGCCCGGCCTCGCGCGCTGCGCCGGGGGACGCTCGGCGCGTCCCCGCGGCTCCGCGCCCTGCGGGTTCGAACCCCTCCTGCACGGGTGCAGAAGGGCGCCCTGGGCGTGAGGGTGTATTTGCTTGTTAGGAAAAAATGGCGGAGGAGGAGGGATTCGAACCCTCGTACCCGGGAACACCGGATAAACGGTTTTCGAGACCGCCGCATTCAACCACTCTGCCACTCCTCCGCATGGAGTGAAACATGGCGCGTCAAACGGCGCGCCATGAGAGGATGCTGGCGGAGAGTCAGGGATTTGAACCCTGGAGACGCTTTTGGCGCCTACACGATTTCCAATCGTGCTCCTTCGGCCACTCGGACAACTCTCCGTGAAATGCAAAGGCAATTTTACCGTAAACCGCGCGGCGCGCAAGCGGGAATCTCCGGTCGTTGGGAAAATGTGGCGACGGGCTCTGGAGCTGGGGAAACACGCGTGCTCCTCCCCGCGCGCGCAGACGGGCGCTCCGGTTTCGCCCCGTCGCCCTGCTTAAGGTCCGCTTAAAGTGACCCTCCGACCCCGCGTGACCCCGCGGCGCTGGATACACTCATAGAGACGACGAGAGGAGGTGCCATGCCGCACGAGACCCAGCCGGATTCCGGCCCCGAGCTTTCCGAGCAGCTGCGCGTCGCCGTCGACTACGCCCTGCTCGAGGCGAGCGAGGGGCTTGCCGCGGGATGCGGCCTGGTGCCCTTCACCGTCACGCGGATCGCGGGCTGCTACGACGTCACGGACCATCCCGTGGGGTCCGCCGAGGCGGTCTACGCGTCGGTCCGCTCGCTGGTGTCCCGTGATGCGCCGGACCTGTACGCGTTCGTGTACGACGGCTCCCTCGAGACCGGGGGCGCCGGCTCGGGCCGGGCGCTGATCTGCGAGGCGGCGGAGCGGGAAGACGCTCGCGCGCACCTCATCGCGCTGCGCTACCGCGCGGACGGCGGCTCCGTGCGCTTCGCCGACCGACCGATCTCGGTGGGCTGGGCGGAGAGCCTGTTCTCTCCGGCGGAGCGCGTCGATGCCGTCACGGCTCCCGGCGCGGCCGCCCCGGGGATCGAGGGCCCGGTATCGTCCGGTCCCGGCGTCGACCTCGGCCTGCGCCCCGCTCCGTCGTCCGGCGTCGACCTCGGCCGATGCCCCGCCCCTCCACCGGGCGCCGCCCGCGTCCCGCTCGGGGTTCCGTCCCTGTTCCCGCTCGCGTTCTCCGCGCTCGCCGGCCTCGTCGCCGGGGCGCCGACCGTATTCTGATGACGAAGGAGGCCCGCATGTACGCCCAGCAACTCGGCTTCACGACCTCGTGGAAGATGCTCACCCGCGACAAGGGGTGGATAAAGCCGATCCTGATGCTCACCCTCGTCGGGTGGATCCCCATCCTGGGGCAGATCGCCATCTTGGGTTACGGCCTCGAGTGGGCGCGCCTCACGGCGTGGGGCGTCGACGCCGCGCCCAAGCAGCGCGGCGTGGCCTACGGCAAGGTGCTCGCGACCGGGGGCATCGCGTTCCTCGTGATGCTGACGATGGGCTTGGTGACGGGGATCGTCGACACGATCCTGTTCGGCCGCTGGTATTCGATCACCTCGCTCCCGTTCGGGTCGAGCATCTTCGCCGACTCCGTGATCACCCTCGCCGGCGACGTGACCTCGGTGCTGGGGATCGCGGTGCTGGTCGTCAACCTGCTTATGGGCGCGTTCATCACCGCGGCGATGCTGCGCGCGACGCTCTACGACAGCTTCGGGGCGGGATGGCGCATCGACCGCCTGTTCCAGATGGTCGCGCGCGATCCCGGCGGGTTCTTCCATGCGTATGCGGTCTCCCTCATCGGCGGGATCGTGAACTCGGTGTACGCCATGGTCGTGACGCTCGCCGGCGGTCTGGCCGCGTTCGGCGGGGCGATGGGCGTCGCGCTCAGCATGGGGATCGCGAGCGACACCATCATCGAGCGGCTGCTGTACGGGGCGGGACCCGGGCTCGTGATCCTGCTGGTCGTGGTCGCCCTGGCCGCGGCGTTCGCGGGGTCGGCGATCTCCATCACGATGCAGCTCGTGTCCATCAACGCGATGGGGCAGTGGTTCTGCCGCTTCCGCGTAGACCTGTGGGGCGTGTCCTCCGCACCGCTGCCCGACGGCGTGCCGGTGAGGTTCCCGGGCACGGGAGCCGGTGCGCCGGCCCGGCCCCAGGCGGCGATGCCACAGCAGCCCGGCGCGGATTCCGCGACCGCCCCCGCTTCGGCGTACGGGGCGGCCGCGGCGGCGGGTGTCGCTGCCGCTGCTGCCGGTGCGGCCACAGCGGCGGGCGCGGGACACGGCTCCGCCGCGGCTCCGGGCACGGCGGCCCCGGTGGCCCCGGTGGCGGGTGCGGCCCCGGTGGCGGGTGCGGCCCCGGTGGCGGGTGCGGCTCCGGTGGCGTCTCCCGCTGCGGGGGCTGATGCATCCGCAGCTCCGGCCCCTGGCGCGGTTGTGCCGCCGGCCGCGGCGACGGAGCCGGCTGCGAGCGCGGTGCCGGAGGTTGCGGTCGCGGCGGATGCGACGGAGACGGCTCCGGTGCAGACGGTCGATGCGCCGGGAGGCGCGAAGTCGGCGGGCGATGCTCCCGCGGGGGATGTCCAGGCGGGCGGAGCCCCTGCGGACGAAGAGTCCCGCGTCATCGCCATGCCGGCGGTCGGCGGTTGGGATGCCGCGGTCGTCCCCGTTGACGAGGGCGGGGCCGACGCCGAGGCCGCGGAGAACGCTTCGGATGGCGAGGAGGCCGTCGAGGCCTCGGGGGATGACCCCGAGGGCGGGAAGCCCGAGACTGACCGATAGCGCAGCCGACGGCACCCCTTCCAGACCCGCGACGGGGCCGTATCCGGGGTTAGCCCCCGGTGCGGCCCCGTTTTCGTATGGGTTGGTTGGGTGGGTTGGTTGGGGACAGGTTCGTTTCAACCTATGCCGAGGCCGCCCCTCCCATGGGGAAGCGGGCCGGAGTCAGCCGAGGGCAGGATGGGTTGGTTGGGGACGGGTTCGTTTCAACCTGTGTCGCCGGACGGGACGCCACGGCGTTCTTTCCGTGGAGGCCCGGGGTCCGAGGCGCGCCGACACCGGGTTCGGAACGCCGGCTGCCTGCGGCTGTCGGATTCGGGCAAGGCCGGACCGGGATGCGCGACCGAGGGACCGGGACGGGTGCGGGTTCGTTGTCGGGACGGCATGAGATAGTCGGGGGGCGCGGCACGGCGGCCGGGCGACGCGTCCGACCACCCTGCTTGTGTGGAGGTCATGAGGGAGTACCTGCGCGAACTTGAGCTGCGGCGGGGATTGGTCTACAGTTACCGAGTCCTTTCCTGCTCCGGGCGCACCTTCACGACCTGGAGCCTTATGCCCAGAGGAGGTGACCACATGAAGGCCTATGAACTGCTGTTCTTTGTCGACCCCGCTCTCGATCCCGAGACCCGTCTCGCCGTGATGAAGCGCATCGATACCACGATCGCCGCCGGCAACGGCAAGGTTGACAACGTTGACGAGTGGGGCAAGCGCAAGCTCGCCTACGAGATCAACAAGCTCACCGAAGGTGACTACACCCTCATCAACTTCCACGCAGATCCGACCCAGATCGCCGAGCTCGACCGCGTGCTGCGCATCACCGATGCCGTGGTTCGTCACATGATCGTTCGTCGCGACGACATGGAGTAAGGACCGTTTGGAAGGCGGGTCCGCGTGAGCGGTCCCGCGCAAGAGAGGTAGTGAGTCTGACATGAGCATCAACCGAGTCAACATCTCCGGCAACCTGACGCGCGATCCCGAGCTGCGCGCCACCGCGAGCGGCACCCAGGTGCTCTCGTTCGGCGTGGCGGTCAACGACCGCCGCCGCAATCCGCAGACCGGCGAGTGGGAGGACTATCCCAACTTCGTGGACTGCACGATGTTCGGCGCCCGCGCCGAGGCCGTGAACCGCTACCTCCAGAAGGGGTCGAAGGTCGCGATCGAGGGGAAGCTGCGCTACAGCTCGTGGGAGCGCGACGGCCAGCGTCGCAGCAAGCTCGAGGTCATCGTCGATGAGATCGAGTTCATGAGCCGCGGTCAGCAGCAGGGCGGCTACGCCCCCGACTCCGGCGCGTCCTATGGCGGCGGCTACTCCGCCCCCGCCCCGCATGCGGCTCCTGCACCCGTGCAGGCTCCGCCGGCGGTCGACGTCTACGATGAGGACATCCCGTTCTAGGCGGCCCGCCGTCTTCCGGGATGGGTAACCAGTGAGCGGCGCTGCGGCGGTACGCGGCGGCGCCAAATGAAAGGTATTTTGACATGGCTAATGATTATTCAGCACGTCAGCCGCGTCGTAAGTACTGCCAGTTCTGCAAGGAGAACACCGAGTACATCGATTACAAGGATACTCAGCTTCTCCGTAAGTACATGACCGACCGCGGCAAGATCAAGCCCCGTCGCGTCACTGGCGCTTGCACGCAGCACCAGCACGACATCGCGAACGCCATCAAGCGCGCCCGCGAGATGGCTCTCCTGCCCTACACCGTTCCCGTGGTTTCCTCCCGCGGCGAGCGCAACCGCGGCTAGGCGAGGGACGAGGACCGGTAGATGCAGGAACCGAGCGCCGATTCCCAGCAGGGCTCGATAGTCCCGAGCGGCCCGTCCCCGAAGCGCATCGCGCCCCGGGTGGCACACGGCTCGCTGATGCTGGTGCTCGGTTGCCTGGTTTCGTTGTTCCTCCCGTTCGCCGGCGCCATCCTCATGGCGTACGGCATGCGCGAGCTCGCCGAGGCGTCCGGCGCGCGCGGTGTCGCGATCTCGTTTGCCGAGAGCGCGGTGCTGATCGCGGCGGCGCTGGTCGCGGGCGTGGGGTACGCGGCGCTCCTGGCACCCGTCCTGGTGTGCTCGGCAGCGGTCGTGCTCTGCATGTGGCGCGGCGCCACGGTCACCAACATGTCCGTGGCGGTCGTCATCGGCTCGCTGGTGAGCTTCGGGATCGATGCGGCGATCGCCGCGATCTCGGGGATCTCCGTCAGCGAGACGGCCGTCGCCTACCTGATGGCGGCGCTGCGCGAGTCCGTGGGGACGGGCGTCGAGGGCGACCTGCTCTTGGCGCAGATCCAACCCGTGGTCGAGGCCGTCTGGCCGCTCATCTACGTGACGGGCGCCGCCTTCGACTGCCTGGTCGCGGGGATCGGGTCCTACCTCATGGGCGTGCGCTGCACGGGGGAGCCCGGCAGGCCGTCGCTCGCACGGTTCGACGCGCCCATGTGGAGCGTCGCCGTGCTCGCGCTCGCGGTGGTGGGCTTCGGGGCCTCCTTCACGGGGATCCCGGAATCCGGGCTCGTGCGCACCGTCAGCACGACGGTGTTCATGAGCGTCCGCATCATCTTCGCCCTTCAGGGCTTCGGCGTGGTGAGCGCGCTGATGACGCGGAGCCGCATGGGCTGCCTGACGAGGACCGTCTGCATCTTTTTCCTGTTCTGGTCCGAGATGATGCTCTTCGCCATGAGCATCGTCGGCCTGATCGACATCTGGGCCAACTTCCGCAAGCTTCCGCGGGACGGCTCGCGCGATCGGGTCACACAGTAACCACTGCGCCGTTTCAAACGGTGCTATCTGCAAGGAGATCTCATGAAAGTCGTTCTTCTGGGTGAGATCAAGGGCAAGGGCGGCGAGGGTGACGTCATCGACGTCGCTCAGGGTTACGCCGAGAACTATCTCTTCCCTAAGAAGCTCGCCGTGGCGGCTACCAAGGGCAACCTGAAGCAGCTCGAGGAGCGCCGCAACAACATCGCCAAGCGCGAGGCCGTTCGCATCGCGAACGCCAACGCGCTCAAGGAGGTCCTGGACGGCAAGGCCGTCACCGTCGACGCCAAGGTCGGCGACGAGGGCATCCTGTTCGGCTCCGTCACCAGCGCCATGATCGCTGACGCCATCAAGGCCCAGCTCGATCAGGACGTCGACCGCAAGCGCGTCGAGCTCGGCAAGCCCATCAAGGTCGCCGGCACGCACCCCGTGGTCGTCTCCCTGTACCGCGACATCCGCGCCACCGTGAACGTCATGGTCGGCGTGACCGCCGAGGAGGCCGAGGCTGAGGAGGCCGAGGTCGCCGAGGAGGAGGCTGTCGAGGCCACCGAGACCGAGGCTGCCGCCGAGTAGCCCAAGCTCGCAACCCGTTCGCGAGTCCGCGGCCCGAGCGCCTTGTGCGCTCGGGCCGTTTTCCGTTTACGCGCCGCGGGAGGTGCGGACCGGATGGCCTTCCTCGTCTGCAGGCGGGCGGCGGCGGGTCATCGCCCCGGAGCAGGCGGAAGCTGCGCCGTCGCCCGCAGGGGGCTCGCCATGGCCGGACGGGCCTGGTTTTCGAGCATGACCCCGCCCCGGGTGAACGACCCTCCGGATGGGTGAGTAATCGACAGGAAGGTTTCCGGCCTTCAGGGACATGCGCCTCACCGCTGGATACGCTTCGGGTGTCGGATGCATACCGAATAGCGCCCTTATCCTGCGGAATGTATAAGACGCCATACACTACCTGCGCTTTCATAAAACCTTCAAGTAAGACTTTATTCAAAACGCCGTAAAACTTCAATTCAAAATGAATACTCGCAGGTAGACGGAGGGCTGTTCAAAACCCGATTCCATGTTCGGGAAAAATGTTCAAAACGTCGATAACTCAGATTCGGCCGGGAATCCGCGGAAGGGTTTTTCGACAGCGGCTGTCGATACCGCAGGACCTCCAAACATGGGGTTGACGAGGCGACGTCGTCGTGGGTGGAGCTGGTACCATTGAGGTCCGCGACGCAGGACGGCCCGCGCGCTCCGGGACCGAGAGCGACCGGCGGGCGCTCGATGCCGCCTGCGCCTCAGGAGCACTGCCTGCGCCTCACGGGGTCTCCGGGCTGCACGCATCCGCGGCTGCACGGGTCTCAGCGGTATCGGCTGGCTGCGCGGTGCGGTGGCGACCTGCGCGCCGCTCGGGATGTGCGGGAACGGGGACATGGACGGGACGACTGGGAAGGGGGCGCGCATGGCCTCTCAGGATTTCTCTTGGCAGCCGGCGGGCGTGGCCGAGCGCGGCGCGCACATGGGCCTGCCCAACAACGTCGAGGCCGAGGCGAACGTCCTGGCGGCGATGCTGCTGTCCGGCGAGGTCGTCGAGGAGGCCCTCGTCGAGCTTCTGCCCGATGACTTCTACCGCCCGGCGCACAAGACGCTGTTCCAGGCGATGCACGAGATGTACGACCGCAACCTGCCGATCGACGCCATCTCGCTCATCGACTACCTCAACTCCACGGGCAAGCTGGAGGCCGTGGGCGGCGAGGCGTACATCCTCGAGCTCATGGGTCAGACCTTGAGCCTCGTCAACTGGCAGCACCATGCCGGCATCGTGCGGCGCGATTCCATGCTGCGCGAGATCATCGGCGCGACCAACCAGATCAACGCGCTGGCCTACGACGCCCCCTCCGATACCAAGGAGGTCATCGAGCGCGCCGAGTCGATGCTGCTCTCGGTCACCGCGCGCGAGGTGCGCAGCTCGTACAAATCGCTCACCGAGTTCATGATCGAGGCCTACAACGAGGCCGAGGAGGTCTGCGCGGCGGGCGGCGAGGTGCACGGCGCGCCGACGGGTTACCCGAGCCTCGACCGCATGCTGATGGGCCTGCGCGAGGGCCAGCTCGTCATCATCGGCGCCCGCCCCGCCGTGGGTAAGACCTCGTTCGCGCTGAACCTGGCGCTCAACGCGGCGAGCGAGGGCTACACGGTCGCGTTCTTCTCGCTCGAGATGTCGGGCAAGGAGATCGCGCAGCGCTTCATCTGCACACACGCCCAGATCAACATGTCCAACTTCCGCACCGGGCGGATCTCGCCGCAGGAGTGGGCCAACATCAACGAGGCGACGCAGGACCTGTCGCGCCTCGACATCCTGATCGACGACACGCCGGGCACCACGGTGACCGAGATCCGTGCCAAGGCGCGCCGCATGCTCCACAACAAGGAGAAAGCCGTCATCATCCTGGACTACCTGCAGCTCGTGAGCCCGCCGGCGGGGCGCCGCGCGGAGAACCGCGCCGTCGAGGTCTCGGAGATGAGCCGCGCCCTCAAGATCATGGCGAAGGAGCTCGCCGTGCCGGTGGTGTCGCTGTCGCAGCTGTCGCGTGCGGTCGAGTCCCGCACGGGCAAGCGTCCCCAGCTCTCCGACCTGCGCGAATCCGGCTCCATCGAGCAGGACGCCGACATCGTCATGTTCCTCGACCGCTCGAGCTCCGAGCAGGAGGCCGGGCGCGACGACCGCCCGCCCGAGGGCATCACCCGCATCATCGTCGCGAAGAACCGCTCGGGCCCGATCGGCGACGTGGACCTGGTCTTCCTGCCGGCATCCACGAAGTTCTACGAGCTCAACGAGCACGCGGACGAATAGGCTCAGCGCGCGGCGGCCGGGGAGGGTACCCGGCCGCCGCCTTTTTCTCGGCCGCGGGGGTCCGGCCCGGTCCTCCACCCGGCTTTTGCCGACATGACTTGCCGAATGGAGGCGGGCCTTCTTCCGTTCGCTCCTCTATCGAACTGTCTTACCTGCTTCCTAGAGCATCGAGGAAAGTGGCGGAAAGTGAAAAAGATATGCCCTTGAAGGCGCTATATGCCTTTGACCTGCGTACTTTCAGGGCTAAGCTGCTACCGGCTTTTGGCGAAACCCCATTCCGGAAGCGCTGCGGAAAGTGAAGGAAAGTGAGATGCTTCCCTAAGCCCAGCTGGGAAGATACTTCATATATCTCGGTGATGTATTTGGATCGAGCGGACGAACGAGACCATCCTCGATGGTGCGTTTGATGAGCTTCGAGATGACAGGTTGGGATTTTGTGCCCAAGCCGAACCGCTTGCGAAGGCTGCTGTTGGTCATGTACCCGTTGTCGTTGACGTAGCGTAGACACGCATGCATGTAACATGCCCATTCGCGATCGTCTTGAGAAATTTGGGTGAACGGCCGTGCTGTGTAGAGCGTGACACGCGTGCCCTCTTCGTATCCCCTGATTTTGGGCGCGGGAAGTTCGGAGAGCTCGCATGATAGGGCGATCTTATCCCATCCCGTTCCCTTTTCTTCGCATATGCGCATTCTCCGCATGAGCGCTGCGGTGGATTCGTTTCTCGACCTCGGTGGCGCATCGATGATTCTCATCGGATCAACCATCGGAGCTCCTGGATTGGTGATCTCCATTCGGTTGTTAAATATCTCGATGGTTGGACTTGTGCCAGAGACTGACAGGTCTTGATGGATGAGCGCGTTGGCTACCGCCTCGCGGATGGCAAGATCGGGGTATCCGTTCCTCTCTTCCCTGAGGTCTTTCGTGGCGACCTCCTCCGAGGGTGTCATTGCGTGAATGAGACGAATCGTGCCTGGAAAATCCACGGCATATCCTGCATCGATAACTTCATCTCGACTCGGCGACAAGCGATTGTCTCCGAAATACCGGCTGATTCTTATCTTTTTCCGCTTGAGACCGGTAAAAGCGCCCAGGTCTCTCGCGAATAGCATCGCGCCTGCGTTTGTGATTAGAAATAACCCGTTATCGTCCTCGCGTACCAACTCCTCGTCGACGAGATAGCGAATAACTCCCTGCGAGGTGGAGGGATAAGGGCGGTCGAGGTGATTGAAGTAGGCATGGGTGTCGAGTAGCCGCAAAACCTCGTCTTCTCTCAGGTCCGTTGCGGCGACTTCATTTTCAAAGCGGGAGCTGCGCAGCCGGTCCCAAAGGACGGTCTGGCGAGAGGGGACGTCCTGCAGCTTCTTCGTATAGCTGCCAACGCGAACATACTCGACCTTCTTAAAGGATATAGGCCTTGTGGTCGCTTTCGATATCTGCAGGACAACTACGCGTCGACCGTTTGTTGCGACTGCATCGTGAAATTCGATTTCCGCGTTATCCGATAGCATGCAGCGCACCCAATTGTCGAACTCCTGCTTCCCGATCTTGAGGGATTGATTGTCGACGACGGTGCCTACAACCTCATGGGTTTTATCGTGAACTCCCCAAAGCATGTAGGCGAATGGGCGATTGTTGAGCGCTGCGCCATTCGCAAGAGCGCTGATGTCTTCCCCGATCATATCGGGGTCGAAATTGTTGTGCTTGAATTCGACCCATTCTGTTTCATTGGAGAGAGTTCGGAGCTTATCGATCAAGGCGGTAAGGTTTTCCATAAGACCTCCTCTTCACGGATATTATGGACCATGAAACCCTGAGGAAAGTGGCGGAAAGTGAAAGTATGTTCGGTTCTGGATTGGATATGCGCTTCTGAGCTGCGGATTTCTATGGTTCAGATACGGACGATCACCAATCTGCCCTCTTTTGAGAAGCGCTGCGGAAAGTGGAGGAAAGTGAAATGGGTTCCAAGGGAAGCGCCGGCTGCCTTTCGAAGTCGGCTTCCTCGATAGAATGAATGGGCGATCGATGGGCTTTTCTGGCCGACAAAAGGTCGGGGCTGTGCGAGCTCCGATTGTCGGCTGCCCCGCGACGGCATGCGGCATCGCCGCGGGCGCGCCCTTTGGGGAGATTGCCGCCCTCTTGCGACTATGTGCTCGCCTGACCTGCCCGCATGCCTATAATGGAAATGTTTGAGTGCCTGCGCCGCAGGCATGACGGAGCTGTTTGAGCGCCCGCGCAACGGGTGCCGCGCATTCACGTGAGGAGAAGACATGCCGTCGACAGTGCTGGTCGGTACCCAGTGGGGCGATGAGGGCAAGGGCAAGATCTGCGACCTGATCGCCGGGGATTTCGATTGCGTCGTCCGTTATCAGGGCGGCAACAACGCCGGCCATACCATCGTGGTGGGAGATCGCAAGTACGGCCTGCACCAGGTGCCGTCGGGCATCATGTACCCGGAGTGCGTCTCGGTGATCGGCAACGGCTGCGTGGTGAACCCCAAGGTCCTGCTGGAAGAGATCGACATGTTCGAGAACGACGGGATCTCGACCGCCAACCTCAAGGTCTCGGGCAACGCGCATGTGATCATGCCGTACCACATGGACCTGGACGGCGCCTATGAGCAGCTGCTGGGCGACCACAACATCGGCACCACCAAGCGCGGCATCGGCCCGTGCTACCAGGACAAGATGGCGCGCATCGGCCTGCGCATGCAGGACCTGCTCGACGAGGGCGTGTTCCGCGAGAAGCTCGCCCGCGCGCTCGACCGCGTGAACCCGCAGCTCGAGAAGATCTTCGGCATGCCGACCTACACCGTCGAGCAGATCTGCGACGAGTACCTGCCCTACGCCGAGCGCCTGCGCCCCTACATCTGCGAGAGCGGGCTTTTGCTCAACGAGATGGCCGAGGCCGGCAAGTCCATCCTGTTCGAGGGCGCCCAGGCGACCCTGCTCGACATCGACCACGGCACCTACCCGTTCGTGACCTCGTCCAACTGCACCGCCGGCGGCGCCGTGACGGGCTCGGGCGTGGGCATGAAGAACATCGACCGCGTGCTCGGCATCATGAAGGCCTACATCACCCGCGTGGGCTCCGGTCCCATGCCGACCGAGCTCGCCTACGAGACGGACGAGGGCCGCACCCTCACCGAGGACGGTTACGAGTACGGCGTCACCACCGGGCGCCGCCGCCGCGTGGGCTGGTTCGACGGCGTGATCGCCAACTATGCCGCGCGCGTGAACGGCCTCACCGACATCGCGCTCACCAAGCTGGACGTGCTGTCCGCCTTCGACACCATCAAGGTCTGCGTCGCCTACGAGTGCGACGGCGTGCGCTACACCACCGTCCCGGAGCACGAGAGCGTGTTTGCCGGCGCCGTGCCGGTCTACGAGGAGCTGCCGGGTTGGAAGTGCGACATCTCCGCCTGCCGCAGCTTCGACGAGCTGCCGCAGGAGGCGCGTGACTACGTCGCCTTCATCGAGAAGCTGGCCCGCACCCGTGTGACCTTCGTCTCGGTGGGCCCGGACCGCGAGCAGACCATCAACCGCTTCTGGAGCTAAGGGTGCCAGCCATGCGCAAGTTCGCCGTCGTCACCGACAGCGCGTCGGACATCAACCACGAGACCGCCGAGCGCTTGGGGATCCGTGTCGTGCCGCTGCACATCATGGTGGACGGGCGCGACTACCGCGACGGCGTCGACATCCAGATCGGCGAGTACCTCGACCTGCTGGGCGAGCAGAAAGAGCTCCCGCGCACCTCGCAGCCCTCGCCGGCGGAGTTCGTCGAGGTGTACCGCCAGCTGGCGGACGAGGGGTACACCGACATCCTGTCGATCCACATCGCCCGCGAGCTGTCCGCGACCATCGAGACCCCGCGCTTCCTGGCGCGCCAGATGCCCGACGGCATGCGCCTCGAGGTGATCGACAGCTACTCGGCCACCGTCGGCGAGGGCGCCATGGTGCTCGAGGCCGCGGCGATCGCCGAGGCCGGCGGCACCATCGACGAGGCGATCGAGCGCGTGCTCGCCATCCGCGACACCGCGAAGATCTACTTCATCCCGGACAACCTCGGGAACCTGGTGAAGGGCGGCCGCGCCACGCGCGCCCAGCACCTGGCGACCTCCATCTTGAACGTGAAGGTCGTCATCGAGGTGGGCGAGGGCGGCCGGATCGAGGTCGCGCACAAGGCGAAGGGCCTGCGCAACGGCATCGGCTTCATGGTGCGCCAGATGGCGCGCCGCTCCCAGGAGCAGGGGGCGCTCACCTACTACGAGCTGCACACGCGCGCCGACCGCGCGCTGGCCATGCTGGAGAAGCCGCTCGAGACCAACGAGCTGGACGGCACCTGCGCCGGCGTGGCCACCATCGGGCCGTGCATCGCCACGCATGTGGGCGACGGCGCGGTCGGCATCCTGTGCTACCCGTCGGCGCTGCACAGTCCCCTGCTGGACGGGTTCCAGATGTTCCTCGACGCGCCGAGCTCGAAGCCGGCGTCCGCGTAGGCCCGGGCCCTGCGGGACACGACGTCCCGCAGGGCCCTTTCGCTGCGCACGGCGCGCGCCGGCCGCGGTTTCCGGACGGCTGCCGCGCGCTCCCATCCATACCGAATACCTAGCGAGAAGGGTGCACGATGATCAGAAGATGCGTCGCGATGCTCACGGCGTTCGCTGTTGCGTTCACCTCGGTGCCGCTCCCCGCGGCGGCCGAGGAGCCCGTGGAGGCGGCGTCCTCCGCCTCCGCCTCCGTCGACCTCGAGCCCGGGACCTATGTGGAGCACGAGGCCATCGCCTACGTCGTGGGGGATGCCGGCTCCGGTGCGGGGCTGTTCTCGTTCGGCGGCGACGTGCTGTCCGGGGCCGAGGACCTGATGGATGTCGATGCCGACACGGCCGCGGAGGCGCTTTCCGACGACGGGGCGGACGCCGCCTCCGTCCGCGCCGCCTCCGCCGACGAGGGCCGGCTGGTGCTGGTGCGCGACGAGTCCAAGACCACCGAGGAACTCATCGCCGCGCTCGAGGTGGACGAGCGCGTGGTCTTCGCCGAGCCCAACCTGACGGTCGAGGTCCCCGAGGAGGACGCGGACGACCTCGCGGCGGCCGTCGACCTCGCGCTGGAGGACGAGCTGTCCGAGTCCCGGGACGCATCGGGCGATGCCGCCGCCGACGACGGCACGGCGGCCGATGGCGACACGCCGGCCGGCGACGCGGCAGCCGACGACGGCACGCCGGCCGACGACGCCCCCGCCGCAGAGGGTTCCGACACGTTCGGCGAGGACAAGCCCGATTCCGCGGCAGCCGACCTCACCGACTACCAGTGGGGATTCGACAACAAGGCCGACGGCGACGACGGCACGGTGGACATGCGCTCCTCCGAGTGGGACTCTCAGACCCCGGATGAGGACCTCGACGAGGTGATCGTCGCGGTCATCGACTCGGGCGTGGACGCCTCCAACCCCGACCTCGCCCCGGTGATGTGGGATGAGGGCCTGGCCTCGGGTATCGAGCGGACCGGCGGGGAGGACGAGTACGGGTTCTCGACCGTGACCGACGGCGGCGCCAGCTCGACCGAGCAGGTGACCAACTTCCACGGGGCGCACGTGGCCGGCATCATCGGCGCGGCGTGGGACGGCGAGGGGATCTCGGGCATGGCCTCGAACGTGCGCATCATGTCGGTGCGCCACAACGACACCTTGGACACCCTGCTGCAGTGCCTCGACTACGTGAGCCGCGCCCGCGACGCCGGCGTCGAGGTCCGGGTGACCAACAACTCCTGGGGCACGGGCCTGCAGGCGAGCCGGGCGATCGACCTCGCGGTGACCGAGCTGGGCGAGAAGGGCGTGACGAGCATCTTCGCCTCCGGCAACGCCACGACCGACGGTGACGCGGCCTCCACCCTGGTGACCACGCTCGCCGACAACCCCTACGTGGTGGTCGTCGACTCGATCGACCCCGACGGGGACCCCAGCGATTTCTCCAACACCGGCGAGACGACCTCCGATGTGATGGCGCCCGGTTCCGCGGTCGTGTCCACGATGCTCACCGGAAAATCGACCGGCACGCCCGCAGCCGCGACCCAGCAGTACCTGGGCGAGGCCGACGCCGACGCCGTGCTGTACGAGAGCTTCGACGGCAAGACCTGCTCCAACGGCGACGGGACGTCGTTTGAGCAGGGCGTGCCGGTGCTCGGCTTCCAGGATGGCGCCGGGGCATCCCTCGGGGAGATCCGGAAGGGCGTCGGGTTCGACGGGACGGGCGCCTACGTCCTGCCCTACGACGGGTCCACAGCGCTGGCGAGCGCCTACACCACGCCCATCGACCTGTCCGGTACCAAGGCGAAGCCCCGGTACCTGAGCATGCATTACTCGTTCGCCAACGCCGCGCTCACCGACGCCGACGACGCCCCGTACGGCCAGGTCCTTGTCGGGGTCAAGCTAAAGGAAAAGACCGGGTACACCTGGGCCCAGCTCCCTGCGCCCTCCTCCTCCGCTCAGGAATGGCTGAGCGCCTCACTCGATCTGGGCGGGGCCGCGGTCGCTGTGGGAACGGATGGCCGGCAGGACGTCGTCCAGCTCACGGCCGATATGATCGATTGGGAGAGCTTCCAGCTCCAGATCGCCTACATGGTGAACGAGATGCGGGTGACGGGAGGCGTCCCGATCGTCCCGAGCTCCGATCCGCTGCCCTGCGAGCTCGTCCTCGACGGTATCGGGCTCGGCAGCGACCTGGTTCCCTACGCGTACGAGTACGGCACGTCGATGGCGTGCCCGGCGGTCGCGGGCGCGGCGGCGGCCATCGCCGGCACGGGTGCGGCGGATGTCGAGGGCGACCCCGCGAAGTCCGCGGAGAAGCTCGCCGCGCTGGTGCGCGGTGCGGCGCAGCCCGACGAGCGCTACGAGGGCCTCTGCTCGACCGGCGGGTTCGCCACGGTGGACGGTGCTGCGGACCCCGGCCCCGCCATCACGGCGGTCGAGGACGGGGGCGACACCGTCGCGATCCAGGGCTACTTCATGTCCCAGGCGGCGCAGGTGCAGCTCGACGGCATGGACGCCCGGTTGGCCTCGTGCACCGACCTGGGCGACGGCAAGGTGGAGCTCACCGTGACCAAGCCCGACTCGTTCGCGGGCGGTCAGGTGACGGTACGCGTGTCCGAAGACGGCAAGGAGTCGCGTCAGAGCGCCGACCTCGGCCGGGCGGCGGGCGCCTCGTACTACGAGCAGATGGACCTGCCCGTGCCCGAGGAGCTCACGCAGTGGTCCTACTGGCAGCTGGTGGGCTTCGCCGGCGACCTCTACTGCCTGCCGCGCGGCACGGCCATCGGCTCCACCATGACGCTGGACCACATGCTGCGCTACGACCCGTCCGAAAGGACGTGGTCGCGCGTCGACCTGCCGACGGATGAGGAGCTGGCCGTGCTGGGACTGAGCCGTCGGACCGTCTACGACGTGACGGCCACCACCTACGACGGCAGCCTGCTGGTCTACCTGTCCGCCGAGGACGGGACCAACGGGTTCTTCCGCTACACCGCCGACGGCTCGTGGGAGGCCACGGGCGTGTCCACGGATTCGCCCGCGCGCGCCCCGCAGCAGGGCACCCTGGCGAGCGACGGCGAGTCGCTCTACCTGTTCGGCGGGATGATCTCGTACGCCGGCGCCGTGACGGACAACCCCTCCTACATCTTCCGCGTGGACCCGGCGACCGGGGAGGCCGTGCCGGTCGGCCTGCTGAGCGCGCCGCGCATCTGCCCGCAGGTCTCCTATCGGGACGGCGCGTTCGTGGTCTCCGGGGGCGCGAGCATCTACGGGTCCGTCCAGGGCGGCGGTATGGCCGGGGCCGACCTGGTGCGGTGGGTCTCGACCGATGACGGCGGCCGGACCATGTCCGCCACCCCGCTCGATTTCAGCACGATCACGGACCAGACCGGGCAGGTCGCCTACGCCTCGGGCGCGACGGCCGACGGCTTCCTGATCGCCGGCGCCCCGAACGACGCCGGCACGGAGGACACCTACCGGCTGTCCACCGACGACCTGTCGCTGACCGCCTACGGCAAGCGCGCCTCGGAGCAGCATCTGCTGATCCCGGGCGCCGTGGCCTACGACGGATGGTTCTACGTGCTCGCGGCGACGCAGGACGCGCCCTACCGCGCGTTCAGCGCCACGGCGGCGGAGACGCTCGACCAGCCGGGCGACTACGTCGACCCGGACACCCCGGACACCCCGGACGACCCCGACAACCCGGACGATCCGGGTGACACCGGTAACACCGGCGACACCGGCGGCACCGGCGGCACCGGCGATGCGTCCGGCGACGGCCAGGACGGCGGATCGGATGCCGGCGCGGGCGGGCTGCCGCGGACCGGCGACCCGACGGCGGCGCGCGTCGCGGCGGTCGCCGCTGCCGGCGTCGTCGCGCTCGGGGCCGCGGCCGTCGCATCGAAGGAGCGCAGGCGCCCGTCCCGCCGGTAGGCGCCGCGTACAACATGAGGGATCTTGCAGCTTCCCGTCGTCTCCCGTCGCCGTCGGCGACCCCGGGAGGCGGCGGGAAGCGTTGTATCATGGAGGTATGCTGCGGGCTGCGCGCATCGGCCCCGCGGGCGGCGAGCTATTCGACTGACAAGGAGCCCTCTATGAACGAAGCGACCAACACCATCGACATCCTGCTGCTGGGCAGCGGCGGGCGCGAGCACGCGCTGGCGGTCAAGCTGGCGCAGTCCCCGCGCTGCGGCAAGCTCTACATCGCCCCGGGCAACGGCGGCACGGTCGCCGTCGGCGAGAACATCGCGCTCGACGAGAACGACCCCGCGGCCGTGGCGGACTTCGCACGCGAGACGGGCTGCGGCCTCGTGGTGATCGGCCCCGAGGCGCCGCTGGTCGCCGGCGTGGCGGACGCCGTGCGCGAGGCGGGGATCCCCTGCTTCGGCCCGGGTGCCGCCGGCGCGCAGATGGAGGGCTCCAAGCTGTTCTCCAAGCAGGTCATGGAGCGCGCGGGCGCCCCGACGGCCGCCTACGGCTCCTTCACGGACGAGGAGGGCGCGCTCGCCTACGTGCGCGAGCAGGGCGCCCCGCTCGTGGTGAAGGCCGACGGCCTGGCCGCGGGCAAGGGCGTGGTCGTCGCGACCGAGCTCGCCCAGGCGGAGGACGCGGTGCGCGAGTGCTTCGCCGGCGCGTTCGGCGCGGCGGGCTCCACGGTGGTCATCGAGGAGATGCTCACCGGCCCCGAGTGCTCCCTGCTGGCGTTCACGGACGGCCGCACCGTCCGCCCGATGGCGACCTCCCAGGACCACAAGCGCGCCCTCGAGGGCGACCTCGGCCCCAACACGGGCGGCATGGGCGTCTACAGCCCGGTGCCCATCGTGACGGAGGACGAGCACGTCGAGATGGAGCGCATCATGGAGGCCGTAGTGGGCGAGCTCGCGGCCGAGGGGATCGACTACCGCGGCTGCCTGTACGGCGGCTTCATGCTCACCCCCGCCGGCCCGAAGGTGCTCGAGTTCAACGCGCGCTTCGGCGACCCCGAGACCCAGGTCATCCTGCCGCGCCTGGAGAACGACCTGGTGGAGGTCATGCTCGCCTGCGCCGAGCAGCACCTGGACGAGGTCGAGCTCTCCTGGCGACCCGAGTACGCCGTGAGCGTGGTGCTCACGAGCGCGGGGTATCCGGGCAGCTACGAGAAGGGCAAGGTCATCACGGGCATCGAGGACGCCGAGGCCATGGAGGACGTGACGGTCTACCATGCCGGCACGCGCGTGGACGAGGAGGGCCGCGTGCTCACCAACGGCGGGCGCGTGCTCAACGTGACCGCGCTGGCGCCGACGTTCGAGGGCGCGCGCGACCTGGCGTACGAGGCCTGCGGGAAGATCGACTTCGAGGGCAAGACCCTGCGCCGCGACATCGGCCTGCGCGCCCTGCGCGGCCGCGAGGCCTGGGCCTAGCGCAACGGAGCGTGCGACGGGGGCGTCACGGACAGGTGGCGCCCCGTGCATTTGGGCCGTGCATTTGGGGACGGGGTCGTTTTGTGTCATCGGTCCGGTCGCGTGGTGCATTTGGGGACGGGGTCGTTTCGTGTCATCGGGCCGGCGCGCGTGTCAGGGGGATGGGGGATCCATGTTCTGTCCGAAATGCGGTTTCAAGATGTCCGACGGGGCGCGGTTCTGCCCGAAGTGCGGGGCCCCGCTCGCTGACAGGGTTCCTGCCGGGAACGCCGAGGAGGCGGGGTCGGCGCGTCCCGAGGAGGCGCCGCGGGTCGCCGAGGCTCCGGGCGCCGCACCGTCCGCTCCGCAGCAGGCTGCCGGAGCGGCACCGACCCAGGTCCCGAGTCCCGGAGCCGTTGCCCCCGACGCGGGCGCCGCTGCAGGTGCTCCAGGTGCCGGCGCCGGCCGCAAGCGCGTCTCCAAACCGCTCATCGCGGCGGTCGTCGCCGTCGCGCTCGTGCTGACCGTTACCGTTTGGGGCGCCATCGCCTTCGGGCTGGGCGCTGCCGGGTCCGCGCAGCAGGACGATCCCCCGCGGACCGTGCGCCGCAGCGATGCCGGCAGCTCGGATTCCGCGTCGGACGACGATGAGGGCCCCGCAGCCTCGGATGCCGCGGACGACGAGCCCGCGACGCCGAGCGAGCCCGTGACGATCGGCGAGCTGCATGTCGAGAAGCAGCGGGTCGTGCCGAATATCTTCAGAGCGGGGGACGTCGAGAGCTACGAGACGTACTACGTGGTGACCGCCGATGTGACGAACAACACGGACGAGCCGCGGCTCATCGCCCCGACCCTGCGCGCGACGGTGCACTATACCGACGATTACGGCGACGAGGTGCGGACGCAGATGGACTTCGATTCGAACTCGTACCACGGCTACAGCTTCTGGTCCGGGGAGTTCGTCGCACCGCACGAGTCCACGACGATGGTGCTCTTCCTGGACTATGACGTATCCGGTGAGGATGTGAACGGCGAGTACCTCACGTTCGATACGGTCGACGAGGGCGTCGAGCTCGATGGGTTCACGCTCATCGACACGGGCCAGCAGGCCCTCCATGAGATGACGAACGCCTACCGCGACATGGAGCTGATGGCTCCGACCGCGGATAACGTGGAGCTGGGCATCGCCTGGGCGAACGAATGGACGTCCGAAGGCGGCTATACGGCGCAAGGTGAGAACCTGTACTTCGGGTCGATCGTGAACGAGACCGATGACAAGATGACGGACGTGTCCGTCACCGTCCGCGCCACCTATGACGGGCTCTACGTGCTGGGCACGCTCAAATCGCTCGACGGGGAATTCGTCAAGCCGGGGGAGCGCGCCGCGCTCACCGTGGGGTACGATCGGTTCCTGGACGGGGAGCTGGCGGGCGGCAACACGGAGCGGGCGCTCGAGCAGGACGGGGAGCCCCTGGTTGGCAAGCACCTCGACGAAGGCGAGTCCGCCGACGTCTCGAAGATCGAGCTGCACGCCACCGACATCTCGTACCATGCGGACGAGTTCGAGCACACCCAAGACGAGGAGCCGACCGCGTAGACAGCGGATGGTGCATTTGGGGACGGGGTCGTTTTGCGTCATCCGTTCATTCGGGGACGGGGTCGTTTTGTGCCATCGGGTCGACGCCGCCTCGGCGGCCCGGCAGGCCGGTGTGCATAAAACGGCGACGAGCCGACCACGCCCGGCGGTGACGACGACGGCACCGGCACCGGCACCGACGACGGCGCCGGCTCCGGCGGCGGGCTCGCGCAGACGGGCGACAACACCGTCGCCCTCGTGGGCGGGGTCGCCCTGGCCGCAATCGCCCTGGTCGCGGGCGGCGTGGTCCTGCGCCGTCGTACGAGCAGGTAGCGGCGGCCCGCGCGCAGCATAGGCGCGCGGCGCGAGGATAGGACGCTTCCGTGAGGGGCGGTCGGGCATCGGGTCCGGCCGCCCCTCTTGCTGTCGGTCGGGGCGGGGTCCGGGTTGTGGCCGGGGCCGATCGCAGGAGGCCCCGCCGGGAAGGGTGCGACCGGGCGAGCTCGCCGCTCGCCGGCGCGACGAGGCTGGGAGGACCCCGCCCGCGAGGTCCGCCCACCCGGCTCTAATGACGACTTCCCGTCATTAGAGCGCCCCGTCCGATTCTAATGACGAGAAAACGGCTTCTCTCGTCATTAGACGGGTATAATTCCCGCCATAATCTGAGGGAGGGGTGACGATTCATGGAAATAACCGGGACGCGGCAGGGTGCGCTGATCACTAATCTGAGCGGAGCGATGGCTTACAAATCCTTCAGGCCCGCGCCGTTGGCATCCGTTCTACCGCTGAATCTGAGCGATGAGACGATGCTGCTGCTCTCGCGCTGCTCGCGCAAACTCGGCGAGATCGTGGGCATGGCCCGTTTCGTGCCGAATGCGGAGATGTACCTGACGATGTACGTGCGCAAGGAGGCGCTACTTTCTGCACAGATCGAGGGAACCCAGTGCACGTTCGACGATGTGCTCGACCCCGATAACCAGGACCTCGCGCATCAGGATGTCTCCGAGGTCGTGAGCTATGTGAATGCGTTGTCCTATGCGGTGGAGCGCATGAAGTCCCTGCCGCTCTGCACGCGGCTTCTCAGGGAGACCCATGCACGGCTTCTCAGGGGTACGCGTGGGGAGGAGAAGACGCCCGGGGAGCTTCGGACGTCGCAGAATTGGATCGGTCCGACGGGGTGCGTCCTACGCGAGGCCCCCTATGTCCCCCCGAATGTCCAGGACATGATGGATGCCTTGGGAGAACTCGACGTTTTCATCAACGACGGCAAGGGAATCGATCCCGTCGTGAAGGCGGCGCTCATCCACTACCAATTCGAGACGATCCATCCGTTTCTCGATGGAAACGGTCGTCTTGGACGACTGCTCATCACGTTGTCGCTCATCAACGACGGGGTGCTGCCCGACGCGATGTTCTACCCCTCCTATCAGCTGAAGATGAGAAGGCGGGAGTACTACGAGTGCTTGACGCGCGTACGCGAGGAAGGGGATTACGAGCGCTGGGTCGAGTTCTTCTGCTCATGCATCTTGGAGAGCGCGGAGGATGCCGTCAGCTCGATGAACATGCTCGTCGAGGTGCATCAGCGCGCCGAGGAAAGCATTCGCGGCGGAATGGGCAAGAACCTGGCCAACGGGCTGGCGCTGCTCGACCTGGCGGAGCAGCATCCTATTCTCGATGCCTCGTTCGTCGCGAGCCGCTTGGATGTATCCCGCAGCACCGCGACGAATCTGATCAAGACGCTCTGCGACCTCGGTGTGCTGCGTCTTCGTGATACGGAGAGGCGGCGGTATCGCGTGTACGTGTTCGAGGACTACCTCAGGATCCTGCGCTCGGGAGGAGACCCGCTTCCCCGTTAGCCGGATTCGGAGTTGCCCGGATCGCGGGCGTGGCCGTTGTCGTAGGGTACTTCCTGGCACCGGGCCCCGGCGAGCCCTTCTGCTGTCGGCCGAGGCGCGGGCTTGCCGCGAGACGGAGCCCGGGCGCGCCCGCATCGCACGCTCGCCGGTGCGACGCGGCTGGGCGGCCCCCTCGAGGCCCGCCCAGCCCGGCTCTAATGACGACTTCTCGTCATTAGAGCTCCCCGTCCGATTCTAATGACGAGAAAAGTCGTTTTCTCGTCATTAGAATCATCTGAGAGCATAGTCGCGGCATTCCCTCATCGCCCACCGGCGCGAAACCGGGCACGCTCCGGGTGCACTCGCGCGTGCCCGCGCCATGCGCCCGCCTTAAAGACCCTGTCTTGATGTGGGGCGCGGTGCGCGGGCGCGGGTATACGCCAAGTTGGCTACAATACAAGGCTGCATAACCTGCGAGATGGCTACGGAAAGGCGTGAGGACATGGCAGTCAGCGAGCAGTTCGACGGCGGTATCGAGACGCCGCAGGAGGAGTCGGGGACCATCGACGCCGCGGAGGACCGTCAGGAGGCGATCGAGCCCGCCGACGGTTCCGAGATCGAGGAGGAGTACGTCCCGGCGCTCGTCCTCGGCGATGACGACGAGCGCGACCCGGGCCTGCACGAGCGGGTCCTGTCCGAGGACCTCGCCTGGCACGGCAAGATCTTCGACGTGAACACGCTGCAGGTCGAGCTCCCCAACGGCCACCGCTCCCGCCGCGACATCGTGCGCCACCACGGGGCCGCGGCCATCGTAGCGCTCACCGAGTCGGGCAAGATCGCCCTGGTTCGCCAGTACCGCACCGCGCTCGACCGCGTGACCGTCGAGCTGCCCGCCGGCAAGCTCGACCCGGGCGAGGACCCGGAGGAGTGCGCCCGCCGCGAGCTGCACGAGGAGACCGGCTTCATCGCCCACCGCATGCGCTACCTCACGACCATCGCGTCGAGCTGCGGTTTCTCCGATGAGCTCATCCACATCTACATGGCCACGCAGCTCGAGTTCGACCAAGCCTGCCCGGACGACGACGAGTTCCTGAACGTCGACCTCGTGCCGCTGTCCGAGCTCATCGACGCGGTGCTCGACGGCAAGATCCAGGACGCCAAGACCGTGGTGGGCGCGCTCGCCTGCGACGCCATCTCCCACCGCCTGTAACAGCCGGCAGGTGCGACAGGTAGGACGGTCCCCCGTGCCAAGAAGGCCGGGGGACCGTCATGGCGCGGGGGATGGTGCGGCCCGTTGTCGCGGCGCCCGCACCGCCCGTCGCCCGCCGCCGTGACGCCCACCGCCCGCCGCATCAGCCATACGAGAGGAAAGACGTGACTAACGCCAAGCAACCCAGCATGTTCCGGCGCTTCGTGTCGTATTACGGCCCGCAGCGCCACCTGTTCATCGCCGATACCGTCTGCGCGCTGATCCTCGCCGGCATCGACCTTGCCTTCCCCATCATCCTGCGCTCCCTCACCGGCGGCCTGTTCGCCGAGGGCCCGCAGGCCATCATGGGGTCGCTCGCCTTTGTGGCGGCCGGCCTCATCGTCATGTACCTCGTGCGCACGGGCTGCAAGTACTTCGTGGCGGCCCAGGGCCACATCATGGGCGCGCGCATGGAGTCCAAGATGCGCGAGGACCTGTTCGACCAGTACGAGCGCTTCTGCTTCTCGTACTTCGACCGCGTCAACTCCGGCGACATGATGAGCCGCGTCGTCAACGACCTGTTCGATATCTGCGAGGGCGCCCACCACCTGCCCGAGTGGATCATCATCTGCGGGATCGAGATCATCGGCGCCTTCATCATCCTGTTCACCATCTCCCCCGAGCTCGCCGGCGTCATGGTGCTCATCACGGCCGTCTTCGTCGCCATCATGGTGCGCCAGAACTTCTCGATGCGCGCCGTCTTCGCCGACAACCGCAAGAAGATCTCCGGCGTGAACTCGCAGCTCCAGGACTCGCTCTCCGGCATCCGCGTGGTCAAGTCCTTCGCCAACGAGGCGACCGAGCGCGCCAAGTTCCGCCGCTCCAACGCGGCCTACCTGCAGTCGAAGGTCGACCAGTACCACGCCATGGGCGCCTACCAGGCCGTGAGCGCGCTCATGACCGGCGCGCTGTACACCGCCATCGTGGTCGTGGGCGGCCTGCTCATCGCGCAGAACCGCCTCTCCGCCGTGGACATGGCGACCTTCGCGCTCTACATCAGCCTGTTCAGCTCGCCCATCCAGACGCTTGTGGACTCCACGGAGAGCTTCCAGAAGGCCATCGCCGGCTTCAAGCGCATGGACGAGGTCCTCGCTACCATGCCCGACGTGCAGGATGCGCCCGACGCCCGCCCGCTCGAGGTGACCGACGGCGCCATCGAGTACCGCGACGTCTGCTTCTCCTATAAGGACGTCGAACTCGGCGGGCGCGAGCCCGGCCGCCCGGTGATCGACCACCTGAACCTCTCCATCCGCCCCGGCGAGACCATCGCGCTCGTCGGCCCGTCGGGCGGCGGCAAGTCCACCACCTGCTCGCTGCTGCCCCGCTTCTACGACATCGACGCCGGCAGCATCACCATCGACGGGCAGGACGTGAGCCGCGTGACCCAGGAGTCCCTGCGCCGGGCGATCGGCCTGGTGCAGCAGGACGTCTACCTGTTCGACGGCACGATCCGCGAGAACATCGCCTACGGGCGCCCCGACGCCACCGACGCCGAGATCGAGGAGGCGGCGCGCCGGGCGAACATCCACGAGTTCATCGAGAGCCTGGACGAGGGCTACGACACCGTGGTGGGCGAGCGCGGCGGCAGGCTGTCCGGCGGCCAGAAGCAGCGCGTCGCCATCGCCCGCGTCTTCCTCAAGGACCCGGCGATCCTGATCCTCGACGAGGCGACGAGCGCGCTGGACAACGAGAGCGAGGAGGCGGTGCAGGAGTCGCTCGAGCGCCTGGCGCGCGACCGCACGACGATCATCATCGCCCACCGCCTGTCGACCATCAAGAACGCGGACGAGATCGCGACCGTGGAGCATGGTCAGGTCGTGGAGCGCGGCACCCACGACGAGCTTCTCGCACGTGGGGGCACGTATGCCCGCTATTATCGAATGCAGTTCGAGGGAGCGAGCGCCCGGGCTGCGGCTTCGGGTGAGGCTTCCGCGTAGGTCGCGGGCCGAGGCGCCCGGGCGGCGGCTTCGGGCGAGGTCCCCGTGCGGGACGCGGCCGCGCATCGCGCGCCGGCCGAAGGCGGGCCCCGCGTGCGGCGCGGCTCCGCCCTCGCAGGACGCGACCGAGATGAAGAGGTTGTTCGGCGGGCGCCCGAGGGGTGCACGCCGCGGTATCTAAGGACGCACGACGATGGCAAGACGACCGCCGCTGACAGCAGACGAGGCCACCGAGCTCTTCTCCGAGCTGGATGAATCCGGCGTCGTCGACCCGCTGCGCGCCCGCGAGTCGTCCCGTCGCCGGGCGTTCCGCGCGAAGGTGCGCGAGGAGGGCGGCGACGAGGCCGTCAACAAGCTGGAGGCGGACCATCGCAGCAAGCGCCGCGCGAGCCGGCCGAAGATCGACCCGCTGTCGGCCGACGACCCCTCCGGCTCGAAGGCCGGGCAGGCCATCTCGCGCATGGCCGTGCTGAGCATCGTGGGCGTGCTCGTGCTCGTGGTGGGCATGCAGGTCGTCTACGGCGTCAACCGGCGTCTGAACACGGCGAACCTGTCCGAGCGGACCACCGTGGACACGGTCGAGCACGCCATGGAGAGCGGCGTCGAGTGGGGCAACGGCTTCACCCAGTTCCCGGAGGAGTTCACGGTCGACGAGGCCGACGAGTCGACCGGGGCGGTCGAGGTCTCCGTGGTGGACGCGACGTCGAGAAACGAGCTCGAGCTGCTGTCGAACTCCCAGATCCAGGCGGCGGCCCTGGCGACCAACGCCCTACTGAACGACAAGATCAACCGCGTGACCTACAACGTGTACGTGCGCGTCGACGAGAACGGTAACTTCGTGCACGACGAGTTCTTCGGCTTCCTGAAGGCCGAGGGCACCGAGCGCGCGATGTTGACGTTCATCTGGACCAAGCAGGTCGCGGCGGGGACCAGCAACATCGACTGGGAGCTGCGCATCGTCGGTATGGACGACGAGACCGCGGCCAAGATCCAGGAGCAGGTGAACTCCGTCTCCTCGCTGGCGGACTCCTCCGAGGTGACGCAGGACGACCTGGACGACCAGACGTCCGAGCAGCTGCTCGAGCAGTCCCAGCGCGATTCCGGCGTGTTCACCGGCACCGGCGGCGCTGCGTCCGCCTCTGCGGACGAGGGCGCGGCGGCCGAGGGGGCCGCGGCCCAGTAGGGGAGCCGCCGCGGCGGCCCAATAGGAGCCTCGCCGCCGGTTTGACGGCCTGCGGGTGGTTCGGCGGGGTTCCGGGAAAGGTTTTTAGGACTCCCGGGCGCGCTTCTGGGGCCTTCGTACGGGTCCCCGGGTCCTCCGGGCGTGCGTTCGGGGCCTTCGGACGTGGTAAACAATTTTACTGTAACGTTAAATGGCTCTTCGGTGGTTTCTGTGGGAGAGATTCCGGCATAGGCCCAGCTCAGC
>DHCMC07803__coassemble_514_pt1 | contig 92741 bp, 83 predicted proteins | sample DHCMC07803__metabat2_low_PE_003 | metagenome-assembled genome bin DHCMC07803
TCAACGTCGAGCACCTCGACCTCGATCTCCTGGCCGACCTTGACGACCTCGGAAGGATGGTTGACGTGGTTCCAGGAGAGCTCGGAGATGTGCACGAGGCCGTCGATGCCGCCGAGGTCGACGAAGGCGCCGAAGTCGACGATCGAGGAGACGGTGCCCTTGAGGCGCATGCCGACCTGGAGCTTGGAGAGGATCTCCTGGCGCTCGGCCTTGCGGGCCTCCTCGAGGACGACGCGGCGGGAGAGGACGACGTTGTTGCGGTTGCGGTCCATCTCGATGACGCGGGCCTCGATGCGGGTGTGCAGGTAGGAGCTGAGGTCCTTGACGCGACGGAGGTCGACGAGGGAGGCGGGCAGGAAGCCGCGCAGGCCGATGTCGAGGATCAGGCCGCCCTTGACGACCTCGATGACCTCGCCCTCGACGTTCTCGCCGGAGTTGAACTTCTCCTCGATGCGGTTCCAGGCGCGCTCGTACTCAGCGCGCTTCTTGGAGAGCACCAGACGGCCGTCCTTGTCCTCCTTCTGAAGGACGAGGGCCTCGATGGGATCGCCCAGGGAGACGATGTCTGCAGGGTTGGCATCCTTGCGGATGGAGAGCTCGCGGACGGGGATGACGCCCTCGGACTTGAAGCCGATGTCCACGAGGACCTCGTCGTGCTCGATCTTCACGACGGTGCCGTTGACCAGATCCCCCTCGTCGAAATCGGTGATCGTGCCGTCGATGAGGCTGTTCATCTCCTCCTCATTGACGTCATCGAGGGAGAAAATGGACGAGTTCTGAATCTCACTCAAAGGTGGACCCCTTTCGAACTACGGGGCCCCGATTGCTAGGACCTGCAGATTGCACGCCGTTCGGGCGGGGCCCGGGCGCCGTGCGCACCGTTTGGAACTTCTCGGGAGCCGACAGATACGTATGTGGTTGCTTCTGCAGCCACGTTTGCCTAGATTACGAGGAATCGGATGGATTTTCAAGGTCGAGACGTGATTTTTACGTAAGCGGTACGAAAAGGAACGTCCGTCCGCGCGCCCGCGCGCCGTCTGCCCGCGCGCGGAGTGGGTACAAGGCATGTCGTCCCGATTATGACAGGTAGGACAGCCCCCGTGCCATGATACGGCCCCCGTGTCATGATAGGCGTGGCGGGACCCGGGCGTTAGGACGGAAGGGAGGCGCCCCGTGCTCAAGGCCGTCGTGTTCGACATGGACGACACCCTGCTCGACATCAACCTCAGCGCGTTCATCGCCGTCCTGGCGCGCGACGAGTCCTCCCTGCTGGCCCAGATCGGGCGCCGCAACCCGCTCTCCATGTTCGCCGCCTACACCGCGGCGATGCTCGACCTGAACCGCGCCGACCGCGACAACGAGTGCACCAACCGCGAGCTGTTCGACACCGCGATCGAGCGGAGGGGCGGCGTGGTGCTCTCCGACCCCGTCATCGCCGACGCGCTCGCCTTCTACGAGCGCGAGGTCCTCCCCGACCGCAACGACGCCATCATCGGCGCCAGGCCCATGGAGGGGGCGCAGCGCGCCCTGGAGGCCGTGCTCGACCGCGGGCTGCGCATCGCCCTGCTCACCAACCCGAGCTTCGGGGCCGCGTGCATCGAGTGCCGCATGGGCTGGGCGGGCATCCTCGACGCGCCCTTCGAGCTCGTCACCACCATGGAGAACACGCGCCGCGTGAAGCCGAGCGCCGACTACTACCGCGACGCGCTCGACGTGCTCGGCCTCGCCCCCGAGGAGGCCCTCATGGTCGGCAACGACCCCAAGCGCGACTTCCCCTCCCCCGATATCGGGCTGCAGACCGCCTACGTGGGGCGCGGCACCCCGGTGCGCGCGACCTGGTGCGGGCGCATGGCGGACTTCGCCCGCAGCCTGGACGAGATCTGCGAGCGCCATGCCGAGCGCCAGGAGCGGCGGCTGCTCGAGCTCGTGCAGGACGTGGGCTGAGCCGCGGCACACGGGCTCGCGGCCCTGCGGCGGCGGGCGGAAGGGCGCCGGGACGGTCCGGGGCGCGGCGGGGAGCCGGCGCGGCACACGGGCCGACGGTGCGCTACACCCTCGTCTTGCCGATCATGATGTTCAGGATCTCCACGTCGGTCGGCTTCATGCCCACGCGGCCCACATAGCCCATCGAGGCGATGGTCTTCTCGACCGTCTCCTGGATCAGGCCCTCGCCCGCGCGGAACCCGCGGCCGGCCATGGCCATCTCGTGGCCGAGGATCGCCGCGTCCACCGCGGCGGAGATCTTGGCGGCGCAGCTCGGCTTGGCGCCGTCGCAGACGATGCCGCCCACGTTGCCGAGGGTGTTGACGATGGTGGCGCCCACCTGCTCGGGCGTGCCGCCGGCCAGCCAGGTGATCGCGGCCCCGGCGCCGCAGGCGGCGCACACCACCCCGCAGAAGGCGGACAGCGCGCCGATATAGCCCTTGACGTGCGCGGCGACCAGGTCGGAGAGGGCGACCGCGCGCACCAGGCGCTCGCGGTCGGCCCCGAGCCCCTCGGCGTACTCCATGACGGGCAGGCAGGCGGTGATGCCCTGGTTGCCCGACCCGCAGACGATGACGACCGGCAGGGCGCAGCCGCTCATGCGCGCATCCGAGCCGGCGGCGGCGCGGGCGCGGGCACGGCAGGGGGCGTCGTGCTCGCGGGACTCCATGAGCGTGCGGCCCACCTCCGCGCCCCATGCGTGGGCGAGCCCCTCGCGGGAGATGGCGTCGTTGAGCTCGATCTGCCGTTCGAGCGCCGCGCGCGCGGGCTCGATGTCGCCGTCCTCGGCGAACCCGATGATCGCGTCGATGGTGAGCAGCTCGTAGGCGGGGTTCGGCTCGTCGGCGTGCAGCGCCGGGTCCTGCTCGCGCGCCCCCTCGAGCACCGCGTCGTCGAGCGCACGGTACACCACGTCGGTGTGGTGCTCGGCGATGACGACCTCCGCCACATGGCCGGCCGCGTGCGCGCGCACCTTGATATACAGGTTGGGGACGCCCTCGACGAGGGAGACCGCGCAGAAGGCGGGGTCGGACAGAAGCGCGCGGGTGCGCTCGATATCCGGTTCGGTCACGGACTCCAGGACCTCGAGCGCGCTGCCGGCGTCGCCCCCCACCGCCCCCAGGGTCGCCGCGGCCTCGATGCCGTGCATGCCCCCCGAGTTGGGGACGGTCACGCTCTTCACGTTCTTGATGATGTTGCCCGAGCAGCCCACCTCGAGCGACTCCGGCTCCGCGCCGAGGGTGGCGCGGGCGAGCGCCGCGGCGTACGCGACGGCGATGGGCTCCGTGCATCCGAGCGCGCAGACGAGCTCCTCGTTCAGCACCTCGCAGAAGGCCCGGTCGCGGACATCGGTGCAGAACGGCGCGGCGTGCGAAGCTGACATGGCGGCTCCTCGGTGTTCGAGCTGATACATTCCGAGCACCATTGTATTCATTTCGGGGGCGCGGCGGGAGCGGGGCCGGGCGGACGGCACCGGCGGCCCGACCTTCGGACGGGGCACGGCGCCGATTGCGCGGCGTCCCAGGAGGACAACCGCGGCAGCCCGGCCCCACGCATGTGAAGCGAGCCGGACGCCCCCGTCCCGCGCACGGGAAGCGGCCCGGCCCCGCGCGCAGGGAACCGGGCCGCTTCGGGCTCCGTCATATGCGGCGAGGCGCCCCTACAGCACCGAGCGGGTGCCCTCGCCCATCTCCACGACGGGCGACAGCCCGGCGAGGGCGTCGCCGTCCGCGGCGATGCCCGCCTCGACCAGGGACATCTGCTCGGCGACCGCCGTGGGCGCCGTGCCGCCGCGCGTCGTGCGCGCCGCGACGATGGCGTCGAGGTCGAACGCCCCGACCACGTCGTCGCCGAACAGGTCGCTCGCCGCATGGAACGTCTCGATCGGGAGCTCGGAGATGTCGCAGCCCGCCTGCTCGGCCTCGAGCACGAGATGCCCCACCACGGCGTGCGCCTCGCGGAACGGCATGCCGCGCTTGGCGAGGTAGTCGGCGACGTCAGTGGCGGCGAGATGGCCCTTGTGCATCACCTGGCGCATGCGCCCGGCGTTCACCGTCCACGTCGACACCATGCCGCGCATGACGGCGAGGCACCGCTCGAGGGTCTCCGCCGCATCGAGCGCGCCGGCCTTGTCCTCCTGGAGGTCCTTGTTGTAGGCGAGCGGCAGGCCCTTGCACGTCACGAGCAGCTGGACCAGGTCGCCCACCACGCGGCCGGTCTTCCCGCGGATAAGCTCGGCGAAGTCGGGGTTCTTCTTCTGCGGCATGATCGAGGACCCCGTGGAGTACGCGTCCGACAGCGTGATGAAGCCGAACTCCTGGCTGCTCCACAGCACGATCTCCTCGGACAGGCGGGAGAGGTGGACGGCCATGACGGAGCAGGCGTACTCGAGGTCGAGCAGGAAGTCGCGGTCAGAGACGGCGTCGAGCGAGTTCTCGATCACCCGCGAGAACCCGAGGGCGTCCGCGGTCATCTGCCGGTCGAGCGGGTAGGTCGTGCCGGCGAGCGCCGCGGCGCCGAGCGGCGAGGCGTCCGCGGCGTCGAACGCGGCCCGCAGGCGGGTGAAATCGCGCGCGAGCATCCAGGCGTAGGCGAGCAGGTGGTGCGAGAACAGGACGGGCTGGGCGTGCTGCAGGTGCGTCATGCCCGGCAGGATCGCATCCCCCGCGTCCCGCGCGGCGGACACGAGCGCGCGCCTCAGCGCGAGGTTGCCCTCCATGAGGCCGCGGGCGAGCGCCTTGGCCGCCAGGCGCGTGTCGGTCGCCACCTGGTCGTTGCGGGAGCGGCCGGTGTGCAGCCTGCCGCCGGCCGGGCCGATGCGGCGGGTGAGCTCGCCCTCGACCGCCATGTGGATGTCCTCGTCGTTGATATCGAAGGCGAAGCGGCCCGCGTCGATATCGGCCTGGATGCCGTCGAGCCCCGCGCTGATCGCGTCGGCGTCCCGCGCATCGATGATGCCCTGGGCGGCGAGCATGGCCGCATGGGCCTTCGAGCCGGCGATATCCTGACGGTAGAGGTGCCGGTCGATCGGCAGCGACGCTCCGAACTCCTGGGTCGCCTCGGCCACGTTCTCCTCGAAGCGACCTCCCCACAGCGCCATCTAGCAGGCCTCCTGCGCCATGAAGAAACGGACGGCGGTCCGCGGTCCCTCGATGTGCATCAGCTCGGGAAGGGCGGCCGGCTCGGATGCGGGCTCGGCGGCCCCGTCGTCGAAGAACGCGGCGACGTTGGCGCGCGGGCCGCGATGGGCGCACCAGTCCTTGAGCGAGGGGGGCGTCGCGAGCACGGCGTCCTCGTTGAGCTCGGGTGCGAGGGATTCCAGGAAGCTGAGCATGGGTTCTCCTTGTCCGGCGGCGCGAATCGGCCGCCACGGGAAGCCCCGGCGGACCGGGGCTCGGGTGTGCTGAGGATGACGGGCGCACGGCACCGCGGACGCGCCGCCGCGTAGATCTCGCGCGAAGCCGCCCGCCGAGTCGCTGGCGGACGGCCGGTCGCGCGGCCGGCGGCGCTCAGGCCGGCCGTCCCGGGCGCGGCGTGCAGATGGGCCGCCCGGGCTCGGCCGTCCCTACGCCAGGCCGGCAGCGGCCTCGGACGTGGGGCCCTGCATCTTGGCCCAGGTCTTGAGCGAGAGGGTCTCGATCTGGATGAAGCCCTCCGCGGCCTTCTCGTCGAAGGTGGTGTCGCGGTCGTAGGTGGCCAGGCCGAAGTCGTACAGCGAGCAGGGGCTCTTGCGGCCCATGACGGTGCAGTGGCCCTTGAAGAACTTGACGCGCACGGTGCCGGTCACGAACTTCTGGGTCTCGGCCATGAAGGCGTCGAGGGCCTTCTTCAGCGGGCTGAACCACTGGCCGTTGTAGACGCAGGTGGCCCAGGTCTGCTCGAGGTAGAGCTTCTGGTGCAGCACGTCGCGCTCGAGAGTGAGGTCCTCCAGGGCCTTGTGGGCGTTGATGAGGGTGAGGGCGGCGGGCACCTCGTAGCACTCGCGGGACTTGAGGCCCACCATGCGGTTCTCCATGAGGTCGAGGCGGCCGTAGCCGTTGTCGCCCGCGACCTGGTTCAGCTTCGCCACGAGCGCGGCCAGGGGCATCTTCTCGCCGTCGAGTGCGACGGGCTTGCCGCCCTCGAAGTCGATGTCGACGTAGGTCGCGGTGTCGGGGGTCTCCTCGGGGTCCTTGGTCATGACCCAGACGTCATGCGGGGGCTCGTTCCAGGGGTCCTCGAGCACGCCGCACTCGATCGCGCGGCCCCACAGGTTGTCGTCGATCGAGTAGGGGTTGTCGTTGGCGCCCTCGGGGACGGGCACGCCGTGGGCGTGGGCGTAGGCGACCTCGTCCGGGCGGCACTTGAGATCCCACTCGCGCACCGGGGCGATGACCTGGAGCGAGGGGTCGAGCGTCAGGATGGAGGCCTCGAAGCGGACCTGGTCGTTGCCCTTGCCGGTGCAGCCGTGGGCCACGTACGTGGCGTCGTACTGATGGGCGATCTCGACGAGCTTGGCGGCGAGCAGCGGGCGGGAGAGGGCAGAGAGCAGCGGGTACTTGTTCTCGTACATGGAGTTCGCGGCGATGGCCTTCGTCAGGTACTCGTCGGCGTACTCGTCCTTGAGCTCGAGCACGTGGCAGTCGATGACGCCCAGGTCGAGCGCCTTCTGCTTCTTCTGCTCGAGACCGTGCAGCTCCTGGCCGACGTTGCCCAGGACGCAGATGACGTCGAGGCCCTTCTCCTCCTGGAGCCATTTGATGCAGACGGACGTGTCAAGACCACCGGAGTACGCGAGTACGACCTTTTCCTTGCTCATGAAAGTTCCTTTCGATAGATGAGCGGATGGAACCGGATGAGCCCGTCTCTGCAGTGCCTGCGCTGCGCATACGCGAAATCGAGTTGTGTTTCTAGAATGACCCCCTGCGGAGCGCGCATGACGCTTCCGCCTGCGGAGGTGAACCCGACGCACCTATCGACGAACCCCGCTGGGGCCTCTTGCCCCAAGCGAACGGAGACGACTCGGTTTATCGTCGTCGGGAGATAGCGCGCTGGCGTCGGATGCAGGTGTCGGCGGCAGTCTGGCCGGGAAGGATGGCGATCGCCGCCATGCCCTCGTATGTAGCCATCTGGTTGCCCACCGTGTGCTCTCCCGCTTCCGTTGCGTCAGTACGCGCCTTCAGATCCGTGAAGGGCGCCGCCGGGAACGAGCCCCTCGGCCGCTTCACGTTGCGCGCTACTATACGCTAAAGCAAACGCTCGCGAAACCGAAAACCGCGAATTTAAGGAAAAAAAGTTTTACCGTTCGCCGTATATCCCGTTCCACCTGCCGATTCGCAACAGAAGGGATATGGGCGACCTGCGGAGGCGGCTGTAACACGCTTGAAACTATATGCACCGATACGGCTTTACGTATGCAGCCGAGCCCAGGCGGGCATCGGCCGAGCCCGGGCGGCAGGCCGCTCAGCGCGGGACGGGGATGATCGGTTTGCGCGACAAAAAGGTTGCCCGCCGGCCTACCGGGCCTTCGCCGCGAGCAGGGCCTCGATCACGCGGGCGACGCCGCGCTCGTTGTTGGAGGGCGCCATGAAGCGCGCGTGCGCGCGCATGTGCTCCCCGGCGTTGGCGACCACGTAGCTGTGACCCACGGCCTCGAGCATCTGGACGTCGTTGTAGGTATCGCCCAGGGCGAGGGCGTCCGCGGTCGAGATGCCCAGGTGGTCGCACAGCCGCTTGATGCCCCGGCCCTTGTCCACATGCGGGTTCATGAAGTCGATCCACTCGGGACCTGCCGTGGTGACCGAGAAGCGTCCCGCCCACGCGTCGCGATAGGTCCGGGCGAACACCTCCTCGGAGTCGCCCTCGGGGAAGTACACCGTGTACTTGTTGACGTCCGCATCGAGCGAATCGAGGTCGTCGAGGTAGGTGATCTCGGTGAAGAAGCGGCGGAAGAAGGCGTCGTGCACGCGGTCGCAGGTGCGCAGGTAGCCCGATTCGATACCGCAGACCACCGGGCATCCGCGCCCGTCGGCGAGCGTGAAATCGATGAGCTCGTGATAGGTGGCCACGTCGATGAGGTCCTTGAACACGAGCTCGCCGGCGCACCAGATGGCGGCCCCGTTGTCGGACAGCAGGGCCATGCGGTCGACGTAGTCGCCGAACATCGCGCGCAGGGTGTACAGAGGCCGCCCGCTCGCCGCGCAGAACGTCACGCCCGCGTCCGCGAGCGCCTCGATGAGCTCGGGCATGTTCGGCGGCATGCTGCCGTCGTCCGCCAGCAGCGTGCAATCCATGTCACTCGCCACGAGCTTCACGGACGCCAGCCCGGCATCTACCTCGAATCCCTGCATGCGCGCCTCCTCAATCTACGGTGCCGCACCGCATCATGGCACAACGGAACGCTCCGGGCACGGCGAACCGCGACCTGCACACGCCCTCCAGACACCCCGGCATCCCCTATTTCGCGTCCGCCCAGGTGACGCCCGTGGACGCCTCGGCGATGAGCGGGACGCGCAGCTCCACGACGCCCTCCATCTCGGTGCGCACCATCTCGGTCAGGCGCTCCACCTCGCTCTCGGGGCACTCGAAATCGAGCTCGTCGTGCACCTGCAGGACCATCCGGGCCGCAAAGCCCTCCTCGCGCAGGCGGCGGGCCACCCGCGCCATGGCGATCTTGATGATGTCGGCCGCGCTCCCCTGCATCGGGTGGTTCATGGCGGTGCGCTCGCCGAACGCCCGCTGCGCGGGGACGCGCATCTTGAGCTCGGGGATCGGGCGGCGCCTGCCGAACATCGTCTCGGCGTACCCCAGGCGCTTGGCGTCCGCGACGGTGCGGTCGAGGTAGGCGCGCACACCGGGGTAGGCCTCGAAGTACCGGTCGATCATCTGCCGGGCCTCGGCCATGGGGATGTCGAGCGACTGCGAGAGGCCGTAGGCCTGCTGGCCGTAGACGATACCGAAGTTCACCGCCTTGGCGCGGCTGCGCAGCTCGCGCGTGACCTCCTCGACGGGGACGCCGAACACGCGCGCCGCCGTCTCCGCGTGGAAGTCCTCGCCCTCGTTGAACGCGCGGATGAGGTGCTCGTCGCCCGAGAGGTGGGCGAGCAGGCGCAGCTCGATCTGGCTGTAGTCGACCGCCAGGAACACCTTGCCCGGACCCGCCGAGAACGCCGTCTTCACGGTATGCCCCAGCTCCGAGCGCGTGGGGATGTTCTGCAGGTTGGGGTTGGAAGAGGACAGGCGCCCCGTGGCGGTGATGGTCTGGTTGTAGGTGGTGTGCACCCGGCCGTCACCGTACTGGCCGGCCAGCGGCCCCAGCGTGTCGAGGTAGGTCGACTTGATCTTGGTCTTCTCGCGCCACTCGAGGATGAGCCGGACGACCTCGTGGTCGCGGGCGAGGTCCTCGAGCACGCGGGCGTTGGTGGAGTAGTAGCCGCGCTGGGTCTTCTTCAGACCCTTGGTCGGCAGCCCCATGACATCGAACAGGATGTGCGAGAGCTGCATGGGGCTCGCGATGTTGAACGAATCGTCGCCGGCGAGCGCGCGGATGCGGCCGGCGAGCTCGTCGATCTGACCGGAGAGCTTGTCGGACATGCTCTGGAGCCGCTCGGGGTCCACGAGCATGCCGGCGCGCTCCATGTCCGCGAGGACGGGCACGAGCGGCATCTCGATCTGGGTGAACACCTGCACGGCGCCCTCCCGGTCGAGCGCCTCGGCCAGCGGCTCGAGCGCGGCGAGGGCGAGCGCGGCGGAGCGCGCGGCGGCGGGGGCGGCGTCCTCGGGGGCGCCCTCCTCGCCCGCAGCGGGGGGCAGCGGGGCGTGCAGGTAGGTGTCGGCGATGTAGGCGTCGTCGAACGACGAGCGCGCGGAATCGAGCAGGTAGGCCGCGACCGTCGTGTCGAAGATGCGCGCCGGGTCCACGTCGAGCGCGTCCGCGGCGGCGGGCAGCGACGAATCGACGGGGACGACCTCGTGAATGAGGGCCTTGATGTCCGGCGAGGCGACCTTGCCCTCCGCGAGCAGGTGCGCGAGCGCGCCCGCGACGAGGCCGTGCGCGGTGTCGATGCCAGGGGCATCGAGCGGCGCGGCGTCCCCCGTCTCGGGCTCCTCGAAGGCGAGCAGCGCGCGGGAGGTCGCGACCCACAGCGTGTGGGTGAGGCCGAACAGGGCGCCGGCCTCGCGGTCGTCGTCGATCGCCGCGGCGACCCACTCGCCCTCCCCCGTGGCGCGCAGCATCTCGCGGACCGCCTCGTCCACGCCCCGGCCCGTCACCGCGTCCGCACGGAGCACGGCGGGCAGCTCGAAGGCGGACGCCGCCTGCACCGGGGCGCCGCCCTCCCCCGCGAGCAGCGCGAGGAACCGGTTCTGCATGGCGCTGATGCCGAGCTCGCCCAAGGCGGACGAGACCGCCGCCGCGTCGTAGGCGGGGAAGCTCGTGGCGTCGAAGTCGAGCTCGACCGGGGCGTTCGTCTGGATGGTCGCCACGCGCCGCGAGAGCAGCGCGTCGTCGATGTGGGCGCGCAGGTTCTCGCCCATCTTGCCCTTGACCTCGTCGGCGTGGGCGATGACCTCGTCCAGGCTGCCGTACTGGTTGATGAGGGCGCTCGCCTTCTTGGGCCCGATGCCCGGCACGCCGGGGATGTTGTCGGAGCTGTCGCCCTTGAGGCCGTAGAAGTCCGGCACGAGGGCGGGGGTGATGCCGTGGTAGAGGTCCTCGACCGACTCCGGCGTCATGATCTGGACGTCGGACAGGCCCTTCTTGGTGCCCACGATCCTCACGTGGTCGGTGGACAGCTGGTACATGTCGCGATCGCCGGTGATGAGGTACATGTCGCAGCCGGCGGCCTCGCCCGCGCGGGCGAGCGTCCCCAGGATGTCGTCACCCTCCCAGCCCTCGGCTTCGAGGATGGGCACGGACAGCTCGCCCAAAAGCTTCTTGATCATGGGGAACTGCTCACGCAGGTCAGGATCCATGGGCGGGCGCTGCGCCTTGTACTGGGGGAGCATCTCCATGCGCACGCGCGGCTTGCCGCGGTCGAAGGCGACCGCGACGCCGTCGGGATGGAAGGCGTCGACCATCTTGAGGAACATGTTGAGGAAACCGAAGATGGCGTTGGTGGGACGCCCGTCCGGCGCGTTCATGGTGGGCGGGACCGCGTGGTAGGCGCGGTGCATGAGCGAGTTGCCGTCGATGACGGCGAAGACGCGGCGGGTATCGGACGCGGGGGTATGGGGCATGATGCCATCCTCTCGGTTGCGGACTGCCCATCAGTCTACCCCATCGGCGGGACGGGGATGCCCCGGCGGGGCGCGCCGGCAGCCGGCCCGCGCCGCAGAGACGGCGGGCCCGGTGGACGACGAAGGGGCGGCAGGCATCGGACGCCCGCCGCCCCCTCGGGCGGATGCGGTCGGATGGAACGCGCCTTATGCGGCCAGGCGGGCGAGCACGTCGACGAGCAGGCGGTAGAAGCGCTCGGCGGAGTCGAGCGGCATGTGCTCGTCGGGCGTGTGGACGTCGGCCAGCGTCGGGCCGACGGCGATGGCGTCGAGCCCGGGCAGCGCCTCGGTGAACAGGCCGCACTCGAGCCCGGCGTGGATCGACTCGATCTTGAGCTCCTCACCGAACAGCTCGCGGTAGCTCGCCTGGAAGACCTCCCGCACATGCGAGTGCTCCGTGTAGCTCCAGCCCGGGTACTCGTTGTCGAACGAGGCGGAGAACCCGAAGGCGTCGGCGAGGGTCTGGATGCGGTCCTTGATCTCCTCCTGCAGCGAGGCGATGGAGGAGCGGGGCGCCAGCAGCATCCGCACGCTCGCCCCCTCGGTGGCGACGACGCCCAGGTTGGAGGAGACCTCGACGAAACCGTCGGCAGCGACGTTGCGGCGCAGCACGCCGTTGGGGGCGAGGCGGATGGTGCGGACGAGCGCCCACGCGTCCTCGGCGCTCATCGCGTCCGCGGAGGCGCCGTCGGCGACCTCGACCTCGCAGGCGAAGGAGGGGTCGAAGACCTCGAGCTCGGCGGCGATGTCCTGAGCGACCGCGCGCGCGATCCCGGCCGCGCGCTGCGCATCGGCGGCGTCGGCGAGGACGAGGCGCGCCGTGCACTCGCGCGTGATGGCGTTGTCCTTCGAACCGCCGTCGAAGCTCACCAGGCGGGCGTCGGTGCCGCGCAGGACCTGCTCGACGATGCGCGCCATGAGCAGGTTGGCGTTGCCGCGCTCGAGGTGGATGTCGGAGCCGGAGTGCCCGCCCAGAAGGCCGGAGATCGCGACGGTGAGCAGGCTGCCGTCCACGTGCTCGAGCGCGAGCCCGCGCGTGAGGGTGACGGTCACGCCGCCGGCGCAGCTGACGGTGGCGACGCCCTCCTCCTCGGAGTCGAGGTTGATCATGATGCGCGCGGAGATCTGCGACTTGTCCAGGGTCTCGGCGCCCACCAGGCCGGTCTCCTCGTCCGTGGTGAACACGCACTCGAGCGTGGGGTGCACGAGGGCGTCGTCGTCGAGCACCGTCATCATGAGCGCGACGGCGATGCCGTTGTCCGCGCCGAGCGTGGTCCCGTTCGCGGTGAGCACGCCGTCCTCCACGACGAGCTCCAGGCCGTCGCGCTCGAAGTCGTGCTCGACGCCGGCGAGCTTGTCGCACACCATGTCGATGTGGCCCTGCATCATGACGGGGGCGGCGCCCTCGGCGCCGGCGCTCGCCGGCTTCCTGATGATGACGTTGTAAACCTCGTCCTGGTACACGTCGAGCCCGCGCTCCCTCGCGAAGGCGACGAGGAAGTCGCTGATGCCCTTCTCGTTCCCCGATCCGCGCGGGATGGCGCTGATGTCCTCGAAGTACTGGAAGAGCTTCTCGGGCTGGTATCCGGTGATGATGTATGCCATGCATACCTCCTTGGTCGACGGCGGCCGTCCTCGATTCACCGGGCGGGCGTGCCGGCCGGCGATCGCTTTGCATGTCCCTATCATCGCAGAAGCGCGCGACCTGCGGGTGCGCAATCGCAGGAATGGGCCGCGCGCGGCGGCAAACGACATGCGGTATGCAAATCTGCGGGCCGTCTATGCATTCAGGAGGAATGCGGCGGGCGTGCCGAGGGGGCTGGCGGGACTGGCGGCAGGACGGCCGGGCGGGCGGATGGCCGGCCGGGCGGGGCGGCCGGACGAGGGCGGCCGGACGAGGGCGGGCAACGGGCCGGGCGGCAGGGCGGAGCCGGGACCGGCCGGGCGTCCGGCGGGGCCGGGACCGCAGCGAAACAATGGCGTGCGCGCACGCATTTGTCTCGCTGAAGGGGCCCGCTGGCGAGACAATAGCGTGCGTGCACGCCATTGTCTCGCTCGGCGGAACACGCACGGCGTCCGATATGTACGCATGACGGCACCGCACGGCGCCCGATGCGCCCGCCCCTATCGGGCCAGGCCTTCGAGGTGGGAGCGCATGCGCCGGGCCTTCGCGCACACCTCGAGCAACGAGCTGCGATTCCGCTTCCCGACCACCAGGTGCTCCACCGCGCGCAGCTCGTCGACCTCGTCGTCTTCCGCCATGATCGCCACCGCGCGGCGCGCGTTGCGCGCGACATACGCCTCGTAGCGCTCGCGCGCCTCCGCGGAGAGGTCCACGGGATACGCCAGGCGGTTGATCGCCGTCTTGAGCTTGGCGCGCTGGTCGGGCAGCCGGTCGTGCATCTGATCGAGGTGCGCGAACGCGAAGCTCGCGCCGCGCCCCCACGAGGAGGCGAGCGTGGCGGCGAGGTGAAGATGCTGCCTCTTGACGGCCCCGTTGCGCTTCGCATCGCCCATCTGGCCGAACGGCATGTAGACCCGGTACAACACCTCGCCCGACTCGGTGGAGCGGACGATCACCTCGAAATCGGCCATCTCGGCGTCACCGATGCCGAGCTGCGTGCATTCATGCGGCCTCAGCCCCAGCCAGCCGATGGGCGCGTTGGGCGTCCCGTCGAACATGTCGAGCGCCTCGTCCGCCGGGCGCGCCTCGGGAGACACGGTGTCGAAGACCGTTATGCGCTTCGCGCCGAAGAACGCCCCCGGGCCCACGTACTCGACCGACGGGGGCAGGACGACGTCCTCGATCCGCATCCCCTCGAACGCGCGCGGACCGATGTAGCGCAGGGAATCGGGCAGCTCGAGGCGCTTGCACCTCAGGTCGCGGGAGCCGAAGGTCACCGGCTCGCCCCCGATGAGGTCGCCGATGAGCAGCGACTTCGGAACGTCGGGGCCCCACTGCGCCATGGTCATGCGGCCGGCGCCGAACGCCCGCTCGGATATCGCGACCACGCCGTCGGGGACGGCGATCTCGAAGCCGCCGCGGCAGGGGCGGATGTATCGCGTGCCGTCGATCACGCGCTTCGGCGCGAGCGGGACCCCGTAGCGCCGGTACAGCGCGAGGAGGTTGTCGTCGCGGGCGTCGACCGCCGCGGAGGCGTCGGCGTCCTCGCCATAGCCTTCCACGAGGAACGCCTCGATGAGCTCGGGGTCGAGGGTGTCGCAAACGCCCCACATACCGGGCGCGGCGAAGTCGATCCTCTCCCTGCGGCAGTACTGCGGCCCCGCGGTCCCAGCGGGCAGGTTGTAGAACTCCGCGTACGAACTCAGCCAGTCGTTGAGGGCATAGTAGCTCTGCGGGGGCACATACTCCCCCGTCGGCACGAAGTGCACGCGGAGCGCGGACAAGGAGAAGCTGGCGCCGAGCGGAATGTGCCGGCGGGCAGCCTGGATGAGCTCGGTGCGGCGCGCTTCGGGCAGACGGACGGGCAGGCCGCGGCGGTCCTCGAAGGAGGCGGCTCCCGGGCGCGGTGCGGAGGACGCCTGGCTCAGGGCATGCGCGAGGCGACGCCCGCTTGTCCAGCTGTCGTAGCTGCGCACCGTGTACAGATCGGGAGCCTCGATGTAGTCCATGCAGAGCCCTTTCATGCGATCGCGCCGGCCCGCGGCCTTAATGGGACCACTGTACCGCAGGTCGCGTGTGATGCGCGCGAGCTGGAGGTGCGCGTACCGGACTCGACGGCTTCCGGGCTGCGGGGTGTGGGGCGAGTGAGGCGGGCGGCGGTGCCGGCAGGCAGGGTGCCGGCTTGACCGGCAAGGCGCCTCCGCGACCGTTCATACAGCAAGAATCCCGGTCATTGATCCACCGATGCATATTGTCCGGCGAAGCACCTCGATTCCACGCTCGAATTTGTATAGGTTTCTCGCCGCCGGCGATACGTGCCGACCGGGGGTGGTCAAAAATGGAGGGAATTGCGAAGCTTCAGGATGTGAAGGAAATCACTCTCAGGACTTGTTCTTGATAAGATGAAGGAAACCCCAGCTCGGGCAACGGGCACCTCCGGCATGATGCCCCCGTTTGGGCTGCCAGCGCTATGCAGGTTCTCAATTCGTCACTTTTTTGACCACCCCTAGGATTATCCGCATTACTACTCGCTGCTGACCATAAGGGCGCCGCTCCAAAACGCAAGTACGAAGCCCCAGAAGACGACCTGAATCAGTCACTGGTCGAAACGACGCCGCTCCAAAACCGCGCAAGTACGCGCTCTGCGGGACGTTCGGATCAGCTACCAGTCAAAACGACGCTGCTCCAAAACACATGGGGGTGACCGCGTTAATGGCAACCGGTCAGTTACCAGTCAAAACGACGCTGCTCCAAAACGCGACGAAGTCGACCAGGACACCGCCGACGGGTCAGTTACCGGTCAAAACGACGCTGCTCCTAAACCCCTGGCTATCGAGTCCTTAAGGGAAACGAGGTCAGTTACCAGTCAAAACGACGCTGCTCCAAAACCGCGCCGTCTTCACGCTCGGCTTCCCCAAGGGTCAGCTACCAGTCAAAACGACGCTGCTCCAAAACCCTGCACGGCCTGCCCCATCGCGTCGAGGAGGTCAGCTACCAGTCAAAACGACGCTGCTCCAAAACCGCGCCCAGACGCTGCAGCAGTTCCTCACCGGTCAGCTACCAGTCAAAACGACGCTGCTCCAAAACCACCCCGAAGCCGTGTTGCAGATTCGGAAGGGTCAGCTACCAGTCAAAACGACGCTGCTCCAAAACAGGTTGCCATCGTGCAGGAGGAGTATGTCCGGTCAGCTACCAGTCAAAACGACGCTGCTCCAAAACGGGTCGACGTCTACCGGCTCGATGGGTGGGGGTCAGCTACCAGTCAAAACGACGCTGCTCCAAAACGTCGCTGGTTCGCGGTGTAGATCGCTGACTGGTCAGCTACCAGTCAAAACGACGCTGCTCCAAAACCCCACATGTACACCGCGTTCTGCAGGTTGAGGTCAGCTACCAGTCAAAACGACGCTGCTCCAAAACGCCTGAACCGCCTCATCAACGCGGTCATGGGGTCAGCTACCAGTCAAAACGACGCTGCTCCAAAACTAGCGGCCAGCGGGCGAGATGCTGGCTCGAGGTCAGCTACCAGTCAAAACGACGCTGCTCCAAAACTCGACCGAGTACACCTCGACCGCCGACCTCGGTCAGCTACCAGTCAAAACGACGCTGCTCCAAAACGGTGGCCAGCTCGTAGGTGAGGTACGGGAAGGTCAGCTACCAGTCAAAACGACGCTGCTCCAAAACGCCACGCTGTCGGGGGCGAGCACCGGTAACGGTCAGCTACCAGTCAAAACGACGCTGCTCCAAAACCATACCGGTGGTTCGCGGAGATGCTGTTGTGGTCAGCTACCAGTCAAAACGACGCTGCTCCAAAACCCGTGTGCGCGTCCGCACCAAGGGCGCGGAGGTCAGCTACCAGTCAAAACGACGCTGCTCCAAAACCCGACCTGATCGGCAACCAGTACTATGCGGGTCAGCTACCAGTCAAAACGACGCTGCTCCAAAACTGCTTCCTGACAACACGGGCGAGGACCTTCGGTCAGCTACCAGTCAAAACGACGCTGCTCCAAAACGGGGCACTGTCTACTTCGACCGCTACATCCGGTCAGCTACCAGTCAAAACGACGCTGCTCCAAAACCCGAGGGCTGCACGCGATCCGCCCTTATGTGGTCAGCTACCAGTCAAAACGACGCTGCTCCAAAACGCAAGCGCCGCCGCAAAATGCCGCTCGTGGGTCAGCTACCAGTCAAAACGACGCTGCTCCAAAACGAGGCCCGAGTCGCCGACATCATCGACATCGGTCAGCTACCAGTCAAAACGACGCTGCTCCAAAACGCGGAGACTGGCGCCGCATGATGGACGATGGTCAGCTACCAGTCAAAACGACGCTGCTCCAAAACGCATCTTTTCGATTTTCAGCAGGCCGTTCGGGTCAGCTACCAGTCAAAACGACGCTGCTCCAAAACGTATTATAAAACAGGATAGAAAGGTATCAGGTCAGCTACCAGTCAAAACGACGCTGCTCCAAAACAGGAGCGGCGTCGGGCAGGTGGTGTCCGCGGTCAGCTACCAGTCAAAACGACGCTGCTCCAAAACTCCTCCTCGTCCGTGTCTGGGATAATGGCCGGTCAGCTACCAGTCAAAACGACGCTGCTCCAAAACAGCACTCCGTAGCTCGAGCCCTGAGCAAGTGGTCAGCTACCAGTCAAAACGACGCTGCTCCAAAACCGACCCGGTTGATGGTGTCCACGACCTGATGGTCAGCTACCAGTCAAAACGACGCTGCTCCAAAACAGTCCGTGCAGACTTCCGTCCTCGACGTGAGGTCAGCTACCAGTCAAAACGACGCTGCTCCAAAACTGGACCACCAAGGCGCTCCAGTCGTGGAGGGTCAGCTACCAGTCAAAACGACGCTGCTCCAAAACGCTTGCTCTGCATGGTGGACCTCCTCTGTCGGTCAGCTACCAGTCAAAACGACGCTGCTCCAAAACTCGGGCAGGTCATGGCGCACGTGAGCGCGGGGTCAGCTACCAGTCAAAACGACGCTGCTCCAAAACCGCTCCCCGCCTCGGTGGAGGCCGTGACCTGGTCAGCTACCAGTCAAAACGACGCTGCTCCAAAACAGTCCACGGTGGACGTTCCCTCGGTGGCCTGGTCAGCTACCAGTCAAAACGACGCTGCTCCAAAACGCACGATCCGCTCGCGTATCTCCTGCGGTGGGTCAGCTACCAGTCAAAACGACGCTGCTCCAAAACCGAAGGGTGAGCGCGTCAAGCGCCCCGCACGGTCAGCTACCAGTCAAAACGACGCTGCTCCAAAACGAGAAGTGCACGGAGGGCGGCACGGCCACCGGTCAGCTACCAGTCAAAACGACGCTGCTCCAAAACAGACGACCATAAACATGCAGATAGACGCTTGGTCAGCTACCAGTCAAAACGACGCTGCTCCAAAACAGGCCTGCATAGTCGCCCCGGTGGAACCGGGGTCAGCTACCAGTCAAAACGACGCTGCTCCAAAACTGGAACGGCAGACCTCTATCTCGTCCTTGTGGTCAGCTACCAGTCAAAACGACGCTGCTCCAAAACGATGAAATACGCGGAGCAGCTACGAGACGAGGTCAGCTACCAGTCAAAACGACGCTGCTCCAAAACGACCTGCTCAAAGAGGCGGCGATGCGGTAGGGTCAGCTACCAGTCAAAACGACGCTGCTCCAAAACCGGCATACCTGTTCACGGGTTATGGCATCCGGTCAGCTACCAGTCAAAACGACGCTGCTCCAAAACGAGGTATGCGCCCATCTGCTCGCCGACGTTGGTCAGCTACCAGTCAAAACGACGCTGCTCCAAAACGACCCCGAGTTCGACGATGAGACGGTGGAGGGTCAGCTACCAGTCAAAACGACGCTGCTCCAAAACGCACGTTCAGCGGCGGCAGCGGGTCGATGGGGTCAGCTACCAGTCAAAACGACGCTGCTCCAAAACCACTGAAGCATAATCCTGCTGCAAAAGACGGTCGATTCGACTGGCATCATGTATCTAATCTTCTAATAATCCCAGCTCAAGGCATATCTTTCTCTCGTTGGAATATACTGTTGCATCCCGCCATGATTCCAGTAGCACCAGGGATATCCCATGAAAAAACGCCTGCTCATAGAGCTCTCTCAGGTCTATTTCCTCTAAAAAACTCTTAAGGTTGACTGCAACGAGTGGCTTATTGTAACCGATGTCAACGCATAATCCGAAAAACTTGATGCATCTTTCAAGGAACGAATCCGTATCGTCGCATCGAACCCCAAACCCGAACGCCTTGAGATACGTCATCAGTTCCCAGTGTACGTCAAAACCGTATCTCCCCCACAGGCCAAACTCCCGTCTTGTCAGCTCCTCTTCCAACAGGCCCCCAAGTGCTTCGATCCTCTCGGCATCCTGTTCCATGCCGGGAGCTTCAAATAGATCATGCGCGACTCGTTCGTAGAGAAGCTTTTCAAATGCCCGTTCTTTTATTGGCAGATTTGGAAGATCATTTAGGAACAACAACTTCCCTTTGGGGGACACGGCCCTCTCTCCGATGAAGAGATGGTACGGCTCGACCGCCTGATCACCGAGTTCGGAAAGCAAAGATGCCACCACTCGTGCAAACAGCTTCCGATCTCCAACCTCAAGCACCGTCACCTTCTCCGCATCAATGTCGATAGCTGAGTCAATGCGGGCGAACTTGATGATCATAGAACCACCAAGGAACTTGTGTCCTCAAGTTCAAAGCCCTTTCTGGCCGCGCCGACAATGCAATCAATCGTCGAGTACTGGCGCTCGGTTATTTTCAGCACTTGAACGAGACCTTCCGGAGGGCGATTTTCCTTCAGCTTTAATACAAGCCCTGTTGCAATACGGTCCGTCAGGGCGAGCTTTGAATACACCGACTCCTGCATCATGAGATAGCCGTTCTTCTCCAAGAAATGGCGAAAGCGCGCATAATTCTTCCTCTGTCTCGGGGTTTGGACGGGAAGGTCGAAAAACACAATCAAGCGCATATATCTGATCCTGCCGCTCATAGCATTGAGTACATGGTTATTTCGTCGATCGTCCCCCTGCGCTCCAAAGCGTCGAAACAACTTTGGATGTAAAGGCTCACCACGGAGCCCAGCTTGTATTTCCCGCCATCGAAACGGACCTCGCGGTTCATCACATCGATAAGAAGGCGACGCATCTCCGTGCAGAATTCCGAAACGCCTGACTGAATAACCGTTATATCGATAAACGGCCTGAACGGCTCCATAAAATCGCACGAAAGGTTCCACTGGTTAAAATCGCTTCGGTGCTTGATGCCCAGGTGCGTAAGATATCCCCGGGAAACAATCTCCCTGCTAACCTTGGATAGCAAGATAGAGTATCCGTAATTCAAGGAAGCGTTGAGATCGGAATCCTGGTCGCGGTTGAAACTGGAACCGAAGAGCGTTGCAAAATACAGGGACGCGGCCGCCGCTTCACGATTCGTGGGATCTCCCGACCGAACATCCTCTGCATATGATTTGAGGATCTTCGCCTCACGATCAGCATCCATCAGACTCAGCACCTCAGATTGAGCTGCAATCTTGTCTCTAACCACCCTTTGCCACAAACGCTTCTTAGACGGCAGCGACCAATCCATCTGAGACTCCGCGCGTGCGACGCAGTTATGGGCTCCGTGAAGCGGAAGCGACTCCGCAATCGGAAAGCACTTCTCATCACAGTAGATGACCGGTATCTTGCGTTTGGCGAGCTCCGACATGAGATAGGCGCTTACGTACACCTTTGTTGTGCAGAACGTAAGGGACGCTATCTCTGACAGATGGATCTTGGTCGTTACGGTTTCCCCCGTAACGACCAGATACCCACCGGAATAGGAACAACGGCACCTGCTTTCGATGCAAACGCTTCTAAACCCCATGGGCCATATCCTCATACGTGGTTCTGCGGACATGCATGCCTGTCACCGATTCGTCTATCCAGGTGATAGCGCCCATACTCAATGCAAGATTTATGCGCATAAAGCCCGATGAAGCAGATCTTCCCAGCATGGATAGATCACAGCCTTTGAGATCAGCCTTGGATCCGTGCACAATCTGGGCGATTAATTTCGAGAACTCAGCATCAGCAAGGGTGGCGATATCGCCAACGTGGTCCCTAAGTGACAAAGACGCTGCCAAACGTGGGCAGCAGCGCTCCAGCATGCCCACGAGTTGTTCAAACAATGCGGAACGGTCTTCCTGGTCAAAATCATCCGCCGACTTAATCGCGGTTTCGACGCGCGCGGTCAGATCAGGTCCTCCGGCAAGCTCACGCGCCGATCTTATTTCGTTGCGAATCCCTGTTCTCCCGAAAAGATAAAAAACCGACCCCTCAAGTTCGAATTTCTGCCTCAGCGGTATCTTCTCCCTCAGTACCTGTGCATCATGGCAGCCGTTCTCCGAGGCGATTTGGTTCGCATACGCCGTGAGCGCCTCTTTGGACCTTCCGACTGTATCAACCAGATGAATGGGTACACCCTCAAAGTAATTCTTCCAGTCACCTTTCTTGTCCCGCGCTCGGAACGCAAAGAAATATGCCTGCTTGACCTTGCTAAACCCGCCGTATTTCTTCGGATCGAGGGCGCGACCGGTTCCAAAGCCCTTCAAAGGCATGGCAAGGTTCTTGCCCCTGCTGGAATCCTTCGGCGAGTAAACGGTCTCATCCCACAAGGCGCCCGTCTGTTCCTCGACCATGCGGGTGATGAATATCTCCTTATAGCCCATCACGCGTCGCATGCGGCTCACCACCGCACCGGCATCCCATTGATCCTTGAATATCTCTCCGGTGTCCCTATCGAACCCGTCGCGCAGGAAGCTGTCAACGATGAATCCCGATCCCCCCGGCATCCTGCGCGTCGTCGCAAAATCGCCTCCAAGGGACTTGACATAGCGACGAACCATCGCCAGATCGAATCCGTCTTGCCATTTCGGGTAACGGTACTCGATGAATCTCGCCATCTCGCAAGCGATATAGGCATCATGCGCATGGTGGTAGTTATTGAACTCGCGGCATTTTGTCAAACCGCGGCGCTCGCGTAGCTCATGCCCCAAGGATGCCTTGACGGAAATGACCTTTGTCCCGGGATACCTCTGTTCGCACAGCTGGCGAACGAACTTGATAATCTGCCTCGTCTCGACGAGCTGCCGATTGATGAATCCTTTGATCATCCGTTCGGTGATATCGGTGCAGGTAAGGTTCTTCAGCTTCTTATCGGATAAAAGCCCCGCACGGTTGAGCGCCGTCCACCAGGCCCTCTGCGTATGGATGATCTTGGGATCGAGCAGCAGGGAGTCGAGCTTTCGCTGATTCTCCTCCTTGCGCACCAGCGCCAAGTTATCGACGCTGTCATCCTTTATGTAGCACTGCGGGATGATGTGGTCCACTTCATAGGTATGGAGCTGATTGATATCAAGCGATGCACCTGAGTAGAGAGATTTGCCGTTCTGCATAAAATACAGAAATAGCTTTCTATCATCAATTTTGTCCTTTGAGGCCTTCAAATCCGCCATAACGCCTTTATCGAACTCCAAGGCGTCAGCTTTTAGCTTTCCGAGCGCATCGCTCAGCTTTTGATAGCGCGTCGCGGTACGCTCCTTCTTCGCTGCGTCACCATCGTGGGCGACCTCGATGCAAATGCGCGCAGGGGCCGTCCCGGTTAACGACACGATGTCATCGATGACGCGGAGAGCCTGGTTCACCGATCTGCGGAGAGCCGGAGAGCCGGGCATGTCGTCGAGGGAAAACGCGCCCTGTTCCAGACGCTCCCGATTGATTCCATCGATCGTCTGCTCGAATCCGAACGTCTTCTCCCTGAGCGTCTCCATCAGATTCATAGCCTGTCGGTGATGTCCTGTCGTCGGGTCTCCGTGACGCAGAATGTCCATGATGCTCATCGGCCCCATCGGAGTATCTGCCTTGATACCCAGCAGCAGCTTCTCGGACAGACGGCCCCAGCCGGTATAGCGCTTCCTGACGATTTTCTTTATCTGCTCTGCATCAAGAATGTCTCCGTAAACCTGCTCGAGCTTTCGCCGGAGAATCGAGCGGTCCTCGAAGACCGTGTTCCAGAGGATAATCTGCTCGATATCCCATATACGCAGAGGGCAGTTATCATCCTCAAGCCTGCGAACGTGCAGAATCTTGCAGAAATCATTATAGGAGCTCAGCTTCGACTCGAACCCGGTCTCACCCTGAGTCCCGGAAATCACGGGGTCGATAACCTCTTCCCGCATACGGAGCCAATCCGCCACAAGCTTATGCGTGACCGTTTTCCGAGCTTTAAAGAGATCTTCGACCATCTCCTCGCGATCTGCCCAATCGAAACGATGCGGAGTTTTGCCTGCTTCGCACCACTTCGCGGAGTTCAGCTCATTGAGAACGCAGAACTCCTCGTAAAGCAGCGAGCATCGCGGCAGCACGGGCTCTCCGTATACGTAAGTGCACGTGCCGGTCATTCGGCGGATAAACAGTTCGGCAGTCTTATCGACATCGATGACCTCTTCGTAGTTCCATGGATACGCCCGTGCACCTTCCATGCCCTGGCGACGAACCGACCATGCGAACTTGCGAGAATGGTCTACGGCATTCGATGGATAATTGCCCATGGGATCATGCCCCGCATTTAGCGGGCCCACATAGTATGGAATTCGCGAACGCACAAGCTTGAGCAGATCATCCCGGCATTCGTTCAAGAAGGGGTAGAACGCACCCTGCCGCTCGATAATCGCCGACATCTCTTCCAGGTGGAGCTGGAACGGTATTGCCCCGTTCGCGCGCGTCTTCTGTTTAGCCAGAAAATCGCTATCATCGGCTTCTAAACGATCGCGAATCGAGCGATAGCGTTCATCTCTCACTAGCTCATCGCTGGAAGCGAGCACCTTTCGAAGGTTCTTGAGAAAATCCTCGTGCGTGCACCCTTTGCCGTTTGCAAGCTTCTCGCCTGCGATGTAGGCCGTGTAGCTACCCTTAGAGAGCTTGTTGATGTCATAATCACCAGCAGCGGTCTTCGGCCCGCGGAACATTTTGCGGTACGCCTCGATGCCCAGATACTCCTTGACAAGCGCCTTGACGATGGCAAGGTCTTCCGCATGCCGCTCGTAGGACGCGACCATCGCATCGGAAAGCGAGGGAGCCCCTCCCAAAATGGAAGAGAGCACGAACGACGAGTACAGCGCCTGCAGAGCCTCGAACACGGGCCGTGCGTCATCGGGACAGACCGCAAGGAACGCTTCCACGCGCTCATCGTCTTGAATGGACAATCCCGTACTCTCGGTCTTCTCCAATCCGAAGAACAGGTTGGCGAATTCGACCTTGTAACCCATGCAAGCTCGAGCGATCAGTTTTGCACGCTTCGAGTCGCTCAGGCGCAAAGCCTTCTCAAACGCTTCGATACGATTTGCCCTGCTCCTCCCCTTCGCATCCAGGATGCGTCGCAGCTCCTCGCCGTCCGGATCGAAGCTCAGCTCCTCTTCTCCATGGACATCAAGGTAATCGAGCATGGCGTTCACCAGAGTCGAAACCGCTGCTTCGGCGTTCGCATTCGAAGCGGTGATTCCGCTCTCATCCTCACGCAGGAAGTTGCCCCGGTATTTAACGATGTTGTGAAGCGCAAGGTATATAAGTCGAAGGTCAGCCTTTTCGCTTGACTCCATAAGGTACTTGCGCAGATGCCAGATAGTTGGGAAGCGCCCGTAATAATCCGCTTCCGTAAAATCCGTGGTGTTGAACAGCGCGTGCCTCGCATCCGTTCCGAAGGCGTCAGAACGATCTTGGGAGCAAAGCGCGCTCTCCCTCATTCGCACGAAGAACGACGGGTCGACTTCAGACATCGCCGTCGCAAAGAGCTCCTGGAGGCGCTCGATTCTTTGCCTTCGGCGATCGTAACGCCGGCGCTGACCGCGCTTAAGGCGGGTTGCCGCAGCGGTTTCCGCATTCGAGAACAAACGGGATCCCATGGTGGGCTTGCCGTATCTCGTGTACAAAGACCCTTCATTCGATACGACCGCCCAGCCCACGGACCCCGTCCCCAGGTCTAGGCCGATGGTGTAGTCAACCGCATTCTTGATGTTCATGCTTCCCACCTTTCAGAAGCGTGCTAAACTGGAAGAGCTTTGGTTACCAGTCAAAGCGACGCTGCGAGTCAAAATAAAGGCTTGCCCTAAATGCCCCGTTCGGGGCGCCTCGTAGGAGGCTACGGACCCCTTCCTTGCGGAGGGGTCCGCTTTTTCACGATAGCGTGATGCATCTGAGTTATCGGCTTCAGCATCGAGAGATTCGGTAGCCGGCTGTCGACCGGAAATCATCCCCCTTCGCGGCATCGCCAGTATCCGGGAGATGTCGCCGCCCTCGTACCACAGCATGATTCCACCCAAACCTTCTATAGGAGCCCCCTCGATTCAGTATCGCAGGTCTTTCCCCGTGCGGCATGAGCTGGCAGCTAAGCACCCTTGACTCGGCGCTTTGCGGGCTAGGGCAGGCCGATTGGCGCCGGCTTAGCAGGCAACGAGGCGTGGGTCGCGGCGAGTCGATTGGCGGGAGCCCGTCCTCCGCCTAAGCAGCAAGAAACCCGATTATCGATACGCCGATGCATATCGCCCGGAAAAATCCCTCGATTCCGTACACGACGATGTATAAGATTCTGCCGCCAGCGACAAGAGCCGACTGGGAGTGGTCAAAAATGGAGGGAAATGCGAACCCTCGAGGCCGGTCGCGAATAACTATCTAGACTTGTTCCTGATAGGTTCAGATAAGCCCAGTTGAGAATACGGTCTCTCGAGCCAAATCGCCCCGTCTGAGCTCCCAGCGCTATGCAGGTTCGCAATTCGTCACTTTTTTGACCACCCCCTCCCAACCTTTGAGATGTCGCCGCCGTGCCGCTCGTTTTCACCCCGCACCGAATGGCGCACCCCGTCCACGTTGACTCGGCCGCGGAGCAGGCATAGCCGTGCACCGGATAAGACGCGCAGCACTCATACCACCTCCATTGATGCAGGAAGACCATCCCTCCGGCCCGACCTGAAGCCGCAGGCACGGCTCGCAGCTCCTCACCCCTCCAGCCCAACCCGAAGCCGCGGGCACGGCTCGCACCCCCTCGCCGGCCCTCGGGCTCCGTGCTACCATGCCATTCGGAACTGTCAGCTATCGTGAAAGGAAGCCCATATGGAGCGTCCGAACGCCTGGAAATCCTACGACGCGGCGTCCCTCGCCGAGCTCGAGAAGCTCTGCGGCGACTACCGCGCGTTCATCTCCGAGAACAAGACCGAGCGCGAGTGCGTGCGCGCCTCGGTCGCGCTCGCCGAGGCCGCCGGGTACGTGAACCTCGACGAGACCGTCGCCTCCGGCCGCAAGCTCGCCGCCGGCGACAAGGTCTACGCCGTCAGCCACAACAAGACCCTCATGCTCGTCAACCTCGGCTCCGACCCGCTCGAGGACGGCCTGTCCATCCTCGGCGCGCACATCGACTCGCCGCGCCTCGACCTCAAGCAGAACCCGCTGTACGAGGCCGGCGACATGGCCTACCTCGACACCCATTACTACGGCGGCGTGAAGGCCTACCACTGGGTCGCCACCCCGCTGGCGCTGCACGGCGTCGTGTGCAAGAAGGACGGCTCCACCGTCGACATCGCCGTGGGCGAGGATACCGACGACCCCGTCTTCTGCGTCTCCGACCTGCTGATCCACCTGGCCTCCGACCAGATGAAGAAGCCCGCGTCCGAGGCCGTCGACCACGAGAACCTCGATGTCATCATCGGCGGCCGCCCCGTGGTGATCGAGGGCGACGACGCGCCGAAGGAGCCGGTCAAGCAGGCCATCGTCGACCTGCTCGCCGAGCGCTACGGCATCGAGGAGGAGGACTTCCTCTCCGCCGAGATCGAGGTCGTCCCCGCCGGCCCGGCCCGTGAGATGGGCCTCGACCGCTCCATGATCTTGGGCTACGGCCAGGACGACCGCGTCTGCGCCTACACCTCGCTCGCCGCCCAGCTCGCGGTGGCCGACGTCAAGCGCACGAGCGTCACCCTGCTCGTCGACAAGGAGGAGATCGGCTCCGTGGGCGCCTCCGGCATGACGAGCCGCTTCTTCGAGAACGCCGTCGCCGAGATCATCGAGCTCGCCGGGCAGGGCGGCCCGCTCGCCCTGCGCCGCTGCCTGGCCAACTCCCGCATGCTGTCCTCCGACGTGTCCGCGGGCTTCGACCAGCTCTACGCCGACCGCTTCGAGAAGAAGAACGCCGCCGTCATGGGTCACGGCCTGTGCTTCAACAAGTACACCGGCAGCCGCGGCAAGTCCGGCTCCAACGACGCCGACGCCGAGTACATGGCCCTCGTGCGCGACATCATGGACGAGGCGGGCGTCGCCTTCCAGACCTGCGAGCTCGGCCGCATCGGCGCGGGCGGCGGCGGCACGATCGCCTTCATCCTCGCCGAGTACGGCATGGACGTGATCGACTCCGGCGTGGCCGTCCTGTCCATGCACGCGCTGTGGGAGGTCACCAACAAGGCCGACGTCTACGAGGCCTACAAGGGCTACAAGGCGTTCATCGAGCGCGCGTAGCGCCGCCGACGCCGCATCCGCCCACCGATCGGACCCGGGCCCGGCCGAGCGCGCCGGACCCGGGTCCGCTGTTACACGCGCAGGAGGCGGCGCCGGAGGCGGTGCGGCGCCCGCTCGCAGCGGACTGCTCCGCGCGGCCGCGGCCTGCGGATACCCGACCGAGCACGTCGCCATCGGGTATCATCGTGGGCGCACGACGAACCCAGGAGGCCCCATGCTGCAGGTCATCATCTCCCCCGCCAAGCAGATGCGCGTCGCAGCCGACGCGTTCGCGCCGCGCGGCATCCCGCCGTTTCCCGAACGCACGGAGCGCCTCGTCCGCGAGCTGCGCGACATCGAGCGCAGGCAGGGCCCCGAAGGGCTGAAGGCGCTCTGGCGCGTGAACGACAAGCTCCTCGCCGAGAACATCGAGCGGCTGCACGGATTCGAGCCCGTGTCCCACGAGGCGCAGCTGGACGACCCGGCGGTCGCGCGCCTCGTCTCCCCCGCCGCGTTCTCCTACGTGGGCATCCAGTACCGCAGCATGGCGCCGGAGGTCATGGGGTTCTCCGAGCTCGAATGGCTGCAGGCGCATCTTTGGGTGCTCTCCGGCCTGTACGGCTGCGTGCGCCCGTTCGACGCCGTGCAGCCCTACCGCCTGGAGATGGGCGCGAAGCTCGCCGTCGACGGCGCCCGCGACCTCTATGCCTTCTGGGGCGACCGGCTGGCGCAGGCGATGTGCGCCGACGGCCCCACATGCGCGGTGAACCTGGCGAGCGTCGAGTACGCCAAGGCGGTGCTGCCCCATCTTCCGGCAGGCTCACACGCCGTGACCTGCATCTTCGGTGAGGAGCTGCGCGCCGGCAAACCCGTGCAGCGCGCCACGGCGTCCAAGATCGCGCGCGGCTCGATGGTCCGGTGGATGGCCGAGAACGGCATAGAGCGCCCGGAGGACCTGGTGCGCTTCGACGTAGGCTATGTCTACGCACCGGAGCTCTCGTCCGAGGACGGTCGCACGCTCGTGTTCATGAAGCGCGCCTGACGCGCGATTGGGGAACGGCAATCGACGCGTTTCACCTGGTTCGGAAGGTGCCTGCATCGCACCGAAAACCAGCGACAGACTCGTGATGCACGTTTTCGAGGGAACCTCTGGGACGGGGCGGGGCGGGCAGATATGTCCCGCCGCAGGAGCGCCGAACGCGAAGGCCCGGGCGTTCAGAAACGCTCCGGGGAGACATGGGTCAAAATGACCCCGTCCCAGAATAAAATGGACCGTGGGAGACATGACTAAAAATGACCCCGTCCCAAAATGACCCAAATGACCCGAAATGACCCCGTCCCAAAATGACCCGCGGCACTATAATCGAATCTCACAATCGCATATCACGGGGAGCTTGCAGGACACCACGGCAGGCTGAGAGGGGGCGCCGCCCGCCCCGACCCGACGAACCTGATATGGGTAATGCCAACGAAGGGAGCATGCGTATGGACGCATCCACTGACCGCAACCTGATCACACAGCTCGACTACGCGCGGGCCGGCGTCGTCACCGACGCCATGCGCGCCGTGGCCGAGCGCGAGCACCGCGACCCGGAGTTCATCCGGGCGGGCGTGGCCGCGGGCCGCATCGCCATCCCGGCCAACATCCGCCACCTGGAGCGCGGGCTCGAGCCCCGCGGCGTGGGCGAGGGCCTGTCCACCAAGGTGAATGTGAACCTGGGGATCTCCGGCGACGTCGCCGACGCCGACGTCGAGTGGGAGAAGGTGGCGACGGCGGAGCGGTTCGGCGCCGACGCCATCATGGACCTCTCCAACTCCGGCAAGACGCGCCTCTTCCGCCAGCAGCTCGTGGAGCGCACCCCGCTCATGGTGGGCACCGTCCCGATGTACGACGCCATCGGCTACATGGAGAAGCCGCTCGTCGAGCTGACCGTCGACGACCTGCTCGAGGTCACGCGCGCCCACGCCGAGGACGGCGTGGACTTCCTCACCATCCACTGCGGCATCAACAGGAGCGTCGTCAAGACCTTCAAGGAGACCGGCCGCCTCATGAACATCGTGAGCCGCGGCGGCTCGCTGCTGTTCGGCTGGATGGAGGTCACCGGCAACGAGAACCCCTTCTACGAGTACTACGACGAGATCCTGAAGATCTGCCACGAGTACGACGTCACCATCTCGCTCGGCGACTCCTGCCGCCCGGGATGCCTGTACGACGCCAACGACGCGGTGGAGACCGCCGAGATGATCGAGCTCGGCAAGCTCACCAAGCGCGCCTGGGACGCCGGCGTCCAGGTGATGATCGAGGGCCCCGGGCACATGCCCATCAACGAGATCGAGGCCAACGTGCGCATGGAGAAGAGCCTGTGCCACAACGCGCCCTACTACGTGCTGGGCCCGCTCGTGACCGACATCGGCGTGGGGTACGACCACATCACCGCGGCGATCGGCGGGGCCGTCAGCGCGAGCGCCGGCGCGGACTTCCTGTGCTACGTGACGCCCGCCGAGCACCTGTGCCTGCCGAACGCGCAGGACGTGCTCGACGGCCTCATCGCCACGAAGATCGCCGCGCACGCCGCCGATATCGCCAAGGGCGTGCCCGGCGCGCAGGATGTCGACAACCGCATGGGCGACGCCCGCCGGCGCCTCGCCTGGGACGAGATGTGGACCTACGCGCTCGACCCGGTGACGTCGAAGGCGCGCTACGAGGCCTCCCCCGCCTCCACCGAGGGCACCTGCACCATGTGCGGCAAGATGTGCGCCGTGCGCACGGTCAACAAGGTGTTCGAGGGGACGACCATCGACCTCGACGCGCAGTAGCGGATACACCCGCCGGCCCCGCGGCCGGCGGCGGGCGCGGCCGCGGGGCCGACGCCCGCAGGACACGATAGGAACCCATCCGGGGGCCGGGCGAGAGACCCGCCCCCATCTCAGAGAGGAATACCACCATGGATATGGCAGAACTCGGCCGCGCACTCGACAACGTCCGCGCCACCGTGCCGCTCGTGCACTGCATCACCAACTACGTGACGGTCAACGACTGCGCCAACGCGCTGCTCGCGTGCGGCGGCTCCCCCATCATGAGCGACGAGCCCGACGACGTGGAGGACATCACCTCGATCTGCGGCGGCCTCGTGCTGAACATCGGCACGCTCAACCGGCGCAGCATCGAGGGCATGCGCGTGGCCGGCAGGCGCGCGGGCGAGCTGGGCCACGCGATCGTGCTCGACCCCGTGGGCGCCGGCGCATCCAAGCTGCGCACCGACACGGCGGCGGAGCTCATCGACACGCTGCCCGTCACGGTCGTGCGCGGCAACATGAGCGAGATCAAGACCATCGCCGGCTCGGCCGCGGCGACCCGCGGCGTCGACGTCAACCCCGATGACGCCGTGACCGAGGACAACCTCGCCGCGAGCGCCGAGTTCGCCCGCAGCCTCGCCGCCAAGCTCGGCGCCGTCGTGGCCATCACGGGCGCCATCGACATCGTCGCCTCCGCGGACCGCGCCGTCGCCATCCGCAACGGCGTGGCAACCATGGGCAAGATCACCGGCACCGGCTGCATGCTCACCTGCGTGGTCGCCGCCTACGCCGTCGCCAACCCCGACGACGTCTTCGGCGCGACCGTCGCCGCCGTCGCGGGCCACGGTCTTGCCGGCGAGGTCGCCGCGGCGCGCATGACGCCCGCCGACGGCAACGGCAGCTTCCGCACCTACCTGCTCGACGCCATCTGCAACATGTCCGCCGACCGGCTCATGGCCGGCGCCAAGATCGAGGAGCTGTGATGGCGGCCGCCCAGCGCGGCCCCTGGACGCCGGCGGATATCCGTCGCGGCATGCTGCTGTATGCCGTGACGGACTCCGCCTGGCTGCACGGCCGCACGCTCGCCTCGTGCGTGCGCGAGGCGCTCGCGGGAGGCGCGACCTTCGTCCAGCTGCGCGAGAAGCATATGACGACCGATGAGCTCGTGGAGGAGGCGAAGACGATCCTCCCCGTCTGCCGCGAGGCGCGCGTCCCGTTCCTGATCGACGACGACGTCGAGGCGGCGCGGCTCGTCGGCGCCGACGGCGTGCATGTCGGCCAATCCGACACGGCCTGCGCCGAGGCGCGCCGCATCCTCGGCCCCGACGCCATCGTCGGCGTCTCCGCGCAGACCGTGGAGCAGGCGATCGCCGCCGAGCGAGCGGGCGCCGACTACCTCGGTGTGGGCGCGCTCATCCCCACGCCCACCAAGCCCGACGCCGTCGACGTCACGCCCGAGGAGCTCGCACGCATCTGCCGCGCCGTCGGGATTCCCGTCGTCGGCATCGGCGGCCTGCACCTGAGCACGGTCGACATCCTCGACGGGACCGGTGCCGCCGGCGCAGCCGTGGTTTCCGCGATCTTCGCCGCCGAGGACATCGAGGGGGACACGCGCGAGCTGGCCGGCAAGCTCACCCGCATGGCCCTCGCGCGCTGACGGCGGCGGATGCCGTCCGCACCCACCCCACGTGACGCAACGAGAAGGAGGTTGACGATGGACACGTTCAGCGTTCCCGCCGTCCTTTCCATCGCGGGATCGGATTCGAGCGGCGGCGCCGGCATCCAGGCGGACATCAAGACGATCGCCGCCCACGGGCTGTTCGCCGAGACCGCTATCACGGCGCTCACCGCGCAGAACACCACGGGCGTCCGCGACGTGCTCGAGGCGACGCCCGAGTTCGTCGGCGAGCAGATCGACGCGGTGTTCGAGGACATCCCGCCCGCGGCGGTCAAGATCGGCATGGTGTCGTCGGCCGCCATCATCGAGACGATCGCGCAGCGTCTCGAGCGCTGGGACGCCGTCGACATCGTGGTCGACCCCGTCATGGTCGCCACATCGGGGGCCCGCCTCATCAACGGGGACGCCACGGCGGCGCTCACGCGCGACCTGCTGCCGCTCGCCCGCGTGATCACGCCCAACATACCGGAGGCGTCCGCGCTCACCGGCAGGGCGATCTGCGATACCGCCGGGCAGGAGGCCGCGGCGCGCGAGCTCTCCGCCCGCTTCGGCTGCGCCGTGCTCGTCAAGGGCGGCCACGGCGTCGCCGACGCCAACGACGTGCTCGCCGAGCCCGCGGGCACAGCAGGGCCGCGCATCACCTGGTTCCGGCACGAGCGCATCGAGACCGGGAACACGCATGGCACCGGATGCACGCTCTCGTCCGCCATCGCCTGCGGGCTGGCGCAGGGCCTCGAGCTCGCCCCCGCCGTCGAGCAGGCCAAGGCCTACCTCACGGGAGCGCTCGCCGCGGGCCTCGACCTGGGCCGCGGCTCGGGTCCCGTCGACCACATGTGGCGCCACCGCGGTTGACGTCCGGCGTCCTCGGCGGTGCGCCGGCGCGGCTACAAGGCCCCTACCACACCAAGGAGAGCACCGTGCACACGCCGGGCACGGTCACCAGCGAGAGCAGCGTGGAGCTGAGCACCAGCTCGGAGGCGAAGGGGGCGTCGCCGCGGTACTTGGCCGCCAGCATGGCGGTGGTGCTCGCCGCGGGCATGGCCGTCAGGAGGATGGACACCTGCGCGGTGAGCGGGTCCACCGGCAGCACGAGCAGCAGCCCCGCCACGCACAGCGGGATCAGGACGAGCCGGTACAGGCTGTAGGTGAGCACCTCGCGGTTCACCACGTCGCGCAGGCGGCAGTCCGACAGGATGCCCCCGACCGCCACCATGCCCAGCGCCGTCGAGCAGTCGGAGAGCGCCGACACCGTCGCCGTCACGGGGGCGGGCAGCTGGATGCCGGCGGTGTAGAGCCCCATCACCCCGATGCCGATGGCGATCGAGACGATGCAGGGATGCGTGGCGAGCTTGCGTAGCACGTCGCGCCCGCTCGAGTCGGTGAACATGCTCAGGCCGTAGGACCACATGAACACGCGCTGCGGGATGAGGAAGATGGAGGCCAGAAGCAGGCCGCGCGACCCGAAGTACGCCGCGGCGATGGGCATGCCGATGAGCCCCGCGTTGGAGACCATGGTTGCGTAGCGCAGGCACACGCGGTGGTCCGGGGACGTCCCGCGGTAGAAGACGTGGTTCCACAGCCAGTAGAACACCTGGATGCCGCAGGACACCAGGAACGCGCCGAGGGTCTGCTCGACCACCGTGGGCGTGAGCTCGACCTGGAATGAGTCCAGGATGGAGGCGGGGAGGATGACCGCGAACAGCAGGTCGATGAGCTGCTCGCGCGTCTTCGGGCTGAGCATGCCCTTGCGCCCGCAGAGAAACCCGATCCCCGTCAGCAGGAAGATCTCGATCTGGATGCTCGCCGTCTCCACGCGTCTCCCCCGTCCCCTCGGCCGCCGTGCGGCCCGTCACCTACATCCGCGCAGCAGTATCGCGCGGGGAGCCGGGGGCATAAAGCGGATTCTCCTCCGCTTTAATATCGTCATCTCCGATATTATGGGGGCGATGGAACCGATCGGGAAGACGGCGCCGCCGATCGCGAAACGAAGCCGGTCGGAAGGACGACGGAACCGGTCGGAGGGTCGGAACCGGTCGGGAGGACGACGGAACCGGCCCGCGCGACCGCGAAGGGAGACCCGCCATGCCCATGCGCCAAGAGGACCTCGAGACCTTCGTCGCCGTCGCCGAGTCCGGCACCATCGCCGCCGCGGCCGAGCACCTCTTCATCACCCAGAGCACGGCCAGCGAGCGCATCCGGTCGCTGGAGGCCGACATCGGCCACAAGCTCGTCGAGCGCCGCCGCGGCGTGCGCAAGGTGGCGCTCACGCCCGCCGGCGAGCGGCTCGTCCCCATCGCGAGCGCCATCCTGTCGCTCTACGACGAGGCGGCCCGCGTGGATATGCGCCCGCGGCGGCAGCGGCTCATCGTGGCGGCGGCTGACTCCCTGAACGGGCACCTGCTGATCCCCTTCTACCGGACCTTCATAGCCGACCACCCCGACATCCTCCTGGAGCTGCGCACGAGCATGTCGCCGGTCATCAACCGCGAGGTGGAGGAGCGCGTCGCCGACGTCGGCCTCGCCTTCTCGCTGGAGCGCTACCCCGACCTCGCGGCGCGCGAGCTGTTCCGGGACCGGTGGGTCATCCTCTGCCACCGCGACAGCGCGTTCGCCCGCAGCGGACGGGCCGCCGACCTCGCCGGGGAGCACGAGATCAACACCCATTACTCCCCCGACTACCAGACCTGGCACCGCCATTACTTCGCCCGCTTCGCGCACCCCAAGATCACCGTCGGCACCGCATCGCAGCTGGGCGCCTTCATGGATGCGCCCGAGAGCTGGTGCATAGCGCCCCAGTCCATCGCGCGCCCGCTCACCGAGCGCCATCCGGAGCTGGTGATGCGCCACCCCACCGAGGAGCCCCCCGCGCGCGTCGCGCGCATCCTGGTGCACACGTCCCTGGGCGACGACAAGGGCCGCCTGGTCTCCATGTTCGAGTCCGAGCTGCGCGCCTACATCGCGACGCTGGACCTCTGAGCACGGGGTGGCAACCGCGCGCCCCGCCGCGACGGCGCACCGGGCCGCGGGGCAGCGGCGGCGCGGCACGGGCTCGGAACGGGTCGAGGGGATGGAAGGCGAGGGGAACGCCCGGAGAACGTATCCTCTGCTAGGTTGACCGGAAGTTTCGTTCGACCCGGCGCGAACCGCGCTCCGGAGAAATCGGGGTACCCATGAGACGCAGACCGATCCCCATCCTTCTCGCCCTGGCGCTCGCCGTGGGCCTCGCGCCCGCGGCGGCCCAGGCGCTGCCCGAGTCGGCCGTTGTGCACGAGGCCGCCACGGAAGACGAGCTCGTCGCCGCCACGGCGGCCGTGAACGCGGACGACACGGGCGCCCCGCAGGCCATCCGCCTCACCGGCGACATCGCCTTCGACGGCTCCTCGAACAACGAGCTCGTCTTCACGCGCGACGTCACCCTGCTGGGCGGCGGGCACAGCATCGACCTCGGGTCGTGGGGCCTGGTCGCCCAGGACGGCGCGGCGCTCACCCTGGGCGAATCGGACGGCTCCGACGCGCTCGTCATCAAGCGCACGGGCTCCGAGCCGCGCATCCGCCCCCTGATCCGCCTCGGCTCGTGGTCGGGCGCCGGAACGCTCGACATGTACGACGGCGTGGAGCTCACCGGCTCCATCGTGAACGGCGTGCAGATGGGCGCAGCGGTGGGCATCGACCACGGCACGTTCAACATGCACGGCGGCAGCATCCACGGGAACGAGAACCGCTCCAGTGCCGGCATGGGCGGAGCCGTCGCCGGGCGCTCCGACAGCGCCGCGCCGGTCGTCGTGAACATCTCCGGCGGCTCGATCACCGAGAACGTCTCGAGCAACAGCGGCTACTCGTACAACTCCCCCGCCGTCCTCGTCATCGGCGGGACCTTCACCATGTCGGGCGGCGAGATCGCGCGCAACAGCGCCGTGCACGGGGAGACGACGGCCGACGGCAAGTCGCTCGTGGCCTACGGCGGCGGCGTGGGGCTCCTGCGGTCGACCGGGACCATCACCGGCGGCAGCATCGAGGGCAACACCGGCAGCTCGCAGGGCGGCGGCATCTACGCCCAGAACTCGACCCTCCGGATCTCGGGCTGCACGATCGACGGCAACGCCGCCTCGGGCTTCGGCGGCGGGATCTTCCTCAGCAGCACCCCGCTCACCGTGCAGGACACCGATATCACCGGCAACCGGACCGACAGGTACGGCGGAGCCCTCTACGCCTACGGCGCATCCGAGGTCTCCCTCGGCTCCGGCACCCGGATCGAGGGCAACTCCGCCGGATACGGCGGGGGCCTGGCCAACTCCAGCACCGGCACCGTGACCGTGGATGCGGACGCCCTGCTCGCGGGCAACCTGGCGACCGAGGGCGCGGGCAACGACATCGCCCATTACGGCAAGGGGGCGCTCGCCCTGCCGGCGCACCCCGCGCCCGAGTCCCGGCGGCCCTATTCCGTGACCGGCCTCGACCCCGTGCGCTCGCTGCGCGAGGTGGACGGCTGGTACGCCGACGAGCCCGACAACGGCTGGACCCCGCTCGGCGCGACGATGCTCGACGCCGCGCGGCCCATCACCGGGCGCACCTTCATCATCGCCGCCTTCCACGCCTATCAGGCGAGCTACCGCTTCGAGAGCGCCACCGAGGGCAGGCAGCTCCCGGACGAGGTCGCGGCCCTGCTGCCGACCGACGACGCGGTCTACGGCGAGGGGGACACCGTGGACGCCGTGGCCCCGGAGCGCGACCGCGTGGAGGCGGACGGCGGCGTGTGGACCTTCGACGGCTACGACGCCGCCTCGGTGAGGGTGGACGGCGCCGCCCCCGCGTTCGTCGGGCGCTGGAGCTGGCACGCCTCCACCCCCTGGACCCCGCTCACGCCCGCGACGCCGACGGACGCCTCCGGAGACGGCGGAACGAAGGGGCAGGGCGGTAAGAAGACCGCATCGAAGGGGCTTCCGAAGACCGGCGATGCGGCCTGAATCGGGGCCGCCGCGGCCGGCGTCGGCGCGGTGACCGTCCTGGCCGGCATCTCCGTCCTGCGCCCGAAGCGCTCCCGGCAGCGCTAGCCGCCGCGTCCCCCCCGGCCGGGGAGGACGGCGCGCAGGGCCCGGGCCGCGCACGAAGACGACGTACAAGGGGGAGGCCCGCACGGCATCCGAGCCGTGCGGGCCTCCCCCGTCCATGCCGGCGGCATATATCGGTCGGTGTCTCCCTAGAGCACCAGCAGCGCGCCGGTGGTGATGACCACGCTCGCCACCGCGATCACGAGGATCGGCACGAGCGCCCACTTGAGCCACGTGGGGTATTGCACGCGGGCCAGCAGCAGGCCCGGGAGGAAGACCGCCGTGGGGCTGAAGAGGTTGGCCAGGCCGTTGGCGGCGCAGAAGATCGCGATGATGACCTCGGGCGGGAAGCCCAGGTTCGCGGCCAGCGGCCCGAGGATGGGCATGGAGATGGTCGCGAGCGCCGAGGTGGACGTGATGACGACCGAGAGGCCCAGGTACACGAGGTAGCACAGCGGACCGAAGACGAGCGCGCTCGTGCCGGCGAGGGCGGCCGAGGCGCTGTCGAGGATCACCACGTCCAGGCCGGTCTCGCCCATGAGGATCGAGATGGCGCGGGACAGGCCGACCATGAGCGCGACGCCGATCATGTCGCCGGCGCCGTCGAGGAAGCCGTCGACGATCTCGTTCTCGCGCAGGCCGCCCAGGACGCCGATCACGATCGCCATGATGAAGAACCACACCGAGGCGTCGTTGAAGTACCACTCGCCGATGGGGTTGCCGGTGAGCAGGCCGCTCCAGGGCAGGGTCGTCCAGGTCTCGCTTGCCGCGTCGTACACGCCGCCGACGGTGAAGACGCCCACGCCGAAGTCCTCCCAGGGGATGAACCCGCAGATCATGACCACGAACGAGAGGCCGAACAGCGCCAGCGCCACCTTGCGCTTGGGCGTGAACTCGAGGGTCTCGACCGTCTGGCCGCCGCCCGTGCCGTAGGCCTCCTCGGCCGCGGCCTGCTCCTGCAGCGACAGGATCGTCGAGCCCTTGTCGCGGCGCACGCGGTTGGCGTAGCGCAGGATGAAGAAGAGCGCGATGAGGTAGCTCACCACGGTGAGGATGAGGCCCAGGCCGATCACGATGCCCTGGTTGGCCTCGATGCCGATGCTCGACAGCGAGTCGATGGCCACGCCGACCGCGAAGGGGTTCACCGTGGAGCCCAGGCAGCCGACGCCGGCGCCGAGCAGCACCGTCGCGGAGGCGACCATGGTGTCGAAGCCCGCCGCGAACAGGGTGGCGGACAGCAGGGCGTAGAACGGGATCGTCTCCTCGCAGAAGCCGTAGGTGGAGCCCATGACGGCGAACACCGCCATGATGGCGGCGATGAGCACCGTCTCGTGCCCGTGCAGCGCGCGGACGAGCGCGGCGATGCCCGCGTCGAGGGCGCCCAGGCGGTTCACGATGCCCAGGCAGCCGCCGAGCAGCAGCAGGAACAGGGACACCTCGATGCCGTCGAGGAAGCCCGAGATGGGCGAGGTGAGGATGTCGGACAGCGACGCGGCCGTGACACCGGGCAGCACCTGCGCCAGCGCGATCGTCGCCACGCCCACGAGCAGCGTGATGACGATCAGGATGGTGTACGAGGAGATCATGACCTTCTGCTCGGCCTGCTTCCCCTCGCTCGGCACGGGCGATGCGCCCGCGTCGGGGTTGTTGGATGACATGGAAACCTCCATCCGTAGCTTGTACAGCACGCATAATGGTAGCGCTAATATGCACGGGGCGGGGTCTGTTTATACGGTTTTTTCCGACCCGGATGCCGCTACTCTGCTCTTTTCATCGCGCATGATGCATAAGATGCTTTTTACTAAAGCGCGACGTCGCGGTATGCACGGACGGCCAGGCAGGGTGCGGCGCGGTCAGTCGTCCGAGACGCGCACGCCGAGCAGGCCGGCGAGCGCGAGCGCCTGCTCGACGCTGACCGTGGCGCCCCGGAGCTCGTGGAAGTCGGAGGACAGGACGGGCGCCTCGAAGGTGCATCCCGACAGGTCGATGCCGGACAGGGACGTGCGGAAGACGTCGATGCGCGTGAGGTCGCAGGCGTCGAGCAGCGTGCGCTTCAGGCGCACGCGCTGCCAGGCCGACTCGCCCAGGCGCGTGCGGCGCGCCTCGAGCCGGTCGATGCTCGAATCGGACAGGTTCGCGTAGCTCAGGTCGCACTCCGTGAAGGAGGCGCCCGCGATGCGCGCCTCCACGAGGCTCAGGCCCGGCGCCGAGCAGCCGACGAGGTCGCAGCGGTTGAGCCACGCGCGGTCCATGGTGCAGCGGATGAAGCGGCACCCCTCGAAGCGGACGTCACGGAAGGTGCAGCCGCCGAAGTCGACGTACTCGAACAGGCACCCGCAAAACGAGACGCCGTCGAACGTCGCCTCGCCCGCGTCGGCGCCGGACAGCTCGACCCCGCGGACCGAGGCCCCCTCGAGCAGCCCGTCGCCCTCGGCGAACAGGTCGAGCAGGGCGTCCGCGTCGACCCGCTCGCCCGCCGCGTGCGGGAGGCGGGCGAAACCCGTGCGCCTGCGCCCCGTCACAGGTACTTCCGCCAGTCGTCCTCCTCCTCTTCCCGCTGCGCCTCGGCGGCGGCGCGCTCGGCCTCCGCGCGGGCGGCGCGGGCAGCCTCGAAGGACTCGCCGTTGGGCTCGGGGAAGGTCGCGAAGGCATGCTCGAAGCGCGCGAAGTGGTCGTCGTAGCGGGTCTCGGGCACCGCGAAGACGACCTCCTCGAGCCCGTGCCCCCCGGAGGCGAGCTCGGCGCGGAACATCTCGGCGACCTCGCTGGCGTCCCAGCCGAAGGCCCCGCAGCCGAAGGCGCCGAGCACGGCCTTCCGGATCCCGAGCTCGTCGATGAGCGACAGGGCGAAGCGGATGCGGTCGCGCATCGCCTCGGCGAGCAGGTCGTCGGCGACGCGGTACTCGGAGCGCGCGCGGCGGGCGTTGGGCGCGGCGACGACGAGCACGTCGGCGTACGCGTGCACCTTGCCGCGGCCGAAGCGCACGGCGGGCACGACGAGGGCGCGGTTGCGGTAGAGCTCGCAGTTGAGGTTGCGCCGGCGGTTCTCGGCGTACCAGTCCCCGAACCCCTCGAGCACGTTGGCGAGGAAGGACTCGCGGCACAGGGACTGCTCCTGGCCGGCGGTCCCGCGCGTGAAGCCGCCCGCCGGGTTCACGAAGGAGGCGAAGTCGAGCACCGCGAGGTCGCAGAAGGCCGCGCGGCCGCGGCCGCGCTCGAGGATGACCGAGACGGCGTCGCGCGCTTCCACGGAGACGGCGGGGACGCGGCCCTCGACCTCGACCGCGGGCGAGCCCTCGACCCGGACCGTCGCGGCCGCGGCCTGCTCGATCTCGCGCCCGTAGCGCGCGGCCATCTGCTCGGTGTGGCGCCGCGCCGCGTCGGCGCGGGCGGTCTTGCGGGGGTTGGTGCTGCGCTCAGCCATAGGTGCTCCTTCTTCCGCCTGCGGCGCGCCGGGTGCGCCCGGCCGCCCTCTCGCGATTCTGCGCACCATGATAGGCCATCGGGCGCGGCGCGCGCCCGACGTCGCGGCAAGCGGCGCTCGCGCGGGGCGCCCGGGGCCGCAGGTGGGAAAAAGGTGCCTGTCCCCATTTTCCCCAGGTGGGAAAAAAGTGCCTGTCCCTATTTTCCCTGTCCCTATTTTCCCGGGCGCGGGGCCCCTATCGTGGTGTCGAGGTGGTGGATGGCGCGGCCCCGGTGCGCTCAAAGCAAAGTTATGTATCATGGGTTGGATTCCGAACACTTACGGCCAGAAGCGGTGGAGCGCGTGAACACGGATCTCATCATCCCATACGTCTGCGTAGCCGCAGCCGCCTTCATCACCACGTTCGCGTGCGTGCCCCTCGCCAAGCGCGTCGCCGTGCGCCTGGACGCCGTCGACTACCCCTCCAAGCGCCGCATCAACAAGACGCCCATCCCGCGCATGGGGGGCCTCGCGGTCTTCGCCGGGATCGTCGTGGCCTTCGCGGTCCAGCTGCTCGGCACCTGGTACCTGGGCTGGCCGCCGGTGCTCGTACCGCATCCGAGCCTCGCCGTCGACTACCCGCTCGTCGGCCTGTCCTTCGTGCTCATCTTCCTCACCGGCGCGGTCGACGACGTCATCCAGCTCTCGCCCCGCGCCAAGCTCGCCGGCCAGCTCGCCGCCGCCGTGTGCGCCGTGGCGGGCGGCGTCGCCATCCGCGCGATCGCGGACCCCTTCGACTCGGGCGGCTACATCCAGCTCGGGTGGGCGGCCTACCCCATCACCGTGGTCTACCTCGTCGCCTACACCAACATCATCAACCTCATCGACGGCCTGGACGGCCTGGCGTCGGGCATCTCGGCCATCGCCGCCGTCTCCATGTTCTCCTTCGCCGTGCTCGCCGGGCGCGTCGACGCCGCGGCCCTGTCCATCGCGCTCGCCGGGTCGTGCCTCGCGTTCCTGCGCTACAACTTCCACCCCGCGAGCATCTTCCTGGGGGATTCGGGCGCCCTGCTTTTGGGGTTCGCCCTCGGCGTCATCTCGCTGCTGAACGTATCGCGCACCGCCGCGCTCACCTCCCTCATCATCCCGCTGATCGTGGCGGGCGTGCCCATCCTCGACACCTTCTCCGCCATCATCCGGCGGCTGCGCGGCCACACCGGCATCGGCCAGGCCGACAAGGGCCACATCCACCACCGCCTCATCGAGGAGGGCTACGACCAGCGCCAGGCCGTGCTGCTGATCTACGCGTGGTGCGTGCTGCTGGCGGTCGGCGCCGCCCTCATCAACCAGGTCCAGGTCGAGCTGCGCATCGTCATCTTCCTCGCGCTGCTCGCCTGCTCCATCGCCTTCGCCATGCGCCTGCACCTGTTCGAGCCGGTGCTGCGCCACCACTACAACCCCAAGACGCACCGCGACGAGCTCGTCACCCCCGACGACCCCTCCTTCGCCGAGGAGCAGGCCGCCCAGGACCGGCGCCGGCGCGAGGCGCGCGAGCAGCGTCGTGAGGAGCTGGGGCGCGTCCTGCACCGCGACCGCCCCGGCGGGCGCCGCGGGCGCCGGCACGGCTGAGCCGTCCGGACCCGGGCCCCTGAGGCCCCGCACCCCTTCGCCGGCGCGCACCCGAGCGCGCCGCGACCCCATCCGACCACGGACCACTGAGGAGACACCATGCCCAACGAACGCAGCTACGAGACCGCGCTGGAGCGCAGCGACGCCATCCGCGCCGACCTCGCCGAGCATCCCGGCGCCTACACCATGCTCACCGGCGACCGCCCCACCGGACGGCTGCACCTCGGCCACTACTTCGGCACCCTGAAGGGCCGCGTCGAGCTCCAGGACATGGGCGTCAGGACGAACGTGCTCATCGCCGACTACCAGGTCATCACCGACCGCGACACCACCGAGCACATCCAGGACAACGTCTACAACATGGTCATGGACTACCTCGCCTGCGGCATCGACCCGGACAAGACGATGATCTACGCGCACTCCGCGGTGCCGGCGGCCAACCAGCTCATGCTGCCCTTCCTCTCCCTCGTCTCCGAGGCCGAGCTGCAGCGCAACCCCACGGTGAAGGCCGAGATGGAGGCCTCCGGCCACGAGCTCACCGGCCTTCTGCTCACCTACCCGGTCCACCAGGCCTGCGACATCCTGTTCTGCAAGGGCAACGTGGTGCCCGTCGGCCGCGACCAGCTGCCGCACATCGAGCTCACCCGTCTCATCGCGCGCCGCTTCAACAACCGCTTCGGGCGCGTCTTCCCCGAGGTCGACGCCCTGCTGTCCGACACGCCGCTGCTGCCGGGCCTCGACGGGCGCAAGATGAGCAAGTCCTACGGCAACGCGATCTCCATCTCCATGACCCCCGAGGAGACGGCCAAGCGCATCAAGAAGAGCCAGACCGACTCCGAGCGCATGATCACCTTCGACCCGGAGGGGCGCCCCGGCGTGTCCGGGCTGCTGTCCACCGCCGCCATCTGCACGGGCCGCAGCGAGACCGAGATCGCCGCCGAGATCGGCATGGGCGGCTCCGGCCAGCTCAAGAAGTACGTCACGGAGGCTGTGAACGGGTACTTCGAACCCATCCGCGAGCGCCGGCACCGCTTCGAGAACGACCTCGACTACGTGAAGGACGTGCTCCACGAGGGCAACCGCCGCGCCAACGAGATCGCCGAGGCGACGCTGGCCGAGGTGCGCGAGGCCATGGGGATGGTCTACTAGCGGCACGCCCTCGAGGCGCCTCTCCCGGCGCCCTGCCGTCGGGAGAGGATGACCGGCCCCGGCGGCAAGGCGCCGGCGGCAAACCAGCGACGACGAGGTGAGGGAGCGGCCGATGTACCGGCTCATCGCAAGCGACATGGACGAGACGTTCCTGGGCGCCGGCCACGCCGTGCCCGCGGCCAACATCGCCGCCCTCGAGCGCATGCGCGCGCTCGGCATCCTGTTCGTCCCCAGCTCCGGCAGGCCGTACCCCTCCATCATGGGGAGCCTGTCGGGCATCGACCCCGCGCTGCTGCGCGGCAGCTACGTGATCTCGTACAACGGCGGGTTCATCAACCGCTACGGCGACCCCGAGCCGCTGCTGCGCACGACGATGGACCGCGAGACGGTGGCCTGGCTCTACCGGTACGCCGCGCGGCACCGCATCTGCCTGCACCTGTACACGGCGAGCGGGCGCATCCTCGCGCAGTTCCTGAACGACGCCGAGCGCGCCTACGTCTCCGGGCTCCAAGGCGTCGAGCAGCTCCCCGACGACGCCTGCGCCCTCACCGCAGCCGGGGACGAGGATCTCTGCAAGATCATCTTCATGGACCCCGACTTCGCGGCCGTGAAGCGCCTGGGGGAGTCCCTGCGCGCGCAGCTCGACCCCGCGGCCGCCGACATCACGTACTCGTCCGGGCGCTATGCGGAGTTCGTGCCCCACGGGGTGGACAAGGGGACCGGCCTCGCCCATCTGGCGGGGCTGCTCGGCATCGACATGGCCGACACCGTGGGCGTGGGCGACTCCGCCAACGACCTCGCCATGATCCGCGCCGCCGGGCTCGGCGTGGGCGTCGCGAACGCGTCGCGCGACATCCTCCCCTTCTGCGACCTCGTGCTCGACACCGCCGCCGACGACGGCGCGTTCGGCGAACTGCTGGACCGCATCGCGCCGGAGGGGGCGCGGACGCGCTAGGATGGTCGGTACGGCCGTCCGTCGACGTCGGCGGCCGAACCGATTGGAGGCGCCATGGATGTCCCGTTCTGCACCTGCGACGATCTGACCTGCCCGTACAACCCCGTGAACCACGACCGGGGCTGCGCGCCGTGCATCGCCAAGAACCTGCGCGAGCACGAGATCCCCACCTGCCTGTTCAACGCCGTGTCCCCGGACAAGCTGCCCGAGGACGCCGACGACTGGTCCTGGGAGAGCTTCGCCCGCCACGTGCAGGCGCATCCGCGCGCGTCCGCCCGGCCCTAGGCCCCGCCCGGGAGCCGGGGCGCCCGCGGCCGGCGGGCGCCCTGCGCGGGCGAGCTGCCCTCCCCTCCCCGCCCCCGGCCGCCCCCGCATCCGCGCAGGCGGCGGGACGGACCGGCGCCGCGCACATGAAAGCGCCCCGACACCGCTGGGATGCCGGGGCGCTTCCAAACGCTACGTTGATCGCACAGAGGGGAGGGATGCAATCAAACTCGGCGGAGCTGGTATATTTCATCGCCTGTTCCCTGCTCCGTCGTTGAGTTAACTATAGTAAACTGGACACGCCCCGTCCAGCTCGCCGTTCCCTTCCACAGCCTCTCCACAAGTTAGCTATAGGTAACCAGGGAACGCCCGAGAGACGGAAGGGGCGGTCATACGGAACGGGAGGGCACGCCATGATGAGGCAGAGCGACCGCGAGGGCTTCTTCGAGCGGGTATACGACGCGGTGCGCCAGATCCCCGAGGGGTCCGTGGCCACCTACGGGCAGATCGCCGCGCTCATCGGGGAGCCGCGCCGCGCGCGGTACGTGGGGTTCGCCCTGCACGCCAACCCCTACCCGGGCGAGGTCCCCTGCCATCGGGTGGTCTTCGCCGACGGGCGCATCTGCGAGGGGTTCGCGTTCGGCGGCCCGCAGGCGCAGCGTGCGCTGCTCGAGGACGAGGGCGTGGCGTTCCGCGACGGGACCCACGTGGACCTCGACGCCTGCCGCTGGCCCGCCGGCCTGTAGCCGCGCGCGGGCGGGCAACCCGGGCCCTGCGCGGGACCCGGCCTCAGCGCGGAGCCCCCGCGCCGGCGGAGCGGTCCGCGCCGGGGGCGTCCGTCCGGACGGGCGCGGGCCCCAGGAACAGCGGGACGGCGATGCGGGTGTAGAACGCGAGCCAGATCAGCGACGCGCAGAAACCCCCGATCACATCGGACGCGTAGTGCACGCCCAGGTAGATGCGGCTCACCCCGATCATCAGGATGATGAGCGAGAAGACGCCCGCGAGCAGGTTGCGGCGGCGCCGGTCCGGCTCGTAGCGCCACACGAGCCAGATCACCAGCCCGAAGAAGGCCATCGCCGCCATGGAATGACCGGACGGGAAGCTGAAGCCGGTCTCCTCGACCAGGCGGAAGCCCTCCGGGCGCGGGCGCTGGACCAGGGTCTTGAGCAGCACGTTCAAGCCCGCCGCGAGCGCCAGGTTCACCGCGCAGCACCACCCCGGGCGGCGGCCCGGGGCGAAGGCGGCGATCATGAGGAGCAGGGCGATGAGCACCGTGGGCGTGGCGAGGGCGGAGAAGCCCTCCATGACCGGGGTGAGCCAGTCGGCGCGCAGGTGCTCCACGATGAGCCAGTACGCCGCGCGGTCGACGGCCATGATCTCGCCCTCGAGCACCTCCGCGAGCAGCAGCGAGAACACGGCCGCGCAGCCGAGCACGGCCAGCGCGACGCGGTTCCGGCGCGCGAGGGCGCCTATCCGCGCGGGCAGGCCGCCCGCCTCGCGAACGCCCCGCGGGGGCCGACCGGGTTCCTCGAGATCGCGCATGGGCTCCCCTCCCGTCCCGTCATCCGTCTCGATACCGATACCCGCAGGGTACCCGTCGGCGCGGACATCCGCCGGCGGGACGGCGGGTTGTGGCGAAATCGTGGCGCCTCCCGCCCCCGTCCGCGCAGGCACGGCCGCCCGAGCAGCGCCCCGGGGCCCGGACCCGCGCGCGACCAGCGCGTTTGACGGATGTCCGCACGGCGTCCTATCATCGAACAGACGTTCCGGAACAGATGTTTGGACTTCCGCCGGGAGGGGGCCGCCGTGGGTGATTCCGCCACCGAGAACCGCATATACCTGTGCATCGACCTCAAGACGTTCTACGCGTCGGTGGAATGCGCCGACCGCGGCCGGGACACCCTCACCTGCAACCTGGTGGTGGCCGACCCCGACCGCGGGCGCACCACCATCTGCCTGGCGGTGTCGGCCGCCATGAAGCGGCTCGGGGTGCGCAACCGCTGCCGCGTGTTCGAGATCCCCGATGGGATCGACTACATCATGGCGCGTCCGCGCATGCGCCACTACATGGAGGTCTCGGCGCGGATCTACAGCATCTACCTGGAGTACGTGAGCCCCGACGACATCCACGTCTACTCGGTCGACGAGTGCTTCATCGACGCCACCCCCTACCTGTCGCTCTACCGCACCACGCCGCGCGCGTTCGCCCGCGAGCTCATGGACGCCGTCTACGCCCGCTGCGGCATACGCGCGACGGCCGGCATCGGCACCAACCTGTTCCTGGCCAAGGTGGCGCTCGACATCACGGCCAAGCACGTGGAGGACGGCATCGGGTACCTGGACGAGGAGCTGTTCCGCAGGACCATCTGGCGGCACCGCCCCATCACCGACATCTGGGGCATCGGGCCGGGCATCGCCGCGCGCCTGGCCAAATACGGGGCGGCCGACCTCATGGGCGTCGCCGCGCTCGACGAGCGCATCCTGTACCGGGAGTTCGGCGTGACGGCGGAGTACCTGATCGACCACGCGCACGGCATCGAGCCCTGCACCATCGCGGAGATACACGCCTACGTGCCCGAGGCGACCTCCCTGACGAGCGGCCAGGTGCTCCCGCGCAGCTACAGCTACGGAGAGGGGCGCACGGTCCTGCGCGAGATGGTGGACGCCTCGGTGCTCGACCTCGTCGACCGGCGCGCGGTGTGCGACGCGATCTCCCTGTACGTGGGGTACGCGGACGACACCCGCGAGCGGGCGCGGATCGGGGCGAGCGGGAGCGCGCGGGTCGGGGACGGCTGCGGGGGGCTGCACCAGGCCGACACCGTGCTGGCCGCCGCCCCGGCACCGGGGGGAGCCCGCGACGCGGCGCCGGGGCGGGGCGGGGCGGCGGCCCGGCGCGGCCCGCGGCACGACGGGGTACGGGCCCGGCAGGCCGCGCGCGCACCCGCGGGGCCGGTGGGCGCCGGAGGGTGCTTCGTCGGCGAGCACGGGACGCGCCCGCTCAAGGGGCGGCGGATCTACGGCTACGCCGAGGCGTCGCGGAAGCTGGGCGAGCGCACGAGCTCCTTCAAGCGCCTCATGGCGCGCTTCGACGCCCTGTACGAGGAGATCGTGGACCCCGACCGCCCCATCAAGCGCGTGAACATCGGCTTCGGGGGCCTGCTGCCCGAGGAGTTCGCGACCGAGGACCTGTTCTGCGACCGCGCCGCCGAGCAGGCCGAGCGCGACCTGGCCGAGGCCGTGCTCGCGGTGCGCGGACGCTACGGCAAGAACGCCCTGCTGCGCGGCACGAGCTACCGCGAGGGGGCGACGGGACGGGAACGCAACGAGCAGGTGGGAGGACACCATGCCTAGCAGGACACCGGACGGGCACCGGGCGGGCGCGGACCGCGGGGGCGCGGGCGCCGGAGGGACCCGGCGCCTCGACTCCCCTTGGGGCGAGCTCGAGTTCTCGCCGGTCGGGGACGGGTCGCGCCCGACGGGCCCGGGCCGCCCCGCGCGGCGCGCCGACGGAAGGCCGCGGGCGAGCCGCGCGGCCCAGTTCATGCCCTTCGCCGCGCTCACCGGCTACTACGACCTCGTGCGCGAGCAGGAGCGCATCGTGGAGCCGCGCCATGAGCTCACCGAGGAGGAGGCCGAGGCGCTCTCGCGCACGATCGTGCAGGTACGGCGCGGGGACCTCGTCCGCATCACCTACTACGACCGGGGCGACTACATCACGCGCGCCGGGGTGGTGGAGGGCGTCGACCCGGTGCGGCGCAGCCTGCGGCTCGGCCAGCGGACCGTGCCTTTCGACGACATCTGGACGATCAGGCGATCGTAGGCAGCGGCGAAGCGGGCCGTCTCCTCGCCGCTGCCGGCGGGGCACCTCCCCACCCGCTATAGTCCGATTCGTAAAAAAGTTCGCATTGGATTACTTTTTACTTGACCGACGCGCCCGGAGCCGGTACGTTTTCACATGGACCTTTTGTAAGCCACGGTGAACTTTCAGGAGGAGCCATGGGAGTCCTTCCCGACGAGCGGGAGCTCGAGCACGCCATCGTGCGGCACTGCGCGCCCACCCTCGCCGCCCTGAAGCCCGCGAGCCTGTTCAACGTCCCGGGGAACTACTCCCGCGAGACGGGGCCGGATGACGGGCGCAGGGACCTCGAGGAGGCGGTCGAGAGGTGCGCTCGGCAGATGCGCGGATCGGGCGTCGCGGTGCGCGTCCTCGCATGGCGCGGATGCGGCGCGCTCGTCTACGTGTACCGGCCGCGCGAGCTCGCGGCCCATCTGCGCGACCCGCGCGCGGCATCGCTGCTCGCGGACCGCGGGTACGACCCGGCCTCCCTCGAGGACTGCCTGGACGCGCTCGCGGCGCGCCTCGAGCGCGACGCCGGACGGGGAGCTGCGGGACCGCGGACGCGACCGTGCCCCTGCGAGGAATCCGGCTGCGCGCGGGACTTCCCCCACGAGATGGGGCTGTTCCTGGGGTACCCCTACGCGGACGTCGCGGGGTTCATCGAGCACCGCGGCCGCGACTACCTGGCGCTCGGGCCCTGGAAGGTCTACGCGGACGTGGACCGGGCGCTCGCCACCTTCGCGCGCTTCCGCCGCTGCGCGGAGGCCTACCTGCGCGCGCACCGGCAGGGCGCCGACCTGGCGCGCCTGGCCGTCCCGTCCATCGGGTAACCCGTCCGGGAACGGCCCGGACCGAACGGAAAGGATATGGAAATGAGCAGGATCGCAGTCGTCTTCTGGAGCGGCACCGGCAACACCGAGGCCATGGCGGGAGCCGTGGCGGACGGTGCCGCCGCCAAGGGCACGGAGGTCGAGACCATCCAGGCGGCGGACTTCACCGCCTCGGACGCGGCCTCCTTCGACGCCATCGCCTTCGGCTGCCCCGCCATGGGTGCGGAGGAGCTGGAGGAGGGCGAGTTCCAGCCGATGTGGGAGGACGTCAAGCCCGAGCTCGACGGGAAGCGCATCGCGCTGTTCGGCTCCTACGACTGGGGCACCGGCGAGTGGATGGAGACCTGGCACGAGGACGCCGACGAGGCGGGCGCCGCGGTCGCCGGGACCGTGATCGCCAACAACGAGCCCGACGACGATGCCCTGGAGTCCTGCCGGGAGCTCGGGGGCTCGCTCGCCTAGCGCCGGGCGGGGCCGGGTCGCCGGCATCCCCGCGCGCCCGCTGCCCGCGGCGCGCCGGCATCGAACCGCGGCTGGGGCCGCGTCCGGGACGACCGTCCGGGCGCGGCCCCGTCGCATGGAGGCCCGCCGGGATGGGGCCGCGCGGGCCTTCGGCGCGCGGCGGGCGGGGTACAATCGAGTGGTCCTGCACCGATATCGAGAGGGGACCCATGGACGAAAGCAAGCTGGCCGCGTACCGCGCCACCGCGGCCACCGTCATCAAGAACCTCAACCGCCGCAACATGGAGGGATACTACCGCGACACCGCGGAGGAGGCCGTCGAGCTCGTCTGCGGGATGATCCCCGCGGGCGACTCGGTCACCTGGGGCGGCAGCATGACCTTCACCGAGAGCGGCATGCGCGCCGCGCTCGAGGCCGGCCCCTGGAAGCTGCTCGACCGCGCGACCGCGCACACGCCCGAGGAGCGCCGCGAGATGTGGCGCGACCGCACGAGCGCCGACTGGTTCTTCATGAGCACGAACGCCCTCACCGTCGGAGGCGAGCTCGTGAACATCGACGGCAACGGCGACCGCCTGGCGTGCCTGGTCCACGGCCCCGCCCACGTGGTCGTGCTCGTGGGCATGAACAAGCTCGTGGCAGACGTGGACGCCGGCATCAAGCGCATCCGCACCGTCACCTGCCCCATGAACGCCGCGCGCCTGCACACCGAGACCCCCTGCGAGACCCACGGGATCTGCGGGAGGTGCCATGCGGAGCGCTGCATGTGCTGCGAGACGGTCGTCACGCGGCACTCGCGCCACGACGGCCGCATCAAGGTCGTCCTCATCGGCCAGGACCTCGGCTACTGATCGAAACCCCCTGCGCTCCCGCGCCCCGCGGCCTCCTCGCGGCGGGCGCGGGAGCCCCGGACACCGGCTCGACCGGGGCCGCGGCCCCGCGGGACGGGTCCCGTCCCCGCAGCACCGCCCGGGCAGCCCGGGCACCCGTGAAAGGATCATCGTGAACGACTTCAGGTTCTACTCCCCCACGCGCTTCGTCTTCGGCCGCAAGGTGACCGACCGCACCGGCGAGGAGCTCGCCGCGCTCGGCTACCGGCGCGCGCTCATCGTCTACGGGCAGGGCTCGGTCGTGCGCACCGGCACGCTCGACCGCGTGAAGGCCTCGCTCGACGCCGCCGGGGTCGAGCACGCCGAGCTGTCCGGCGTGCGGCCCAACCCCGAGATCGGCTCGGTCCGCGCGGGCGTGCAGCTCGCCCGCGACTTCGGCGCCGACGTGGTGCTGGCCGTGGGCGGCGGCTCTGCCATGGACGCCGCGAAGGGCATCGCCGTCGCCGCGCCCTACGACGGCGACGCCTGGGACTTCTGGCGCAAGCGGGCCGTGCCCTCCACCTGCCTGCCCGTCGCCTGCGTGGTGACCATCCCCGCCTCGGGGTCCGAGGCGTCGAACTCCTGCGTCATCAGCAACGACGCCGAGCACCTCAAGTGCGGCCTCAACACCGACATCTACCGTCCGGTCCTCGCCGTCATGGACCCCGAGCTCACCTTCACCCTGCCGCCCTACCAGACCGCGGCGGGCGTCACCGACATGATCGCCCACATCATGGAGCGCTTCTTCTCCGGCCAGCCGGCGGCCCCGGTGACCGACAACATCGCCCTCGGCATGATCCGCGCCGTGATCGAGGCGGCCCCGCGCGTGATGGAGGACCCCTGCGACTACGACGCGCGCGCCGACATCATGTGGGTGGGCACCCTCGCCCACAACGGCCTGGCGGGCTGCGGCCTGGGCGTCCCGGGCGGGCGCGACGGCGACTGGACCTGCCACGGGCTCGAGCACGAGCTGTCCGCCTTCGACACCTCGATCACCCACGGCGCCGGGCTCGCCGTGATCTTCCCCGCCTGGATGCGCTACGTGTGGCGCGAGCATCCCGAGCGCTTCCTGGAGTTCGGCCGCCAGGTCTTCGGCATCGAGCCGGTCGACCCCGCCGTCGACGACCTCACGGGCATCGGAGAGGAGGTCACGCCCGAGCGCGCCGTCGCCGACGCCGTGGAGGCGACCATCGACGAGCTGCAGGACTTCTTCGTCTCGCTGGGCATGCCGCGCACCCTCTCCGCGTTCGGCATGCAGGAGGACGATATCGAGCAGCTCATGCCCGGCCTCACGATCAACCGCGGCGAGCTGTTCGGCTCCTTCAAGAAGCTGACCCTCGACGACGCGCGCGCCATCTACCGCAGCGCGCTGTAGCGCCCCTCCCCGTCCGCGGGTGCGCCGTCTCCGGGATGCGCCCCGCGGACGCCGGCCCGGACGCCCGTCCGCATGGCAGCGCCCCTCCCGCCGACCGGATCCGCGGTCCACGGGAGGGGCGCTTCGCGTACGGGGCGGCGGGGTGTCGCGGGCGGATCAGGCGATATGGCCCAGGAAGTCCCGCGTGCGCTCGGAGCGCGGGCTGTCGAAGACCTCGTCGGGCGTGCCCTGCTCGACGATGACGCCGCCGTCCATGAAGATGACGCGGTCGGCGACCTCGCGCGCGAACCCCATCTCATGGGTGACGACGATCATGGTCATGCCGCCGCGGGCGAGCTCCTTCATGACGCCCAGCACATCGCGGACGAGCTCGGGGTCGAGCGCACTCGTGGCCTCGTCGAAGAGCATGACGTGCGGGTCCATGGCGAGGGCGCGGGCGATCGCCACGCGCTGCTGCTGTCCGCCCGACAGCTGGCTCGGCATGTAGTCGACCCGCTCGGCGAGCCCCACGCGCGCGAGCTGCTCGAGCGCGACGCGCTCCGCCTCCTCGGCGCTGCGCTTGAGCACGCGCTGCTGGGCGATCATCACGTTTCTCTTGGCCGACAGGTGCGGGAACAGGTTGAAGCTCTGGAAGACCATGCCGAGCTTGGCGCGCACCGCGTTGATGTCGACGTCGGGGGCCGTGACCTCGGTGTCCTCGAAGAAGATCTGGCCGCTCGTGGGGACCTCGAGCAGGTTCACGCAGCGCAGCATGGTCGATTTCCCAGAGCCCGAGGGGCCGAGCACCACCACGACCTCGCCGCGGTGGACGTCGAGGTCGATCCCCTTCAGCACGTCCAGGTCGCCGAAGCTCTTGCGCAGGTCCCGGATGCGCACGATGGGGCGCTCCTCGGGGCCGGGCGTCGCGGCGCTCGTCTCGTTCATCCCGTTCCTCCTCACGGTCGCGCCCGGCGGGCGCGGGGTACGTCGGCCGCCGCGCGCGGCGGGCGGCCCGATCCGGCCGCACCGGCATGCGCGAGGCATCTCCCTCAACTATACGGCGCAGACGGCCCCGCCCCGGCTGGAAAGCGGCGCGGCATACAGAATGACCGGAGCGCGGGACGGCCGGGGATGAGGGCGGGACGGTGGCGACCGCTGGGCGGCCCCGCGTCATGATGCGGGACGGCGGCGACAGCCAGGACGGCCCCGCGTCATGATGCGGACCCGCCCCGGCCGCCGCGGGCCGCTCCGCCGCGCGTCAGGCGCCGGTCTGCAGGGAGCGCAGCAGCTCGATCTCGCGCGCGTAGCCCGGCAGCTCGTTGGGGGTCTCGAGGATGAACGGGAGGTCGCGCAGGGCGGGATGGGACACGATCCGCGCGAAGACCTCCTCCCCGCCCCCGAGCTCGGCGGAACCGAGGTAGCCCTCGCCGATGCGCGCATGGCGGTCCTTGCGGGCGCCGCAGGGGTTCTTGGAGTCGTTGACGTGCACGGCGCGCAGGCGCGATAGCCCCACGACGCGGTCGAACTCGGCGAGCACCCCGTCGAGGTCGCCGATGAGGTCGTAGCCGGCGTCGCTCACGTGGCAGGTGTCCAGGCACACGCCGAGGTTGTCGGCGAGCGCGGGCGCGGTGCGCGCCACCCCGTCGATGATGGCGGCGAGCTCCTCGAAGGAGCGCCCGACCTCGGTGCCCTTGCCGGCCATCGTCTCGAGCAAAACCGTCGTGCGCTGGCCCTCGAACATGACCCGGGTGAGCACGTCGACGATCATCTCGATGCCCGCCTCGGGTCCCTGGCCCACGTGCGCCCCGGGATGGAAGTTGTAGAGGTTGCCCGGCAGGGCCTCCATGCGCTCCAGGTCCTCCGCCATGGCCTCGAGCGCGAACTCGCGCGCCCGCTCCTTGGCCGAGCAGGGGTTGTAGGTGTAGGGCGCATGGGCGACGAGCGGCCCGAACGCATGCTCGTCCAAGATGCCGCGCAGGGCGGCGACATCGTCGGGATCGAGCTCGCGGACGGTGCCGCCGCGCGGGTTGCGGGTGAAGAACGCGAAGGTGTCCGCGCCGATGGAGAGCGCCGTGCGCCCCATGGCCTCGAAGCCCTTCGAGGTGGAGAGATGGCAGCCGATGGTGAGCATGGGAAGATGCCTTTCGCAGGAAGGGATGCGTCCTCGCCATGATACCGCCCGGCCCGGCGATCGGGCCCGGCGGTCGGGTATCCGGCGCGGGCGCCTAGATGCGGTCGGCGATCTCGAGCACCAGGCGCTCGGTCTTGTCCCAGCCCAGGCACGCGTCGGTGATCGACTTGCCGAACACGCCCCCGTCGAGTGGCTGGTTGCCGTCCTCGAGGTAGCTCTCCACCATGAAGCCGCGCACGAGCCTGCGGATGGGCTCGGACCGGCGCATGGAGTCGAGCACCTCCTTCATGATGCGGATCTGCTCGAGCGGGCGCTTGCCCGAGTTGTCGTGGTTGCAGTCGATGATCGCCGCGGGGTTGGCGAAATCCGCCTCGGTGTAGGACGCGGCGAGGCGCTCCAGGTACTCGTAGTGGTAGTTGGGGTAGTTGAGGCCGTCCATGCCGATGTAGCCGCGCAGCACGGCATGGGCGAGCGGGTTGCCGGTGGTGGAGACCTCCCAGTTGCGGAAGATGAAGGTCTGGGGCTGCTGCGCCGCGTAGATCGAGTTCAGCATCACATCGGTGGACCCGCCCGTGGGGTTCTTCATGCCGACCGGCATGGGAACGCCCGACGCCACGAGGCGGTGCTCCTGGTTCTCCACGGAGCGCGCGCCGACCGCGATGTAGCCGAGCAGGTCGATGAGGTACTGGTAGTTGGTGGGGTACAGCATCTCGTCGGCGGTGAACATCCCGGTCTCCTCGACCACCCGCAGGTGCATGCGGCGGATGGCCTTCACGCCCTCGAGCAGGTTGGGCGCGGCCTCGGGGTCGGGGTTGTGCAGCAGGCCCTTGTAGCCGGTGCCCTTCGTGCGGGGCTTGTTGGTGTAGACGCGCGGGATGATGAGGAGCCGGTCGCGCACGCGGTCCGCCAGGGCGGCGAGGCGGGTGACGTACTCGAGGACCGAGTCCTCGCGGTCGGCCGAGCACGGGCCGCAGATCAGCAGCAGACGGGGGTCGGCGCCGGTGAGCACCGCGGCGACCTGCTCGTCGAAGGAGACCTTCCGCTCGCTCATCTCCGCCGACAGCGGCATCTCCTCGCGGATCTCCTTGGGGATAGGCAGCAGGCGCTTGAACCGCATGGACATAGGCGCTCCTTCTCGAACGGTCGGTCGACAGGGATGTGCAGGGGATTATCCCCCGAAGAGCCGCCGCGCGGCAACCGTCGCGCGCACGCGTTGCCCGATTGGAAATAATCGGCCCGCCGCCAAGCGGCCCCGGCGGCCCGTGCCGGGACCCGTCACTCGATGAGCATCGCGTCGCCGAAGCTGAAGAAGCGGTAGCACTCGTGCACCGCCTCGGCGTAGGCGTCCATGACCTGGTCGCGGGAGGCGAACGCGGAGACGAGCATCATCAGCGTGGACCGCGGCACGTGGAAGTTGGTAATGAGGGCGTCGACCACGTGGTAGGTGGAACCCGGCATGAGGAAGAGGTCGGTGGTCGCGTCCGCGCGCGGGGTGATGTCGCCGCGGCCGAGCACGTCGGCCCCGTCCGGACGCCCTTCGAAGTACCGCGCGGTGACGGGGGGCTCCGCCGCGGGCGCCTGCGCGTCGAAGGCGCTCTCGAGCGAGCGCACCGCCGTCGTCCCCACCGCGATGACCCGGTGCCCCGCCGCCTTGGCGGCGTGGACGGCGCGGACGACCTCCTCGGGGACGTGGTAGCGCTCGGTGTGCATCACGTGCTGGGTGGGATCGTCCTCCTCCACCAGGCGGAAGGTGTCGATACCCACCTCGAGCTCCACGGCCGCGAAGGTCGCGCCCTTGTCCTCGATGCGGCGCATGAGCTCGGGCGTGAAATGCAACCCCGCGGTGGGGGCGGCGGCGGAGTGCTCCTCCTCCATGGCGTAGACGGTCTGGTACTTCTCCGGATCGCCTTCGTAGTCGGTGATGTAGGGGGGCAGGGGGACATGGCCCGCCGCGTGGATCGCCTCATCGAGGGTGCGCGGCGCGCCGGACGCGCCCTCGCCGCGGGGGGCGAAGCGCACGAGGCGGCCGCCGCGGCTCTCGGGGACGAAGTCGACGACCTCGCCGGTGAGCACGACCGGGGCCGACTCGGGGGCGTGCAGGCCGCCGGCGCGGTACTCGATGACCGTGCCGGGCTTGAGGCGACGCCCCGGGTTGACGAGGCACTCCCACACGTGCCCGAGAGGGTCGATGTCCTCGCGCCGGCGCAGCAGCAGCGTCTCGGCGACGCCGCCGGTGGCCGCCTTGCGCCCGACGAGGCGGGCGGGCATGACGCGGGTCCGGTTGATCACGAGGACGTCGCCGGGCTCGATGTAGTCGACGATATCGCGGAAGATGCGGTGCTCCACGGTGCCCCCGTGGGCGAGCGCGACCCTGCCGTCGCCCTCTGACGCGGTGCCCGCGCGATCCAGCACGAGCAGGCGGCAGCTGTCGCGCGGCTCGGCCGGCGCCTGGGCGATGAGCTCTTCGGGCAGGTCGTAATCGAAATCGTCGGTGCGCATGGGGTCCTCTTTCGCGAAGCGGCCGCAGCCCGGCCGCGTTTGAACCTCCCCATCCTAGCGCAACGGCGCGCAGGCGGGCCGACGCGGGGCGGACAGCGGCAAATCGACAGGAGCGCCGCCGGGCACGGCACGGGGCGCGCCGGCGCCCCGTCAGGAAAGCGCGTGCATGTCGAGCGCGATGGACAGCACATCGTCCTCGAGCGAGGCGGAGATCCCCATGTCCATGGCATGCGCGAGGTTCGCCGCCACCGACAGGCCGAGTCCGCTGCCCTTCGCGCCGCGCGACGCGTCAGCCTGGTAGAACCGGTCGAAGAGCCGCTCGGCATCGATGACCCCCGGGTCCGCGACGGCGTTCGCGACGCGCAGGACCGCATGGCCGCCCGCGCACCGGCACCCGATCGCCGGCGCCGCGGCCCCGTGGCGCAGCGCGTTCACCGTCAGGTTCGTGAAGATGCGCGCGAGCGCGTCCCGGTCCGCCTCGACCGTGACGGTCGCGTCGTCGAAGGAGACGGCCGGCTCCCAGCCACGCTCCTCGAAGGCGGGGTACTGCCCCAGCAGCACCTCCTCCACGAAGGGCTTGAGCGCCACCGGCTCCATCTTGAGCGCGAGGTCGGGGTCGGTCGACTTCGTGTAGGCGAACAGCTGGTCGAGCAGCTCCGTCGTCGCATCGATGCGGTTCGCCGCCGCCTCCAGGTGCCGGGCGCGCACCTCCGGGTCCCCCTCGTCGCACGCGAGCTGCAGGTAGCCCTTCGCGCCCATGAGCGGCGTGCGGATGTCGTGCGACAGCGCCGACAGGTCGCGCTGGAACTCCTGCTGGCGCCGCATCGCCTCGATATGGGCCTGCGCGCCGCGGTCGAGCTCGGCGTTGACGGCGTCGGCGAGCTCGGTCACGCCGGGCGCGGCCCCCGCCGTCACGCGCGCGTTGCTCTCCGCATCGCGTTCGCGCAGGAAGCGAGCGATGCGGCGCATCTCGCCGAGATAGCGCGCGCTCGCGAGCAGCGCGCCCATGCCGACCCCGACGACAAGCAGGATGATGGCGAGCAAGCTCGTATCCATGGGCGTCTCCAAACGATTATTCTGGAACCGACCGCGCGCCACTTGCCCTAGATATCGCGCTCGCGGGCGATGAGGAGCACGACCGCGGCGGGGATCGCGACCCAGATGACGCCCGCGATCAGCGCCTGGACGCCGGGCGCGACGGTCAGCGCCTGCGACGATGCCCCCCAGACGTCGGCGGGCGACATCCAGAACAGGCCGCCGCCGAATTTGAGGTTGCCCAGCGAGGAAGAGGGCAGCCACGCGGCGAGCGTCTCGAGGACGGGGCGGACGGGCTGCATGACGCGCAGGATGCCGTCCGAGGAGAACGCCAGCCCGCTCAGCAGGCTCGAGACCGTCCCGAAGCAGAAGCAGAACGCGCCGATGTAGCTCACAGGGCTGACGCGCGTGGCGTACACGAGGACGAGCGAGAGCACGGCGAGCGCCCAGATGTTGAGCCAGTAGCCGCCGAGCCATCCCAGGAACCCGACCGGGCTGTCGGCCTGCGCGAACGTGTACCCGCCGATCCATGCGCACCCGGTGATGACCGCGATCGAGAACAGCAGCATGACCGCGGACAGGACGCCCGCGAACGCCACCTTGCCGAGGACGTACGAGAGCCTGCCGACGCGGGCGCTGAGCGCGGTGCGGGCGTAGCCGCCCTTGAACTCCTGCAGGACGTGCTCCGCCACCATGAAGCAGACGCACAGCGGGACGATGCCGCTCGCCATGTCCGCAAGGTACGCGGTATACGAGGGGAACTCGGACGTGAAGGGGCTGGCCGCCCCGTCCGCGAGCATGTCGTAGGCCTGGGTCCTGACGAAGACCAGCAGCGCCACGACGGCGGCGTACGCGGCGACGATCGCGAGGGAGTACTGCCAGAAGCTGCCGCGCAGGCCGCGGGCGCGCGTGATGCGGTACAGGTCGGATTTGATGAGGTTCAGCATGGCGCTACCTTCCTTTGCGACGCGAGAGCAGGGACGGGACGAGCTCGAGCAGAAAATCGATCAGGCAATCCAGCATCGGCCTACCTCCCCTCGGGCGCGGGAGCCGCAGGGCGGGAGCCGCCGTCCATGAGCTCGACGAAGTAGTCCTCGATGTCGCGCTCGAGCACCGTGAGCTCGAGCACCACCTGGCCGGCGTCGTGCAGCACGCGCGACACGTCCTCCACCGAGGGCGCGCCCGACGCCGCAGGATCGCTCGACGCCCCGCCGTACGCGGAGGTCGCCCGGCGCGCTCCCCCGCCGACCACGATCGCCTGGTCGGGCTCCACGCGGAAGGTCGCCCCCGGCAGCCGCTCCTCCAGGATCGCGAGCGCGCGGGCCGGGTCGGCCGTCTTCACGCGCACCGAGCTGCCGCAGGCCGCATGCAGCTCCTCGTCGGTGAACTCGCGCACCATGTGGCCGCCCGCGATGACGCCGAAGCGCGTGCACACGCGCATGAGCTGGTCGAGCACGTGGCTCGAGATCACGATCGTCACGCCGCGGTCGCGGTTGAGCCGCACGAGGGCGCGTCGCAGGTCGCGCGTCGTCTCGGGATCCATGCCGTTGAACGGCTCGTCGAGCAGCAGCAGGTCGGGCGAGCCCACGAGCGCGAGCGCGAGCCCCAGCCGCTGCTTCATACCCAGGGAGAACTTCTTCACCCGTCGCGGGCCGACGCCCTCGAGCCCCACGAGGGCGAGCAGGTCGTCCACCTGCTCGCGCGGGCGGACGACGCCCATGGCGAGCGCCTTCATCATCATGTTCTCCGTCGCGGAGAAGTTCGGCAGCACGCCCGGCTCCTCGATCAGGGCGCCGATGCGCGAGGGCGCTCCCGAGAAGCTCCCCGCCACGTGCGAGCGGTCCTCACCGAACAGCGCGAGCTGCCCGGCGCTCGGCGTGGCAAGCCCGGCGACCATCTTCATCGTCGTCGACTTGCCCGCGCCGTTCTTGCCCACGAAGCCGTAGATGTCGCCCGCGGCCACATGCATGTCCAGGCGGTCGACCGCGAACGTCTTCCCGTAGCGCTTGGTGAGCCCACGGATATCGATCACATTCATGGTTGCTCCCATCAATCATCCTCGCGGCGGGGCCATCCGAGTCCCTTCCCCGCCGCTCGTGCATGAGTATGGGGGACGATCTTTGAGCAAGTCTTTCCCAAGGATTAAGAAAGCCTAAAGATGCCGACGGCGCGCTCGGCGCGTCGGGGGAACGGCGTCGTGGGAAAAAAGTGCCTGTCACTATTTTCCCGCAGGACCGGGGGAGCCGTCCCCGGTGGCGCGCCCCTCCGCACGGCGCTACTTGTCCTGCTGCAGCTTGAAGCCCATGCCCCACACGGTCTTGATGTAACCCTCGGTGCCCGTCGCGCGCAGCTTGGCGCGGATGTTCGACACGTGCACGTTCACGGTGTTGTCGTCGGCGGTGTAGGGCTCGCCCCACGCCCGCTCGAAGAGCTCCTGCTTGGAGAACACGCGGCGGGGGTGCTCCATCAGCGCCTGCAGGATGTTGAATTCGATGCGGGTGAGCTCGACTCCCCGCCCGTCCGCGGAGAACGTGCGCGCCTCGGGGTCGAGCTCCCACGCGCGAAAGCGCAGCGCCGCGTCCGCGGGCCGCACGCCCCCGCCCGCGCCCTCCGATGCGGGGACGCCGCGGTGGCGCAGCTGGACCTCGATGCGCGCGACGAGCTCGTCCAGGTCGAACGGCTTGATGAGGTAATCGTCCGCGCCGAGCTTGAGCAGGTCGATGCGGTCGGAGGCGGCCGTGCGCGCGGAGATCACGATGATGGAGACGCGGGCGTCGCGCTCGCGGATGAGCCCCACGAGCCCCTCGCCGGGCATGCCGGGCAGCATCAGGTCGCACACCACGATATCGAAGGGGAGCGAGCCCTCGCCGCCCCCGATGAGCAGGCGCGCCTCGCTCCCGGAGAACGCCTGCGCGCAGGCCATCCCATGCCGCGCCAGGTGCGTGGCGACGATCTGGTTGATATCGGCATCGTCCTCGACGATCAGCACGCGCGTCGCGCCCATGAACGGCTCCCTTCGCATCAGTTGCGCCCCAGTATAACGAATGCCCCGCGTAGCCCGCCCGACGCGAAAACCCCAAAGGCGTAAAATAACCCCTGGGGTATTTTTGCATGGTGAGGAAGCATGATGGTCGATAGGGCGTTTTCGAGGATTGCAGCGTTTGGGGCTGCTGCGATGTTGGTCTCCCCCACCTGCGCATGGGCCGATATGGGACTTGTGCAGAAGACCACACCGGAGGGCACGATCGTCTACTTCGATTTCGACGGCATCGGCTACGCGCTCATCATCGTCATCGCACTCGTTCTGATCTTCCGCGGGCAGCGGAAAGCACTGAAACGCATGGCTGCAGGCAAGCGGCGCACCCGACGCAGCGGCTCGACCACGAGCGAACCCACCGACCCCGGCGCCGAAGCCCTTGCCGCCGTCGAGCGCCTGAAGCAAGCCGAGCAGGCCGCCCGCGCGCCCAAGAAGCGCGTCATGCGACAGCGCAACGCGGGAAAATAGGGACAGTCCCTATTTTCCCTACGCCGATTGTTGTCCGATATCCGCAATGAATCGCTCGATCAGTCTGTTCACACACTCCGGAGCATCGGTGTTGGCGTTATGGCCCGCGCCTTCGATCCACCTCATGGGAAGGCCCGCGTGCCTTTCCCATGCTCGGTTGCAGCGCTTGGCCGAACCCGCAGCGTCGTGGTCACCGCAGATGAGAAGCGCGGGGCACTCGATGCGGTACGGCCGATCGGCAAGAACGGCTTCTGCGAGTGCCCGGTAGCCGCAAGCGGCAAGATCGATGTACTCCCATACTTTGCAGAACGTGGCTATGAGAGCCCCAGAACGAGTGCGAGCTTCTCCGTCACCTCGTCCATCCGGTCTCTCTCCAAGATGCCGATTCGCTTACCCAACATGCCGCAACTGACCGAAGCGATCTTGTCCGTCATCACGAAGCTCGTGCGCTCGAGGCCGTTTTCTGCGGAGGGCTCGACTCTGACGCGCGTCGGCATGCCGGAGCTCTCGAACGTCGTCATCAAGCAGAGCACGACTGAGTCGAAGCCGCTTATCTCGTCGCTTTGCACGATGACAACCGGTCGCGCCTTGCTCGCATAAAGGTCATCTCGCATCGTCCAGATCTCACCGCGCATCGCTCATCATCCTCAGCGCGAGCCGATCTGAAAACTCCGCCGCCTCCTGCTCGGAAGCGAATGCCTCGACCTTGGGCTCGGGCAGGCGCACGTCAAACGGAAATCCGCGATGGGCGTTGAACGCGGACACGAAGATGCGCATGGCATCCGCCGGCGTCGTGCCCAGCAGGCGGGTCGTCTCTCGGAAACGCGCCGCTTCGGCATCTTCTACTCGTGTAGCAAGCTGCGAACTCATAACAACCTCCACCATTTTGTTGAGATTTGCTATTCATTGTACCCAACTTGCATTATCTCAGTCTGCTTTGAACGCGATGACGAGAGCCATCGCCGCGAAGCGCCGCGGGTTCTGTACGATCAGCCCTCGAGGGCCCTCAGCGCCGCCCCGCGCGCATGGATGAGCGTCGTGTCAAAGAGCGGGACGTCCGTGTCCTCCGGGTGGACGAGCAGACCGATCTCCGTGCAGCCGAGGATGACCCCCTGCGCCCCGCGCACGGCGAGGTCGTCGATGACGCGGAGGAACTCGGCGCGCGAGTCATCACGGATCTCGCCCAAGCAGAGCTCGTCGAAGATCACCCGGTTCACGAGCTCGCGGTCCTTCTCATCCGGCGTGAGAATGGCAATCCCACGCTTCTCGAGGACACCGGTGTAGAAGTCCTGCTCCATGGTGTAGCGTGTGCCGAGAAGCCCCACTGTGGCGATGCCGGCATGATCGAGCTCGTCTGCCGTCATGTCGGCGATATGGAGCAGCGGGACGCTCACCGCCGCCGCGACCTCGCCCGCGACCTTGTGCATGGTGTTCGTGCAGATGAGAACCATGTCTGCCCCAGCGCGCTCGAGGGCACGCGCCGCCTCGGCAAGAATCTCGGCGCTACGACCCCAGTCGCCAGAGGACTGGCAGCGCTCGATCTCGTCGAAATCCACGCTATACAACACGATGCGGGCGGAATGGAGCCCTCCCAGCTGCTCTGCCACCACGCGGTTGATGACCTGATAGTAGGTGACCGTACTCGCCCAGCTCATGCCGCCGATAAGGCCGATGACCTTCATTGCGCTGCGCCTCCTCGCCCGGAACGTCCCAGGCACTCGATTTCCAACGATGATAGGTCGCCATGCCCTATCAGCAAAGAAGAACCCGTATCGCAACAATCCTTAAATGGTTTGTTTCCTACGCCCCCGCCCGATCGCCCAGAACGCGAGGAACGAGATCGCAACACCCGCGACAGCGATCCATCTGCGCGGCGTGACGGAGTTGCCCGTCGTAACACTGAGAATGACAACGAGCGCGACCCAGAGCGTCGGCAGGACGGCCGCCGTCCACGCTGAGCGCGTGTATCGACCCAGCATCTGCGCTGCCGCCAACGCAGCGGCGCCGCCGACGGCTGCCGCAAGCCCGGTAAAATCCTGCACGTCGAGCAATAGTCCGCCTATCACCAGCACGCCGATGCCCACGGCGAGCCCCACGAACACCTGGAGCACCAATCACATGACGTTGGCGGAGGCGCTCTCCTGCGCCGCCTCCACCGGGTCTCCTGACGCCGCGCCCAGAAGCTCGGCCGCACTCTTTGCCTCCCGGCCCTCCCCGCCGCGCCGAGCGACGAGGGCGACCACGGCGGACGCCAGCACAAGCACCGCCAGCAGCAGGCGCAGCGCCGAATCCAGGTAGTCTCTCCCTGCAACAGCCATAAAGGCGAGCACGCCGATGACGGTGACCTCGACCGCCCCCAGCGCTATCGCGAAGGCCTTCCTCTGCTGCTCGTCCTTCTCGACCATCTCGCGCATCTCGTCCACGTCCCCTCTCACCATCTCGTCGATCGTGGTGCCGAAGAGGTTCGCGAGCAGGAGCATGCTCTGGACGTCGGGCAGGGTCTTGTTCGTCTCCCCGTGGCTCACCGTGACGCGGCTCACGTAGAGCCTCTGCGCGAGCTCCTCCTGGGAGAGACCGAGCGCCTGCCTGCGCTCCCTGATCTGGTTGCCGACGTCCATGCGCGCTTCCTCATCCCTCGCGGCCTCTCCTGCAACCCCAACGTAGCCGCGGGGCGCACAAGATGCAGTATAAAGTGCTTTACAGGCGCGATTACCTGCAATAATAAGTTGCGACTATCCAAGCTTCCCGGAGGAACTCGCATGACCAAGACCCTCTATCTCATCGGCGGCCCCATGGGCGTGGGAAAGACCACCGTCTGCCGCGAGCTCAATCGGATGCTGCCCGCCTCCGTCATGCTCGACGGGGATTGGTGCTGGTGCGCCGACCCGTTCCAGGTAACAGAGGAGACCAAGCGCATGGTGCTCGACAACATCTGCCACCTGCTCGGCAACTTCCTGCGCAGCAGCGCATACGAGAACGTCATCCTCTGCTGGGTCATGCGCGAGCGCGCGATCATCGACAAGATCCTCGGGCGGCTACCCATCGAGGAGTGCGGCGTCGAGGTCCGCACCGTCTCCCTAGTTGCGCAAGAGGACGAGTTGTGCCGCCGCATCGAGGGAGATGTGCGCGCGGGCGTGCGCGACGAAGAGGCGGTGGCGCGGTCGCTCTCCTACCTCCCGCGCTACCGCGACCTTGGCACCGAGCTCGTGGACACCACCGGCCTCACCCCACACGAAGTCGCCGCGCGCATCACCAGGACGCGCGGGTAAACGCCTCGCCCTTGGAAGATTGAACGCTGAGGCTTACGCCGAGAGCACGGCCTCCAGCTCGGCGACCGTGCAGAGCGCGGAGCCGTAGCACTTCTCGCAGTGCTCGAGCGCACCCTCCTGCGTGCCGCAGAGGAAGGTCATGGTGGCATCGGTCACCACGATCGAGTCGTAGTTCAAGAAGTAGGCGTCGGCAAGCGTGTGCAGCACGCAGATGTTGGTGTCGGCGCCGACGGCGATGACACAGGTGGCGCCGAGCTCGCGAAGCGTCAGGTCGAGGTCGGTCTGGAAGAAACCCGAGTAGCGGCGCTTGGGGATGACGATGTTCGAGTCGGCACGCTCGATCTCGGGGAAGATGCGCATGGCGCCGGCGATGCCGTGCTCGCCCCAAAGCTCCAGCTCTCGATCGAGCCCGGGAACGTGCGCGTCGTTGCAGAAGATGACAGGGATGCCGGCAGCGTGACAGGCGGCGACCGAGCGCGCCACGGCGGCGCGATAGGCGCCAGTCGCGGTCTCCGGATCGTAGAGTGTATCGTCGCCCGTCGCCTCGATGGCATCGATGACCAAAAGCGCGGTCTTGTTCTTATCAATCTGCATATCTGTTTCCCTCACGCGTCTTCACGGAACCTTCCATCAACCAACACACCTATACAAGCTCCACCTAGCGAGCCGGAACATCAACCCCCATCTTAGCGCCCCGTCAGCTTCTTGATTTCGTGCGCAATGGCAAGTTAACGCCAGGTTCATTCTTGTCGACAAGATTGAACCTGGCACCATCCTGTTGCGATCGAATGGGTTGAACGGAACACGTCCCCAACCAACCCAAAATGGGTTGAACGGAACACGTCCCCAACCAACCCATCGCCGTCAGGCCCTTGCGGCATTCGCGAGCCACGCAGCGACGACGGCGGTCGCACCGGCCGCCAGAAGCGCAATCGCCCATGCAGAAACCAAGCCGAGCGCCACGCCGTAACCGAGCTGGCCTAGGGGCGTGGCGAAGTTTGCCAGCATGAGGGCGAGCGCCATGACCTTGCCCACGAGGGTGCCGGGGCTCTTCATCTGCAGATAGCTGGTGGCCACGACGCTATAGGGCGAGCACACGTTGAAGAACGACGACCCGAAAAGGTTCACGAGCGTTGCGCCCAGGATGGTGCGCCACATGAGCGGGCTCGAGCGCAGGAAGGCAAGCGCCTCGGCGAGGTCCGCGCGGGCGGTGGCGACGGCGCCCGCCGTACGTATAGGCGGCTCATAGGGGACACGCACGAAAAGAGCCGCCACGACAGCCGATGCCGCGAAACAGGCAACGCATACAATGACAATGGGCGCAAGGCCGAAAAACCCGAAGGCCAGCCCGCCCACCACGGGCCCGCCGATACCCGTGACCATGCCAACCTGGTTTACGAGCGCCACGGCGCGCTCGACTTCGGCGGGCACCACAAGGTGCGGAATCGCCGACTGCACGCAGGGCTGCTCGAGCGCCTGCGCCGCGAAGGCGAGCATGAGGACGACGACCGTCGCCGGCACGACCGCGGCCGTCCCCGCGAGGGGGAGGCAGGCCGCCATCGCCGCCGCGAGCGCCGCGCCCACGGCCACCATCACGCCCCGCTTGCGCGTGCGATCGGCGATGACACCGCCCACGGGCGCAAGCAGCGTGTAGGGTACGAACCCCGCCGCGACCACGCCCCCGTAGAGCGCGCCCGACCCCGTGAGGTTGAGCAGGTGCAGGGGCAGCACGAACTGCAGGATCTCCATGCCGAGCAAGCCGACCGCCTGGGACGCCATGACCGCCGCGAAGCGCGGGGTCGCAATGCCGGCATTTCTCCCAGCAGCGCGCTTCTTCTCCCCGGTTGGCCTCTTCTCGTTGTTGTTCTTCATCGCTTCCTCTCTTTCATACATTCGATTGGTATGTATATTCGCTCGAAAGAAAGCCGCTTGTGCGGCTGTCTTTCATGGGCTATTAAAACCCCGCTTACTGCGGCGAATCGCCGCCGTCCTCGACAGCGCCCTCCCCCGCGAGATCACGGGCGAGCTCGCCCCAGGAGTCATCCCACATGCGCGTGGGGTCGAAGGACTCCCAGTCTACGAGGTCAACGCCGAGCGCGTGCATTACGCGCACGAGCACGGCCGCGCGGCGCTCGAACTCCGCCTCGTCGGCAAGCGGGTGGTAGAGTGGCACCATCCAGAGGTTCGCAAGCAGGAGCATCACCTCGGCGGTCTCGCGCGGGTATTCGGAGGTCACCGTGCCGTCGGCCACGCCCTCGCGGATCGCCGGTTCAACGTAGCGGTGCGCCACGTCGAGCGCGTCGAGGTACTCGCGTGCAAGGAGGCGCGAGCTGGTGATGGGGTCGGAGGAAGGGCGCATCGAGGTCGTGCGCGCTGATCCGTTTGCAACGCCCCCTGCCTTTGAGGGCCTTGTCGGCAGTATAGAGGGGCTCTATACGCGGCGCATCTCGCTCCAGCACCGCTTTGTCTACACCGTTGATGCCACCCCCGTCGCCTTTGACGGCGAGCAATTTCAAGGCACAGTCAAGGTCGTTCGCATGTGGACGCATTACGAGGGCATCCGATAGGCGGTATTGACGTACAATAACCCCCGGGTTTTTCGACCTGTTCGACATGCAAGATGGGCTGAACGGAACACGTCCCCAACCAACCGACCTGCTCGACATGCTGAATGGGTTGAACGGAACACGTCCCCAACCAACCGATGTGGCGAATCAAAGGGAGGCGCCGTGTACGGAAAAACGGAAACCCTGCAGCTGCTCGATCGAGAAGGCATCAGCTACGAGCTCTATGAGCACGCCGCGGTCTTCACCGCGGCACAGGCCATTGCCGCGCATATCCCCCATGGCGAATTCGGCGCCAAGAACCTGTTCCTGCGCGATGACAAGCACCGCGCATACTATCTCGTCGTCTTGCCGGATCAAAAACGCGTTTCCCTCCGCGAAATCCAAGAGCGCCTGGGTGCACGGCGCCTCTCGTTTGCGAGCGACCGAGACCTGGCCTCGATGCTCGGCCTCATCCCCGGATCGGTCACGCCGCTCGGCGCGCTCAACGATGTCGAACACCGCGTAGGAATCGTTATCGACCAGGAAATCGTCGATGCCGGACGCGTAGCCGTGCACCCCTGCGAAAACACCGCCACGGTTCTTCTTGCCACAAACGATCTCATTGAGTTGCTGACGCGGCACGGCTCGAAGGTATGCGTGGCAGCCCTGTAGCTGCGCGGGCATAAAACCCAGGGGCTTTCGGCAATGGCGCCTCATGGGCATGCATACATCCCCCGCTCCGACCGCACGCCGAAGCCTCTGGAATTGCGCGAGGACGTCAGACGGTATAGGCATGGGACGGGGTATCCTCCAAATGAGTATGCGCTCAGGAGGTGACCGAGATGCGGATGTGGATTGATCGCGCCGGACGGGCACTGTCGGTTGCAGCCGCCATCTATCTGCTCCTTTGGCTGGCATGCATCCTCTGGTTCTGGCTGGGCATACCGTTTTCTGGCGGTGGAATCTTCGCCTACACGTTGCTCGTGTACTACATCACGCTGCCTGCAGCCTCCGCCGTTGCCTGCGCGCTCGCGGGCTGGCGCGCAGAACTTGGAAAGGAGCGCCTCCTCGCACCGCTTGCCGGTGCGTCGCTCTACGTCGCCGCCCTGTTGCTCACGTTCAGCTTGTCTTCCGCCCTGGGGCTCGCAAACATCGCGCCTGTCGGTCTTGCGGCTTTCTTTACGGGCCTCGCACCCGGCGCAATCGGCCTTGCCTGCGGGTGGGCGCTACGGCGATTCCGGGATAGCCGACGCTGATGCGACCCGATGTGAAATGACGTCTGACGTAATTCCAAGCGACAGGTTTGTACCTAGCACCATCTTGCCGCTCAACTGGGACTCTACTGGCGGTCGAGCAAACTAAACCAGCTGTCGGTTGAGCGCGCTGCCCTCCTATGAAACGATGGGCTCGCCACACACGCCACCGGGAAAGGACCGATCATGACCGCACAGAGCTTTGGCGCCACCATCGCCGCCCTTCGCAAGCAGAAAGGCATGACGCAGCTTGAACTCGCCCGCCAGATGGGCGTGACCGACAAGGCCGTCTCCAAGTGGGAACGCGACCTCTCGTTTCCGGACGTCGCCTCGCTGCCCAAGCTGGCAGAGGTACTCGGCACCTCCGTCGACGAGCTGCTTGAAGTAAAGAGCGCCGCGCAGGAGGAACCCAAGGCCTCGACCGCGAAGGTCCCCGCCCTCGTCGAACTCGTGCTCAAGGCCGTCGCACTCGCCATGGGCGTCGGCGTCACCGCCCTCACCATCATGGACGAGATCGAGCCTCGTCATGCGTTCTGCCTGCTCGGCATCGGCCTTGCCTGCCTAGCGCTCGTTCAGCTGTCCCACACCGACGAGACGGACATGTGACACGTTGCCCCGACGAGTTTGCACCCGGCACCATCTTGTCACGCAAGGCGCTCGCGCCGCGGCGTGCGGACGCGGAACAGCCCATGCCGATTGCAGTACGCAAAGATCGTGCCTGACATCCCCATGCGAATGCGCGCGGCGGCATCCTGCTCCGGATAGAGTTTCACAAGCGTGATGCCGCCCGTGCTCACGTAGGCGATGAAGCTGATGTGGTGATCTTTGGTCATGGGATGGTCGAGCGTGATGTACCACTCGTCCTCGATGCGCTCCACCGCGATCGCATGGGCCTCATCCGGCTCCTCCGCCTCGCAGGGCACCAGCTGCACGCCGCAGCACGAAAACGACCCTTCGCCCAGCGCATAAATCACGTTACCGCACACGGGGCATACGTAGAACTTGGAGCGCATGAGGTTCGCCGCCCGGTTGGCGTTTTGGCGCACATCGCCTGTCAGCAATTCAGCAACCGAGACACCGAGTGCCGCGGACAGCGGCTCTACGAGCGAGATATCGGGCAGCCCTCGCCCGGATTCCCATTTGGATACCGCCTTATCCGTCACGCCGACGGCGTCGGCAAGTGCACGCTGGGTGAGCCCGCGCTGCTCGCGCAGGGTCTTGATGGCCTCGGCGGTCAGATACGATGCCATGGGGGCACTCTCCTTTCAGCTGGCGTCTCATGCGCCGCGTCATCCATTCGTGCCCCAGTATGCCCGGTCGATTGGCAGCGCGCCACCTACGGACCGTAGAGTCGCCCGTATCGCGATTCGCCTACCCGCGCATCGCGTCCGCCCGCCGACCATGCGTGCCGGATTGCGCATGCCGCCGTCGCCAACGTACGACGTTGGGTACACTTTGCCTCAAATCAGCAAGGGCACCCCGTTCATCCCACGGCACTTAGAAAGGCACCGGCTATGAAAGCTCGCATCATCGCCGCTGGCATGCTCGCAGCGGCGCTCACCCTCCCCTTGTCGGGCTGCTTCGACATAGTTGGCGACACGACGGATAGCCCCGTCGACTCACTCACCGACCTTGTCGAAAACGCCGTGGAAGCCGCCGATCAGCTCCAAGGCGTCGAATGGGATAAGCTCAGCCGCGCTGTGGTACGCGATGCCGCCACGGGCGATGTGGTCGCCGAGGTCACCGACCAGCCAACGATTGAGGCTGCGTTCGCACCGTTCAGCTCGGAAAACGGCCTGACCTCGAAACCGGAGAACGCCGAGGAGTACCTGATTGAGGTCTGGCAGCCGACGACCGTGAAACTCGGCGAGGATGCCGCCGACGCTGAGGAGATCCAAATCCTCGAGGTCATCACCTATCGGGACTCGAACGTGGTGACCCTCACGGTAACGCCCCTCGATCTCATACTCCATCTCGACACATCTGCCGACACCGCTGACGTGCTGCGCGCGCTTGCCGAATGACAACCCCGCGGCAACAGGAGACCATCATGCCTCGCAAGCCCATCGCCCAGCTCTCATTCACCCAAATCTATCCCCTGCTCGTGCAGAAAGCTGAGCGCAAGGGCCGCACGCGCGAGGACGTCGATACCGTCACCTGCTGGCTCACCGGCTACAGCCGCGACGACCTCGAACGCCAGCTTGCGCGCGATGTGACCTACGAGACCTTCTTTGCTGAGGCACCCTGTCTGAATCCCAACCGCACGCTCATCACCGGCAAGATTTGCGGCATCGACGTGGCGACCATAGAGAATCCCGTTGAGCAGAACGCCCGCTATCTCGACAAGCTCGTCGACGAGCTCGCGCGCGGACGCGCGATAGAAACGATTTTGCGCCAGCCCCCGGAGTCGTGACATCGTCAAGACTGCCTTCCGCTCAAGCTGCCGCAACGAACATGGATTCGGCCCGACGTGCCGCAAGGAGAAGGTGAAGATGTCCGACGCACCGATTCGAATCGAACGTGAACTCGAGGCGATTGCCGACCCGGCATACCGGTCGTTCCAGGCCAAGCTCGTACCCACCGTCGACGCCGCGCGCATCCTCGGCGTGCGCACGCCGGCGCTTCGCGCGTACGCCAAGCGGCTCGTCCGCGAGCGCGCAGACGAGGCGCATGCGTTTCTCAACGCGCTTCCCCATGCGACGTACGACGAGAACAATCTGCACGGCGAGCTCATCGGACGGGTGGCGCAGACACCCGAGGAGGCGTTTACTCTGCTCGACGCCTTTCTCCCCTTTGTCGACAACTGGGCGACCTGCGACCTCATCCGCGTTCCCGCCTTCAAGCACGACCTGCCTGCGGTGCTCGGCAAAATCCGTTTATGGATCGCCGCCGAGCACGAATACACGGTGCGCTTCGGCGTGGTCCAGCTCATGACACTCTTCTTGGATGACGCGTTCGATCCCGGGCAGCTCGACCTTATCGCCGCCATCGATCGCCCCGAGTACTACATCAACATGGCACGTGCTTGGTACTTTTCGTTCGCGCTCATCAAACAGCCCTGCGCGACGCTGCCGCTCTTTGAACAAAGGCCGATCGCCCTCGATGCCTGGACGCATAACAAGGCGCTCCAAAAGGCGCGCGAGAGCCGTCGCATCTCCACTGAGCAGAAGGCCTACCTGCAGTCGCTCAAGGTCTAGCGGGACGGCTACGCCAAAAACGATTCGAGCGCGGCAAGCCCGGTCTCGAACCGCTCGCGATGGTGTTGCATGTGATTGCCCGGACCGATCGAGCACGCCACCTCGCAGCCCCGATCGCGCAAGATGTCGGCGCACTGCCCCATGTTGTCCAGTACGCTGTGCATGATGGGCGCGCCCGCCTTGGGCTCCTTTTTGCCCAGCGAGAAGAAGGCGTATTTCCCGGCCCCTTCGAACGGGAGCTCGCGCAGATAGTCGACCCAGCCCTCGTACCACAGCGAGCCCGACAGACAGGCGCATGCCGAGAAGATGCGGTCATGCGTGAACGCATACAGCGCGAACAGGCCGCCGAGCGAATAACCGCAAATAGCACGGTGCGCGGGGCGGCGAGCGCCCGTCTGCGCCTCGACGAGCGGCACCACGGTCTCCCGCAACTCGGCCAAGGTCGCCGCGGCATCGCCGGCGAAGCGCGGGGTCCCGCGGCGCAGCGGCGCTGCCTCCCAGGGAGTAAGGGCAGCGCTCCACGTGCGGACGGGCACGCCCACGACCGTCGCTGCGCGACCGGTCGCCATGGCCGCCAAACCGGCGGGATGCTCAGGGGAATCGATAACGTAGATGACCGGCGAGGTGTCTCCCGCGCTACCGCGGTAGACCTCGACGCCCGTGATGTCGATGTAACCCATTTGCTATCCTCTCGCCCGCATCCGTGCAGCTCGCACGGCGCTGGCGGCAGTCTTGCCGCCAGCCTTTGCCGCACCGGCAAGCCCGCGCCCCGCTGCCGCAGCAACCGCATGGGCAGCCTCCGGTGCCTTGCGAGCGGCGGCGCGCGCCGCCTTTACCGTCTGCTCCTTTGCCGCCGCAGCCATTTTCTCGGCGGTGCTGTCGAGGCGCTCCTCAGGACGAGTCGCGGCACGTCCGGAAAAGTTTCGCTGCCCCTTGCTCGCCAAAGCGGCGCCGCCCGCAATTGCGGCGATACCCGGCCCTGGCAGCACGCACAGGGGAATGCCTGCGATGGCAAGGGCTGCGCCGGCGGACATCTGTGCCGCACCCACGACCCTTCTGCCCATCGGAACCGGCACGCCGGCACGTCCTTGGTTGGAAGAGGGGCGATCTTTTCTCCGATTCATGGCATATCTCCGCACGGGCAAGTTGGCTATCGTTGCATCACCTATACCCACGAACAGGCGTGTTCGAGCAGGCGCCGACAAAATCGGAAAAGACGGAACAATCGCGAAACACGCCACATGGACCCTAAGCGGCAACAATGCACCGGGACAGCCCCGACATGCACGCGTCACAGCGAGCCAATCGGCTCCGACGCATCCTTTCGTCGCTCGTTTTGCCCATGCTGGTCATAGCCGAACGATTACTGAAAGCCGGGCCCTGCGCCTTAACACTATACAGTCCGATTTGTCCGGCTGCGGTCCGGTTTGTAGTCCGGTTTGGACAACTCACGAGTATATGTCGAAGGGTGTTCGTGCCGCAGGCACTTCGCTTTCCGGCTGCCGAGCCCCTACAGGGCATCTGACACCTTCGGCGCACGCGCCCGGGACATCCCACGCGGCAATGCGGTCAGCAACCGTTCATTTTGTGCCATATCGGCCGCAGGGAACGTTTCCCCGGCATTCGCGCATGAATAAAACTGGGACAGATTCGCCTGCGCTTGCATATCGCGCGAGACAGACCGATTCTCATGTGTCACAGCCGCTCAAGGCGACTGAGCGGCAGCGTCCTAATCCTCCCGGTGCTTCGCGGCGCGGCGCTCGTCGCGCAGGCGGGCGCGGTCGAGCGCGGCCTCGGCGGCGGAGAACCGGCAGCCGCAGTAGTTCTGCCGGTACATGCCCAGCTCGCGGGAGCGCCGCGTCGCCTCGGGGTACCACGGGCGGAAATCGCGGACGACCGGCGTGAGGCCGCGGGCCGCCGCCAGGCGCCCGAGCACCTCGTTGCAGGTGTCGAACAGCTGGTAGGGCGATACGGCGAGGGTGGTGGCGATATGGCCGATCCCCTGCTCCGAGGCGACGCGGCACGCCTCCGCCAGGCGCAGGGCGTAGCAGGCGCGGCAGCGGCGGAGCCGGTCGCGCGCCCCGATCGGCGCGACGCCGCGCTCCCAGGCCCGGCGGTCCTCCCCCGCCTCGATGAGCGGGATGTCCTGGTCGGCGCACCAGCGCCTGAGCTCGGCCAGGCGGCGGTCGTGCTCGGCGACCGGTTGGATGTTGGGATTCGTCCAGCAGATGACGGGCTCGAAGCCCTCCTCGGCGAGCAGGCGCACCGGCTCGAGCGAGCAGGGTGCGCAGCAGGCGTGCAGCAGCAGGCGGGTCATGGGCGCCTCCCTTCCGGGGCCGCATCGGGGCGGCCCGCTTCCTTCGAGGGCGCACCGGCCCCGGCGCCGCCACCGGGGGCCGGGGCATCGCCCGCCGAGCCGCCCTCGGCGTAGAAGCACACGCCCCAATCGGTGTCCTCGCAGTAGGCGATCGAGCGGTTCGACCTGATGGCGCGCACGTAGCCCCAATCGCCCGTGCACCCCGTGAGATGCAGCACCGCGACGGCGTACCACAGAAGCGGCCACCCGCTCGCCATGCCGAGCGCGAACGCCGCCGCGCTCACCGCGAGGCTGGGGGCGAGCGCGATCGCCAGGTACTGCCCGCGGGTGTAGACGACGCCCTCCGCGCAGGCGTAGAGCATGCCGGCACCCCAGTTGGCCCCGAAGGTCACCCGGGCGCCCGGCGGGGCGAAGGCCTTGAAGAACACGGCGTGCACCGCCTCGTGGAGCGCCAGCGAGGCGAGGCTCCCCGTCGCGAGCAGGGCGAGCCACCACACGAACGGCGGGAGCCCGGCGATGCGCGGTCCGGCGCCGCCGGACAGGACCCCGGCGAGTTCGCAGGGCGGCAGGCCCAGCCGGTCCGGCATGCCCGCGGCGAACCACGCCGCCCCGAGCACCGCCCCGGCGACCAGCACCGCCGCGGACATGCGGACCATGCGCTCCTGGAAGGCGCGGTCCTCGAACGTTCGTATGCCACCGATCTCGATCATGGCACAAGGATACCGCATGCGCGGGGCGGCGGCCGCCGTGCGCGCGACCGTCACGGCCCGTCCTCGGAAGCCCGCGCCCCGGCCCCGCCGCGGCGCGCAGGGCGGCGCGCCTTGTGCGATAATGTTGGGCTGCGCATCGCGGCCGAGCCGCAGCGCGCCGATACCCACCTGCAAGACCAGGAGCTTCCCCATGGCTGCCAAGCTCAGCAAAGACTCCCGCCCCGCGTGGCCGCGCCGCGCCGTCGTCACCGCGGGTATGCCCTACGGCAACAAGAACCTGCACTTCGGCCACGTGGGCGGCGTGTTCGTCCCGGCCGACTTCTTCGCCCGCTTCCTGCGCGACCGCCTCGGCGAGCGGAACGTGATCTTCGTCTCGGGCACCGACTGCTACGGCTCCCCCATCATGGAGGGCCATCGCAAGCTGCGCGAGTCCTGCGGCACCGACTGCACGCTCACCGACTACGTGCAGGCCAACCACGACCTGCAGCAGTCCGCGATCGACGGCTTCGAGATCGAGCTCGACCTGTTCGGCGGGTCCGCGCTGCCGCCCGCGGCGCCCATCCACAACCGGACGACCGCGGAGATCATCGAGCGCCTGAGCGAGCGCGGCGTGCTCCATAAGCGCGCGACCAAGCAGTTCTACGATGCGAAAGCCGGCCAGTTCCTGAACGGCCGCCAGGTCGTCGGGCGCTGCCCCATCCAGGGCTGCAAGTCCGAGAAGGCCTACGCCGACGAGTGCGACCTCGGCCATCAGTACGAGCCCGAGGAGCTCATCGCGCCCAAGTCCGCCCTCACCGGCGAGACCCCCGAGCTGCGCCCCGTCGACAACATCTACTTCGACCTGCCCGCCTACCTCGACTTCCTGAAGGACTACACCGCGAAGCTCGAGGCGGACGAGACGGTGCGCCCCGTGGTGTCCAAGACCATGGAGGAGTGGCTGCTCCCCGCGCAGATCTACATCCAGAACAAGTTCCGCGAGGCCTTCGACGCCATCGAGGACCGGCTGCCCGCCCACACCGTGACCGAGCCCGAGGGCACCAAGAGCTCGTTCACCGTCACGTTCCCCAGCTGGGAGGAGCGCGACGCGGCCCACGAGGTGCTCGCCGCGGGAGGGGTGCGCTTCCGCTCCGGCAAGGCGCTCGTCCCCTTCCGCATCACCGGAAACATCGAATGGGGCGTGCCCGTGCCCGACGCGTGCGGCTGCTCCGGCCTCACCTGCTGGGTGTGGCCCGAGAGCCTCTGGGCGCCCATCAGCTTCACGCGCACCGTGCTGGCCGAGGCCGAGCGCACGGGCCGCGCCGACCGCTACGCGAGCCTCGACTGGCATGACTGGTGGTGCAGCGAGGACGCCCACGCCTACCAGTTCATCGGCCAGGACAACATCTACTTCTACGGCATCGCGCAGACGGCCCTGTGGAAGGCGCTCGGCTGCCATATGCGGCAGAGCACGCTCGTGGCCAACTACCACGTGCTCTACATGGGCAAGAAGGCGAGCTCCAGCTCCCAGACCCCGCCCCCGCCCGCCGCGGAGCTGCTTGAGCACTACACCGCCGAGCAGCTGCGCGCGCACTTCCTGTCGCTCGGCCTGGGCGAGAAGCCCGTCTCCTTCAGCCCCAAGGCGTACGACACGCGCGAGACCGGCAGGAACGCCGACGGCACGCCGCTGCTCGCCCGCGACGACAAGCGCGTCATCGACCCCGTCCTGAAGGAGGGCGCGCTGCTCACCGGCGTGTTCAACCGCCTGGCGCGCTCCTGCTTCTACGGCGTGGCCGTGAAGGAGGGCGACGAGGCGGCGCACCGGACCGGCTGCATCCCCGCAGGCGCCCCCGACGCCCGCGTCGTCGAGGCGTCCGAGCAGGCCATCCTGGCCTTCGAGCGGGCCATGCACACCTTCGAGTTCCACCACGCCCTCGGCGTGTGCGACGAGTACCTGCGCGCCGCGAACAAGCGCTGGAGCGACGCGAGCAAGGCCGCCAAGAACGCCGGGGACGACGCCGCGATGAAGCAGGCGCTCGTCGACGCCTTCCACGAGCTGCGCGTGGCGACCGTCCTCATGCACGGCATCGTGCCGGTCGGCTGCGAGCTCATCTGCGAGCACTTCGCCATCGACCCGTCCGTCTTCTTCTCGTGGGAGCACATCTTCGACACCTGCGACGAGCTCGTGGCGAGCCTGGGCGAGCAGCCCGGCGCGCACGCGGTGAAGCCGCTGCCGCCGCGCTTCGACTTCTTCGAGAAGCACCCGAGCCAGGTCTAGGCCGCCTGCGGCCGGGGCCGGCAGCATCGACCCCGGCCGGGCGCGCGCATGCGTCCGGCCCCGCACGGGGCGCGAAGGGCTCAGCGGGCGACGAGCAGCTCCGCGTCCACCGTGACGCTGCGGACCCGGTCGCGCGGGAGCGCGTCGGTGTCGACGCCGAACATCAGCGGCGTCATACGCAGGAGGTCGTCGACCTGATCGGGCGCCACCTCGTAGGTCGCGCGGGCGCGCAGGCGCCGCTCGAGGACCATATGCCGCTCCAGATGCTCGACGACCCGCCGGTTGGAATGGGTCGCGTGCCGCAGGCGGTCGCCCGCGAGCTCGCGCAGCTCGCGGAGGTGGAGCGGGCCGGGGACGATCTTGACGAGCCGGCCTCCCCCGGCGAGCGCGCGTGTGAACTCGGCGTAGTTCGCCGGTGTGAAGATGTTCAGGATGCAGCCGAGGGCGCGGTCGCGCACAGGGAGGTTCGCCACGTCCGAGACGAGCCAGCACACGCCGTTGCCCCCGCGTGCCGCGCGCGCGATCGCGTCGCGCGAGGTGTCGAGGCCGATGACGGGGACGTCCGCGCGCAGGTCCAGCGCCTTCGCGTAGTAGCCCTCCCCGCAGCCCGCATCGAGCACCGGCCCCGCGGGCGCCGCGCCGTCGAGGGCCTCCAGGAGGGCGTCGAGCACATGGCGGTAGAACCCCGCCTCGAGGATGCGCGAGCGCGCCTCGAAGAAGCCCGCATCGTAGTCGTCGCGGACCGCGCGGCGCATCAGGTTCACGTACCCCTTGGCGGAGACGTCGAAGCTGTGGCCGCGCCCGCAGCGCAGGCTCCGCCCCCGCAGGGCCATCGGCTCGCCGCACAGCGGGCAGCGCAGCGCGTCGGCGACCCGCGCGAACTTCTCGATGCGTGCGGGGTTCATCGCCTACACCAGCTTCTCGAAGGCGATGCGGGTGAGGTCGGTCTCCGCGGCCCCCTTCTGCGTGAGGTCGAATGCGCCGAGCTCGGTGTAGCCCTGCTTGGACAGGAAGGCGCGCATGGCGCGGTTGCCCGGGTGGGTGTCGATGCGGATGCTCGCCTTCCCCTGCGCGCGGGTGATCTCCTCCGAGCGCGCGAACATGAAGCCCATGACCCCCCGCTTCAGGGCGGCCACGGCCGTGGCGCAGCGGTGGATAGCGAGGTAGCGCGCGAGCTCGGCATCCTCCCCCTCGAAGGGGTTCTCTGTCAGCCAGGGCACCTGCGCCCGGCAGTACTCGGCGTCGATGCCGTCGAGCAGCGCGAGGGTGCCCAGGAGGACCCCGTCCGCGTCCTCGGCGACATAACAGGCCCCGCGCGCGATGTCGGCGCGGACCGACTCGATGCCGGGGTAACCGTTCTGCCACTGGGCGATGCCGAACCGGGCGATCGAGCGTTTGCCGTCCTCGAGGATCTCCGTCACGCGCGCGTCCTCGGCGGGGCGCGCCAGGCGCATGGTCAGCGAATCGGTCATATCGGTACCCCCATCCACGGGCGAGATGCAGTGCGACGCAGAAGCGCCCGGCGCGCGGGCACCGGGCGGGAACAGATTATGGCAGAGGCACCGAGGCGCCGCGACCCCTTCAGAAAGAGCACAGAAGGCATCGAATACGCAGGTAGATGCCTATGTTAGCAGCCGTCTCGCAGCGAGGGCGGACGCTGTCGCGAGGCGGCTCGGGGAAACGCGCCCGTCACGGGCGCGGGACGGCGTCAGCGCTTGCCGTGCGAGTTCCGCCAGATCTCGCGCCCCAGCATGAGCGCGAGCACGAGGGCGCAGAAGTACCCCAGAAAGCCGATGACGGGGATGCCGAAGATGACCGGCTCGATCTTGGCGTAGTAGACCACCGACGAGCCGATGAACAGGCCCGCGATGACGATGGACATGGACAGGCGGTCCACGATGCCGCCCACGCGGCGCAGCACCCGCTCCGATCCGAGGACCTGCATGTTCACCTTCAGCTGCCCGCGGGTGAGCATGCGCGACGCCAGGCCCAGCTGCTCGGCCATCTCCAGATGCCCCTTGAGGGCGCGCATCGAGGCGCCCGCGAGCTCCTCGGCGGTCTCGGAGGCCCGGGCGAAGCTGCTCTTCTCGTTCTTGATGTGCGCGGAGATGATCTGGACCATGTTGACCTCGGGCATGTACTCGGTCAGCAGGCCCTCGAGGGTCACCATGCCGCGCGCGAACATCGTCACCACGCTCGGCAGCTCGACGTCGTTCTTGCGCGCGAGGCTCACGAGCGAGGTCAGGAACTCGCCGATATCCAGGTCCTTGAGGTTCAGGCCGGCGAAATCGGCCACGATGAAGTCGAGGTCGGACAGAAACGTCGAATGGTCGAGCTCGGAGGAGTCGCCGCGCGTCACGGCGAAGCGCATGAGGGAGTCCTTGAGCTTGGGCACGTCGTTCTCCGCCACGGAGAAGATCATGTCCTTCACGATGGCGCGGTCGTGGCTCGACATGCGACCCACCATGCCGAGGTCGATGAAGTAGACGACGTCGTCCTTCACGATGATGTTGCCCGCGTGCGGGTCCGCGTGGAAGAACCCGTCGTCGAGCACCTGGGTCGCGTAGTCCTCGACGATGCGGGCGCCGATCTTCTCCAGGTCGTAGCCCGCCTCCCGCAGCCGGGCGGGGTCGGCGATCGAGATGCCCTCGACGTAGTCCATGACCACGATGTGCTCGGTGCAGTACTCCGGGTAGGACCGGGGGCACGAGATCCCCCGCGTCCGCTTGTGGTAGAGGTAGAAGTCGTCGAGGTTGCGCGCCTCCATAAGGAAGTTCGTCTCCTCGCGGAAGGACTGCCACAGCTCCTCGACCACGCCCTGGAGGTCCACGAACTGATCGGTCCGGACGAAGCGCGAGGCGGTGCGCACGAGCGACCGGATGATGTCGATGTCCTGCGCCATCACCTGCTGCGCGCCGGGGCGCTGGACCTTGACGGCGACCTCCTCCCCGGAGAGCAGCTTGGCGCGGTGCACCTGGGCGAGCGACGCGCTGCCGAGCGGCTTGCGGTCGATCCACTCGAACACCTCGGAGACCTTGCGCCCGTACTCCGCCTGCAGGCAGTCGCGGACCACCCAGAAGGGCACCGGCTCGACGTCGGTCCGCAGGCGGCGCAGCTCGTCGCAGAAGCGCTGGGGCAGGATCTCGGAGCGGTTGGCGAGGATCTGCCCCATCTTGACGAACATGGGGCCGAGCTCCTCGAGCAGGCAGCGCAGGCGGACCGGCGTGATGTCGTTCCACACCTCGTACTTGCGCACCAGGGTGAAGATCTCGCCCATGCGCCTGCGGCGCCCCTTCGCGGTGAGCTGGAACTCCTCGGAGGGGGCCATGACCTCGGGTCCCTCGGGGACGTCGTCCATGGCGCGCGGGCGGCGATGGAGGCCGCGCGCGGCCATCTGCTCCTCGTCAGCGAAGACGATGGTGTCATCGGGGTCGAGCGGCTCCCACCGCGGGCTCTTGCCGGACTGCGCTGCCATGGCGGACGCTACTCCTCCGTCTGCTCGCCGCCGTCTGCGGCCGGGGCGTCCCCTTCGGCCTCGGCGTCCCCGTCGACCTCCACGGCCTCGACCTTCACGCTCACCGTGGCGTCGTCGGCGGAATCGACGATGTCGCGCACGTGGGCCAGGAAGCCCGTGCGCTCGGCCTTGGTCATCGGGCGGACGCGCGCGACGATGAGCTCGTCCAAGATCCGCTCGGCGACCGACTCGCCCTGGGTGCCCAGACGGTCGGTGACGTCGGTGAAGACGCCGCCGGCGCGCTCGAACACGTCCGACATCGACCGCGCGAAATCGGGGGTCGACGGGTCGTGACGAACCTCCTCGCCCTTGGCGGAGAGGCTGTCGAGCACCTCCTTGCCCTTCTCGGCGGTGAGCGCGGCGGCTCCGAACCCGATGTTCACCATGTTGTTGACGAGGTCCTCGAATCGCGTGGCCATGTGTTCCTCCTGTCGTCTGGCGCGGGGCGCCCCGCGCACCTATTCAGTTCTTGTACCCAAACCGCCCGCCCTGCGGCGCGGGGCCGCGGATCCGGGAGGACCGACCGGCCCGGGGAAGGGCGCCGGGACCCGTCCCGGCCCCGCACCCCCCGCATGGGGGCGCGGGGCCGCCGTCCGGTCAGGCGAAGCGCGAGCGGCGGGGGCAGCGGCCTCAGTTATCGGACATGGAGAAGGCGTTCCTCATCGCGAGGCTCGTGGTGTGGAGGACCTTCCCCAGCAGGTCGTCGGTCTCGCGCCGGAGCAGCTCGGCCATCCGCGCGTTGGCGCGCTCGAGGGCGGCCGGGACCTCCTCGGGGGCGAGCCCGGCGACCTCGGCGTCGGTCTCACGCAGCATGCGGTGCCCGGCGGCGCCGACCTTCTCCCGGTAGCGCTCGATATGGGCGGAGTTGTCGTGGAAGCGCGCGTCGGCGAGCGCCCCGATGAGGCGGTTGGCCCAGTAGAAGCTGTCGGTCGTCACGACGGCCGGGGTGTTCTCCAGGTAGGCGGGCATGGCGGGCACGTTGGCGTAGAGGGGGACGAGGGCGTTGAAGGGGTTGGACCCGAACGCCATCCACTGGACGCAGGCGTGCGCATGGTCGCAGTAGGGGCGGATCTGCAGCACGGCGAGCTGCCCGTTGCGGTTGATGCCGATGGGCCGGTAGGCGCCGCGGGTGGCCGCGGAGCCGTCGCGGCCGTACGGGTCGAACGGCGTGCCCTGGTAGTGGGCGGACAGCACGTACTTCACGTCCTCGATCGTGATCTTGCGCTCCGGCACGCGGCACCAGGGGATGTCGTCGGACTCGGGATGGAAGCTCGCGTTCGGACCGTCCCAGCCGTCGGACGGGTTCAGGAAGCGCTGCATGTACCAGGCGCGCGGCGTGTTGTAGACATGATCGGAGTCCGAATGGGAGCCGAAGGCCTCGCGCGGGTTGAAGATGTCGCCCGCGAGCAGGCCCTCGCGGGCGTCGTCCATGAATCCGTCGAGGTCGTCGAGCATGTCGTCGTCGGCGTCGAACAGCGTGTCAGCCAGCTCGTCGCAGATGTCGTCCAGCGCTTCGTCGACCACATGCGGCGCGAGCATGGTGAGGTTCAGGTGGTTGGCCTCCATCCACGCACGCAGGTCGGCGCTCGCCATGTGCTCGACCTGATCGCCCTCGGCGTCCGCCAGGTCGAAGTAGTCGATGCCGAGCTGGTTCGGCATGGTGACGTAGGCGTCGTCGGGCACGCGCTTGGCGATCCAATGATGGCCGCCGACGGTCTCGAGCCACCAGATCTCATCGGCATCGGAGAGGGCGATGCCGTTCATCTCGTAGGTGCCGTAGCGCTCGAGCAGCGCGCCCAGGCGCTCCACGCCCTCGCGGGCGGTGCGGACGTAGGGCAGCACGACGGTGACGAAGTCCTCCTCGCCGAGCCCGCCGGGGGTCGCGGGCACGTAGCCCTCCTCGCCCTCGGTGCCGCGGGCGGGCACGTACTCCACGAGCGGGTCGGCGCCCAGCACGCGCTCGTTGCTCGTGATGGTCTCGGTCGCCGACATGCCCACGTTGGCCTCGTTGAAGCCGGCGGCGGCCCAGATGCCGTGGCCGGGCAGCGCGTCGGGCACCGAGCTGTAGCGCATGGGGTCGTCCGGCAGCCCGATGGTGAGGTGCGACTCGGTGGCCGTGTAGGTGCGCGGCTGGTCGGCGGGCTCCACCACCGCCATGCGCTTGGGTTCGAACTGCCCGCCCGGGGAGTCCTCGTTGCGGGCGACGATCGTGGACCCGTCGTAGCTCGCGCGCTTGCCCACCAGGATGGTCGTGCAGGGCATGATGCCTCCTTCGCGCCGGGACGCCCCGGCTTATCGACTGCCGAACGACCACAGTGTAGCGCGCCGTGCGGACATTGACACGCCGCGGGGGCGCTACGCCCCGGCGCCTACAGCCCGTGCTGCAGGCGCGCCGCCATGACGACGTTCGTCATGAGCATGGCGCGCGTCATGGGGCCCACGCCGCCGGGCACCGGCGTGATGGCCCCGGCGACGGCCTCAGCGGAGGCGAAGTCGACGTCGCCGCAGAGCCTCCCCTCCTCGTCGCGGTCCATGCCCACGTCGATCACCGTTGCACCCGGCTTCACCCAGGGCCCCTTGATCATCTTGGGGACGCCGCAGGCGGCGACGAGGATGTCGGCGCTCTGGCAGATCCGCGCGAGCTCGCGCGGATCGGTGTGGGAGTGGGCGACGGAGATGGTGGCGTTGCGGGAGAGCAGCATGAGCGACATCGGCTTGCCCACGATCGAGGAGCGCCCCACGATCACGGCGTTCTTCCCCGCGGGGTCGATGCCGTAGGCGTCGAGCATCTCCATGATGCCGGCGGGCGTGCAGGGGCGCAGGCCCGGCAGGTCGCGCACGAGCCTTCCCATGTTGAGGGGGTGGAAGCCGTCGACGTCCTTCTCGGGGTCCACCGCGAGCACGACGGCCTCGGTGTCCAGATGGGCGGGCAGCGGCATCTGCACGAGGATGCCCGTCACCTCCGGGTCGGCGTTCAGCTCGGCGATGAGCGCCATGAGCTCGTCCTGGGGCGTGTCGGCGGGGAGCTTGCAGTCGAACGAGCGGATGCCGCACTGCTCGCAGTCGCGCAGCTTGGAGCGGACGTAGGTCGCCGACGCCTGGTCGTCGCCCACGAGCACCACGGCGAGCCCGCACGAGATGCCGCGCTCCGCCAGGGAGGCGACATCGGCCGCCGCGCGCTCGCGCATCCGCGCCGCCAGCGCCTTGCCATCGATAATCGTCGCCACGGGCCATCCTTTCGTCGTCGGGCGAAACGCTCACTAGGCTACACCGCGGCAGCCCCGCCCGCCACCGGCAACCGGTCCCCCGGGGAACCGTCACAAACCGGAAACACGTCCGCCCGATACCCATGGGCATCCGCACCGCGCAGATGCCGGCAGCGGGCCGTCAGGTCGGGCCCCTATCCCCAAGGGCGTTTCCCGCAGGCGCGCAAGCGCCGAGGACCGCTCCCCACCCAGGCCCGGAGGCACGCACCGCGCAGATGACGGCAGCGAAGCGGCACCGGGACGTTAGGTCGGGGTCCCCATCCCCGGGGGCGTTTCCCGCAGGCGCGCAAGCGCCGAGGACCACGCCCCACCCAGGCCCGGAGGCACGCACCGCGCAGATGACGGCAGCGAAGCGGCGCCGGGCCGTTAGGTCGGGGTCCCCATCCCCGGGGGCGTTTCCCGCAGGCGCGCAAGCGCCGAGGACCACGCCCCCGGGGATGGGGACCCCGACCGCGGGGACGAGAGGCGGCTTAGAACAGGCCGCTGATCACGCCGTTATCGTCGACGTCGATGTTCTCGGCCGCCGGATGCTTGGGCAGGCCGGGCATGGTCAGCACGCTGCCGGTGAGCGCGACCACGAAGCGGGCGCCCGCGGACACCTTGAGCTCGCGCACCGTGATGCGGAAGCCCTCGGGCGCGCCGAGCAGCTTGTCCTGGTCGGTGAAGGAGTACTGGGTCTTGGCGATGCAGACCGGCAGGTTGCCGAAGCCGTTCTCGCGCAGCTGGGCGAGCTGGCGCTTCGCCGCGGGCGTGAAGTCCACGCCGTCGGCGCGGTAGACCTTGGTCGCCACGGCCTCGATGGCCTCGGCGATATCGGTGCCGTCCTCGTAGGAGAAGCGGAAGTCGCTCGGCTCGTCCACCAGGCGCATGACCTCGTCGGCGAGCTCGAGCGCGCCCTCGCCGCCCTTCGCCCAGACCTCGGAGAGCTTGACGTTCACGCCGAGCTTCTCGCACTCCTCCTCGATGAGGGCGAGCTCGGCCTCGGTGTCGGACGGGAAGCGGTTGATGGCCACGACGCACGGCAGGCCGTAGACGTTCTGGATGTTGTCCACGTGACGCAGCAGGTTGGGCAGGCCGGCGCGCAGCGCCTCGAGGTTCTCCTCGTTGAGGTCCGCCTTCGCCACGCCGCCGTTGTACTTGAGCGCGCGGGCGGTGGCCACGATGACCACGGCGTCGGGGACGAGCCCCGTCATGCGGCACTTGATGTCGAGGAACTTCTCCGCGCCCAGATCCGCGCCGAAGCCCGCCTCGGTGATGGCGATGTCCCCGAAGCGCATGGCCATGCGGGTGGCCATGATGGAGTTGCAGCCGTGGGCGATGTTGGCGAACGGGCCGCCGTGCACGAAGGCCGGCGTGTGCTCGAGCGTCTGGACCAGGTTGGGCTTGAGCGCGTCCTTCAGGAGCGCCGCCATGGCGCCCTGCGCCTTGAGCTCGGAGGCGCGCACCGGGCGGCCGTCGTAGGTATAGCCGACCACGATCTCGCCCAGGCGCTGCTTGAGGTCGGAAATGGAGGTGGACAGGCAGAAGATCGCCATGATCTCCGACGCGACGGTGATGTCGAAGCCGTCCTCGCGCGGCACGCCCTGCGCGCGGCCGCCCAGGCCGTCCACGATGTGGCGCAGCTGGCGGTCGTTCATGTCGACGGCGCGCTTCCACGTGATGCGCTTGGTGTCGATGCCCAGCTCGTTGCCCTGCTGGATATGGTTGTCCAGCATGGCGGCCAGCAGGTTGTTCGCCGCGCCGATGGCGTGGAAGTCGCCGGTGAAGTGCAGGTTGATATCCTCCATGGGGATGACCTGCGCCCAGCCGCCGCCCGCGGCGCCGCCCTTGACGCCGAACACGGGGCCGAGCGAGGGCTCGCGCAGCGCGACGGTGCTCTTGATGCCGCGGCGGCGCAGGCCGTCGGCCAGGCCGATGGTGGTCGTGGTCTTGCCCTCGCCCGCGGGGGTGGGGTTGATGGCGGTCACGAGCACGAGCTTGGCCCGGTGGTCGGTCGGCTCGCTCAGCAGGGAGTAGTCGACCTTGGCCTTGTCGAAGCCGTACGGGACGAGGTACTTCTCATCGACGCCCGCCTCGCGGGCGATGTCGAGGATGGGAAGCGGCGTGACGGAATGGGCGATCTCGATGTCTGACAGCATGCGTACCTCCGATGCGACGCGCGGGACGAGGACCGTTACAGCATACAACGAACCGCCCCGCCGGGCCCCGGACGCTCCGCGACCGGTTACGCGACGGTGAAGGCGCCGGTCAGACGCCCGACGGCGGCTCGATCCCCAGGTGGTCGAAGGCCACGGCGGTCGCCACGCGCCCCTGCGGCGTGCGCACGATCAGTCCGCGCTGCAGCAGGTAGGGCTCGTAGACGTCCTCCATCGTGTTGGGGTCCTCCCCCACCGCGCTCGCGAGCGTGGTGAGGCCGACGGGGCGCCCCCGGAAGGTCTTGACGAGGGTCTCCAGGATCCGGATGTCCATCCAGTCCAGACCGAGCTCGTCGATCTCGAAGAACTCGAGCGCCTCGCGGGTGATCGCCTCGTCGATCCGCCCTCCCCCGCGCACCTGGGCGTAATCGCGCACGCGCTTCAGGAGACGGTTCGCGAGGCGCGGCGTCCCGCGCGAGCGGGAGGCGATCTCGCAGGCCGAGTCGTGGTCGATCTGGACGCCGAGGATCGTCGCCGAGCGGATGACGATGTCGGCGAGGTCCGCCACGGAGTAGTAGTCCAGGCGGAACGAGATGCCGAAGCGGTCGCGCAAAGGGCCGGTGAGCATGCCCGAGCGGGTGGTGGCGCCGATCAGGGTGAAGCGGGGGATGTCGAGCCTGATGGAGCGGGCGGCGGGGCCCTTGCCGATCACGATGTCGAGCGCGAAGTCCTCCATCGCGGGGTACAGGATCTCCTCGACCTGGCGGTTCAGGCGGTGGATCTCGTCGATGAACAGCACGTCCCCGGCCTGCAGGTTGGTGAGGATGGCCGCGAGGTCGCCGGTCCGGGCGATGGCGGGACCCGAGGTCGTCCTGATCTGAGCCCCCATCTCGTTGGCCACGACCGCGGCGAGCGTCGTCTTCCCGAGGCCCGGGGGGCCGGAGAAGATCACGTGGTCCAGGCACTCGCCGCGCGACTGGGCCGCCTGGATGAGGATGCGCAGGCTCTGCTTGATATGGTCCTGACCGCAGTAGTCGTCCAGGCGCTGCGGGCGCAGGGTGCGCTCGACGTCGAGGTCCTCCGAGGTGAGGTCCCCCGTGACGAACCGCCCCGCCTCGCGCTCGCCGGCATGCGGCGCGCCCCCGCGGGCGGGGGCGGCGTCCGCCCACAGGTCGACGGAGTCATCGGCTTCCCACATCATGCCTCCATCCCGATGCGCTTGAGCGCGGACGCCAGCAGGTCCTCCACGCGCTGCGCGCCGTCGAGCCCGTCGAGGGCGAGCTCGGCCTCCTGCGGGCTGAAGCCCATGGAGAGCAGGGCGGCGCGGGCGTCGTCGACCGCGCTCGAGGCGGGCTCCGCGCCGAGCGGGAGCTGCCCTGCGGAGGGGACCTCGGCGGCGAGGAGCCCGCGGTCCTTGGCGAAGACGCTCTTGAGTTCCAAGATCAGACGTTGGGCGGTCTTCTTGCCCACGCCGGGCACGGTCGCCATGCCCTTGGCGTCCTCCGCCATCACCACGGTGTAGAGCTGCCCCACCGTGAACGTGGTGAGCACGGCGAGCGCCAGGCGCGGCCCCACGCCCGAGACGGCGACGAGCCGGTCGAACATGGTGCGCTCCTCCTTGGAGGCGAAGCCGAACAGGGTGAGGGCGTCCTCGCGCACCTGCAGCCGGCAGAACAGCCGGCAGTCCGACCCCGGGACGGGCAGCGAGGCCGCCGTGGTCCCGGAGATGCCGAGCTCGAAGCCGACGCCGCCCACATCGAGCACCGCGGCGCTCGGCAAGGCCTCGACGAGGGTCCCGTGTAGCAAGGTGATCATGAGTAGCCGTTTCCCCTCTCCTGGACGTACTCCCAGCCCGACAGCGCCGCGGTGCGGCGCGAGTTGGCGTGGCAGATCGCGCAGGCGAGCGCGTCCGCCGCGTGGTCGGGCCTGGGGTCGTGGTCGAGATGCAGCAGGTTGCGCACCATGTAGATGACCTGGCCCTTGTCCGCGGCGCCCGTGCCCACCACGGACTGCTTGATCTGCATGGGCGTGTACTCGCCCACCTCGACGCCGGCGAGCGACACCGCCACCAGCGCCGCGCCGCGCGCGTGCGCGGTCGGGATGGCGGAGCGCACGTTGGCCCCGAAATAGATGCCCTCGCATGCCGCCTCCTGGGGGCGGTAGCGCTCCACGACGGCCGTGAGGTCGTCCGCGATGTGCCGGAGGCGGACGGCGAGGTCGCTCCCGGAGGAGGTCTGGATGCAGCCGTAGGCGCGGCAGCGGACCTCGCCGCGGCGCTCCTCGACGATGCCCCAGCCGGTGTTCGCGAGACCGGGGTCGATACCCAGGATGACCATGCTCCCTCCCCTCCGGGTGAATCTCGAACATCTGTTCTAAACTATACCATACCGGAGGCCCGAGGTCGCGGAGAACGGCGCCACGGGACGGGTCGCACGGGCACGGCGGGCGGGGAAGGCGGCTGCGTCGGAGGGGCCGGCGCGCCTGATGCGCCGAGCAGGCGGCGCTGAAGGCGTCCCGCCGCCGGGGCGGGCGCCTACCGCGAAGGGGCGGGGGCCGGCGCGGGCGCTGAACGCGTCAGTTCTGCGAGAAGAACGGGAAGCGCCCCGGCAGGGCCGTCGGATGCCCCTGGCCGGCAAACGGCTCCTCGGGCTCCTCCCCGGCGTCGTCGCCCGACGAGAGCGCCTGGCGCAGCTGGCTCTCGAAGCGCTCCGCGCTCTCGCGCATCCGGCGCTGGCCCTCCTCGCTCGCCAGCTCGGCCTGCTGCTCGGGGGTGAGCCCGAGCAGGCTTCCCAGCAGCCCGAGGATCTCGCCGCGGACGCGCTGGCCGTGCTCGGCGCCGAGTTCCTCGATCCGATGGGACTCCTCCTCGACCAGGTCGGCCAGGCGCTCGGGCTCCTCGCCGTCGCGCCCCAGGTCGGACCAGGCCAGCGAGGCCGGCCAGGCGCGCTCGGCGAAGGGGCGCGCGGAGACCATGGGCGCGGGGGGCAGCGAGCGGCGGCGGGCCTCCCCGCGGCGCACGAGCATGAGCAGGACCGCCGCGGCCTCCGGCGAGCGCGCGGAGAGCGGGGCCTCCTCGAAGGGGCGGTCGCGGTCCACGTGCGCCTCGAGCGCGCCGTCGACCTGCGCGGGCTCGAGCCCGGCGAGCAGCGCCGCCATCCTGCCCGTCCATGCGGCGTCGGCGGGCCGGGAGGCCACCGCAGCCGCCAGGATGGAGGACAGGCGCTCCTCGACCGCGGCGAGCGAGACGAGGCCCGCGGGAAGCGCCGGCGCGAGGGCGTTGCGGTGCCGCGCGAGGAACTCGAGCGCGGTGAGGTAGATGTCGCCGAACGGCGCCGCGTCAGCCAGCGCCGCGCCCGACACGAGGGCCGCGCCGGGGGCGAGGGCGGCGTCGGTCTTGGTCAGCGGCGACAGGATGCACGCGTCGAGCCCGTGCGCGACGTCGGCCACGCACAGCGCGTCGATCCCCGCCCGCAGGCCCGCGCCGTCGCGCGACGGGACGTCGCGGTCCATGCGGCGCGAGGCGTCGCCCTGGTCGCGCTCGACCAGGCGCATGTTGAGGTTGGACGCGAGCTCGCGCACGCGCTCGACGCGGCGCCGCTCGAGCTCCTCCTGGCGCGGGGTGAACACGTCGCTGCGGGCGCAGAGCACCCCCACCACGTTGCGCGACCCCAGCGCGTCCACGGCGAGCGCGGCGAGCAGCGAGGAGGGCAGGTCCCCTTCCAGGGGCAGCGCCGCGCAGGAGCGCCCGCGCGCCTCGACCGTGTCGCGCACGTACAGGCGCAGCGCCTCCCACAGCCATTCGTCGCGCTCGTAGCGGGGAAGGTCCCGGGCGTCGAGGGCGTGCGAGGCCGTGCCGCGGCGCACCTCGCACACGAGCAGGTCCTCCTCGAAGGCGGGGGCGGCGGCCACGACGGAGCCGGCGTCGTCCATGACGAAGGACGCGCCGGCGAAGACCGTCTCGTCGAAGGCGCCCACGGGGGCCATGTAGGCCAGCCAGGAGCCCGCCCGTACGGCCTCGTCGGCGAAATGCCCGTCCGCGACGCCGGCGGCCCCGTGCGTCGCGCCGTCGGACGCGCAGAAACCGGAGGTCTGGAACAGGACCGCCACGTCGCAGCCGCGCGGGATGCGGCGGGCGTCGGGGGCGGCGTCGAACACCGCCGCGACGCGCGTCCCGGCGACGTCGAACACGGGCGGCTCCCACGCGGAGGCGTCCATGCGGCCGGAGCGCGCCATCGCCATCGCCCGCAGCGGGATGCAGCGCCCCTCGCGCAGCAGGAAGGCCTCCATGAGGGGGAAGCCCTCGAGCGGCACCACGGCGGGGACCAGCAGCGCCGCGCCGGCGTGCGCGGTCTCCCGCGCCAGGTCGCGCAGGCAGCGCAGCAGGGCGTGCTCGTAGTTGGGATAGCCGACCAGGGCGGTCGGCTGCATGCCCGCGAACAGCGGGGCGGGGGTGCACAGCAGGTCCGCCCCCTGGGCAGCGGCGAGCCGGGCCTGGTCGGCGATGCGGGCGCGGGCGCCCTCCAGATCGCCCAGGCGCAGGTCTATCTGCGCAAGCGCAAGTTTCATGCTCGTCCCTCCCATGGTCGTCCACACCCCATCATAGCGGCATGGCCCCTCGACAGCGATGGGGCCGCCCGCAACCGCGGACGGCCCCCTGCTGAAACCCTGTGCCCGAACGGGCCCCGGCGGTCCCTAGAACGTCGCCTTCCACAGGCCGTGCAGGTTGCAGTACGCGTAGACCGTACCGCTCTTCACGCCGCCGGCGAAAAACGTCACGGGCGTCTGGCCGGGCTTGAGGTGATGGACCTCGAGGCGGTCGTCGGCCTCGAGCGCGACCCACTCGATGTAGTGGGCCTCCTCCATGGGGTGCTCCACCTCGCCGACCTGCACGCGGATGATGTGGCCGTCGCGCTGGACGTCCACGTAGGGGACGTGCTTCTCGGTCGCGGCGTCGACCGTGTTGGGATCGAGCGCCTCGAAGCCGGCGGGGGCGGCGTCCCCGGAGATGCCGGCCAGGAAGGTGTCGTCGTTCTTATAGAAGGTAGCCATGTATCTTTCCCTTCTCGTCGCGTATGTACGTGAGCCTATTATGCCCACGGCCGAGGTCGGCAAACATCGGCGGCCGTCTGCACGCGAACGCCACGATACGGGCGCGGCGGCGCTACTTCACCGTCAGGACGGGCACGTCGACCGAGCGGAGCACGCCGAAGCTCACCGAGCCGAGCATGCCGCGCAGGGCGCCCAGCCCGCGGCGCCCCATGACGACGAGGTCGATGCCGTGGCTCTCCACGTAGTCCGCGATCCCCTCGACCGCCGACGGCGCGACGACCGCGTTCACGTCCACCCGGCACACCGCCCCGTCGCGGGCGTCGGCGATGACGCGCTCCATGTCCGTGCGCATGCGCTGGACGAGCGCGCCCATCATCGCGTCGTAGTCGAAGCCGCCCATCGCGTAGGGGTCGTCGAAGGCTCCCCCGGAAAGCGAGGGCGCGCCCACCGCTCCCACCGAGACGACCGAGACCACGTGCACGCGGGCGTCGCCGTCATCCCCCACCATGCCGAGCGCGACGTGCAGGGCGCTTCGCGCGTGTTCGGACTCGTCATAGGGTACCAGCACGTTCTTGAACAGCATCGGTGCTCCCTCCCTCGAGCGGATACGGCCTCACCGGCGTTATACCCGCCCGGGGCGCGGCGCGCCGCATATGCCGCCGCCGGCTGCTTACGCCCCCTGACCGGCTCCGTAGCGGCCGCGCATGGCGTACCACCCGTCGTGCTCGTCGACCTCCAGGGGCACGCCGAACAGGTCGGACATCGTCTCGCCGCGGAGCAGCTCGCGCTTGGGGCCGTCGGCGAACACCACGGCGTCCTTGATGAGCAGGACCCGCTCGATGGCCGGGATGATGTCCTCCGGGTAATGGGTGACGAGCACCACCGAGCGGCCCTCCTCGGCGAGCAGCCGCATGGTGTCGCGCACATGGTACATGCCCTCGGGGTCGAGGCCCGTGCACGGCTCGTCGAAGATGAGCACCCGCGGGTCGCTCATGAGCTCGCGCGCCACGAGCACGCGGCGGACCTGGCCGGTGGACAGCGTCATCACGTCGCGGTCGGCGAGCTCGGCGATCCCCAGGCGCTCGAGCGCGTCGAGGGCGCGGGCGCGTACGTCGCCGGTCGCCTCCACGTGGCGGGGCAGCCCCAGCGTGCCGAAGGCGCCGCCGCAAACGATGTCCGCCACCGGGAGGTGGACGCGCACCTGGTCGTGCATGGTGGCGCTTACGATGCCGAGCGCGCTCTTGATGTCGGAGAGCAGGGGCCGGGCCTGCCCGCGGAAGCGCACCGGCGCCTCCTCGCGGTGCAGGGGGAAGACCTCGCGGGTGAGCAGCTGGATGAAGGTCGACTTGCCGGCGCCGTTGGGACCGAGCAGGGCCACGTGCTCGCCCTCCGCCAGGTCGAAGCGGTCGACCGACAGGATGGTGCGGCCCGCGCGCACCACCTGCGCGTCGCGCAGGGAGAACAGCGGCGGCCGGGCGCTGCCCCGGCTTTCCTCGGATGTGTCCATGGCGGCCTCCTTGCGAACGCGGTCGCGCGGGCACGCCGACGGCGCCGCGCGTTTTTGCTACGATACTTTACTACGAAAGAGCGATCGCACACGAAAGAAGGCGCATACCATGGCCGAGATGCTCACCTTGGACGCATTCGAGCAGGCCTCCGAGAAGGTCCGCGAGGTCACGCAGACGACCGAGCTCGTCGAGAGCCCCCACTTCAGCCAGCTCACCGGCAACCGCGTCTTCTTCAAACCCGAGAACATGCAGCGCACGGGCGCCTACAAGGTGCGCGGCGCCTACTACAAGATCTCGACCCTCACGCCCGAGGAGCTCGGCCGCGGCATCATCACGGCGAGCGCCGGCAACCACGCGCAGGGCGTCGCCTTCGCCGCCACGCGCGCCGGCGCCAAATCCGTCGTGGTCATGCCCACCACCACCCCGCTCATCAAGGTGGAGCGCACCAAGGGCTACGGCGCCGAGGTGGTCCTGCACGGGGACGTCTACGACGAGGCGTGCGAGCACGCCCTGGAGCTTGCGGCCGAGCACGGCTACACCTTCATCCACCCCTTCAACGACCCGGTCGTCGCCACGGGCCAGGGCACCATCGCCATGGAGATCATCCAGGAGCTCCCGCTCGTCGACACGATCCTCGTTCCCGTGGGCGGCGGCGGCCTCGCCTGCGGCGTGTCCACCTTCGCCAAGCTCTACAACCCCAAGATCCGCGTGATCGGCGTGGAGCCGGAGGGCGCGGCGTGCCTCACCGCGGCGCTCGAGGCCGGCCGTCCCGTCAAGCTGCCGAGCGCCAACACCATCGCCGACGGCACCGCGGTGCTCGAATGCGGCGACGCCGTCTTCCCCTACCTGCAGGAGAACCTCGACGGCGTCATCCGCGTGCCCGACGAGGAGCTCATCGTCGC